>Ga0187784_10001425_pt1 | contig 18973 bp, 11 predicted proteins | sample 1015_SJ02_MP15_2_FD_132964 | JGI IMG/M metagenome (GOLD analysis project Ga0187784, IMG submission 132964) | Tropical peat soil microbial communities from peatlands in Department of Meta, Colombia - 1015_SJ02_MP15_20_MG | ecosystem: Environmental > Terrestrial > Soil > Wetlands > Peat | place...
AAACCGAGCTTGGCGTCTCGGTTCAACAACGACATGCCGGATTCAGTTCGCGGCAACCAGCAATTGACTGGCATGACTGCCGGCCAGGCGCACTTCCCCATTGCGCCTTCGCACTGGCCTTTTGGGCAGCATGGGCAGACCGGGACATGGGTAAGCGATTTGTTACCCTATACCGCGCGCATGGTGGACGACCTTACCATAATCAAAACGATGAACACGGACGCCATCAATCATGAGCCTGCGATCATGCTCATCAATACCGGCAACATGAATGCCGGCAAGCCGTGTCTGGGCGCGTGGCTAGCCTATGGCCTGGGCAGCATGAACGACAACCTGCCGACCTTTATCGTTCTCCAGACCAAAACCAACCCCAAGGAAAACAACCAGCCGGTTTCTTCACGCCTGTGGAGCAGCGGATTTCTATCCAGCGAATACGCCGGCGTTGGGCTGCGGTCGGGGGCCGACCCGGTGCTGTATCTTGCCGACCCTGCGGGCGTGGATCGCGACGTACGTCGCCAAATGCTCGACACCGTCGAACAGATTAATCGCCAGACCCTCGCCGAAGTCGGCGATCCCGAAACCAACGCGCGAATTGCTCAGTACGAAATGGCATTCCGGATGCAATCATCGGTTCCCGAGCTCACCGATCTCGGCCAGGAACCGCAGTCCACATGGGACCTTTACGGTCCGGAGGCGAAACAGCCGGGAACATTTGCTTACAACTGCCTGCTCGCGCGCCGAATGGCCGAGCGCGGCGTCCGCTTCACGCAGATTTACAAACGCGGATGGGACGTGCATGGCGATGTGGTTGGAACGCTGCCGGTTCTCTGTCAGGAGACAGACCGAGGCGCATACGCGCTGGTCACCGATCTCAGGCGGCGCGGCCTGCTCGATGACACGCTGGTGATCTGGGCGGGAGAGTTTGGCCGCACCGTGTACAGCCAGGGTGGCCTGACAGAGGACAATTATGGCCGCGATCATCATCCCCGATGCTTTACCGCATGGATGGCTGGCGGCGGCGTCCGTCCCGGCATCACTTATGGCGAGACCGACGACTATAGCTACAACATCGTGAAGGACCCGGTGCACGTGCGCGACTTCAACGCAACCATCCTTCATTGTCTGGGAATCGACCATAGCAAGTTCACCTACAGGTTTCAGGGCCTCGATCAAAAGCTGACCAGCCCCGTGGCCGCATATGTCGTGCAGGGATTGTTGGCTTGATCGCTCCCCAGAAACTCACAGTTACGCTCCGCAACCTGCGGGCCCAGACCACGCCGACACACCGGTTTGCCGTGCTTGGAGCCTCCGCCGTCCTCATCCTCATCCCACTGCTTCTCCGCCTCGATGGACGCCCCCATGCCGACTGGCTCCAGTTCCTCGGCCGCTTTCACCCACTGCTGGTGCATCTCCCGATTGGCATGCTCATGCTGCTGCCACTATTGGAGATTGCGGGAACGACCAAGCCCGCCCTGCGCGAAGCGGCAGGGTTCGTCTTGCGAATAACGCTAGTCTTCTGCGCGATAACGCTCACTCTAGGAATCTTGTTGGCCTACGGGAGCGGCGTCACGGGCTCAACCGTCACGCTCCACATGTGGAGCGGCATCCTGTTACTGATTGGATTGCTTCTCTGCTTCACTGTCCGTCCGGCATGGACCGCAGGTCAGGCGCCACAGGTTTATCCCCTGGTGCTCGCCGGAACCTTGCTCGCGCTTATCTGGACTGGACATCTGGGCGGTTCGCTCACACACGGAAGCGAGTATCTGGTTCGCTACATGCCGGGGCCGCTGAAGCGGTTCATCGCATCGGGGTCACAGGGTTCCGATGCTGCCTACGTCGGCTCGGTTTATATGCGCACCATTCATCCAATTCTTGACGCCAAGTGCGTTGCGTGTCATGGAGCAAACAAAGAGCAGGCCGATCTGCGCCTGGACTTGTATGCACTTCTGATGAAGGGGGGAAAACACGGACCGGTTTTTGCGCCGCGAAATCCGGATGGAAGCCTGCTGCTGCAAAGAGTGACACTGTCTCCCAGCGACAGCCACTTTATGCCCGCCGAAGGCCGCACACCTTTAACTTCGGAGGAGATTTCCGTGATCCGTGCCTGGATTCTTGCGGGCGCTTCCCCCTCAGCCACCGGCGTTCCAGGAATTGCCCCGGCTGCGATAAACGCCGATTTACCGCCGGAACCTGTCGGTGATTACAGCAGTCTGATGAACCAGATTCGCCAGATGCAACAGTCCTTGGGGGCAAAGCTGGTCGCGGTTTCTGCGACGCCTTCCGATGGCTTGATTCTTCGCACTACCGACGCGGCTGCCAGTTTTGACGACGCGCAGCTCGCCCGCTTTGAGCAATTCGCGCCTTTTATCGTGGAGGCGGAACTCGGGCGTACCGCGGTTACGGACGCATCGATGGACACAATAAGCAAGTTTACGCATCTACGTGCTCTTCATCTGGAGAGCACTGCCCTAACCGGGAGAGCGCTCGGGAAACTTTCTCCGCTTTCCGAACTCACTTACTTGAATCTCAGCGGCACAAAGGTTACAAGCAGCGCATTGGCTCCCCTCAAAGACATGCCCAACCTGCGCCACATCTACTTGTTCGATACGCCCGCCGATTCAGCCGCAACGGCTGCGCATACGAGTCTCAAGACCCCGCAATAAAGAAACAGATGTCGGAGCACAGGAGATACCGACCACCCAGCAAACTTAACTTTCTCCAGAATCGTCCCGGAATTTTCAACTTCAGAGGAAATGGATGGTCACACCGGCCCGCTCGGTACTGAGTTTAAGTTCCACCACAAAGACGTTCACCGAGCGCCTCAAAAAAGCGGCGAATTTGTGCCCGGTAAGAAGGTTGTATGGCATGTCTCGGACTGCCCACTCAACTTTGTTAAAGACAAGAGCGAGTGGACAGCACTGAAATCGCCTTTGAGATCAACAAGAAGGGCAACAAGACCGAACTCCGGTTCCCGCACGTCGGCCTAGTGCCTGCGTTTGAATGCTACCCCGGCTGTACAGTTTCGATGCGGGAGGACTGTCCCCAGCTTGCCTTGACCTGTGGACTGGAACTTTATGCCTATCTTGTGGTCGTTGGCAGCCTCACTCGCTCTGCTGTGCGCGGTGACTCCAGTCATAGCGCTCAATCGTTGGTGAGGTCTAGTTCTCGATTTCGCCTAGCCGGAGTGTTGGGGACTCCGCCCGGCAACAGACCCCATAGCGCTGCCAGAGCCGAAACCACGGGCTATGCGCGTTCCTTTGGTCGTGCCTTCGATTCGCCGCCGCCAGGTCGCTTGCGTTCAGCGGTCTGGGATCCGGCACCGCGAACATGCGTTCCAATCGCTCGATTTCGGCAATAGTGTGATCGGCGTCCATGCGTTCTACATCATCCCGTATGAAGTGGGAAAGCGTCAAATGAAAGGAGTATCGGTACTTCTGAGCCGATTCGTTCCGGCCAGCAAACCGAGGACGGGATGAGGTTCGGGTAGGTATGCCGGACCTGACCGCAACGCAAGCGCCGGCGCAAGTGGGTGTGAGCGGCCGGAGGCCTAAGCAACAAATCGTGGCGGACATAATTAGGTTGCACCCACTCACCGGCTCCCATTTTTGAGGAGAGAAAATGGATGCCTTTGAAAACAGGGTCCGCTTACGGACGAGAGACCTAAATCCGGGGCGTTCGAAGCCGATCTTGCACCCGTAAAGAAAAACGAAATGTCGTCCCCAACGTCCAAGACCAAGAGCATTTTCGGCGGGATCGATGCGTGCAAATAAGTCCCTTAAAGACGAAAGGGGCCGACATTTTTATGTTGAAGACGCTGTTTCCACCTACCGGGAGTTCGCCCCTCCTTCCCCGCTGAAGGAGCACGTACTGTGCATCTGGACTCAAACAATTGCAACCTCGCGAGGTAGCTACTCCCACCTGGTGCTCCCGGATGCTTGCGTTGATATCGTTTTCATCAATAACGACGCCCCAGTAATCGTGGGACCCTGGACCGAAGCCTTCGTCGCCAATCTTGCTGCCGGCTCCAGCATCGTTGGAGTTCGCTTTCACCCTGGCCGGGCGCCCAGCCTGCTTGGGGTCCCGGCGCACACGCTACTCAACCAATCCGTGCCACTCGACGCCATCGTCCGTAGTCCACTGCGTGATCGGCTTTCCCGCATTGCAGACAAGCCAGATCTTGCAACGAAGCGCTCTGCACTCGAAGCGGGCCTGTTCAATAGTCTTCCGAACCGTTCGCCAATTGACCAATCGGTGAGCGCGGCTATGCGCTGGCTCGCGCGCGATCCGGATGCTCATGTGCAACAACTCAGCGACTGGATCGGCCTAAGCAGCCGCCAGCTGCAGCGGCGCTTTTCTTCGGCTGTCGGTTACGGACCAAAGACCTTCCACTCGATCCTGCGTTTCCAGCGCGTGCTCTACTTGGCCAATGGAGAACACAAAGAGAAAACGCTGGTGGACCTTGCATTGCAGGCGGGCTACTCCGACCAAGCGCACATGACCCGCGAGGTTCACCGGTTTTCCGGTATACAGCCAAAGCGAGTCCTTCGATCATCGTCGTGTACCCTGCGCATGTGCGATTTCCTTGAAACCAAGTTGCTGTAAAACCGCCCCTGACTGGAGCTGAAGAATGCAGGCCGGATGACGAGATGAGTAGACCTCAAGACTGCAAGGAGTTTCCCGTTTCGATACTCAGGTAGATCAGATGGCCCTCGCGCGACCACATCAAATCGGTATTGACGACCAATGGTCGAATGTCTACCATGGTGTCCTATTGAGGGTCGAATGTCTTCCATGGGAAAGCAGCCGCAACGGGCCAACCTTCTACAAGGCACACTCGACATGCTGATCTTGCGAACGCTGCTTTACGGACCTGCTCATGGTCACCAGATTGGCAAGCACATCCAGAGAACCACCAACGACTTTTTGCAGATGCAGCACGGCTCGCTCTACCCGGCCCTGCACCGGCTGGAGCGAAGAGGATGGGTCACGTCGAAATGGGAGATGGCTCCGGATCGCAATCGAGAATTCAAGTATTACCGGCTTACCGACAAGGGAAGAAAACAACTGGTGGTAGAAGAATCCCAATGGAAGCAGATGGCGGAAGCTGTGGCGCGCGTAATGTGGCCCGCCGCCGAGGAGAGCTGAGATGTGGTGGCAGAACAGGAAACGGGATGCGGATGTGGAGCGGGAACTGCGATCCGACCTTGATCTGGAAGAGGAAGAGCAGAGAGAACGCGGCGTCTCACCGGAAGAGGCCCACTATGCCGCCTTGCGCGCTTTCGGCAATCCCGCTCTCATTCGCGAGCAAACTCGCGCCGTCTGGAGTTGCAGCGTACTGGAAAATCTTGCCCGCGATGTCAGGATCAGCATCCGCACTCTATTCCGGTCGCCAGGATTTTCGATGCTCGCCATCCTGATAATGGCATTATGCATCGGCGCTACGACGTCGCTGTTCACCGTGGTGCGGTCGGTCCTGCTCAAGCCGCTCCCCTTCCGCGATCCAGATCGGCTGGTGATGATCTACGAGCATTTCCGCGATCCCAGCATGAACTCGCAAGACTTCAACTACAACCCCGTCGCTCCCGCCGACTACTACGACTGGCGCGCACAGACCCACGGCTTTGAAGACATGGGTGCGTGGCGCTATTGGCAGTTCAACCTGACCGGAGAGCACAGTGAACTGCCGGAATTGGTGAGCGCTCGCGGCGGTAGCTGGAATCTGTTTCCGCTATTGGGGGTGGACGCGGCCATAGGACGCACATTTACAGAAAGCGAAGATCGTCCCGACGGCAGTGCCGCGATGCTGACATGGAATCTGTTCGAGCGCCGGTTTGGCGGGGATCGATTGATTGTCGGCAGGCAAATTCATCTCGACGGGAAGCCATACACGGTGGTTGGTGTGCTTCCGAAGTGGTTCACTTATCCCGATGCGAAGGTTCAGGTCTGGGTTCCATACGCGTCGGGGTTGCCACCGGGGATCCTGACGCATCATGACTTTCACTTCACGCGCGTTGTGGCTCGTTTGAGGCCCGATGTCAGCCTGGCCCGAGCCCTGAGCCAGGTAGAGGCGGTGCAATACGAGCAGCATTTGCAGAACCTGCACGCGCCTGTGGCCGAAGGCGTGGTACCGAAAACGCTCATTCAGGACCTGGCAGAGGATGTGAAGAGGCCATTGATCATCCTGCTGTGGGCGGTCGGGTGCATGCTGCTGATCGGCTGCCTCAACGTGGCCAATATCCTTGTCGCTCGATCTGCGGCGCGACAGAAGGAGATCGGTATTCGGAGCGCTCTTGGGGCACCGAGGAGGACGCTCATTCGAGAACAGCTAATCGAAAGTCTGCTGGTCTCGTTTGCCGGCGGGGTTACGGGAGTGCTGCTGTCGTTAGCGGCAACGAACTGGCTGGTTAACCGATGGATGGACCTTCCCAACGTGCAGCGTATCCGCGCTGATGGAGAGGTGCTGGCATTTGCTTGCGCACTGGTGGCTGCATCGGGCCTGCTGGCGGGCTTGCTGCCGGCAATTTCATCGACCAGCATGGCGGCGATCGCGGCTCTGGAGGGTTCGTCGCGGAGTGTGGCGGGCAGTCAATCGCGCACGGCGTTGCGCAAGACGCTGCTTACGATAGAAATTGCGGCCACGGTGGTTCTGTTAATTGCCGCCGGTCTTCTGCTCAAGAGCTTCTGGCGTCTGCGGACAACAGACGTGGGTTGCGCGACCGACAACGTATTGACGATGAGCTACAGTCTGCCGGCAAAAAAATATGACACTCCCGAAAAGGTGAATGCATTCAACCAAACGCTGTTGGAGCGGGTGCGCACCACTCCGGGAGTGCAGGCTGCGGCACTGGGGTCGGTGGTGCCCGGGGCGGGACCCGGGGAGGATGATATCTTTTCGATTCCCGAGCATCCATCGACCGCGCCCGGCGCCGCACTGCCCGATGCGCTTTACAGGACGGCGGATCCGGGATATTTCAGCGCATTACAGATTCCGCTCCTGAGTGGCCGGGTTTTTACCAACGGGGATCGCGTCGGCCGCCCAAAGACTGTGATCATCGACCACATGCTGGCGGAGCAGTATTTCCCGGGCGAAAACCCGCTGGGCAAGCATCTCCACATGGTTGCTCACGGGAACGCCGATTACGAAATCGTTGGGGTTGTCGCCAACACACTGCAACAGGTGGGTCAGCCGGGCAGAGCGACTATGTACATTCCTGTTTTGAACGGGGACCACGGTATGGGTTTGACCCTGGCGGTGCAAACGGCCGCCGATCCGCTGGCTGTTTCCGTTCCGATCCAGAGGCAGATTGCGGAGCTCGATCCGGAGTTGCCAGTCTCCGAGGTGTTTACCATTCAGCAGACCATTGAACGGTCCTTGGGTAACGCCAGCTTGAGCACCAGCCTCGTTCTCAGCTTCGCAGCGCTGGCGCTCATCCTGGCGTCGGTAGGGTTATACGGAGTCCTCTCTTATCTGACGACGCAGCGGACCGGCGAGATCGGCGTCCGCATGGCGCTGGGCGCACAACGTCAGCAAGTGGTACGCTTGGTGCTGGGAGCTGGTCTGCGTCCAGCTTTCTATGGGCTGGCGCTCGGCATTGTTGTCAGCGCGGGAGCGGTACGACTTATCCAGTCGATGCTTTATGGAACCCGGCCGCTCGATCCGGCAATCTTTGCGGCTGTGGCGGCGACGCTGCTGGCAGTGGCGGCTCTGGCATGCCTCGTCCCGGCGTGGAGAGCGTCACGGATCGATCCAATGCGGACGTTGCGAACCGAATGAAAAGGGGAGCGAGCGCAGCTGGGAAACTTATAGATTAGGTCTATGGGAGCACCGGTATATCTGTATTCCGCTCGGTAAACTCTAGCGACAGCAGAACATTTGAGTTTTCTATTCCCCAGCGCATCGTACAACTTCCACCCGTCTGGTCGAATGAAACTGCGATGTTCCCCATTGGGGATGCAGAGGTGCTTACCGACATCGGAAGCGGTGGCAAAGGCGGTTTGGAAGAGCTCACCCTCTTCATCATCAAGGTCCATTTGTTGTGAGGGTCTTTCGACGGCGACACGATGTAATTGCCGGGAGGAACACTTATTCCGTTTACAGTGACCAGGGTTTCGTCCGTTGTCAATTTCATGTTTCCAACATGATCCGAAGGTGTAACGTTGATCGTTTTTCCATCGGCAAATCTGCACTGCGTTTGCGCTTTCGGAAAATCCTGTGCGGTAACTCGAAGAATCAGCGACAGCGCGACGATCATCGTTGCCTTGGCACTCATGGGCACTCCTTTTCGTGAGATCATTCTAGTCCGGAAGTCGTTCTCGGCAAAGCAGCTAAAATTAGCCCATCCTAGCGCAATTCTGCCGAACAATCAGACGCTCGAGCCGAAGATCGTCTGGAAAAGACATCGGGCGCCGTTATAATTCCCTGCCATGGCGAAGACCTTTCCTCTCTGTTCGCTCCTGCTGCTCTGCGGATTCGCTTCAGCCCAGACTCTAACGCCCTTGGAAATCAGGCAAATCGACCAAGTCTTCGCCGACTACGCGAAGCCCGACTCTCCCGGCTGCTCGCTGGCTGTCTACCGCAACGGCGCAATCGCCTATGCCCAGGGATACGGCATGGCCAGCTTGGAGCTCGGCGTTCCAATCACCCCGCAGACCGTGTTCGACATCGGTTCGACCTCCAAACAGTTCACCGCATTCTCCATTCTTCTTCTGCAGCAGCAAGGCAAGCTTTCGGTCGAGGACGATATTCGCAAATTTCTCCCGGAAATCCGCGACTACGGGAAGCGCATCACCCTCCATCACCTCATGACGCACACCAGCGGCATGCGCGATTACGCCGGCCTTTTCGACCTGGCTGGCGTTCCCGAGCAAAACCTGACCAACGACCAAGATGCTCTCGATCTGATCGTTCGACAGAAAGCGCTCAACTTCGCACCCGGAGCAGAATGGGATTACAGCAACACCGGCTTCTTCCTTCTTTCTCAGGTGGTGAAGCGCGTGACTGGCAAAACTCTGCGCGACTTCGACCAGGAAAATATCTTCACCCCTCTTGGCATGCGCAGCACGCAGATCTTTAACGACCACGCGCAAATCGTTCCCCACCGCGCCACGGGTTACCGCTACGACGATGAAAACAAATCCTTCGGAGTTGAGATGTCAAACTTCGAGCAGACCGGCGACGGGTCCGTGCAGACCAGCGTTGAAGATCTTCTTCGCTGGGACGAAAACTTCTACACTGCCAAAATCGGCGGGGCCAACCTGATCCGGCAGATGCAGGTCGTGGGCACTCTGAATAACGGCGAGGAGCACGGCTACGCCGCCGGATTGATGATCTCGACCTACCGCGGGCAGCCAACCGTCCGCCACGGCGGAGCCTGGGCGGGATACCGCGCTGAGCTACTGCGCTTTCCGAAGCAACACACCTCTGTCGCGGTTTTATGCAATGTTGCTCAGTCCGCTCCATCCGTGCGCGCCGACCACGTGGCCGATATAGTCCTCGCTGACCTGCTTGCGCTCACTCCCGCCGTCACCGAAAAGAAAGAAGCGCCCGAACCCATTTCTCCCGACATCCTCAAGCGTTATGTAGGCGTCTACAAAAACGACAAAGACGCCTATGAGCGCATCGAACTCAAAAGCGGCAAGCTTACACTGGCGAACTATGGCATCGAACTGATTCCCCAGTCACCCACCCTTTTCCGCACGAATTTCACCGAGCGAACCATCTCCTTCTCTGACGGGCAAATGGTCTTTGGACTTTTTGAGGACAAGCCAGAGAAGTACACTTTGATGCAGACAAGCGCACCCAAAGATCTGTCCACCTTCGTCGGCGATTATTACAGTCCCGAACTCGATGCTATCTGGCAGTTGCGGCTTCAAGACGGCCAGCTCACGGAACAGGTAAAACACAGCGACAACCCGCCGACAACTCTTCGCGCGGTCAGCGAAAATACCTTCACTCTCGAATCCGGAGCACTTCGTTTCGAAACTCGATCCGGCGTTCCCAACCGCGCTTTCCTAACGGTTGATCGAATTCGCAATATCGAGTTCTTCCGGCAGTAGAGAAACACCACACGGGTTGATGCAAGGTATGAGCCGATTTGGGTCGGAAATTACCGCAGTCTCCGGTCACGCGACAATCGCAGTTAGCGAGACGCATAGCCAGATACCCTAGCGCGGCTGTGCGGCACTTTCTAGCCATGCCGGACTCGTTGTCTATTGCTCGACCTTGCTACGGGGTGGAATCGGCGACGACGCCAGATCGACAGAGTTCACTGCGAACAGGAGCGACGACCACCACCCGTGCAGTAAGCGAACAGCACTGCAACAAACGGTGCCAATCCGATTCGACGCAGGTTCTTGGTAGGAGCCTACAGCGAAGTCGGGACAGCAGTGAGTGAACCAGACGATGGCGCTGCTGAAGGCATCTTTCCGTCCCCCTGCGAAAAAGCAGATTGGAGGATTAAAGACCGAGAGGAAACCGGCTGGCAAGCGATTATTGGCGGGGCGTCCTTCGCCCCTGCCTTGACCAACATTGACCTTCCCTGGTTATACGACCTGACATTCCCGCCAATGGTCACACCCTCCCAACTGATGGGCTGGAGTTCTAAATAGATGACTCCCGAACGGTGGGAGCAGATGGAAGCCAAGCGTTCCGCCGGCTTTTGGGCAGACCCCCGGAGATCCGGTCCAGGAATGTGTACCCCGAAGGAAGGGTTCTGTTGTGTATTGGTCGGGAGTCCGACACCGCTGAATTCGTTGTTCGTTTCCGGACAATAGAATTCGACTTCGGACACAGTCGCGACCACAATTTGCCCTTCAAGAAGGTATTTTTCTGCAGAAACAATAACTTAACGTTGGTTAACTATTGGCTGAGCGCTTGCACTTTTTCTGATGGCATGGCAGGTAGCTACATTCCCGCCCGCCGCACGGCGAAGGCTGACCCTTGGTTGCGTTGCACCACGAGTGAGGGAGTGAGACGGAAATGACTGGACTGATACAAGACCTCCGTTATGCACTGCGGAGCTTTCGCAACCGTCCGACCTTCGCGGCGGTCGCGATTCTTACGATTGCCATCGGCATCGGGGCGAACACAACTATCTTCAGTTGGCTGCGCTCGCTGATGCTGAACCCGTTTCCGGGGGTTCCCGAACCGGAGCGGATCGTCGCAATCGAGAACACCGCTCCCGACGGTGAGCCAATCACTACTTCGTATCTCGACTTCCGCGACTTCCGGAACAACCTGCGCTTAGTCAAGTCGGTGACGGCATATCGGAGTTATCTGTTCTCGGTCGGTGAAGTGCCGCACGTGGAACGCGCTTGGGGAGAATTGACGTCGGGCGGTGTGTTCGAGATGTTCGGTGTCCAGCCGGAGGCGGGACGGTTCTTCTCTCCTGAAGAGCAGGACGATGCACAGAACGCCCACGCTGTCGTCGTCATCAGCCATGGCTATTGGAAGTCGCGCTATGGCCAAAATCCGTCCGCCATCGGAAGCACGCTGCGGATCAATCAAACGCCGCTGACGATTATCGGTGTGGCCCCACAGGGCTTCCATGGCACGCACGCGGGTCTGGACTACGACTTCTGGGTACCGCTCACCATGTACGGCCAGATGACGCACACCGGCACGTGGATGTTGAAGGACCGCAATACTCGCAACTTCATGCTGCTGGGTCGACTGGCACAGGGTGTGAGCATCGAACAGGCGCGCGGAGAAGTGCAGTCGCTGGCGAACCGCCTGGGGGAAGAGGATGCGGATTCTAACCTGGGCGTGGGCGCAACCGTGCTTCCCGTGTGGCAATCGCACTTCGGCACGGAGGCCATTCTGCTTACTCCTGTCGCCATCCTTATGGGGGTTGGGGGTGTGGTTCTGTTGATCGTGTGTGCGAATCTTGCCAATCTGCTTCTAGCACGCGCTACCGGGCGGCAGCAGGAGTTCAGCATACGCCTGGCGCTAGGAGCTAAGCCCGGACGCCTGATGGCCCAGCTTCTGACCGAAACATTGCTGATGTCACTTGTGGGTGCGATATGTGGTCTTGCATTAGCGAATTGGCTCGGCGGAGCGCTGCGTTGGCTCCTGCCAGCGGAGTCTCGGCCGGTCATGCTGGCTCCGCCTTTGGACGGGCAGGTTTTCACCTTTACTGCAGGCCTTGCCCTAGTTGTGGCGGCTCTTGCGGGCTTAATGCCAGCCGTACACTCATCGCGCGCCAATGTCAATGACGCCCTGAAACGAGGCGGACGCGGCGCCGGCTCCGATATTCAAGCGCGTCGCCTTCGCGGGATGATGGTGATCTCAGAAGTGGCTCTGGCGGTTGTGGCTTTGGTCGGCGCGGCGTTGTTCCTGAAGAGTTTTGAGCGGTCTCGCGCCATCGACCCCGGCTTTTCCCCGAAAGGAGTGGCACTGGCCCAATTTGACTTTTCCACTACGGGCTACGATGCCCAACAGACCGATACCTTCTGCCGGCGTTTGCATGAGGGACTGCAGCAACTCCCAGGAGTGACCGCAGTCAGCTATGACGATTCGGTGCCACTCGGCTTCCACGGAGGTAACTGGGAAACCCTCGAGGTCGAAGGCTACGTTCCGGTTCCGAACGAGAACATGAAGATCTATCGCGACCTCGTCTCACCCGGCTTTTTCGACTCGATGAAAATTCCCCTCGTGGAAGGCCGCGATTTCGATTGGCATGACGATCTCACGACGCAGAGGGTCATGATTGTGAACCAGGAGTTTGCCCGTCGTTTCCTGCCAAATCGCAATCCGATTGGCCACAAGGTGCACGGATGGGGCGAGTGGTTCACCATTGTCGGAGTCGCGCGGGACAGCAAATATCATCGCGTTATTGAGAATCCGCAGCCTTATTTTTACATTCCGATCCGGCAGATCTTTCGCCCCGAATATGGCCTGACGTTTCATGTGCGCACTTCTGGTTCTGTCAGCGAAGCGATCGCGGCCATCCGCCGCCAGGCAGCCGCGATCGATCCGGCCATCACGATTTTCGATGCTGAGCCGATGACGGAGTACATCTCGGCGTCGCTGTTCGGCGCGAAGATCACGGCGGATCTGCTGAGCCTGCTCGGCGGCATCGGTCTGCTGCTGGCAGCAATGGGACTGTACGGCGTGATGGCCTATTCGGTGGCGAAGCGCACTCGCGAATTCGGTGTTCGCGTGGCGATGGGGGCTCGGCAACGGGACATCCTCAGTCTGATCCTTAAGGAAAGTTGCCGGCTAGTTCTCTCTGGGACGGTCGCGGGGCTCATTCTGGGAGCAGTGTCTACACGAATCGTGGCTCACCAAATTTACGGCGTTAACCCCTTGGACCCTCTCACGTTTGCCGGAGTGGGCATGGCATTGATGGCGGTTGCTTTCTTGGCGAGCTACGTTCCAGCCTACCGAGCGGCGAAGGTCGATCCCATAATCGCGCTTCGCTACGAATAGCCTCTCGCTCAGTCACTGCAAACAGAGGTAACGGTCGAGAGAAGTGGCATGCTCTCCCATCGTTGAGACTATCCCGTTTGCAGCCAGTGGAGCCCGGCCAGCCCGGCAGGCCTCAAACCTAATCGAGGCTCGGCGTCTCTTCCGCCCATAATAAAGCGGAAGGTCCGCCCCGCACCGCCTTCGTCGCTCTGGAATTTGCGGCCGGAAGAGATGCCTGTGATCTGCCTCACTGCGCCGCGCAAAGACGATTCGGCAACATACTGTTCTGAGAAAGGAAAATCGCGATATGTGGGGATGGAGCTGGCTTGAGAATCTTCTTCAAGATGTTCGGCACGGGATCCGCCTGCTGGCGAAGAATCCAGGCTTCACGACGGCGGTTGTGTTGACCCTGACATTTGGGATTGGCGTAAACACAGCAATGTTCAGCTTGGTAGATCAACTGCTACTTTGGTCTATCCCAGCGCGCGAGTCGAGCCGTCTGGTGAAGCTCGAGGGCACGTGGAGTCAGTCCTACCCCTTCTATTGCGCGCTTCGCGACCGCAATCAAGTCTTCGTCGCACTTTTTGCCAGCAGCCATCACCTTGCCGTAGGGATGCGACCCGAAGGTGCCCCTGCCGTTGAGGTTGGACACGTGCATTACGTGAGTGGCAACTATTTTCAAGGCCTGGGTATCGGCGCCGCTGCAGGCAGGATCATCGTCCCTTCTGACGACACAGCACCAGCCACATCGCCTATAGCCGTTCTCTCCTATACCTATTGGCAGAGGCGTTTCGCGGGGGATTTGAAAATCATGGGGCGTAAGCTCGCGGTTAACGGCTATCCGCTCGAAATCGTCGGCGTCGCGGAAAAGGGCTTCGGTGGCGTCTTTAACGCAGCGACGGCGGACGCGTTTATTCCGTTAACCATGTACCCGGTCACCACCCCCTCGGCGGCACGCGTTTGGAATACTACTGACATGTATTGGCTCGATACCAGGGCCCGCTTGAAGCCCGGAGTCTCGATCGAAAAAGCTCAAGCCGGAATGCAAGTGCTGTGGCCACAGGTTGTGGAGGCGGTGAACGAGGCGAACATCAAGGCGGGTGGCGAGTCTCGGAAATATGGAGAGGCTGAAATCACTCTCGCCCCAGGAGCAGGCATCTCTTCTTCAGACCGCAAGTCCATCTTGAATCCGCTCTTCGCATTGTCGATCGGGACGGTCGTTGTGTTGCTGATCGCTTGCGGCAACGTGGCGAATCTCTTACTCTCGCGCGCTACCGGCCGACGCAAAGAGATCGCGGTGCGCCTTGCTGTAGGTGCCACACGGGGCCGCCTGATACGGCAACTGCTAATCGAAAGCTTACTGTTCGCCGCGGGCGGTGGGATTCTCGGCCTTGCCTTCGCTTACTTCGGGGTAGCGGCTGTTGCCAAAGCCACGAGTCTTCTCAATCCCGAAATTCATTTCCGCCCCAGCTTGGCAGTACTCGCGTTCTCTGCGGGCATCACCGCGCTCACAGGGCTTCTGTTTGGGCTGGCACCCGCATTCCGCACCACTCGCATCCAGCTTGCCGAGAGCGTCAGTGCGGGTGGTTCGGCGACGCAGGGCGCCTTGAGGTTGAAGATCGCGAAAACGCTAATCGCAAGCCAAGTCGCTTTGTCGCTGGCGCTGCTCGTCAGCTCGGGTCTGTTCCTCCGCACGTTGCGAAATCTTCAGAACGTATCGGTCGGTTTCGAGCGCGAGAACATAGCGGTTTTCGACATCGACCCTTCAAACCTCGGCTACAAAGGCCACCAGTTGCGTCTGTTTTACGATCAGCTGCTGGAGCGCATACGCGGAGTTCCCGGCGTTAAATCCGCCGCATTATCCGCCGTGACGCCGATGGGCAGCTTCTCCATGGCACGAAGCGTATCCGCGGAGGGATACCAAGCCAGATCCGGCGAGAGTCTCGTCGTTCTCGTCAATCCGGTTAGCTCGCAGTACTTTACAACGCTGGGAATTCCACTCTTACTGGGACGTGATTTACGGAGCCAGGATGAGCCTGTCATCACGCCTGGCGAAAGCCTTCTGTCTGCAATGGGCCGATCAGGTGGAGGCACGAATGAATCTCCGGCCAACGCTGCACGCGTATGCATCATTGACGAAAAGCTGGCGCGGCGTCTTTTCGCGGGGGCTAATCCCCTGGGCCGCCATCTCAGTTACGAGGACCGCTACACGCCTGAGAGCGCTCTCGAAATCGTCGGCGTGGTGAAGGACGCGCACTATTCCAGTGTCAAAGACGCCGATGAGGATGGCATGGTTTACGAACCGAGTTGGTCGAACGGTCCGGGAGCGCGCTGGGTCGAGGTGCGGCTTGCCGGAAGTGCTACATCTATACTGACGAGAATCTACAACAGCTTGCGCGACCTCGACGCCAATGTGCCCGTGCTGCGGGTGCGCATGATGGACGAATACCTGAACGATGCGATATTTCGTGAGCGACTGATCGCTTACCTGTCAAGCTTCTTCGGAATTCTGGCCCTTGGTCTCGCCTCCATTGGCTTGTACGGCGTGCTGACCTATGCCGTCTCGCAGCGGACCATGGAGATGGGCGTCCGTATGGCACTTGGGGCGCAGCGCGGTGACCTGGTTAGAATGATCGTGCGCGAGTCCCTGGCGCCGGTCCTGATGGGCTTGCTGATCGGCACCGGAGCCGCGCTGGCTTTTGCCCGCCTGACGGCCAGCATGCTCTATGGAGTAACCCCGACGAATCCTGCCTCGATAGTGGCCGCTATCCTCATTATGGTTGCGGTGTCGCTGCTCGCTTCGGCAATTCCCGCTCGCCGGGCAACAAAAGTCGATCCCATCGTGGCGTTGCGGTACGAGTAGTAGCTCACAAATACCTAAGCAAGACCTGCGCACACCCCAGGAACTGACACTTCTATCAGACCCTCAAACCCCGTGGAGCTTCTTTCCAAAAACGCTTCCGTGCGGCGTGCCGAACCCATTGATTCTGCGCTGCCGAAATCCCTCGGCCCGTGGTTTCCAGAACCACTTGATTTTGGAAAAACCGCCGCCGCAAAACATTAGGCGCCACCCCTCCGAGACACTATAAGGTCTTCGCCTCTGTCGGGTATTTCACGGGGATGAGGTTGAGCGAAATTCTGGACTTGCGGTGAAACCAGGTGAGCTTTTTGACGCCGAGATTCGTCTTCATCCGGGAACCACAAAAACTGACGAGCCCCGAACGGTTCCGCTGATGGGCGAGTTCCTCGAAATGCTAACGATGGGGCGTCAGAAAAACCCTGCGGGCGAATTTATCTTCGTGCGCGATGACCACCGAATCCGCAGGTTTCGTAAAGCTTGGGCTTTGGCCTGTAAGCGCACAAACCTGGCAGGTCTTCTCTTCCACGACCTGCGGCGTACGGGGCTCCGCAATTTGGTTCGCGCTGGCGTGCCGGAACGCGTTGCGGTGGCCATTAGCGGACACAAGACACGGTCAGTTTTCGAACGCTACAACATCGTGTCGGGGCGCGATTTGAAAGAGGCCGCGAATAAGCTGGAGACCTACCTCTCCGGCCAAAACGGGGCAAGTTCGGGGCAAATCGTCTCTTTGGGCGATCGGTTGGCGGGACAAAACCGCGGGCTAACAAATTGACGTGCGGAAGGTTAGGATGGAGCCGACGATCGGACTTGAACCGATGACCTGCCGATTACGAATCGGCTGCTCTACCAACTGAGCTACGTCGGCCTGCTCTCGATTCTAAACGGCGGTAGGAAAACCGTAAAGACGAGATGCGCGCAGATCGAACGGCTTGTTTCCAAGAACTCCGGACAGCGCGCTCTCTAAGCAGGACGTGCTGCCACAAGCGATGCGTATTCTTGTTCGGAAGCGGCCGGTAGTAGCACCCACATGGTGTAGACGCCCATCGCCGTGCCCACAGGAATGTTGGTGAACAGCGAGATGAACGCCAACACAATCGCTATGGTGCGCGCCCACGGTTCTTTCTGCAGCAATCCCCACCCGGCCAGGAATCCGAACGCCGCTTTGGCCAGGATGAGGATCCCCAGAGTGCTGAACAATGCCGTTAGAAAACCCGCCGGCACATCGGGTGGCACGTCTTTCATCTCGTGCAAGTGTGGAAACAACACGTTTCCGAGAATCAGCAGGACCAACCCTCCCAGAGTGTTGAATGCTGAAAACGCCAGCCACAAAATCGCCAGCAGGTGTACGTGGCGCTGCACTCGACCCGGTATAGGTTGCGGTGGGATCGTGCCGAGAATTTGCTTGCCGCAGCCGCTGCAAAACGCCTGTCCAGATTGCACCGCGGTACCGCATCCGTCGCAGAACATGATCTATCCCTCGCGCACTTTCGATTGCTGTGGTTTCAAAATCAATACAACAGATAATACGAAAGCATTCCTCAGGAGTTCCGCTTGCGCGCTCGCCGAATCCACAACATTCTGCATCGCATCGGTCGAGGAGTAAAACGAAAAGGCCACCCGGCAACTGGGCGGCCTCTTCTTCAAGGGAGAATAGTTCCAACGGAGGCTTTAGATTCCGTCAAAACTTTCTGCCGAAATCTTATGAGCCCAAAAACAGGGGTGTCAAGGGATTTCTCCGAAATAAATGCCTTTATTTTCAATACTTTACAAAATGCGTAAACATGCGGGGCCAAGGCATCAAAATCGGGCAAAACCGTCTGTCTCGGGTTGTAAGCCAATATTTCTAAAGGTACTTACCAAGTATGTCAGGCAGGATTTTGCGGCACACCATGGGCTCCCTCAGACCGGCTTGAGGGTGTCCCCTTCACGACCGTCTCGGTCAGATGCAGCGAGATGAATTCCATCTGTTCCGGACGGTCGAAAACCTTGTCGGGATACAAGCGCTTCACCAGGATGCGCACTCCGCCGAATGCAACACCGGCGACAATCGCGAGTCCCGCCAGAATCGCACACAAAATCACGATGTTCAGGATCAGCATGTACAGATCATGAACTTGAGCATTTTCGGTGGGCGTGTTCCAGGTGACGTTGGCTTCGTAATTCACTCGGCCGAGCAAAGCCTTCGCATCGCTATCTGAAATTCCTCCGCTGGCCACGGCGACGATTGGCCCAGTGCGCTTATCAAAGAATGTGCCCGATCCTTCGATCGTGGAAACGCCCCCCGGCTGCTGTTGCGCCAACTGATGGGCGGCGTCGATCCTGCGCAAATGGTCGGCGGCAAGCTGTGGCGTGGGATACGAAATCAGCATCAACGTGGCTTCTCCGCTCGGGGTGTTGTAACGAGCGAGACTGACCTCGGAGCTGGCGCCGAAATCGACCAGATCGGCGGAAACCGGTGGCGCGAGTGCAGCCAGCGCGGCCGGTCCCATCACGTATTTTTGCGTGTTCGGAATGTAGTCCTGACGGGGCAGAAATTCGATAAACGCTGGCAAATTCCCCGCATTCCCGCCAGGCCGCGGCAAGGTTCCTGCCAGCTCCCGCAACTCCGCGCCAGACATTGGAGATTCCTGGCTAAACTGCGCGTCCACCAGCACCGAGCCACGATAAAACAGCACCCGATTTCCCAGCGAGGCGCCCTGATCCCC
>Ga0187784_10001426_pt1 | contig 18971 bp, 14 predicted proteins | sample 1015_SJ02_MP15_2_FD_132964 | JGI IMG/M metagenome (GOLD analysis project Ga0187784, IMG submission 132964) | Tropical peat soil microbial communities from peatlands in Department of Meta, Colombia - 1015_SJ02_MP15_20_MG | ecosystem: Environmental > Terrestrial > Soil > Wetlands > Peat | place...
ATGCCCGCCTGGGGAAATACGCTGAATGAGACGCAAACCTGGCAGATCGTGACGTTCCTAAGCAATATGGGGAAGCTTCCACCGGCGGCACAGAAGGCCTTCGGCCCGGGTATGCCGGCGTCCATGCCCATGCCAGGCGGCATGAAGATGGACCACTGACGCTCCAATTGCTGTAGATCGGGGTAGCGCTTGATCGTCAGGCGCTGAGCACGCGTTGCGGAAAGCGCACGCCGCGCGATTTGGTTGTCACGTGGAGCGTGGTGTCGAGGGCCACGGGTCGCAATTCTTCGCGGTTTGCATGGTCCACGGGAATCTCGAGCCTGAGGGGCGCTTCCGTGGGCGCTGCCGCGCGCAGGAAGCCCGTAGCGCGGCGCGCGAGTTCGGCGCGATTGTCCACGCCAAACTTGCTGAATAAAGAAGAGATATGGAACTTCACCGTCCGCACGGTGATATTCAACTTGGCTGCGATCTCTTTGTTCGCGCGGTTGCAGACCACCGCATGGAGAATCTCTCGCTGCCTCGGGCTCAACGATACCGGAGTCGCCAGAGCCAGTCCTTCGGCGAGGAGCTCCTTGGCTCGGGAGGTCAACCGGCTTACTAGGGACTTCTCCGCCGGGATCAAAATGACGTAGTCGCTTGGCTCGGCTCCCCGAACCAGGCACTGCATGGCCAGCAGGCTGGCCATGCGCTCGATGGCACCACTGAGGTCGGCATCCGCTTGAGCTTGAAACTGAGCGATTCCGGTGGATTTCTCGTAGAAGATGATGGAGCTGGCTTGAGCTGTCTCGTGCTTTCTTACGGCTGGCACTACCTTTGGCAGTACACGTACCTTCTTCAATCCGCGCCTTCCCGTCCCCGCCCCGGGGTGGTTTCGGGGCAGCTCTTGTGTTTTTGCTGCTACATCCACTACAAGCTGCCGGGCTGAGGTGCTTCTAATACGGGAACTGATGCGGCACCGAGGGGAATTTCAGGAATCGCAAATCCCCGGAGCCAATTGCACTGCAAGAAAAGACAAGTGGATCGCGTCGGCGTTTTTCCCGGCAGGTATAATGCCACAGTTTGTCACTTCGCTAAGGTGCGCGCAGCGAAAAACATGCGAATATGGGGTCCGCACTTCTGGCCGTGCATCCATGTAGAAGTTTCCGTTGCCTGGAAATTTTTTCCGGCAGCGGATTGTTTTCCACAGCCCACTCGTCGATCGAGCGTTACTGCCGGGTTGCATCTTCATGATAATTTCGATTCCTTCTGTTTCTGGAAGACAATGGTCGAACGAGCAATTTCAGTATGGAACCGACAGACGAGCGGTTTGGCACGGCGGGTCCGGTTTGTCGCCGTGATATTGGCCCTGTTCGCTATTTGTGCGGGCAGTGCAGCGGCGCAATTGGCACCGATTAAGCCTGCGCCGAGTTTTCCGCAGGCACCATCGGGCAGCGGCGCCTGTGCTGTGGAAAAATCCTGCGCCGAGCTGGCCCCAGCCATGATCCGAAGCGCCCTTGGTCCCTCACCGATTGAGGAAAATCTTCGCTATCTCACTGACAACATCGGCGGCCGCCTTACGGGTTCGTCCGAGGCCGATCGCGCCGTTGGTTGGGCGGTGGAAGCCATCCGCCACACGGGCGTGGACGAGGTACACACCGAGAGGTTCACGATCCCGGTTGGCTGGAGCGAGGGCCGGACCCATGTGGAAATCTTGGCGCCCACGCCATTCCCCGTCCGGCTGGTTTCGATTGGATGGTCGCCGCCGACTCCGGGAGGCGGCATCACTACGGACGTCGTTGACGTGGGGGTCGGCGATGACGCGGGTTTTCAGAGGGCAGGAGCCGCGAGCAAGGGCGCGATCGTGCTGGTCCACTCGAACCTGCTCCAATCCTGGGAAGACCTCCAAAGCGAATACGTGACCAACGCCAAGATCGTACGTCGAGCGATGAGCGCGGGCGCCGCCGCCATCTTCTGGATGTCCACCCGGCCGAACCTGCTGCTCTACCGCTACATTCGAATCAGCGACGGCCACCTGGGGCCGTTGCCGGAGGCAGTGGTGGCTCGGGAAGACGCCGAGCGCATGGTTCGTTTTCTGGCATCAGGGCAGAAAGTTCGCGTCCGTTTCGAGATGCCCAACCGGGTCACGAGTCCGGTGGAATCCGAGAACGTAGTGGCGGAAATCCGCGGGCGCGAGAAGCCGGATGAGTTCGTCATCCTCGGGGCCCATCTCGATTCTTGGGACCTCGGCACCGGAGCGCTCGACAACGGTTGCGATGTGGCGATGGCGATCGACGCGGCGCGCGTGATTCGTGCTTCCGGATCGGTCCCCCGCCGCTCGATTCGATTCGTGCTGTTCACGGGTGAGGAGCAGGTGATGCTGGGCTCGTGGGCGTATGCGCGGGCGCACCGCGATGAATTGGACCGCATGATCGCGGCGATCATCTTCGACTCGGGCACGGGGCCGGTGACGGGCTACTCGCTCGGCGGCCGCAAAGATGCGCTGGCGGCGGTGCGCGAGGCGCTGGAACCGGTGCAGTCACTCGGCGTGAAAGAATTCACGATGGACGCCGGCGTTGATACGGACAACTTTGATTTTCTGCTGGAGGGCGTGCCGACGCTCGTCGTGAATCAGGAGCCCGCGAACTACATCGTGAACTATCACGCGGCCTCCGACACGCTTGACAAGGTCGATATCGGACAGCTGAAGCGCCAGACCGCCATCGCCGCAGTCACGGCGTACGCTCTTGCGGACCGCGCTGAGCGCATTGCGCCCCGGCTATCGCGGCCTGAGATCGAAAAGCTCATGAAGGACACCGGCCTCGATGAAGAGATGAAAACCCTGGGCTTGTGGTCCGCGTGGGAAAGAGGCGAGCGCGGCCGCCAGCCCTAACTTCTATTTCGTTCTGCCCGCGGCCTTGAGCACGTCGATCATGGGCAGCGCCCCGCCCTGTCCCGCCATGTAGACGTCCGGAAGATGGCCATCCCAATGCTGCTGCATCATTTCGATGGTGCGCAATTGCAAGAGCTCGGGCGTGATCTGTTGTTTCTGCACTTCGAGCGCTTTGGCCTCCGCCTCGGCTTGCGTCACCTTTTGTTCCGCTTCGATCTTGATGCGGTTCAAGTCATTCTGCGCCTTGAGAGCGTTTTGCTGTGCCGTGACCTTGGCTTCGATCGCGCGGTTGTAATCTTCCGAGAAATTGAAATCGGTGATGCTCACGGCATCGACATCAATGTGGTGGGCGCTCAGGCGATCGCGCACGTATTGCTCGATGCCGTTGCGCACCGCAGGACGCTGAGCCACCAATTGCTCGGCATCGTACTGGGCGGTCTGCGCCTTAATTGCTTCCTGAATCGCCGGAATCACCACGCGGTCGAGTGCGTCATCGTTGAGCTTCGACCAGATGTCAGCGACGCAGCACGGGTCTTGATAGTAAGCGAGTGTCACCTGCGTGTGGACCACTTGCAGATCGTGGCTCGCAGCCTGTGATTCGAGCTTCTCGACCTCGACCTGTACCGAAATCGGTCTGACGGTTTCGATGAACGGCGTAATCAAATGAGGACCGGGCTCGAGAATACGTCCGGTGACCGCGCCGAAACGCAGCACGACCCCGCGGTATCCAGCATCGACGGTCGTAAACGACATCCATAAAAAAAACACGACGAGCGCGAGCACGAAAAGTGGCAAACCCGTGCTGAAGTTGTATCGAACCTGTCGTCCGTCGTGAACGCTCAGGGTGACGTTGACCGACCTCCATATGCCGGCGAGCAACAAGGCGATGGACAGGACGAGCAAAAGAGTGCTCATTCTTCAGTTCTCCTTTTCCGTCTCAGACGTGATGACCGCGTTCTGCGCCTCTCATACGACATAGCTACTGAAAAGGCAACTACGGGCGAAACCGAGCTCGTTTTGAAAAGTCTGGCTGCGAGCCGTCGCGTATAATGTGAAGACGTGATGATCGCGGCGCGGGCGAAGATCGGCGAATTTCCTGATGCGGCCACGAACGAAGCGGCGCCGCAGCGCGTCTTGGCTATCGACTATGGCCAGAAGCGCATCGGCCTGGCGCTTTCGGATGCGCTGGGGCTGACGGCGCAACCCCTTGCGATGCTCGTGCGGACGAACCGGCAGAACGACCTCCGCCGCCTGCGCAGCCTTTGCCGCGCGCACGGAGTCAGGCAAATCGTTGTCGGTCATCCGGTACACATGAGCGGCGAGTCGAACTCGATGGCCGACGAAGCGGAGCGATTTGCGACGCGGCTTCGAAAGGAACTAGGCATTCCGGTCGATCTCCAGGACGAGCGACTCACGAGCTGGGAAGCTGAGCAAATCGCCGCCGAAACAAGACCTTCGTCGCGGCGAAAGCGTGGAGCGCTCGACGATGTGGCTGCTGCGATCCTGCTGCGCGAGTATCTTGAACGCAAACGTGGCGAGCGGAGCGCGGCCGTGAAAAAGAGGGATTAGCTCAAGATGCGGCGACTCGGATTACTGGCACTGCTCGCGATATCGGCGCTGGGCGCCGGCGCCGCCTGGCTCGATTCCCAGATCAGCCGCCCCTACCGCGGCCATCGGCCCGAAAAAGTGTTCGTGGATATCCCACATGGATCGTCGAGGTGGAAAATCGCAGGCATTCTGCGCGACAGCGACGTAATCAGGAATCAGCTGGCCTTTGCGCTCTTTGCCGACTGGCATTTCCGCAAGCGTCTTCAAGCTGGTGAGTATCTCTTTGACCGCCCGCTCAATTCGCGCGAGACGTTTTGGAAGATTTCGCGCGGCCAGATTTTCGTCCACACGGTGACCGTGCCGGAGGGCTGGACGATGTTCGACATCGCCGCCGAATTCGACCGGCAGGGAATCTGCAGCCGCGAGGATTTTCTTGCCGCAGCGCGCGATGCGTCGCTCGTCTGGGACCTCGCTCCGCAGGCGAAAAGCGTCGAGGGATTCTTGTTTCCTTCGACGTATGAGTTCACGCGGCACACTTCGTGCGAGCAGGCCGTGAAGCGAATGGTTGAGAATTTTCGCGCCGTTTGGGAATCTTTGGTTCCCTCGGACGCACCCCCTCCTGCGGGGCTGACTCCCGCGCAGGTGGTGACGCTAGCGTCGCTGGTCGAGCGGGAGACGCCGATGCCGGTCGAGCGGCCGATCGTGGCAGGAGTGTTCTACAATCGTTTGCGGCTCGGCCATGCGTTGCAGTGCGATCCGACGGTGCAATACGCGATGGCGCGGGAGGGGCATCCGATCAAGGGCGTACATCCAAAGGACTTGCGCATCGATTCGCCCTACAATACGTACGTGCACCGCGGGCTGCCGCCGGGACCGATCGCCAATCCCGGCGAAGCTTCACTGCGTGCGGCACTCGCGCCGGCGACGACGGATTATCTCTACTTTGTCGCCAACGACGAGGGCGGCCATTTCTTCAGCCGCACGCTCGCGGAGCACAATCGCAATGTCGCGAAACTGAGACGCCTGCTGGCGAGCGACGCAAAAGCCGATTCCACATCGAAGCAAGCGGCACACTGAGGTTGGCCTTGAGTTCGAGCCGTTCCAGCAAGCATGCCGCCGGCGAATCCCCGACCAAGAAGGCGCTCATCCTGCAAGCAGCGCGAGCGATGGGGAAGCCGCGATTCACTCCCGCCGAAATTGAGCAGATTCGTCGGCAGTTGATCGCAAATGTCGGAGCGCCGGGAAAGACCTCGCCAGACTACATCATGAGCGTGCTGGAGGGAGCGGGAATGCGCGTAACGCGGTCCACGCGCGAGGACTCGGAAGACCTCTATGAGGAAGAGTTCACGGACCTGCTGCACTTTTCGACGCTCGACGAAGCAGAGATGTGCCTGGTGCGTCTCGATGAATTACTCAGGAAGTTTTCGGCGGAAGGCGAGCGCGCAGCCGCGGAACGGGTCCGCGAAGTCGCCCGCCTCGGGCGGCGGCGCGCCGAAATGATCGGGCGCAATCACAAGGTCGATGCGCAGAAGCGCGCGGAAAAAGAAGAAATTGCGCACTGGTTTGCCATCTGGCTTGAGACACCGGACGCTTTTTTCGATTGGCTGGAAGTGCGCAAGCAATCGCCCGCGTTCCGCGAACAGTTTCCTCCCGAAGTCGAAAGCGAAGACTGAATGTCTCTCCTCGATATCGAGCCGCTGGATTTGGGGCCGGATGTGAAGGCGGTCGGACTCGATCTCGTCGAAGAGGACGAGAATCGCGAGCCGGTCCGCGGCGAAGATGCGGCTCTTATCTGGAGCCGCGTGCTTCCGGCCGTTGCCGGACAAGAACGTTGGGTACTCGATTTCTTCAGTCACATCGATCGCGTACGGGATTTCTGCGATCGGCATCAAATCGGCTACCGCGAGACCACGCCACGGTCGATCGTAGTTTCCGCATCCGAAACCTCCGCGCTCCAGGCGCTCCTGGACCGCTTTCAGAGCGAGACCTTCGGCGCTCGCGCGGGCGGAGCGGTCTCCGCAGGGGACGACAGCGACCTCGAGCGCGAACTGGCGCACCGAGGAGTCGACGCCTACCACGCGGCCTTTCCCAGATACTTTTTCTGCGCGATCTGCGGATTTGAGGATGGGTCTCTGGTGCTACTGAGTCAAAAGTTGTGGGCCAGCGAAGTGATCCGCCGGGTGCGCCCGGTGCTTCAGGAACTCGACGTGGAAGTCAGGTTACCCGCGTAGGGTCAATCGCTTCGGTTGTCTGTTCGAGAAACTTGGTACATCCGTACCATATCTCCCTCCAATTCGTTCCAGTACCATTGGGTTGAGTGCCAGGAGATGACGTCCCGTCCAGGTGACTTGACCGTGGCCGACGAGTCAACCATTCCGAACGCTCGAGCCTTCGTACGCAGCCTCAATGTGCTATTTAAGTACGCCCGGCTCTACGGATTAGAGCATACCCGGTCGACTACGCAGTTTGAAATCGCTTGGAACGAACTGGCTGAATCTGTGAAGGCAACCGGGGAGTCCGGCCTGTTGCTGGGAGCTTCGGGATCGCAGCTCTTGCTGGACGGCGTACCCCTCGAATCCACGCCCGCCGAACGCAGCTTCGCGGACCTCCTAAACGCCGCTGGCGTGGCAAGCATCTGTTTCCTGCCGAGCGTCCGGCGCGAGGAATTAACCGATCTCGTCAAAGCGTTTATGGAAATGGGGCCGAAGTCCGCGACTCTGAGCGAACGGCTGGAATTCTACTTCGGGAAGAGCCACGCAGGCGGAATTCGCGTCAACGAATTTCGATTTGTGGCGGAGGACTCCGCCTTTTCAGAAGCGCGCGTGGCGGCGCAACTGACGGCGAGGACTCTCGGTGCGGATGCCGACCGCGTTCAGGATTGGTTCCGCAGTCCCGAAAAGATGATTCAGTTGATCGCCGCGGCTGAAGGCGCGCACGGCGCACCCGGAGCCGGACCCGGCGGTCCGGGCGGAGGCGCAGGCTCCGGAGCTGGACCTGGAACCGGCAGCGGCCCGGCAGCAACACAGCCTCTCAGCGAAATCGAGATGCAGAGTCTGCTTCGCCTCCTTGCGCAATTCGGCGAAGCGGCTGCCGCGCACGCGAGCAAGCCCCAAGATCTCGACCAAGCGATCTGGCAGCAAAAGCTCTCCTCACTCCCCCAAAACGCGCAGTTGACGCTGCGTCAGGCGCTGGCCAGTGTCGCAGCGAAAACGCCCTCTGCGAAAGTCGACGAGACGACGCTGCTTAGATTGGCGGAGGACCTTGCCATCCGGTTCGCGCTCGACCGCTTCCAGCGCGGCGAAGTGCGCGTCAACGCCGTCCGACAGATGCTCGGCAAGATGAGCGGCGAACTAGAAACGCTGCGCAAGCTGCTCAAAGCGCGCGAAGAAAAAATGGCCAGCGCGGGCCTTTCGGTTGAGTCGCACGCGGACGTTCTGGACCGCCAATTCTGGGCCGCGGTGCCGGAATCGGGAAAACGCGCGGTGCTGACCTCGGGCGAGGCCTGGTGCATTCCGCCGCGCAACGTGCAGCAGTATGTCGAAGAACTGATGGGGCGCGGCGAATCGGAAGCCGCCGCCGATATTCTCCTGAAGTATGCCTCGTGCGTTCGGAACAAGGACGCCGAAGCTCGCAAGAAGGCCGCTATCGGGCTGGGCCAGCTCGCCGAGCTGTACAGCAAAGCGGCGAGCCAGCGATTGCAGGATGCGCTCGCGCAGATTGGCCAGCAATTGGCCGCGGAAAAAGACGCCGAACTCCAGACTCTGCTCAGCGCCGCCTTCGTGCGTTTGAGCCAGGAAGCTGCTTCACGCCGCTATTATCGCGCGATGCAGCAGGCGCTCGATTCGCTCGACGATCTCGAGGAGTTGCGCCCCACATGGGCCCAGAGTCTGCGCCCGCGAATCGGCGTGGAGAATCGCATCACGGAGTTCATCGAGGAAGCGCTCGCAGCGGACGCGATACCCGAAGGGCTCGTTGGCGTGTTGATGCGCGTCCCGCAAGGTGCCGGTGAGAATCTGGCGGCGAGGCTGGCGCGCGCAGGACGGCGCACCGAGCGCGAGAGACTTGTGGAGCTGGCGAAGATGGTGGGAAGCGGCTGCGCAAGGCACTTGAAAGAGGTGCTGAAGTCCGAGCCGCCGGCAAGAGCCGCGACCGTCGTCGGACTGCTGAGCCGGCTGGATGCTGCGGCGGTGGACGATCTGCTCGCGCAGCGTCTACGGCACGGCGGGCGAGGTTTTCATGATGCGGTCGTGCGTCAGCTGTCGGTCGGTGGCGCGCCGGAGCGGGGTCAGTTGCTCGCCAATCTGATCGAGAAACTCGACCCGATGGTCTTGCCGCTCGCGCTCGATGAGATTGGCATGTCAGGCGATCCTGCGACGGCGCCGAAGCTCCTGCGCCTTGCGGAAGGAGACATCCTGCCCCAGGGAGCGGATTATCTCCGCGTGAAAGCAATCGAGGCGCTGGGGCGGATGCGTGCGACTGCTGCCGCCGGGCATCTGCGGCGTTTTGTCGAGGCTCGCAAAGCGTTCGGCTGGGCCTATCCGGAAGAGATTCGCATGGCCGGGGCGCAGGCGCTCGCGAAGATCGACCCGGAGTGGATACAAGCGTTCCTGCCTGAGTCCGGCCTCGACGCCAAAGTGATGGCCCTCGCGCCGCTCGATCCAATCCCCGATCGAGATGTCGTTCGGCATCGCCGGTACCGGAGGATTCGCTTGCCGCGCAGCGTGCCGGCCGTCATTACCTCGCCGAGAGGAAAATATTCGTCCGCCATCAGCGTGCTGAGCCTGGAAGGCGGACTGCTGAGCGGCGACATTCAGTTGGCCGTCGGCACCGAAGCGACGCTGAAGATTCCCGCGGGGCTGCGGTCGATCAACATGCAAGCTGTGGTGCGGTTCGTGCGCTCCCATCAGGCCGGGTTCGAGATGGTGGGCATGGGGCTGGAAGATCGCGCCAAACTCCGCCGCCTGCTTGTCTCGCTCGGCGGGCCTGATCCCGCTATCGTGCAATCGCCCACCGGAGAGTAGCTGCCCGCTCGGTGACCTCGAATTGTGTCGGTAATAGGTGAAGACCCCCGGTTCCAGCGGGAATTCAGGACTGGACGGACTTCTGTTCCACGACGGCCATCATCGATGGAACGATCCGGCGATAGGGCCTCACGCTGAAGAACTTTTGCCGACAGGGGTCGCACCGATACGCCGGAAAGCCCAGATAGCGCTGTACAAGCATTAAGAAGCCTTCCCCGACCCGCTCGCGCGCAATGTGGTCAAGAGCGAAGTTGCCGCATCGCGGGCAGTGAGCGTATCCGGCAAACGCAATAGCCACGCGCCAGGCATGAAAGCGCAGATCGCACGTGTGGCATCGCCACGGTCTCAGTCCGATAGCGGTGCACAGAAGATCGAGCGCGCCGCTGCGGTGCGAACGGTAGCAGTCCGCACTCCGGCACTGAGGACAAATCATCTTCCGGAAGTCCCTCCGCTGGTCGCGCGGTAGGATAGCCAAAACCCGTCATTGCGGCAATACTACCAATCCCAGAAGTGGTTCGTAAGTGTAAAATGTCAGGTGAGAGGACCCGAATGCCCGGCTATACGGCGGACCACGCACGCGCAGGAATTGAAGCGAAACTCCCGAAACTCGATACCTGGCCGAATCAGTTCCCGGGCTACGAAATCACGATTCGCGTTCCGGAATATACGTCCGTGTGCCCCAAGACCGGCCTTCCGGACTACGGCGCGATCACGATCCAATATGAGCCGAAGAAGCTTTGCCTCGAGCTGAAAGCTCTGAAACTCTACCTGCTCGCCTACCGCAATCTGGGCATCTTTTACGAGAATGCGGTGAACCGGATTCTGCGTGATATCGTCGCCGCCGTGCAGCCGGTGTGGTGCCGTGTTACGGGAGATTTCACGCCGAGAGGCGGCCTCACGACGTCGGTCGAGGCATACTGGCCGCGCCGTGGTGGCAACACACTTCGCTCCGAGGATAGACTTCGCACCCGTGCTCGGAGATAATCCGCCCAACTAGAGTCCGGCTTCCGCCGGCTCTCCAAGGAGGCTTGATGAGTTCGACCCCGAATACACCTTCCGAGACGCCTGTACTCGAAGGTACGACGCTGCCCCGGTGGGTGACGATCCTTTTCGTTGTGGCGTTTGCGCTCGTCGGCTACCTGCTCTACGCAACCTACGCGGAGCGGCAAGATTTGCGCAAGAGCCAGGAGGACGCGAACAAGAAGACGCAGGCGATGGCAGCCGAGCTCGACAAAACCAACTCGCGCATCGCCGACCTCAAGGGGCAGCTCGATGTGACGTCGCAGAAACTCGGCCTGACCGAGGACGAACTGGCCCGCGCGCGTGGCCTCGCCCAGAGCGTCAAATCCGAGCAGCAAAAGAGCGACTCACAGTTGCGCGAACAGATCGGCGCGGTACAGGCCGATACGACAACCAAGTTCGGGCAAATGGCCACTCAGATCAACGGGACTCAGACTGACCTCAATGCGACCAAGGCTGACCTCGAGGCCACGAAGAGCGCGATGCAAACCATGAAGGGCGATCTCGGAGTCCAGAGCGGCTTGATCGCGCGCAACCACGATGAAGTGGAAGAGCTCAAGAGGCTGGGCGAACGCGACATCTTCGAGTTCACTCTCAGCAAATCGGCCAAGGGCCCCGACCATGTGGGTCCCATTCAGGTCCAGCTGAAGAAAGTCGATCCGAAGAAGTACAAGTACACCGTGAATGTCGTCGCCGACGACAAGGTGATCGAGAAGAAGGACAAGACGGCCGGCGAACCGGTCCAGTTCTATGTTCGTGGCGTTCGCGCGCCCTACGAGATCGTGGTCTTCGACGTTACCAAAGATCAGGTGAAGGGTTACTTGAGCACGCCGAAGTCCGCCGCTGCGGCTCCGCCGCCAGCATCACCGTCCGGAGAGTAGTCTCCCGGTTGGCGGATAGCGAAACCTTCGCCGACATTCCAGCGCGCCTTCGTCCGCCTCATGTCATGCTGGTGGGCGACGTAGGATACTTCTGAAATTCAAGCCGCTTGAAAGTGCTGGGCGGCGGAGGCGCGTGTGAACACGATTCGACTGCATTTCCGCCGCTTGCTCCATTTCTATTGCACATCTGTCCTTGTTGCGTGCACAGGTTTCGGCTCGCCGCTTCTTGCGCAGACCGCTCCCATCGCTCAGCGCCTTTCGCCGAACACCGTGTTCTATGTCGAATGGCGCGGAAGTGGCTCCCTCGCCGGCGCCAGTCAGAAGAACCACGTGCTGCAGCTCTTGCACGATCCGGCTTTCGCCGCGATGCTCACGAATATCGCGAGCCAGGCACAGCGGACCGCGCCCAAAAACGTCGGACCGAGCGCCGCATTTTTGCTGCCCGATGTGGTTTCATTTCTCGACAACGCTCTCGCGTTCGGGATCGAAGCCAATCCGGATGCGACAAAGACGGCCGCCCCCGACAAGCCTGTGTCGCCCTTTGCGACCTTCCTTGTCTACGACTCGACCGGAAAGACTGACCTGATTCAGAAGTGGAAGGCGCTGAGCACGGTCGGCAGCCAGACGCCTGTCGATGTGACGAAGTATGATTTTGGCGGCACTTCCGTGGAAGTCCGCACCAGCGGCAAAAACGTGACCTACTCCGCGCAGGCGGCCAACTACTTCCTCGTCTCAAATCAGAAGCAGACTTTGGAAGATCTCATCACGCGTTTCCGCGGTCCGGACGCTCCTGCTACGTCCATTGTGCAAACCGCCGAGTACGGGCAGATGCGCAAGTACGTGGGTCCCGAACCGAGTCTCGAGGTCTTCGGACGCATCCGCGACATGAGCCAGTGGAATGCCACCGACAAGAACACGAAGCCGATGATCCAGCTTTCCCGGAGTCTGCATCTCGAAAGGATTCACGTGATCGTGGGCGCGCTGACGTTTGACGGCGAGGTAACACGTTTTCGGGGTGCGGCTCTTGGCGACACGTCGCCCGGAGGACCTTTCGACATAGCCGGCGCGAGCAGCGCTGCTTTTCTGACGCAGCCCGTCGTGGAACCGGGCCCGGCCTTCAGCATGACGCGGATGAATTTTTCGGCGATGTACCAGTGGCTTCACGACGCGATCGTATCGAATCTGACCGCTCAGCAAGCGGCCAGCGTGACAGCCATGGAGGGTGCAGCGCAGGGTTTCTTGGGCATGTCCATTCCGGATGCGCTCAAGCTCTTTACCGGTGAAATCGGCTCGGCGTCGTTCTACACTGAGGATGGCACGACCGAGCAAGTTTATGCGGTCGCAATTCAAAAGCCGGACTCCGTGTTGCGTGTTTTGCGGGCGTTGATCGGCACGATGATCGTGGGCGAGGATGCTTCCAGCTCCACGACGTACCTCGATCTCGCCTATCCGTATCGCGATCCAAAGACGGGCTTGCAGCGCAGAAAGTTCTACTGTGTGGCCGTCACTCCGCAGATGATTCTGGCCGCGCCCCGGAAAGCGATGCTGCGTCAAGCGACGCAACGAATTGCTCCCGAAGCGGCCGATCCACCGCCGGCCGGAGTCGCCGCGAATCCTGCCTACGCGCAACTGCGAGCTCGCTTGCCCGAGAAGCTTTCGGGATTGAGCGGCGCAGATATCGATCGAATCCCGTTCGACAAACTGGCGCAGCACTTCTCGAGCCAGCCGGCTCAAAGCGGTAGCCAGCAGCCGCGCGAGGCCCCACAGTTGAATCTCAGCGTGATTTCCCGCTATCTTCATATCACGGTCAGTGGATGGTGGAAGGATTCAAACGGCGTGTATTTTGACTCCTACGTCCAGTAACCCGGGCTTTTTGCCTCGGCTCCTTTTGCTTGGTGCCGGCGCCTCTTTCCTGGCGTGGACATGCTGCCCGTTTCCATGCCTCGCGCAGAAAACTCCTTCGCCGGTTCAAAATTCCATTCAGTCCAGCACGGATCTCGTGAAAATCGAAACGAGCGTTCTCGACAAGCAGGGTGATTTCGTCGATGGACTCGCCCAGAGCGATTTTCACGTTCTGGATGGCGGCGTCGAGCGGCCCGTTGCATTCTTTGCGCCCGTCAATGCTCCGGCGCAGATCCTCGTATTGCTTGAGACGAGCCCCGCCGTGTACTTGATCCACAACCAGCACCTTGCTGCGGCTTACGCACTTGCGGAGGGCCTTGCGGCCGATGATGAGGTTGCATTGGTCACCTACGATCAATCGCCGAAAGCTGTTCTCCCTTTCACTTCGGACAAATCGGCATTCCTCACCGCTCTGGACAAGGCTGAATACACGATCGGCATGGGCGACCTGAATTTCTACGACTCCGCATCGGCGGTGCTGGACTGGATCGCTTCCGTCCCGGGTAAGAAGGCGCTCGTCCTCATCACGACGGGGCTTGATTCCTCCTCGCCGGCTCGCTGGGACGCGCTCGTCCAAAAAGTGCGCCGCGCAGATGTGGTGATCTTTTCCGTGGAGCTCGGTGGCCCGTTGCGCGCAGAGCAAGACGCATCCAAGAAACCGAAGCAGAAGAAATCCGCGTCGGCCCGCAGCAATGGGAGCACAGAAACTTCGGCTGAGGCGAAAAGCACAGACCCATTTGCCGTAGCCGATCAAGCTCTGCGCAATCTCGCTGCGATGACCGGAGGCGGCGCCTACTTCCCCGAGTCGGAGCAAGATTTCCTCCCGATCTATCGCGAGATCGCCTCCGCTTTGCGCCACCAGTATGTGCTCGGCATTGCGCCCGCCCACGACAACCAATTTCACACACTCGCCGTCGAAGTTCTCGGCAGCAGCAGCCAGCCTTCGCCGGCGCAGACCAAGCATCCCAAGTATCGGGTCTTCGCCCGCGCCGGATATCTGGCTCCGGGGCCTTGATTCGTATAATGTCGTGGCGCGCTCGGCCTTCGGGCGCAGAGGGCGGATGAAACCGCAGGCAAAATCAATCTTGGCGGCGCTGGCAGTCTCATGCGCGTGGATGGCGCTCCCGTTCGAAGAGAGCGGCGCAATCGCGCAGCAGACGCCCATTTCCGCTCGTTTCCATCTGGGCGGAAACGCCGCAGAAATTCCGGCGCGCTTCGTCGACTATCTCGTCTTCCTGCCCGCTGGCATCAACGAAAGCCAGCCGAGTCTATTTCAGCTTGATTCGACCGCTGCAACCTCTTCGATTGATCCTGGACGCGCGGCAGAATTGGGTCTCGCGAGCCTTCAATCGCCGGTGCTCAATCTGAGTGGCGTGGATTTCTCGCTTGCGTCACTTACTGCGGCGTCGAAGAAGGATTTCGGCGCGCGGGTGGGCCGGACCTACGAAGGTACGCTCGGCAGCGATTTCTTCTCTAGCGTCGTCATCGAACTCGACTATTCGCGGCAGACGGTCCGGCTCTACGATCCGGCTACCTATCAATATTCTGGCCGGGGCAAGGGCATGAAGTTGGCGCTTGTCGCTGGTCTCCCGGTCGTGCATGCGAAAGTCGTTGTAAGCGGCGGCAAGCCCGTCGAGGGTGATTTCATCGTGAATACAGCGCTCGACGCCTCGTTCGTCATTTCACAGAAGTTCGCTCAATCACACAAGCTGCTTGAGCACGTGAAGACGATCGCGAGCACCGATTTCCAGCCTGATGGCGGAGCCGTCCTCGCGCGCATCAAGGAATTCGAACTGGGTCCGTTTGCCGTCATGGAGACCATCGGAGCCTTCCCGCGCGAGAATTCGCTGGCTGATACCGTTCCGCACCTGGCTGGAGAAATCGGCGGAGGAATGCTGCGGCGTTTCGTTGTGACGTTCGATTACCCGCACCAGCAGATCATTTTCGATCCCGGCAGCGACATTCGCGTCGACGAGTTCGAAGATATGAGTGGAATCGCGCTCGCCGCCGGCGGGCCCGATCTGAAGAGATTTGAAGTCACGCAGGTGTGGCCCGGCACTCCAGCTGCCGATGCGAAAATTAAGAAAGGCGACATCATCGCCGGCGTTAACGACGAAGCGGCCGCGGACATGTCGCTCGCGGAGATTCGCAGGCTCTTCCGCCAGCCGGCAAGCAAATACAAACTTCTGATTCAGCGAGGCAGCGAGACGATGACAGTTAACCTGCAGTTGCGCCACCTGCTGTATCTGCGAGTCGGGTAAGTCGGCGTCCAATTACTCGAACTTGCTGAGCGTCGCGGCCATCTGGCTCAGCCGAGTGTCGGCTTTGGCGAAGACGCTCTCCGCTTCGAATTTTCCGAAAGCGTCGCACTTGCCCGCGCACACACCGGTGAGGATCTCGATGCCCTGCTCGACCGTGCTCACTGGATAGATGTGAAATTGTCGGCCTGCGACCGCTGCAATTACGTCGTCGCGCAGCATCAGGTCCTCGACATTTTCCGCTGGGATCAGCACGCCCTGCGAGCCCGTGAGGCCTTTGAGGCGGCACACGTCGTAAAAGCCCTCGATCTTCTGATTCACGCCGCCGATCGGCTGGACGTCTCCCATCTGGTTCACGGAGCCCGTCACGGCGAGTTCCTGCCGGATCGGCAGGCCCGAGAGCGCCGAGAGCAGCGCGTAGATTTCAGTGGAACTGGCGCTGTCGCCATCGACGCCGGAGTAGGATTGTTCGAAGCAGACGCTCGCCGAAAGCGAGAGCGGCTTATCCTGCGCGAACGTGCGCCGCAGATACCCTGCGATGATTTGCACGCCTTTATCGTGGAAACGGCCGCTCAGGTTGGACTCGCGCTCGATATTGATGATGCCCGTCTTCCCTAGTGCCACCGATGCGGTGATGCGCACCGGCTTGCCGAACGCATACCCTCCGATTTCCATCACGCTCAGGCCGTTGACCTGCCCGACGCGCCCGCCCGTCGTATCGATGAACACCATATTCTGCTCGATCATTTCGCGGATTTTCGTCTCGAGCAGGTTGTGGCGGTCGATCTTCGCGTCGAGAGCCTGGCGCACATGTGCGTCAGTGATGATTTTGCTGTCGTCTTGCCGGGCCGCATAGCAGGATTCCCGCGCCAGGTCGGCAAGCTCGAAGAATCTCGTGGTGATCTTCCCACGCCGCCCGGCGACGCGTACGCCGTGTTCGAGAATCGCGGCAATGGCCGAACGGTCGAAGTGCAGCAGTTTCTCGTCTTCGACCAGCTTCCGAAGCCTCCCGCCGTAGTGGCGGAAGACTTCGTCGTTCCACTTCATCTCTTCGTCGAACTCGACGCGGACCTTGAAGATCTTTTTGAAATCGTCCTCGTAATCGTAGAGCAGCTCGTACATCTCGCGGTCGCCGATCAGAATGATCTTCACGTGTACGTCGATCGGCTCAGGTTTGAGCGCGCTCGCGCTGAACGGGAAAAACATGTCGACCGGCTGGATTTCAAGCTTGCCGTGATTGAGCGTGCGTTTGAGCGTCCGCCAGACGCCCGTTTCCGTCATCGCATCAAGCGCGTACATCACGAGAAACCCGCCGTCGGCGCGCAGCAGCGAGCCTCCGCGCAGATCCATGAAGTCGGAATTCCATGCGCCGCCGCGCGCGTCGTAGCTGCGATGCACCGTGCCGAAAACATTCGCGTACGTCGGAATCGTTTCGAAGATCACCGGGCAGCGGTCGTGCTCGTTGTGCGCGAGGATGACGTTGACGCCGTACACGCGGAACGGATCGCGCTCGCTGTGCTCCGGTCGCGGCGCGCCGCCTCCCTCGGACGGAGGCTGTTCCTCTTCGCCCTCGCGCTCCTTGAAAGGGTCGAGATTGTCGAGCACGTGATGGCGGACTTCCTCGAGATACTCGGCGATTTGCGCGCTCGGATACTTTTCCTTGAGCTCCTCGATCACCCCATCGACGAGCACGGACGCCGCTTCCTGTTCGAGGTAACTCATCTCGCTCGCCAGTTCCCGCGAGAGCGAAAGGGTCCGGCGATAGACGACCGTGAATTCCTGACGGAATTGATCGTATTTGCGCTCGATCTCTTCCGCCGTTGTGTTTTCGAGCTTTCCTTCCTGCACCATCTTGGGGATTTCCTCGATGGGGACCATCTGGCCTTCGAGCACGGGGAAGATTTCGGGCAGCGCCACCGCTCCCACCTGCATGCGACCCAGCGCAAACTGGTCGCGCGCGATGCGCCGCGTGAAATCGTCCATCAATTCCTTTTCGCGCTGCGTAAAGCGTTCGACGATGCGCGTCTTCTGCCGCTGAAAAGGTTCTCCTTCGAAGACTTGCGGAATGCGCCGCCGCAGAAAATCAATTCCGGACTCGACTTCTTTCTTGAAGGCGTTCGCCTGGCCGCGCGGCAGCGTCAGCAGGCGCGGCCGGTCCGCGTTCTTGAAATTGTTCACATAGCAGCGGTCAGGCGCCGGCTCGATTTCCGGATGCAACTCTTCGACCATGCGCACGATCATGCCGCCGCGGCTGGTGCCGGAAAGCCCGCAGACGAAGAGGTTGTAGCCCGACGCCGTCATCTCCACGCCCATCCGCAGCGCGCGCAGCGCGCGGTCCTGCCCTAAATCGCCTCCAGCGGGCTCAACGTCCGCCGTCGTCCCGAACGGAATCTGCGCGGGATCGCAGCGCCAGCGGAGCTTCTCCGGCGGCAGCGCCGAATGTTTCGGTTTGGAGTTTTTGCCCATTCTGTACGGTTTCCGCCTATCTAAGGGCCGCTACTCTAGCATGGCGTCCGCCCGCTTCACACACGAGCGGGACTACGTGTTTCCAGACGCTGCACGGGGAGCATACAGGTCCAGCAGGCTTGCCGCCGTCGTCACGATAATTGGGCCGAGTACGATGCCGAGAAGCCCGAACACGCTGATGCCTCCCAACACGCCGATGAAAATCACCAGCCCGCTCATCTTCGCCCGTCCACTGATGAGCCAAGGGCGCAGGAAGTTTTCTACCATTCCCAGGGTGACGACGCAGAAAACGACGAGGAGGGCCCCGCGGCCTACGTGGCCTCCCAGCATCAGGCTAATCGCGATAGGAACCCAAACCAGCGCCGACCCCACCACCGGCACAAATGAGGAAAACGCCATCATCACGCCCCAAAACACGGGCTCCTTGACGCTTGTCAACGTGAATGCCAGGCCGCCGAGGATGCCGTGGGCTGCGGCTGCCACGAGGCTCGATGTAACGCTCGCGAAAATCAGGTCGCGCGCGTCCGCCAGCATGCGATCTCGATGCGCGGCCTCGAAGGGCAACACCTCGCGCAAGCGATCGACCATCGAGTGGCCATCCCGAAACAGATAAAACATCGCGAGAATGGTCACGCCGAGGTGGAAAATGAACGCAGCAGTGTGCGCCAGAATCGCGCCGACTCGCGCGGCGCCAAACTCCGCTGCCCGTTCGCCATAGCTGCGTAATGATGCGGTCAAATTCTCGGCGCTGGCTTCGGGGAAACGCTGGTGGATTTGCGCCCAGACGTGATTGAGCCAAGCCCAGTGGCCGCCCGTGACCTGCAACTCAATCGATTGCATCGCGTCTACGCCCTGCCGGACAAACGCGATCATCACAAGTAGCGTCGGCACGATCACAATCGCAGTGACCGCTGCGGCGCTCGCAACCGCGGCGGACGTCGCTCCGCCGCGCCGCGCTATCCGTTCGTACGCCGGATAGCACACAACCACCAGCACGGTGGCCCAT
>Ga0187784_10001428_pt1 | contig 18955 bp, 20 predicted proteins | sample 1015_SJ02_MP15_2_FD_132964 | JGI IMG/M metagenome (GOLD analysis project Ga0187784, IMG submission 132964) | Tropical peat soil microbial communities from peatlands in Department of Meta, Colombia - 1015_SJ02_MP15_20_MG | ecosystem: Environmental > Terrestrial > Soil > Wetlands > Peat | place...
CGGCTCGACGAGGCTGAGATCGCCGAGCTCGGCATCGGCCGCAAGTTTCAGAAGCCGACGGTGTTCGAGAGCCACACCGTCTACGACAATCTCGAGCTGGCGCTCAAATCCGACCGCCGCGCCCGCGCCGCGCTGGGGTGGCGCGAAACCACCGAAGAGCGCCGCCGCATCGCGCAGCTGCTGGAGATCATCCGCCTGACCGCGGTGCGCCACCGCCTGGCGGCGAGCCTGTCGCATGGCCAGCGGCAATGGCTCGAAATCGGCATGCTGTTGGCGCAGGAGCCGAAGCTCCTTCTCGTCGATGAGCCGGTTGCCGGCATGACCGACGCGGAGACCAGGCAGACCGCGGAGCTGCTCAAGGAGATCAACCGCGACCGCACCGTGATCGTGGTCGAGCACGATATGGCCTTCGTTCGCGACCTCGACGTCAAGGTCACCTGCCTGCACGAGGGCTCGGTGCTCGCCGAAGGCACCATCGACCAGGTTTCATCGAACGAGCGGGTCGTGGAAGTCTATCTGGGTCGGTAACGCGCATGCTTGAGGTCAATGCCATCGATCTGCACTACGGCGCCGCGCAGGCATTGCGCACGATCTCGCTCAAGGCCGAGCCGGGCAAGGTCACGTGCGTGCTCGGCCGCAACGGCGTCGGCAAGACGAGCCTGCTCGAAGCGCTCGCCGGTCAGCATACGGTGAGCCGCGGCACCATCACCTGGGAGGGCGAGGACATCACGGCGCTGCGGCCGCCGGAGCGCGCCCGGCGCGGCATTTCCTATGTGCCGCAGGGCCGGGAAATTTTCCCGCTGCTGACCGTCGAGGAAAACCTGAAAACCGGCTTCGCGCCGCTTGATCGCGACGACCGCAGCGTGCCCGACGACGTGTTCTCGCTGTTCCCGGTGCTCAAGGACATGCTGCGGCGCCGCGGCGGCGATCTGTCCGGCGGCCAGCAACAGCAGCTCGCGATCGGCCGGGCGCTAGTGATGCGGCCGCGGCTTCTCCTCCTCGACGAGCCGACTGAGGGCATCCAGCCGTCGATCATCAAGGATATCGGCCGCGCCATCGTCTATCTGCGTTCGCTCGGCAAGATCGCGATCGTGCTGGTCGAGCAATATCTCGACTTTGCCCGCGAGCTCGGCGACCATTTTGCCGTCATGGAGCGCGGCGCTATCATCTATTCCTGCGACCGCACCAATCTCGACGAAGCGGCGCTGCGGCGCGCCATGGCGATTTGAGCCACGAGTGAAATGACCGTGAACGCGCCGTTACGTCAGGAGGTATTCGCGGCCAATCGCGCGACCGGGCGCCTCGCCTGTACAATCGTCGCCGCGCCGGGCGGCAGCCGGCGCTCTCGCGTGCATGAGGCCGGCTCGCTGCGCCTGCGCTTCCCGAACGGCGAGCGCGGCGGCGCCCTCGAAGCCGTCATGGTCAACACTGCCGGCGGCATGGCCGGCGGCGACCGCTTTAACATCGACATCTCGGTCGGTGCCGGCGCGCGGCTCACCGCGACGACTGCCGCGGCGGAAAAGATCTATCGCTCACTCGGGCCCACGACCGAGATTGGCATCAAGCTCGGAGTCGGCGCCGGCGGCGCGCTCGCCTGGCTGCCGCAGGAGACCATTCTGTTCGATCGGGTGCAGCTGCGGCGCACCATCGAGGTCGACCTCGCCGGCGATGCCAGCCTCTTGCTGGCCGAAGCCGTCGTGTTCGGCCGCGCCGCCATGGGCGAAACCGTCGTATCTGGCGAGTTCTTCGATTGCTGGCGCGTGCGCGTGCGTGGAACGCTCGCCTTCGCCGAGACGCTTCGCCTCGGCGGCGCGATCGCGCAGCGATTGGCGCGGCGCGCGAGCGCCAATGGCGGCGTTGCCGTCGCCAGCGTGCTGAAATTTCCCGGCGACGACGCCAGCATCGCCTCGGTCCGCGCCGTCGCGGCAGACTGCGGCGGCGAAGTCGGCGTGTCGGCGTGGAATGGGTTTGCGCTGGCGCGTCTCGTCGCGCCGGACGGCGCGACGCTGCGCCGCGATCTCATCGGCGCCATCACCGCGCTTGGCGGCATCAAGCTGCCGCGGCTGTGGCTGAACTGAGGGCCGGGCTGGCTGGGACTGAGGGCTGGGGGCTAATATGCATCTGACACCGCGCGAGAAGGACAAGCTGCTGATCGCCATGGCAGCGATCGTGGCGCGGCGGCGGCTCGAGCGCGGCGTCAAACTCAATCATCCCGAGGCGGTGGCGCTGATCTCCGATTTCATCCTGGAAGGCGCGCGCGACGGGCGCACGGTCGCCGAACTGATGGAAAGAGGCGCCCACGTGATCACCCGCGCCCAGGTGATGGACGGCATCGCCGAAATGATCCCGGAGATTCAGGTCGAGGCGACGTTCCCCGACGGCACCAAGCTCGTCACCGTGCACGAGCCGATCCGATGACTTGAAAGGCGATAACGATGATCCCCGGCGAATACTTCATCAAGGATGGCGCGATCGAGCTCAACAAGGGCCGCCAGACGGTAACGCTGTCGGTCTCCAATAGTGGCGACCGGCCGATCCAGGTCGGCTCGCACTATCACTTCTTCGAGACCAATCCGGCGCTGAAATTCGACCGCAAGAAAGCCCGTGGCATGCGCCTCGACATCGCCGCCGGCACCGCGGTTCGATTCGAGCCGGGGCAGACCCGTGAGGTCAGGCTCGTTGCGCTCGCCGGCACGCGCACCGTCTACGGTTTTCGCCAGGAAATCATGGGGAGGCTCAAAAAATCATGACGGGCGAGCTGCGCAGGCCCGCCCGTCACGTTTCTCAGCGCTGCTACCGGCAGCTGGGAACCAGGATCAGGTCTCCTTGGAGCGATGCCGGTAGCGGCCTCGGCACCTCGGCCAACCCGATCTTGGCGATCTCTCGCATTCGGCAGAACCAAGCACGAGCGATCTGAGGGCGATGATAATACGGCGACGGTGGGACACAAGTTAAAGCGTACTTCGCCGGCGCCAACTGACGCGTGGGGATAACACTGGGGATTTCCGTGCTGCGGAGGATGTCATGCCAGCGCAAATAAGCCGCTCCGTCTATGCCGACATGTTCGGGCCGACGGCGGGCGACCGCGTGCGGCTCGCCGATACCGATCTCATCATCGAGGTGGAGAAGGATTTCTGCACCTATGGCGAGGAGGTGAAATTCGGCGGCGGCAAGGTGATCCGCGACGGCATGGGCCAGAGCCAGATCACCAACAAGCAGGGCGCGGTTGATACCGTCATCACCAACGCGCTCATTCTCGACCATTGGGGCATCGTCAAAGGCGATGTCGGCATCGTCGACGGCAAGATCGCCGCGATCGGCAAGGCCGGCAATCCGGACATCCAGCCCGGCGTCACCATCGTCATCGGTCCGGGCACCGACGTGATCGCCGGCGAAGGCAAGATCCTCACCGCCGGCGGCTTCGACACCCACATCCACTACATCTGCCCGCAGCAGATCGAAGAAGCCCTGATGGCCGGCGTCACCTCGATGCTTGGCGGCGGCACCGGGCCCTCGCATGGCACGTTCGCCACTACCTGCACGCCGGGCCCCTGGCACATCGCCCGGATGATCCAGGCCGCCGACGCGTTTCCCGTCAACCTCGGCTTTGCCGGCAAGGGCAACGCCTCGCGCCCGGCGGCGCTCGAGGAGATGATCAAGGCCGGCGCCTGCGCGATGAAGCTGCACGAGGACTGGGGCACGACGCCGGCGGCGATCGATTGCTGCCTCTCAGTGGCCGACGACTACGACGTGCAGGTGATGATCCACACCGACACGCTCAACGAGTCGGGTTTCGTCGAGGATACCATCGCCGCGTTCAAGGGCCGCACCATCCATGCGCTGCACACCGAAGGCGCCGGCGGCGGCCATGCGCCCGACATCATCAAGATCGCGGGCCTGAAGAACGTGCTGCCGTCGTCGACCAATCCGACCCGGCCCTACACGCGCAACACCATCGACGAGCACCTCGACATGCTGATGGTGTGCCACCATCTCGATCCGTCGATCGCCGAGGACCTCGCCTTCGCCGAAAGCCGCATCCGCAAGGAGACGATCGCGGCCGAGGACATCCTTCACGACATCGGCGCGCTGTCGATGATGTCGTCGGACTCCCAAGCCATGGGCCGTGTCGGCGAAGTCATCATCCGCACCTGGCAGACGGCGGACAAGATGAAGCGCCAGCGCGGGCGGCTCAAACAGGAGAGGGGCGACAACGACAACGTGCGGGTCAAGCGCTACGTCGCCAAATACACCATCAATCCGGCGATCGCGCACGGCGTCGCGAAGCTGATCGGCTCGGTGGAGAAGGGCAAGCTCGCCGATCTCGTCTTGTGGTCGCCGGCGTTTTTCGGCGTCAAGCCCGACTGTATCGTCAAAGGCGGCACCATCGTCGCCGCGCCGATGGGCGATCCCAATGCCTCGATCCCGACCCCGCAGCCGATCCACTACCGGCCGATGTTCGGCGCCTTCGGCCGCGCCCGCACCGCCTCCTCGGTCGTATTCGCCTCGAAGGCGGCGGTAAAAGCCGGGCTCGGCAAGAAGCTCGGCATCGAAAAGGAATTGGTCCCGGTGGCGAACACGCGCGGCAAGATCTCGAAGAAGAGCATGATCCATAACGACGCGACGCCCGCGATCCAGGTCGATCCGGAAACCTACGAGGTGCGCGCCGACGGCGAACTGCTCACCTGCGCGCCGGCCGAGAAGCTGGCGATGACGCAGCGGTACTTTTTGTTCTGATTTTCTTTTTTCGCCCTACTAGGGGCTTGAAATCGCGAGCCACCGGGTCCGGCCCGAAGTCGCCAGGCCGTTCAGTGCTCGCAAGACCGCAAATCCTTCTCCTCGATAGTGAAGATTGCTCCGGGCTCGATTTTGATGTCGCGAACGGCACAGGTTCGCCCGGTCACGTCGGTGAATTTGGCGTCGTAGGCTCCTGACGGCACGTTGGTGATCCGCAGCCGCTCGTCGTGCTCGACGGTGCCATCTTTGTCGTTCTTGCACTGATTGGGCCCCCAGTTCGAAGTGCCCGCAGGCGCCAGATAGAATTCCGAGATCGTATTGCGGGTCAGATTCCAAAACCGGGTCGGCCGGTTTTGCGCGGCAGCGCTGCCTGCTGCGGCGACAATGGCGACGACGACGAGGATTATTCGGGACACGTCTGCTGCCTGTTGTTTCGAGTTGTCCGCCAAGCTCGTATCGCCGCGCGAACGCGCGCCGTCAATCTCATCAAGTTTAGGGCTCGGCCAGTCGCCGCGCCATTAAAGTTAATGCCGGCTTGAAATTACTCAGCGTCGCCAAGGTGATATTCACGTTGCTGCCATGACGCCAGGGATCGCGCGGCGGCGCCGATAGCGCCCTTTTTCGCGTTCCTCCTTGCGGCTTTGCGTTGAGAGCAACAACCCAATGTCCATTCTCCAGCAAGCCAAGCAGACCAGGCGCTTCCTGACCAACGCTGCGATCGTCAACTACGGACGATATATGCCTTACGTCAGCGTCGTCGACAAACTGAATCGCCGGCCGCTGTTCCAGAGCTTCAAGAAAAAAACTCGAATGTCCCATCGTTTTCGACCCGCGAAGCGATGTGGACCTTCGTCGCCAACAAAACGGACGCCGCGATCGACTATCTGGAATTCGGCGTTCACGAGGGCCACAGCATTCTCTATTTTACCGAACAGAACAAAGCGGCTGACAGCCGATTTTTCGGCTTTGATTGCTTTACCGGCCTGCCGGAGGATTGGAACGCCGACTTCGCGCGTGGACGCTTCGATACCGGCGGCCGGACACCCGAGACGACGGATCCCCGCGTCGGGTTCGTCGTCGGAATGTTTCAGGACACGCTGCCGAGGTTTCTCGCCGGTTTCAAGACCGACAGGCAAATCGTCGTGCACATCGACTGCGACCTCTATTCGTCGGCGCTCTATTGCCTCACCAAGCTCGACGCAATTCTGCCGGAAGGCTCGATCCTGATATTCGACGAATTCGGCGATGTGCTGCACGAGTTTCGGGCCGCCCATGACTACATGTCGAGCTATCGACGCGAATTCCGGGTAATTTGCTCGCATGACGATTTTTTCACGGTCGCAGTCGAGCTGCGATGAAGCCGCCGCAGCCCAGCGCATCGGCGCGTCAGTGACCTCAGCGGATCAGGAAGAAAGCAGAGCCAGCGCGACTGCCGGTGCGCAGTGGCAAGCCGCCGCACGCGCTTCCTGCCTAATGTCCAGCAAGCTGTCGAACGTGGCATAGGCGCAGCCCGATCGCCGGGCGATCTCCGCGACGGCCGCGAGCCCGATGCCGGCGGCAATGATCGGAGGCTCCGCCGGCAGGACGCCGCGCGACCGCACCAGGGCGACAGCGTCGGCGATCGCGCGCAGTTGCGCTTCGGCGAACCATTGCGCGAGCAACCGCCAGGTTTCTTCGTCCGCGTCACCGGCGTCACCTCCCACCATCCGCGCGAGCCGCCCACGCGATGCGTCCTTGGTTTTTTCGCGGCCGTCGGCCGTCGGCATAAGGTCAATGTCCGCAGGCAGGGTCCCGAGGATGCGATGAACGTCGGCCATGGTGGCAAAATTCTCATTGATCAAACCCGTCCAGGCGCCATTAACCGGCGCGCGATCGGCAGCGGCCATGACAAACCCGCGCACCAGGCCGGTATAGACCAACTCTCCGGCGGCGAGCCGCTGAGCATCGGTATAACCGCTGGCCGCCACCTTGCCATGCATGATCGGAACGATGTCGGTCGTCGTCGAGCCGAGGTCGATGAACAGCGCGTCGGCGCATTTGCTGGCGACCAGCGCTGCGCAGGCATGCCAGTTGGCCGACGCGATATCGGTCGAATGCTCGGTGGCGTCTTCCGGTCGCAAATAACCCGCCCGCCCGGCATAGACTGAAATCTCGCCGAGTTCGCGGGCGGCGAGCTTCACCAAACAGCTGACGCCTTCCCGGCGCGAAGCAAAGGTATCGGCCAACTCGCCGGTCATCGTGATCACGTTGCGATCGGCTCTGCCCATCGCGGCGCGGGCTTCGGCAAACGCCTCGACCAGACGTCCGGTTCCGCCGCGAAGCGGCGACGCGAATTGCGCGGCCTTGGTGATGCGGCCGTCCTGCGCGCGCGCGGCTTTGAGATGAACGCCGCCGATATCCCATCCGATCACCGCGGCCATGTTTGCCTCGCGCACGATATCGATGCGATATACGATGACTCGGCCGTCTTGCGCGACGCAAGGTCCTGTCATGGAGATCATACCCGTTCTCGATCTCAAGCAGGGCGTGGTGGTCCACGCGCGCATGGGGCGGCGCGATCAGTACCGGCCGATCGAAACGCCGCTGGCGGCGACCAGCAGCCCGGTCGATGTGACCCGCGGCTTGCTGGCGATCTATCCGTTCAAGACGTTCTACATCGCCGATCTCGACGCCATCGAACATACCGGCGACAATGACGCCGCATTCGCGCTTCTGAAGAGCGAATTTCCCGATCTCATCTTCTGGGTCGACAACGGCGCGGCCGACCTCGCTCGCGCAAGGTCATGGCTCGCGACCGGACTTGGCAATTTGGTTCTCGGAAGCGAGAGCCAAAGCGACTGCTCGCTCCTCGGCAGCCTGTCGCGAGATGCCCGGGTGATCCTGTCGCTCGACTATCGTGCGGACGCGTTCCTCGGGCCCGCGGCGCTGTTGGGCAATCCGGCGAGTTGGCCGAGCAAGGTCATCGCCATGATGCTCGCCCGCGTCGGCAGCGGAAACGGTCCGGACATGGATAGACTTTCCGCGATCAGGGCGACGGCTCCCGACAAGCTCATCTACGCCGCCGGCGGCGTGCGCGACCCTGTCGATCTCGCCGCGCTTCGGCGTGCCGGGATCGCAGGCGCGCTCGTCGCCACCTGCCTGCACGACGGCAAGCTCACAGGCGCGCAACTGGCGCGTCTGTGAGCTTCAGCCGATCTGACGAATGCCGTCGCTGACGGCTCGGTCGCATTATGCCGCGGCGAACGGGTGTTTCACCTGATTGCGCTTGGCGACAACCTCAGCGGCCTTCGGCTCGCCCTTGACTGCCCGCTCGATCGATTCCTTCACGGCGCGATAGTTGAAGTCCTGAATTTTCTTGTCGTCGGCGGCATCCCAATGAATGAACACGCCGACGCAAATGAACAGATTGTCGGCCTCGTCTTGGGGAATGATGCCCTCGGCCACACTGTCGGCAACCGCCTTGGCGACGGCATGCTGGGCAGGGCCGAACATCTGTACCGCCTGCTTGGCGCCCTTGATCGTCACTTTGTTGAACATCACCGTCGCCGGCTTGGCCAACAGGTTTGGCCCGACCACGGCGAGCAACGACGTAAACCCGTCCTTATTGTTGGTCAGGCAGTTCGCAAATGCGGCCTCGGCCGCGCTGCCGCGCGGTCCCATAATGAGATCGATGTGGGCGACTTCGTTGCCGTCACCGACCAGTGATTCACCGACGCACAGTCCGTTGATCTTTGCCATCGCCATCTCCTCCCCAAGGAAAACACAACGCTCGCAGGTCTGGGGCCTGCGTCGCCATTACCATCTATCCTTGTTGTCAGCGTCCGGCATGGGTCGAGCCGGACCGGTTAGCCAGATAGCGGCGGAACGAAAGTTCCGCATGGCAAAGTCAACCACTGTTACGCGCCGACGGCAAGATGGTCTGCAGTCGCCACGCGAAAAGAGTCGCGACCGTGAGATCCGCGCTGGTCCCCGGATTGATACCCTTAGCCTTGAGTGCGCCGTCCCAAGCCAGAAGTTCGGGAAGATGTTGGGCGAGCGGTTCTGCCGTCTGCAGTGAGGTCCGGAATCTTGTTGCCGTTTGCCTGACCTCTTCGGCGGTCTCGGCGCCAAACTTCCGCACGATGTGACTATCCGGAAATTCCGCGAGGAAGCCGAGATAGGTCATGAGTGTTGCCCATTTCGTATCCGCGTGTAGCCGGCTTGCGGCTTCCAATCGCGGCAGACCGAGCTGGAATATGTCGGCAAAATCTGTGGCGTATTGCCTGGCGACGCGATCGCGCTCCGCAGCCTCGGTCATCGCTTGCAAGAGGCTGACCGTGGCTGACGCAAACACGTCATGTCGCGCGCTATGCCCGAGCCCGGCCGGCGCGGCCTTGACGATCGCGCGAAATGCCAGGTTTGCGTCCTCGACGTCGAGAGCGTGCAGGACATTGCCAAGCGAATTCCTCAAGTTGGCGGCGCCGGCCTCGCCTGCCGCGGCAAGTGGTGCGCAGAGCAGAATGATGCCGAGGTTGGTATTGGCGCCAACGGCGTCGAAGGTCGCCTCGACGGCCCGTAAAATCCGCGCGCCAACGCTTGCGTCCGGGAGCGTCAGCGGGCCGGCAGCCGCCGCGGCGCTGCTGGCGAATTCATCGACCGTCATCCGGTGCCCGTTCGCAAAAACATGAACGTTGCCCGGTTTCGGGGCTTCGAGTTCGGTCAGGCAGGCCCACTTGAATGCGGCGGCGATCACTTCCCCGCGGGAGCTCACGCCGTTGCCCCGCGCAGGGCGCGCACCGCGAGCGCCGCCCCGAGAGCGTCCGCGAACGCAGCCGCGATGTTGACCGGCGTCACCTTCTGCAGTCCCGACCAGGCCGGCATGCTGTTGACCTCGAGCACGGTCGGCCGTTCATCCGCTCCGTAAAGGATGTCGACACCCGCGAAATCCGCCCCGACCGCCGCGGCGGCGTTGACGGCAAGCGCCTTCATGTCATCGTTGACGACCGCGGCAACCGGTCGTCCGCCGCGTTTTACGTTAGTGATCCATTGGCTTGAGTGCCGTTGCATTGCTGCGATTACGCGGCCGCGCAGGACGAGCAGGCGAAAATCGTGAAAACCGTCGCGTTCGACGCCGACGAAACGCTGGAGGTAATAGACGCCGGCGATGGTTTCCCGGCGCGGCAGGTCGTCCGGCCCGCCGATCAGCTTCAGGCCGCGCCCCTGCGATCCGAACAGCGGCTTGAGAACCAGCGGGCCTCGGGCCGTCTCGCGTTCGGCAATGGCGCGGGCGTGCTCGTAGGATTCGGTCGCCCAGGTCGCCGGGGTCGCGATTCCCGCGCGCGAGAGCAGAAAGCTCGTCGCCGATTTATCGACGCAGCGCTCGATGGCGCGGGCGTCGTTCCACACCATGACGCCGAGCTCGCGTAGCGCGTGAAGAATGCCGAGCCGCAGTGTGACGACCTCGAAGCCGGCGCCGGACATGGTGCGGACGATCACGGCATCCGGGAGCGTGTCCCCGTAGCCATCGATATGAAGTCCGCTGGCGCTTTGCGTCGCAAACCCGCATGCCGGCAATCGCACCGGCACGACGCCGGCCCCGCGCGCGAGGAGCGCCGCGGTAAGCTCGCGCGCGTGCCAGTCCATTCGATCGATGACCAGCCCGACGCTCGGCCCGGACGGCGGGCGCTCGGCCGCGAAGCGTTCAGCTGAACGACGCATCGAGCAGGCCCAAATCGATCTCTCCGGCATGGAAGCTTTCGCCAGTTTCCAGCGCCGTCACGGTAATTTTTGCGGGGCTGAACAGCATCGGGTCGATGGCGTAGAAATCGCCCTTGACCCGCTTGAAAATTTCCGCGAACGGACGGCCATAGTCGGGCGAGGCCTTGCTGGGAAGCTTTTCGGCCAGCGCGCGCGCCTCGTTCGCAGCACCCTTCACAAAGAGCTGGACCTGGCCGCCGAAGATGATGGCGTCGTTGGTGCGACCCATCGCCGTGACAAAATCCGGATGTGGCGGACACAGTGGAGCCGCGCCGATGCCTTCAACAACGCGATCGAGGGGAAATCCCAGCTCGTGCGCCTTATGAAGCGCAACTTCAAGCGCACGCGCGACAATCTGCGTCGTGCCGGCCAGACTTTGTGTCGGCGCGAAAATGATCGTCAGGTCGCTGGGTTTGATCCGGCAATCCCGTGCAATTTTCGTGACGATCTGTTCCGGCGGCGGCCGATCGCTTTCGATGACCAGCGTGGCACTGTCGGCGTGATCGGCATAGGCCAAAGCCTCGAACAGCTGCTCGCGCCGCGCCAGGGCGCGGGCCGGCCCGGAGCCGAGCGCAAAAAACGAGCTGTCGTCCGCGCCGGAAAGGCGCCAGCCGGCATATTGGCTGGCAAGACACGCAATGACCGGGTTGGAGGATCGGGCGATCACCGTCCACGGCCATCGCGGCGTCCTCGCTGACGGCGCCAGATCGACCACGCCCAGGCCGCCCATGCAGATCTCGGCGACGCGCAGACCGGCGGCAATGCTGCCAAGGCTTTTGCTGCCGGCGTCGACGAGCGTTTCGCCGAGCGGACCGCTGATAACGGCGATCTTGAGTTCGGGCGCAGCAGCCATGAGCCGCGCAACAAGCGGGGCGGCGCGCGCATTCACGCTGATCGCCGGCGCTGTACTCATGTCCTCCTCGCGCGCGTCCAAGCGAGAACCAACTCGCGCCGTTCCTCCGCGAGTGTTCTTGCTCCCGTCGCGGTCGAACTGCAAGCATGGACCGTACACAACGGCTCGCCGGCCTTGATCGCGCTGCCCGCGATTGGCCGATCCGTGGTCCAGTCCGGCCAGTCCCGTGGCGCGGCCAAAGCGATATCGCTTTCCGCATAAACGATCGCCGCCGCTCTGGCGCCCTCGGGATAAGGCAGCGGCTCCGCCAATCTGCCGGTGCAGGCTGCCAGGTGCAGAGCAAAGAGCGATCCTTGCGGCGGCTCGAATACGTCGATCGTCGCGCCGGGCCGCGGATTGACCTCCAGGAGCCAAAAGTCCTTCCCGTCCACGAGAAAGTCAGCGCTGTTCAGGCCAACGAGCGACGTCGCTTCGGCGAGCCGACGCACCGCGGCGGCGAGCGCGGTTGCGGTGAGCGGCCCGAGGTCGGCCGGCCGCACCGCGCCGCCGTAACGATAAGCTTGGCGCCGCGCGGGCGAGGACCATTGCGCGCTGAACCCGAGCAAGACTGCGTTCTTGCCGTCGGCGAGGAAAAGCGCGGACACCGGCTTTCCAGGGAGCTTTTGCTGGTAGTACATGTCACCACGCCCGCCGACTGATTGCGTCATTGGCTTGATGTGAGCGCCACCGGCACCGCCCCGGCGCTTTGCCAGCCATTCGGTTTGCGCTTCCGGCTTCGACGACGAAACGCGCGGGAACGGAATACCAAGATTGTTGCACAGTGCCGACAGGAACGCCGGATCCTTGATCCGGGCGACCCTCTCGGCGCCGTTGCCAAACAGCCGCCATCGCTCGGCGAGCCGCCGCAGCAGCGGCGTTCTGTCCTCGAAGCCGGTGCCGCACACCACGCCGATCGGATCGTGCCGCTCGCTGAGCGTCTGCAGCACGTGAACGAGGGCATTTTCATCGAATCCGCGCCTGAGGCTGCCGCCGGCGCGGGCATAGGCGCGGGCAACGGCCAACGTGTCCTGATCGCCGAAGAAATCCGTCACCAGCGGTAGGTAGCCGCCGCGGCGCGCTGAGGCGGCGAGCGCTCGCCCGGAAATCGCGGCGATGAGGACCGCCGGCGCGTCAGCCATTGAGCTCGCGCGCAAGGGCGAACGCGTCGCGAAAATCGAATTGTACCGGCTTGGCCGCGGCAATCATTTTTTGAAACAGCCCGAACTCGGTCTTGTACTTGATGTTGCCGATGGTCAACGGACCCAATCCCAGGGCGCCATGCGGCGTAAGCTCGGAACCATTTGCCTGCATGGCAAGGCCCTCGACGCCGCTCGGCGGAACCGCATTCACGTCGGCGGCAATCAGCAATCGCTTCGCGGCGCCAAGCTGAGCCGCTGACAGGATGGAGACGCCGGCGCGACCGGCGCAAAGCGCCGCTTCAGTCGCGGCCAGGATCGCCGACTTCTTGGCGTCGTCGCTGCCGTCCGCGGGCCTCACGTCCACGTTGAACCGGGTCTTGATCTCCTTGGCGCCATCGCTGACCCGCTTGATGCCGTCATAGCCCACGAGCGTCACGTCGCTGCCCTCGAGCGCGGCGATCACACCGGCCGCATAACCGACAACGCCGGTCGCACCGAATACCGCGACGTTCAGCCCCCTGAGCGGGCGATTTTTCTTGTCTTTCAGGAGCTTTTCGACACACGCCACCATCGCCGCGGCGGTCGTGAAGGACCCCGCGGGATCGGCAAAGAATGAAATGCCGAACGGCGGCACCAGCGCCTGCTTCGCCGTCGCCAACATGTCGAGCGCGATGCTTGCGCTCTTACCGCCGAAGAACATTCCGGTGCGGGCGCCGACTTTGGGCGGTCGCGAGAATATCGCGTCCTGGACCAGGGCGGTCACCTCGGCGACGGTCACGTTGGCGTAGGTGAGCACCGCGTCATAACCGGCATCGAGCGCCATGTTGACGTCGAACGGGCTCAAATGTTTGCTCGGCGTGACCATGTGAAGGATGTTCTTTTCCGCCATAGCAGCCTCCTAGGTTTTGATTGCTAGTGGCCGGACTCGGCGCGCATGCCATGCGCGACGATCTGCGCGCCGCAATTGAGCCCCCGGCAAATCCTGATGTCCAGAGCCGCACCGCTCGAATGCCGCCGGGCGATCCCGGCCAAGCGGTCGGCTTCCTCGCGCGAGGGTGCAAAGGCAAAGCCGGTGGGCCCCCAGGAGCTCTGACCGACGCCGAACCCGCCAGCGTCATCGAGCGCGGCCAAGACGGCGGCGACATTCGGACTGGTGAAGCGCGAGCCGCCCTGAACGGGCGCGAAATAATCGCCGAGGCGCATCTGCAGTTCCTTGATTGCGCTGCCGAACCCGGCGAGGTCGCGCCGGGCAAGCGCCGGCAACGCCTGCATCAGAATGAGTCGGCAATTATCCGCCGCGTCGGCGTCGGACATCGGCGCGAGCACAGCGAAGCTTGTCACCTCGTCGGTCCCGTGAACCCCCTGGCGCTGCGGGTCGAGAGCAACCAGGATGCGCCAGCGATCCGGAAACTCGAGACGGCTGATGATCGGTGCCGGCGCTGCCTGATCATTGCGGCCGCCGTCGACGACCAGGCCGCCGCCACGGAACAGTCCGATGCCGATTCCCGAACGCATGCCGCGTCCAAGCCGCGTCGCATCGCCTTCCATGTCAGGGTCCAGGTTATGCAGGCGGCGCAACCCGGCCGCGATTGCCAGCGCGAGCTGTGTGCCCGATCCGAGGCCGGCATGGGCGGGAACCGCCTCCAAAATTTGCACGGCGTGAGCATCATCCAGCGCCAGCGCCCGCTGCATAGTCTCCAGGTATTGCCGCGCCCGCTCGCTCTCAGGACCCCCGACCTCGGTATGTTTTGCTGTTCGGATCGCGATCCTGGTTCTGAGATCGCTGATCGCAAGTCCGATGCTGCCAAACCGGCGGCCGAGCCGTCCGTTGAGATCGAGGAAGCCGAGATGCAGCCGCGCCGGAGCCGTTACCTCGACCCCGGCAGGGGTGGGAACGCCATTCTGCAAGCAACCTCCGGAAACTGATACGCGCCGGGTTTTTCTAATGAGAATACGGGTCTAGACTGCTTCATCCCGTTTGGGTTGGCAATGCGGGACGCATTCGACGTTCCAAGAAACGATCCAAGAGAGGACATCCCGATGGCCGAAACCGAAAAAGAACGAACCTATTCGGATCAGGAAATCGAGCAGCGCCTCAAGCGCGACCTGCCGCACTGGTATCTCGAGAACGGCTGGATCCGCCGCAAATACCGCACCAACAGCTGGAAAGGCACGTTGATGGTCATCAACACCGTCGGCCATCTCGCCGAGGCGGCCTGGCATCACCCCGACATCACCGCTTCATATGCCTGGGTCGAAGTGCGGCTGCAGAATCATGCCGCCAAAGGCATCACCGACAAGGATTTCGAACTGGCGAAGAAGATCGAAGAGGTTGTTCACTGGCAACCCGCGAAGGAGAAAGGCGCGCTCGAAGGCACGCCGGAAAAGGATCAGCGTTTCGCCTATCTCAAATACGACGATTGAGTGCCACGGGATCTTTTTTTGCGTTCAAAAGGGGGAAGCGGCCATGGGGCAGGCCTGGATCAAAGGCAAGCCTGCAGCGCTTGATGCGGCTATTGCCGAGGCGGCCACGCTTGTTGCCGAAAGTCGCAATCTCCTCGTTGCCGGACTCGGCACCGATGTCGCCGGCGCGCGCGCCGCGGTCGCGCTGGCGGAACGGACCGGCGCAGTCATCGACCACATGAACGCCGAGGCCCTGTTGCGCGATCTCGAGGTGATGCGCTCTTCGGGCGTCATGCGAACAACACCGCTCGAGACCCGCGTGCGCGCCGATACGTTGTTGCTGGCTGGTTCCGGGCTGAGCGGAAGCCCGGAATTGCAGCACATCTTCGATGGGCCGCTGCCAGCAGGGCGTCGCATCTTCTGGCTCTGCCCGGGAGCCGAGGCCGCAGAGCCGAAATTAAGTGGAACGAGGATCGAGGCCATCGGCGAGGATCCGCGCGATTTGCCGGCGCTCGCCTCGGCGTTGCGCGCGCGCATCGCTGCTCGACCGGCCGGCAAGGCCCGCGTTTCGTCGGCCGAGCTCAATCGCGTCGCCGCCGCTCTTAAAGCGGCGCGATTTGGCGTTGCGATCTGGTCGGCCGCCGCGCTCGATACGCTCACCATTGCGATGCTGTGCGGCCTAGTCGATGATTTGAATGCGACGACCCGTTTCTCCGCCTTGTCGCTTGCGCCCGCCGACAATGGCCCGGGCGTGCTGCAGACCTGCGGCTGGATCACCGGACTGCCGATGCGAACGGCGTTTGGGCGGGGATTTCCCGAGCACGACCCCTGGCGCTTCGACGGCCGACGCCTCGTCGAAAGCGGCGAAACCGACTGCGTTCTTTGGATATCCGCCTACCGGGCCGCAGCGCCGCAATGGCGCACGACTGCGCCGACGATCGCGTTGACCGGTGCCGATGCGGACTTCGACGGGCCGCCGCAGATTCATATCGCGGTCGGCCGCCCCGGCGTCGACCACGCGTCAGTGGAACATTTGCCGCTGACCGGCACGTTGACGGCGACCAAAGCGGCGCATCCAAGCGACGCGATTTCGGTCGCCGGCGCGATCGCGCGCATCAGTTCGGCGTTACCGAGCATCGGAGCGCGCCGGTGCTGACGCGTATTGCCGGCGGGCGCGTCATCGACCCGGCCAACGGGCGCGACGGCGTCGGCGATGTCTGGATGCGCGACGATCGGATTGTTGACGCGCCACATGGCGGCCAGGCCGATGCAACGTACGGTGCCGCCGGCAAGATCGTCATGGCCGGCGGCATCGATATCCACTCCCATATCGCCGGTTGGAACGTGAACACCGCGCGCCTGCTGCTGCCGGAGTATCATCCCGCGGCCGCGCAGCGTCCGGCGGAAACGCCCTTGTCGCGCGTCGGCTGGACCACCTTCGAGACCGGCCGACTCTACGCCGCCATGGGCTTCACGACTGTCGTCGAGCCGGCGGTCTCCCCGCACTATGCGCTCCATGCCCATCTCGAGCTCGCCGATATTCCGATCATCGACAAAGCGATCCTGACGATCCTCGGCAATGACGATTATCTGCTCGGCCTGCTGTGCGCGAAGGAGAGTGACGCCGCCGTTCAAGACTATGTGGCGTGGACGCTGGAGATGTCGCGCGGCCTCGGCATCAAAGTGGTCAACGCCGGCGGTGCGGCGGCATTCAAGGAGAATTTGCGTTCTTTTTCCTTCGACGATGTGGTCCCGTCCTATGGCGTCTCGTCGCGGCAAATCGTGAAAGCCCTGCAGCACGCCGTCAATGCGCTCGGCGTTCCGCATCCGCTGCATGTTCATTGCAACAACCTCGGGCTCGCGGGAAACGTCGAGACCGCGCTGATGACGATCGCGGCCGCGCAAGGGCTGCCGCTCCATCTCGCCCATCTGCAGTTTTACGCCTACGGCAACGAGGGCGAACGCAAATTTTCCTCGGCCGCCGCGCCGCTTGCCGAGGCGGTCAACGCCGCGGCGAACGTCACGATCGATGTCGGCCAAGTCATGTTCGGTCAGACCGTGACGATCTCGTCGGACGTGCTGCGCCAATTCAATGCGCGCAGCCAGGCCCGGCCCAACAAATGGCTGATCGTCGACGGCGACGGTAATGGCGTGGGCATCGTCCCGTACAACTATAAGCGCAACAGCTTTTACAACGCCGTCCAATGGGCGGCCGGTCTCGAATTGTTCCTCTTGATCGCGGACCCCTGGCGCGTTTTCTTCACCACCGATCATCCCAACGGCGCACCGTTCACGACCTATCCGGAAATTTTCGCGCTGTTGATGAGCCGGGATCTGCGCGCGCAGTGGCTCGCGGAACTGCCGCCGGCGGCGGTGGCGGTGACGACGCTGCCGGCGATCACACGCGAATATTCATTGGTCGAGATCGCGACAATGACCCGCGCTGCGCCGGCGAAACTGCTCGGTCTGAACGACCGCGGACATCTCGGTGCCGGCGCCTTGGCCGACGTTGCCGTTTACGAAGACGCCGCCGATCGTGCCCGAATGTTTCGCGCCGCGGCGCTGGTGTTCAAGGACGGCGAGCTTGTCGTTCGCGACGGCGCGCTCACGCATTGCCGCTGGGGCCGCGCGCTGACGGTACAGCCGCAATGCGACCGGGCGATCCTTGGTCGCATGAAGTCCTACTACGAGGGCCGCTACGGGCTGTCGGATGAATTCATCAAGGTGCCGGAGCACGCTCTTAGTCGCCCGGAGCCGTTCGAACGCGTGCCATGCGTGTCCTGACCGTCCGCGGCGTCGAGATCGATGATACCTTCGCGGAAGCTTTCGACATGCGCGCGACGGCGGTCGTCGTCACCGCGGACAGCCCGCGGTGGGCGCGCCAGGCGGCGGTGACGATGACCGGCTTTGCCACGTCGGTGATCGGCTGCGGTTGCGAGGCCGGCATCGATCGCGAGCTTGCCCCGAAACAAACTCCCGACCGCAGGCCGGGCGCACGCGTACTCTTGTTTGCCGTATCGACGAGCGAGCTGCAAAAGCAGCTGGCCGCGCGCGTTGCCCAGTGCGTGCTGACCAGCGCGGGCTCGGCCTGCTACGCCGGCGTTGAAGGCGAGGAGACCTTGCGACTCGGGAATGCGCTGCGCTATTTCGGCGACGGCTGGCAGATTTCCAAGCGTTTCGGCGCCAAGCATTTCTGGCGCATCCCCGTCATGGACGGCGAATTTGTCTGCGAGGCGACCACGGGGCTGACCAAGAAAGCCGTCGGCGGCGGCAACCTTCTGATCATCGGCCGCACCACCGAGACGACGCGCGCCGCGGCCGAGGCTGCCGCCGCAGCGATCGCGAAAGTGCCTGACGTCATTGCGCCGTTTCCTGGAGGCATCGTGCGCTCGGGCTCGAAAGTCGGGTCGAAGTACAAGGGTGCCCACGCGTCAACCAACGATGCCTATTGCCCGACATTGCGCGGCGCGGTGAAGACGTCGCTCGAAGCCGACGCCGGATCGGTCCTCGAGATCGTGATCGACGGCCTCACCTCCGACGCAGTGGCAGCGGCCATGCGCGCCGGCATCGCCGCTATCGTCAAGCTCGGCCCGAAGCGCGGCGCGATGCGGATCAGCGCGGGAAACTATTGCGGCAAGCTCGGGCCGCACCAATACCATCTGCGGGATTTGCTGCCGTGAGACCGATGACGTTCTTGCTGCGCCAGCGCCCCGACCAGCGGCTCGATTTGTCGCCGCTGGTCCCGCATCTACTTGCCGGCAAGACCGCAGCCGAGATCGAGCGTGTCGAGCTGCAGACGACGCGATCACGTGTCAGTGTCGCCGAGATGTTTCGCCTGCGTATGGGCGACGCCAGCAGCATTCGTATCGAAGCCGCATGCGAGCGGCTCGACTGCGTCGGCCGTGGCATGACCGGCGGCGAAATTCTGGTCGACGGCGACATCGGCGTTCAGGCCGGGCGTTTGATGACCGGAGGCCGCTTGGTGCTGCATGGCAATGCCGGCCCGTGGGCGGCGTCCGGCCTGAAGGGTGGAACCGTAGAAATCCGC
>Ga0187784_10001431_pt1 | contig 18934 bp, 16 predicted proteins | sample 1015_SJ02_MP15_2_FD_132964 | JGI IMG/M metagenome (GOLD analysis project Ga0187784, IMG submission 132964) | Tropical peat soil microbial communities from peatlands in Department of Meta, Colombia - 1015_SJ02_MP15_20_MG | ecosystem: Environmental > Terrestrial > Soil > Wetlands > Peat | place...
AGGCTGTCATTCCGAGCGAAGCGAGGAATCTCGCTCTGAATGTTTTCAAGCGCCGAGCGAGATTCCTCGTCGCCTGCGGCTCCTCGGAATGACCGCAAAAACGAGCTCGCACAGACGCTTAACGGCGATTTCCATCGCCGAATAGGAGGGCATTGTGCGCCGATCTGAATCTGGAATCCTGAATCTTGAATCGCCGCGCGGCCGGGCGGCGAGAGGTTATTCTGCCTTGGCCTGCCTCGTCTTGTGTTTACTTTTAAGGGTTTCAGCGGCGCGCGCTCAGCAAACGAATCTGGATGCGCGGCTCGAGCGCGAACTGCCATCGCTTGTTTCCACCTACAAGTCGTTGCACGCTGCGCCCGAACTTTCCCATCACGAGCAAAAGACCTCGGCTTTTGTTGCCGAAGAGCTGCGCGCTCTGGGATACAGCGTCACCGAGCATGTGGGCAAATACGCCGGACATCCGGAGTGGGTCGGCTACGGCGTGGTGGGCGTTCTGAAGAACGGCCAGGGACCGACGGTGTACGTTCGCACCGAGCTTGACGCGCTGCCCGTGGAAGAGATGACGGGCCTGCCCTATGCGAGCAAAGTCCGGACCAAGGATGACGCTGGGCGCGAGGTGGGCGTCATGCATGCCTGCGGCCACGATATTCACATCACCTCTTTACTGGGAACGGCAACAATGCTGGTAGAAATGAAGGGCCAGTGGCGCGGAACGCTGGTGATGCTGGCCCAACCCGCGGAGGAAGCCATTAGCGGGGCCAAGGCAATGCTTGACGACGGCCTCTACACGCGCTTTCCGCGCCCGGATTACGTTATCGCGCTGCACGACACGCCCGCGCTCGAAGCGGGTAAAGTCGGATTCACACCCGGTTTTGCGATGGCTAGTTCCACCTCCGTCGAAGTCACGCTGCGCGGTATCGGCGGACACGGGTCGGCGCCGCAAGTGGCCAAAGATCCCATCGTCGAAGCCGCGGAATTCATAATGGCGGTTCAGACCATCGTGAGCCGCGAAGATTCACCCTTTGATCCGGCAGTGGTCACGGTCGGCTCGATTCATGGCGGCACACGGCCTAACATCATTCCCGATGAAGTGCAATTGCAGCTCACCATCCGGACCTACAAAGAGGAGGTGCGGCAGCACATTCTGGCGGCGCTGGCGAGAATGGCGCAGGGCATCGCCGCCGCTGACGGAATTCCGCCGTCGCTTTCACCCATTGTAACCGCCGAGGAGAGCGACCACAGTCCCGCGCTCTACAACGACCCCCAACTGACGGCGCGACTGGCGCAGGCCGTTAAGACGGTACTGGGCCCGGACAACGTGGTGGAGTTGCCTCCCGTCATGGCCAGCGAGGACTTCTGCCGCTTTGCTCTGGAGGATCGCCAGATCCCCATCTGCCAGTTTTCCTTGGGCGCCGTGGATCCGACAAAGCTGGCGGAGAGCCGGCGTCGCGGCGTGGCGCTGCCCGGATTACATTCGAGTTTGTGGGCGCCGGTTCCCGAGCCTACGCTCCGCGCCGGCGTGAAATCCATGACCAGCGCAGTATTGGATTTGATGAAGAAGTAGGTTTTATCACCAGCTCAGCGAGTTGAATCGAGACGCCCCACCCGCCCCTACTGACCTAGTGTGGTGTCCCGCGTAATTCTTGACAACGGCGCACATTGCGAGGGTGGGCAGACGTGCCGTTCTTCGGCATGTCTGCGCCCTTCTGGTGCTAGAGAGGCGCATACATCCCGACAACAAGCGTCGGGACGTATGCGCCACCCGCCATTACCTCATCGGGCTGGGAAACCTGGGAAAGGGTGAGGCGCCCAAGGCGCGAGGAGAATTCCAGGTTGCGCTGAAGCTGAATGTGAACCACCTTGGCGCCACGACACAGATGGCTTCCGCACGCACGCAAACCGTGGCTTCAAGGTGAAGTAGAATTGCGCCGCGATTTTAGGGGCGCCGGTTGTCGCCGCCCCATATCCGTGGCAGGGGCTGTCGTAGCGGGCTCGCATCTCAGGAACAAGCACGAGGCTGCTGTTGCCCTCTTGCTAAGCCGACTGCCCCCACCGCACACTGGGGGCTGCAACAATTCTGTAACATACTCTTCACGCCGGAGTAACCTGCCTGCCGCACAATACCCCGAGTGACCGGTAGCTTCGTAGCGTGGCTCTCACAGGTGACGCTAACCCTAATGTTAACCTTCGCTTAATTCTCTTGTAAAAGAGCGGGGGCAGAGTGCGAGTGGAGGATAAAGCCCATGAAAAGACTGCCGTACCTCTCAACGGTTCTTCTCGGCACCGCTGTTGTCTTGGTCGGTCTCGTACAATTCCAATCTTTACCCACGACGGCTGCGCCGGCGCCGGATTCCGTTATGCTCAACGGTGCAGGAGCAAGTTTCCCTTATCCCATTTATGCGAAGTGGTTTTCGGACTACAATAAACTTCACTCTGACATTCAGATCAATTATCAATCGATCGGTTCGGGTGGAGGGATCCGGCAACTCTTGTCCGGGACGGTGGATTTTGGCGCCTCCGATGCTCCCATGACTGACCAACAGCTTGGCGAGGCTAAGACCAAGATTCTACATTTTCCCACGGTGCTGGGCGCGGTCGTTCCCAGCTACAATATTCCCGGCTTGTCAAAGGAGCTAGATTTCACTCCGGACGTTTTGGCCGACATCTTTCTTGGCAAAATCAGCAAATGGAACGACCCGGCGATTGCCAAGTCCAACCAGGGCGTGAATCTGCCTGCAACGGATATCGTGGTCGTGCACCGCTCGGATGCCAGCGGGACTTCCTTTGTTTGGACCGACTACCTCTCGAAAGTTTCCCCGGAATGGGAAAGCAAGGTCGGGAGGAACATCGCCGTCAACTGGCCTGTAGGACTAGGGGGAAAGGGCAACGAAGGTGTGACCGGCTTGGTGAAACAGACGCCTGGGGCGATTGGTTACATTGAACTGCTTTACGCTTTGCAGAACGGCGTAGCTTTTGGCCGGGTACGAAATTCCGCCGGTGTCTTCCTGAAGGCGGACTTGGCTAGCGTAACCGCTGCCGCGACCGGGTTCGAGAAGACCATACCCGCGGATTTCCGGATTTCCATTACGAACGCTCCCGGCAAGGCGAGCTACCCGATTTGTAGCTTTACTTATCTGCTCATTCCCACGACCTTCGCAGATGCAAAGAAGAAACAAGTCGTCAAGAACTTTCTCACTTGGATGCTCAACGATGGACAGAAGGATGCTGAGCCTTTGTCCTACGCGCGCCTTCCGAAGGAAGTCGTAGCGAGAGAGTTAAAGCAGATTTCACAGATCCAGTAGACTATGGCTGGTATTCCAATTCCGACCGGGCGGGCGGCGGTGAATCGTCGCACCTCCGGGCTTGTTCAAGGCCTCCGAAGCGGCGATACCTTTGCGCATCTCTTCACCCTTCTCTGCGCGGCCAGCATCCTGCTGGTGACGGTGGCGCTCGTTCATCAGCTCTATATTAATTCCGCGCTCCCGCGACACAAGTTCGGGTTTCATTTCCTGATTGGCCGAACTTGGGATCCAGTGAACGGGGACTTCGGCGCTTTACCCTTTATTTATGGAACGCTAATCACCTCCGCGCTGGCGCTGCTTGTAGCCGTTCCCATGGGAGTCGGGGCGGCCATCTTCCTCTCGGAATTGGCGCCGCCGCGCATTTCCAACGCGATGACTTTCGTCATCGAACTTCTGGCTGCCGTCCCCAGTGTGATTTACGGCTTGTTGGGCATATTCATCCTGGTTCCCTTTCTCCGTCAATATGGCGAGCCTTTCCTGAAGCGCATCTTGGGATTCTTGCCGTTATTTCAGGGGCCCGCATACGGCGTGGGCATGTTGGCCGGTGGTTTAGTGCTCGCGATTATGGTGGTCCCGTTCATCATTTCGGTCTCACGCGACGTCTTAATGGCGGTTCCGGTGGAGCAGCGTGAGGCGGCCCTGGCGCTAGGCGCCACGAAGTGGGAATCCACCTGGGAGGTCGTTGTCCCCTACGCCCGCATTGGCATCATGGCCTCCATATTTCTCTCGCTGGCGCGTGCTCTGGGCGAGACCATGGCCGTGACCATGGTCATCGGCGGCACGCCCGCGATCAGCGCTTCCTTGTTCGCACCTGGATATTCCATCGCGGCGGTCATTGCCGATCAATTCGCCGAGGCCACCGGCGACCTTTACATCCAGACGCTGATTGAACTGGGCCTGGTGCTCTTTGCACTGACGATTGTGATTAACGGCCTGGCAAGAGTCTTCATCATTTCCACGACCAAGAAAGGGTCGGGGCATTAATGGGCTGGCGCAATTTCTGGCGAAAACTCGTCAACTACGTCATGTTCAGCCTGACGGGTGTTTGCGCTCTGGTCACAGTGGGCGTGTTGTTTTTCATTCTGGGCTATCTTCTCTGGCATGGCGGCAGTTCACTGAGTTGGACTTTCCTGACCCACTTGCCGACGCCGGTCGGCGAAACCGGCGGGGGCATGGCGAACGCCATTGTGGGGAGCGCGAAACTGCTGCTGTTGGCGTCCCTCCTCGGCATCCCGATTGGTTTCCTGGGGGGCGTTTACCTGGCGGAATTCGGGGGCCAGGCCTTTTCCTCGGTGGTCCGCTACACGGCGGATCTGTTGAACGGTGTGCCTTCGATTGTGATGGGGATTTTTGCCTTCGCCGTGGTGGTCCTGCCGATGAAGCATTTTTCGACCCTGGCGGGAAGCCTGGCTCTGGGTGTGATGATGATCCCTATTGCCGTGCGAAGCACGGAAGAAGCTCTGCGCACCGTCCCGATGATGCTGCGCGAGGGCGCACTGGCTTTGGGGGCGAGCAAATGGAAGACCATTGCCACCGTGGCCGTTCCGGCGGCGCGCAAGGGGATCATCACCGGAATCGTACTGGATATTGCGCGTGTTGCGGGCGAGACGGCGCCTCTGTTGTTCACCGCCTTTAGCAATCGCTTCTGGAGCCCAGGATGGAATCAGCCCACCGCCTCTCTGCCGGTTATGGTGTATACCTACGCCATCTCCCCGTACGATGATTGGCACCGGCAGGCCTGGGCAGCCGGCCTGGTTCTTTTGACTTTGGTGCTGGTGGCGAACGTGATCGCCAGGATGAGCATATCCGGCCGAACGGCACATTTGTAGGCAGTGCAGACGTCTCGACTGGCAGGGATTGAGGCCAACTCTCGCACTAAAGCCAACCCGAAGCCCGAGCCATTTCTCAGGCGGTGAACAGCATGACGACTTCGACACCCGGCAGTATGGCGACAGCCAAATCGGCAGGTTACTCCGCTCAGTCTCCAGGAGGGAAAGTGGCAGCCGACGACGTGAAGTTGCGGGTTTCCGGACTGGACTTCTACTACGGTCCCAAGCAATCGCTTTTTGGCATCAACCTTCAGATCGTGACCAATCGCATCACGGCGCTGATTGGTCCGTCGGGCTGTGGCAAGTCCACGTTTTTGCGAACCTTGAACCGCATGTACGAGACCCTGCCGCACGCCCGGGCTGAGGGTGAAATCCTGTTCGATAATGAGAGCCTCCTGGACATGGACCCGGTCGCGTTGCGCCGCCGGGTAGGGATGGTCTTCCAGAGGCCGAACCCGTTTCCCAAGTCCATTTTCGATAATATTGCCTACGGCCTGCGCGTGAACGGGACTCACCGCGGAGCGGCCTTGCAGGATAAGGTCGAGAAGAGCCTGCGCCGCGCGGCCCTGTGGGACGAAGTGAAGGATTCCCTCCACAAGTCAGCTTTTGCTCTTTCCGGAGGGCAACAGCAGCGCTTGTGCATCGCCAGGGCTTTGGCCGTTGACCCCGAGGTGCTGCTTCTGGACGAGCCCTGCTCCGCCCTCGATCCCATCGCCACCGCGAAGATCGAGGAGTTGCTCTTCTCTCTCCAGGACCAGTGCACGCAGGTCATCGTCACTCACAACATGCAGCAGGCGGCGCGGGTGGCGGATTTCACAGGCTTCTTTCTCTTGGGAAAGCTCATCGAATACAATAAGACGGAGGTGATCTTCAAGACCCCTGCTAAGAAGGAAACCGAAGACTATATCACCGGCCGGTTCGGATAGAGGAGGAAACCCGATCAATGGTTCGCCATTTTGAGGAAGAACTTGATAACTTGAGAAACCGCCTGCTGGAAATGAGCGGATTAGTGGAGGATTCCGTCTACCGCAGTATCCAGTCGCTCATTGAGAAGGATGAAGAGAAGGCGCAGCAGGTGCTCCAGAACGAGGCTCGAATCAACCGCATGGAGATTCAGATCGACGAGCTGGCCACCAGTCTTCTGGCGCGGGTTCAGCCCATGGCCACCGACCTCAGGTTCATTACCGCCGCCATCAAGATCAACAACGACCTCGAACGCATGGGGGACATTGCGGTGAATATCGTGCGCAGGACCCTGGCCCTGATGCGCGAAGCCCTGCCGAAGGAGTTGGTTGACATTCCTCATATGGCCACCCTCGCCCAGTCGATGATTCGCAAAAGCCTGGATGCCTTCGTGAAGAAGGACGCCGAACTGGCACGGAGCATCCTTACTTCCGATGATGTTATCGATCAGCTCCGTGACTCCGTTTACGAAGAGCTGATTTCCCTGATGGAGCAGGATTCCAGTTGCGTCCGCCAATGCATCAACCTGATGTTCATTGCGCGCGCCCTGGAGCGACTTGCCGACCACGCCACCAACATTGCCGAAGACGTCTTGTTTCTGGTGGAGGGAGTCGAAGTGCGCCACCACGCGGAGGTGCGCGAATAGGGCCCGACGTAGACCCCAGAACAGTTCAAATCCGTCTGCCTCAAGCCGCGGCGGCGGCGAGGTCCTTTAGCCCACGGCGCAAACCGTGGGATTTGGGATACGCCCACGGGAGCTTTCCCAGCCCCCTCAGGGGCGGCATCTGGAGAAGGCGGGCTGCCGCCCGACACGCCGACGGAGTGACGTCGCTCCTAGCGGGGCTCAGAAACTTATCTTGGACGCTCCTTCTCCCACGGCTGCCGCCGTGGGCCACAAGATGCGACCCGCTACGCGGGCTCTGCGGAGGCTGCCAGAGCTTAGGTTAACGTTTATGGGCCGTTGGCCTGGGCTGTGCTGGGTCGCCCCTTCGGGGTTCACTCTGGCATCGGCGGCAGTTCGCACTCCCGGCGCTTTCATCAGCCGGCGCGTGACGGGTGAGAGGTTGCTCTCCAGTTTTAAGGCCTCCTCCCAGTCGTCCAACCTGCCGCAATGGGATGCATCCAAATACTCAGGGCGAGAGGAGCGGCGGAGTTCGGCGCCCATTTTCTCTTTGACTCATTTCGACGTTTAGTGTAATAAGGTTGGTTAGGACCAGGTCCTCGCAGGACCAATAGAGCGTAGGGAATCGGGAGTCAGGTAATGAAGCGAAGGTATCTCTGGACGCTGGCAGCGGGATGGGGCTTGTTGTTCTTGGCGCTGCCAGCTTGGGCTCAACAAGAGCCACAGCAGCAGCCACAAGAACCGCAGCCGGAGGCTCAACAGCCAGCCGAGAACGCGACGGACAACGCTACTGACAACCCCGCGCCGAACGAGAATGAGATAACTATTCCTGAAGGGACGGAGTTCAAACTCCAACTGCACTCCTCGGTCAGCTCAAAGACTTCCCACGCCGGCGACAGGATCCTGACCACCCTGCTTGATCCCGTGGCCGTCGAGGACCAGGATGTTCTGGCCAAAGGCACGCGGATTGACGGACATATTGCCGAGGTGAAGGCCGCCGCACGGCGCGGTAAAGGCGGCGATTTGTCCCTGGTCTTCGACACGGTCGAACTACCCAATGGGCAGAAGTTGGCGATCACCGGTTCACTCACGGAAGTCTTTTCGAGTGAGGGCGGAAGTGATCCCAACGTGGGGCCCGAAGGTGATTTGAAGGGAGGCGGGGCCTCCCGCAAGAAGCAAGCCGCCATCATCGCTGCCAGCACCGCGGTCGGCGCAACCGGCGGGCTCGGCACAGGTATCGCGGGGGCCGCTACCGGCGTGGCTTTGGCGATTCTCCTACCTCATGGCAAGCAGGCAGCCTTAGCGGCGGGCTCGCTGATTGGTATGCGGCTCGACCGCGACGTTACCTTCACACTTACGCCACCCCCTGAGTCGAAATAGGCCGAGACCCTGGATCCAGACTGAGCCGCAGCAGCCCCAATAGGGTTCCTGCGGCCCACCCAGCCTGGAAGGCGCTTATCACCCTCTTGTTGGCCTCGGGTGGGCACCCTTTCGGATTGGGACCGTAGCGCGCGAGCCCTTGCGGGGGCGGGACGCCCCCGCGATAGCGGTCGGGACGCCCATACCACTCTTCATGCTCTGACCCCCTCTGCTGCCGGTCCTTTGTTTTCTATAACATTCTGGTTTTGTTCCGGCGATTTTGATATCTCGCCGCCGCCCTGCTCCGCCGGACTTTCTGTCCCAGAGGTCGGCTGCCGCACATCCCTGCCGTTTGTGCTCTGCCTTTCCCCAAGGGAAGGCCGCGCTTTGCCGTCCCCGCCTGAATCGCAGACACTGAACGGCGTGTCTGCGCCAGCCGCGTGGTCGTGCGGCTCATCCTCGGGAGGGTTGGGTAAGGTTGTCGAGGCGGTCGGCGAACCGGCCAACAGGGGAGGCTGGCGCAGACTCCTGCTTTTTGGAGTCTGCGATGTCCCGAAGGGACAACCGCGGTCTGCTGAAAGTGACCGCCGGGTGGCGCATACTTCCCGACCAAAACCGTCGGGACAGCTGCGCCACCCGCGGGCGTCCCGAACGCTGTCGCGGGAGCATCCCGCTACCGTGCGGGCAAATGCCCGCGCTACAACTTGAAGAGCCGCGGAGGAACGCAGACTAGGCGCATCTCCGCGCTACGTCCCGAGATGGGCTCTCATCCGTTCAAGGCCTTGCGAGCCGGCGGCCAGCAGGCAGACAGCGGCGAGGACCGGGCAGAGGCCGGCGACCAGAATGGCGGGGGCGAAATGCTTTTGCGGTCCCAGAATCAATCCGGTGACGATGGGCGCCGCGGCGCCCGCTGCGACCGAGATGGTGTTCAGGAACCCGATGGTGCGCGCTACCAGCTTCTTGGGCGGGACGTGCTGCGAGATGGTCCAGAAATTCGAATTGCCGATGCCGGTAGCGCACATGGCCAAAGTGAGGATGGGAAGCGCCCAAAATCGCTCCCGGGCCGCCAGCAGCAACAGGATTGCCCCGGTGCCGAGATATCCCGCCACCGCAAATCGCAGGCGGGCGGGGAAGACTCCGATGCGCGCCGCCCATTTATCCACCACCCAGCCCGCGGTGACATTGACGACGGCCATCGCGAAGAGCGCGGTGGAGACTACGCGCCCCATTTCGAGAGTTGAGAAGCCTCGCGAGAGGATTAAATAGCTGGGCACCCACGTCAAGACGAAGTACCAGTAATAAGACGACAGCAAGATGCTCAACGACATTGCCCAGAAGGCTCTGTTACCTAGGAATATTCGCCACGTCCAAGGCTGAGATGGCTTGGATTCTTCAGCGGCCGGGCCGCGACGAACGGATTCAGGCGCGTCGCTAGTCTCAGAGTAACCGCCCCTGCGCACAGCGGCACCGTGCAAGAGTGAAGTGTCATTCCGAGCGGAGCGAGCAATCTCGCTCTGCGCCGCGCCAACCACCGAGGAAAGATCGGGGCGAGATTCCTCGCTGCGCTCGGAATGACAAGCAAACTCACCAGAGTCGCCGGGGGAAGGTGAGTGAGGCGACTTTTCCGCCAGACGGGCGGCGCGAGACCCGTCGGGTGGAGCGGCGAACCACCAGCACGGCAGCCAAACCAGCGCGCCTAATCCGGTGATGGCAAACATCAGGCGCCATCCGAAGCGGTCCAACAGAATGGCTCCCACCAACGCGCCGAGGGCTGGCCCTAGGTTCTGGCCTGAAATATAGATTGAGGTCGGCAGACCCTGATCCTGGGCGGCAAAGTTGTTGCGGATGAAAGAAATGCTGGCGAGCGGCGCTACGGCTTCCGCCAGGCCCAGCAGCATACGCAAGCCGGTGATATCGCCAGGCCCACGGCTGAGGGCAATCGCGGCCGAGGCTAATGACCAGACCAGGAAACCAGCCGCATAGGTCCGCCGTATGCCGAATCGATCCACGATCACGCCGGCCGGAATTTGAAACGCGCCATAAGTCCAAAAGAAGGCGGAGAGGAGCACACCCATGGCGGCAGGCGCGATGCGGAAATCACGCATGATCCACGGGGCCGCGATGCTGAGGTTGCCGCGATCAATGTAATTGATCACGATGCCGAGAAAGACGAGAGCGAGGACAATCCAGCGGCGGCGCATGGGCTCGTTTATATCAAAGAGGCATCAGGCTAAGCATCGTATCATGAAGCGGGTTGAGAACGACGGGAGCGCCTCGGTTGTGGGAGCGGAGTACAGGCGTTCGATGAATGCCGCGGGCAATGGCAATGGATATGCTGAACCCGATTCAACCGGCCTCGATGGATCGGGCGGAGATCAAGCGCGATTTCGGAGACAAGCTGTGCTTTTGGGGATCCATCGACGAGCACTACAGTCTGCCGTTCGGAAGTCCGGAGGAGATTCGGCGGGAAGTCAAGGAAAGGCTCACAACCATGGGCAAGAAGGGCGGGCTGATCCTGGCCCCCACCCATCACGTTCAACTCGATACGCCCATGGAGAACTTCCTCGCCATGCAGCAGACCATCACCCAAACGGCGTATGCGGAGCTGAGTAGCTACCACCTAATTGGCGTACTGAGCGCAATTTCAAATGACCCTTGGAAGGGCTGGGCTTCAGCCCCGCCGTCTGAAGGCGGAGGGTTGAATGGGCCTTTAGGCCCTGAAACGGCCTCGCTTCAGGGGCTAAAGCCCACTCTATAAGACCCTGAGATCAGCGGCGGGGCTAAAGAGCCTGTGTGAAGACCTCAATTAGGCTGTCATTCCGAGCGAAGCGAGGTCCGATTTCGGGTCCGATTGGGATCGGACCATCGGACCCCAGAAATCGGGGAATCTTGCCCTGAGTGTTTTCAGGTCAGTGCGAGATTCCTCGTCGCCAACGGCTCCTCGGAATGACACCCAAAACAGGGTTATCACGCGGACTCTAAAGCCCCGCCCTTTTGGTTCCGACAAATAAGTTTGCTTACCAGTTCGGCCAAGCGCTAGTCTACCTCCAGGTCGACGTCGTAATAAAGCGCGGACATCGGCAGGCCTGAGAGCGGTTCGTGGTTGTCGGCCCTAACGACGGCGTGGTAGTGGCCTTTCGCGAGGCCCGCCGTCGAGACCTTGTTGGAAAACGTCTCGGTATTGCCGCTTTGGCTCACACTCACCGACAGCCACGAGGGAAGACCCGGACGCACCTTCCACAACGGCAGCGCACCGCTGCCATTATTCCTGACTGTAATTGCTTGCGTGGACTCCAGGGGTGTATTCGCGGTGGCGCGAAAAACCGCCCGGTAGGAATCCGCCACAATGATCGGCGGCAGGGGAAAAGAATCGGTCCTGGAGACGCGCAGTAACGCCGCATCCTGTGACCGTACGACAACCGGGATGTTTCCGGAGCGCGGCCCGGTAGTCTCATGCTTCCACAAGTCGCGAATGTACAGCGCCTCAGGTTCCGCGAATCCCACGTCGCCTGCGGTCACTTCGACCTGGACGGGGGCGCTGGCGGGATTGAACACCAGGACTGCTTGGCTACCATCAAACAAGCGCTTGCCCGCCCAGATTTCCACCGCGCCCTCTCGGCGGACGATCCGCCCCTGAATGCCCAGGGGGTCCTGATTGATTCCGATCGCCTCGCGATTGGTCAGAATCCGTATGGTGGAGGGCGTCATATTCCGCAGATCGTTCCCGGCAATCAGCGGTGAAGCCATCATGCACCAGAGGCTGAAGAAGCTTCGGTTCTGCGCCTCGCTCAGACCGCGCATGCCGGTGATTAACATGTCGGGGTCGTTCCAATGACCGGGACCGGCGGCGGCGTAGAGTTTTCCATTGGCCGCGGCATTCTGCATCGCCGTGGCCCAACTTGCCTTGCCCGGGGGGCAAATGTCGCCGGTGGTTCGCCAAAGGTGCCCGACCCAGGCGGCCCACTTCCACGGTTGTCCCTGGCCCCATGAACAGAGGCTGAAAACGATGGGGCGGGCGGCGGCCAGTTGGGCATCGCGAAGGCGCGAATAAGCCTGCTCGGGATTTTGCCCCTCGGTGTTGCACCAGTCGATCTTGACGTAATCCGCCCGCCAGTCGGCGAAGGCTTTCATGTCCTCGAACTCGTGGCCCTTGGTACCCGGCATGGCCTTGCTGCAGGTGTGGGTTCCGGCATCGGTGTAAAGGGCGTACTTCAGCCCGCGCGCGTGGAGGTAGTCGCCGAGGCCACGCAGGCCGCTGGGATAACGCGCCAGGTTCGAGGTGAGCTTGCCGGTCGCGTCGCGGGAAAAACAGATTCCTTCGTCCGGGCCAATATAGGCGTAGCCGGCGTCTTTCATGCCGCTGCGGATCAGCGCTTCGGCCGTCTCCTTGATCAGCTCTTCGTTCTGCGGCTCCTGGCCGAACTCATTCCACGGATACCAACCCATGGGGGGAGTGAGCGCCAGGCCGTCCGCATCCGCGCGGAGCTTGGTTGTCGGGCTTTCACCTCTTCCAAGCCAGGCGATCAACAACAGCGCAATGAGAACAAGAAAAAGTGCTCGAGCGGGTTTCATAGATCTCCTGACTAGCTTGGAGTGCCGCCGCGAAGCTGCTGCCTTGGAATTGCGGCAAAAAGGCGGCCGCTTCGCTGCCGCACTCCAGGCCAAGACCACGGGAAAGGCTACTTTACGAATTTCATAATCCCAAAGGTTGCGGGCTGGTGGAACGATCCGTTCGTGCCGGCAGGCAAAGGGCTCCAGGAAAGGAACCGCCGCTGTGAGTCGTCGCCGGGGCCGTCGCAGCGATAGAGATTCACCCGCCATTCGTCTCCCGCTTGGATGGCGCTTGCATTCATGGAGCTGACTGGGATACGCATTTCCGCCGCCCAGGCTTTCTGCTCGGCGTCGACTTTCGTGGCGTGCTGGAAGTGAGAATCCCAGGTGGCGTCATTCATCGGGTTCTTGCTGAGGTCGATCTCGAGGTCGATCCACTGGTTGTTTGGCGCCACTTCGAACTCGTAATAGTGGAGAAAACGCTCCGGCTGCGGGTTGATGAACGCTTCCACCACGTCGCGGTTCCAGAGCTCCCAACGTTCTTTGGCAGGATCTTCGCCGGTGTAGATGTTCAGTGACCGGTACCGGCACCAGTAGGCGAAGTAGAGGTATTGAGGAGTCCAGAGGCTCGCCACCTGGGTTTCGGAACCCGCCAGCGGTTTGTGGCTGAAGCAGTCGCCCAGGGTTACGCGCACGGCATCCTTCCAAACGCTCTTGGCGAGGTCGCCATCCGGGACGAAATCGGCGGCCAACAACTTGGAGGTCATGGTGACTTTCCGAATGTATTGTTTTTTTTCCGGCGCGTTCTGCGCACCTCCTCTCACTGTTAACAGGCATGCAAAAGCCAGCGACATTAACGGCGCGATGAACAACATAGCCAGACGCTGCATTTGGGTCCTCCATTAATGAGCCCCTGCAATATAGCAGGAGGAAGCGAAAAACAAAACAAGCCATCAATAGCCGAGATAGGTTATTGTAGTGGCGGCCCTTGTCAGGCCGCGGAAAAACCAATTCGCCTGTCATTCCGAGGAGTTACCATGGGCCTTTGGCCCACCCGAGCGCATGAAAATCCCCTCGCCATGCTCACGTAGGGGCACGCCATGGCGTACCCCTACAGCGGCCAACGGGGGTGTGATTTTCGGGAGAGCCCCGATCTGATCGGGGCGACGAGGTCCGATGGTCCGATCCCAATCGGACCCGAAATCGGACCTCGCTCCGCTCGGAATGACACGTGAACGGGTTTTTCCGCAGCCTGCTTGCGGTCGTCCGCGGGCGACCATAAGGGTCACCCCTACTCGAGGAGGCTCCATGAGCGGAGTAAATCGCAGGCAATTGTTACGGCAGGTTGGCGCAGCAGCAGCGGCGGGAGTAGCCGCGAAGGGTTCGTCTGGCAAAAGCGTGGACGCGGCCGAAGCGTCGCAGGGCGCTGAGCCGGAGCGCTTGGCGCTGGAGGACTTCCAACCCAGGAGCATGCTTCACGTGCCGGAGAGGAAGGTGGAGCGCTCGCGTTTTCCTGTTATCGATGTACACACTCACCTCACCATGGGGGCGCAGCACAGGAATGGCGTAACCATGGGAGAGGAGATCCGGTTCCTGGCATCTCCGGAAGACTTGTTGCCGGTGATGGACCAGAAAAACATCCGCATGATGGTGGACCTTACAGGTAACCGTGGAAAGGGCCTCGAGCAAGCTATTCAGCGCTTTCAAACGGCGCATCCTGACCGGTTCATGGTGCTCACGGAACCCGGATGGGACCACTTTAACCGCCCGGATTACGCGCGCTGGCAGGCGGACGAGATCGGACGCGCGCACGAGGCAGGGGCGAAAGGGTTGAAAGTGGTGAAGACTCTCGGTCTCTACCTGCGGCAAGAGGTTACATCGGGCCCCCTGGTGAAGATCGACGATCCGCATTTCGATCTCATGTGGGAAGCGTGCGGCGGCTTCAAGATGCCGGTGGCCATCCACATCTCCGATCCCGAGGCTTTCTTCCTGCCCATTGATCGCTTCAACGAGCGCTTCGAGGAACTGAACCATCACCCCGACTGGTCGTTTTATGACCGGGACTTTCCCAGTAACCAGGAACTGTTGGAGGCGCGAAATCGCGTGTTCGCGCGCCATCCGAAAACCACATTTATTGCTCTGCATGTGGGGAACAACGCGGAGAACCTCGCCTCGGTCTCCGAATGCCTGGAGCGTTTTCCGAACATGTACGTCGAGCTTGCGGCGCGCATCGGGGAGCTTGGCCGGCAGCCGCGCACGGCGCGCAACTTCTTCGAGAAATATCAGGACCGCATCATGTTTGGGACGGACGCGGTGCCCAATGGTACACAGACTCCTCAGCAAGTGCTCTCCCCCAAGCTCTATGAGATTTACTACCGCTTCCTCGAAACCGAAGACGAGTATTTCGACTACGCGCCGGCGCCCAAACCGCCCCAGGGGAGATGGCAGATTTACGGGCTCGGTTTGCCGGAGGGCATTTTGCGCAAGGTGTACTACGAGAACGCGGAGCGGGTGTTGGGAGTGACCTAAGTGGTCAGCTCTCCGCACTTTGCCCTAGTACGTTAGTGCCGTGGCGGCGGCTTGACTTTCAATAATTCACTTCCTTACACTTGCCCCGTGAGCAAAAGAATTCTCAGCGTTGCGTTCGCATGGCTGGTCATTCCGGTGACGCTGGCGCCGGGTCAGCAAGCACCCGCGACATCTCCTCTTCCTGCCGCCACACTCAGCCAGGCCGATTGCACGGGGTTTATTAGCGCCCGTATGGTGCCTGCGGAGATCATTGTCATCAGCGGCGTGGATAACGACTTGGAATCGTCGATCCGACAATACACGGTGGGTGATTCACTCTATCTTTGCAGTTGCGGCGCCCGATTCTCCGTGGGCCAGCAATTCTCACTTGTCAGGCCGGCGAAGGAACTTTTCCGGACGACGCGTTACGAAGGCGAACATTCGACTCTCCGCAAACTCGGAAAACCGTACGAAGACGTGGGAAGAGTTCAGGTGACGTACATGACGCCGCAGGGAGCAGTCGCGGAAGTGAGGTTTGCCTGCGGACCCATTTATCCTGGCGACATCGCAGTGCCCTATCAACCGCGAATTGTTCCCAGCTACGTACCCACGAAGTTAGACCGCTTCGCGCTCGCCAACGGGAAAATACAGGGGACCATAGTGGCGGCCCGCAACAACTTCGCATCGCTCGCGAACGGGGACATCGTGTATCTGGACTTGGGAAAAAACAACGGCGCGAAGGCCGGTCAATTGTATCGGGTCTACTACCGTCTGCCTCGTCCAGGACACTGGACCATCACCACTCCTCCCCCCCTGCCGCGCGAGACTGTGGCGGAGGTTGTGGTCCTCTCCACTCAGGAAAAGTCTGCCGTGGGGATGATTGTGAACTCCAGTCGAGACGTCTACATCGGCTACGGTGTAGAACTGGAATAGCTACTGCCTCTAAATCACATGCTTCGTCACCCCCGCGGAAGCGGGGGTCCAGGGCTCGTTGGGAACACAATGGATTGCCGCTTTCGCGGGAATGAGGTGATTTTCGCGGGAGTTATCACGGGCCTGCGCCCCACCCCAGCGAATGGAAACCCCCCGCCATCCTCACGTCGGGGCACGCCATGGCGTGCCCCGACAAGGGCCGGGTGGGGTGATTCTCAGGAGAGTCCCGATCTGATCGGGGCGACGAGGAATCTCGCAGTGCCTTTAGAGCGCCCAGAGCGAGATTCCCCGATTTCTGGGGTCCGATGGTCCGATCCCAATCGGATCCGAAATCGGACCTCGCTGCGCTCGGAATGACAGTCCGAAGGAGGTTCACGCCGCGGGGGAGGAGGAGTGAGCACGCGTGGGAGGCTCGTTCAAAATTTGCGCGGTGAAAGCCTGGATTCTCGCGCCGTGCTGCCAGGCGTCGGCGGGCAAGCCGGCTTTCAGGCAAGTCTCTTGAAGAAACTTCTCGCGGCTCCAGTTCCATTCCTCGGCCACTTGAGGCAGGAGGAGACCACGTCGTCCGCCCCGTGAAATGAGCAATCCATGCCGTCCCACTTCGACCTGCTGGGGAGCAATGTCCACCAGGGGGGAGAGTATGGAAATCTCGATATGCAGGGAGGAAAGTTCGGCGGGCGTGACCGGGTGGAAGCGCGGGTCCTCAAGAGCCGCGGCCCGGGCGCAATCGCACACCGTGGCGTAGAGCGGTCTGGCGGCTTCAATGTGGCCAATGCATCCTCGCAAGCGCCCTCCTCGCGTGAGCGTGACGAAAGCCCCACTGGGAGTTTGCAGCGCCTTTGAGGGCTCGGCCACTTCCGACACTCTTCCGTGGCGCACAGCCTCTTCGAGGGCTGACCTCGCCAACTCGAGCAGGCGGTCCTTTTCGGAGTCAGTGAGCTGCAACATCGTTTTCTTCCTCTTCCTTCTCGCTTGTGCTCAAAACCGCCCGGTGAATTAAAACCCGGCGCTTGGTGCGTATGTCCAGTCTTTTCCAAAAGGAAATGAAATACTGTCCCGCGGACGTCAGCGCAAAGAGAACCACCATCCACAAAAGGATGCTGCCCGGGAGGCGGAGCAGGGGCAGCCGCCTTTCCAGCGCAATCACGGTGATCGCCACAACTTGAAAGACCATCTTCGTCTTTCCCAGTTCGGACACTTGCAGAGAGAAACCTTCCGCTGAGGCTATGGCGCGCAAACCGGACACAGCAAATTCCCTGCCAATAATGATCACTGCCATCCACGCGGAGATTAAATGCAGATAGACCAGAGAAATAAAGGCGGCGGAGGTGAGCAGCTTGTCGGCAATAGGGTCCAGCAAGATGCCCAGCGAAGTCACTTGGCCGCGTTTTCGGGCAACATAACCATCCAAAAGGTCAGTGGTGGCGGCGAGCAGAAAAACCCCCACCGCCCACAGGTCCATGTTGTGACCGGAAGTTAGTAAGAGCACAACCACCAGGGGCACGAAAAAGATGCGGAGCAAGGTTAAGGAAATGGGGAGATTCATGCGCCTTCAAGATCTGCCCTAGCGGAGGAGCGGACGGGATGGACACCCTAACCGCGAGTGTCGTAGTGCAACGCCAGGACTGCTACGCTGTCCCACCTAACTATATCGGACCTCCAGGGAGGTGTCAACGGATCGACGATGCTGGGTTGCCGAGGGACGGTGGTTGATCAAAACCGCCTCTCTGAGTCACGGATTCAAGCATTTTTTCAAAGCAAAGTTGCTGATCTCCGTCTGACTCTCCTGTTAGTGATCCGCATCGCAGCAAAGCGAGATTCCTCGCTGGGCTCGGAATGACAGAAGGTCGCCGACCAACGGCCGTCGACAATCCTTCATCGCCCATCAATCACCCATCGAGCCTAGGTTCGATTTCGCTTGATTTTATGCGGATAAACAGGAAGTTCGGGGCTAGCTAAAAACCCGGAGATTGCCTAATCTTTGTGCAAAACTGCCTCGTTTACAGAGGCTTTACGGACTGGACAAAGTGCGAATCTGGGAGTTCCGGTTGCGCCCCGCCCACGCTGTAAATTGTTGAAAACAAGATGCTAAGCGGCCGCATCTGCACGGGAGCCGCATTCTTGGCGGGTGCGCGCGGGCTGGGGGAGGTTCGAGTTCGAGCAGGTTTTCCACAGTTTTTTCCACAGCCTATTTGGGCCTGATAATGCCTGCCTTTAAGAGCCGGAAGCGACTCGCTCTTCTCGTTTTTTCAGCCGTTGCCAAAGCGATTGGGGCAGGCGCGCCCGGACCTTGACTCGCTCGTCCTCGTATTGAGTTGACAGCACGACGCCGGAGCGGTGAATAAGGGCCAGACTCTTGCCGTCGGCAGGCGAAAGGTCGAACTCGGCCTCGATCACGGGATCTGCACCCAACGATTCATCGATTCGTTGGCGGAGGGTATCAAGGCCCTCGCCGGTGCTCGCCGACACCCAGACGTCGTGCGGCCCGGAGGGAAGCCGGTTCCTCCCGCTGGCGTCCACAAGGTCGATCTTATTCCAGACGTGAAGCCGGGGCGTGGCCCCCACCCTCAAAGTCTCGAGCAAACCCTCTACGGCGCTGTCCTGGGACTCGTACCGCGCATCGGAGGCGTCAGTGACATGCAGCAGAAGACTCGCATCCTCCAACTCTTCCAGTGTGGCGCGAAATGCGGCCACGAGGTGGGGCGGCAGTTTTTCGATGAATCCCACCGTATCGGAGATCAGGGCAGGCCTTCGCGATTCCAGCGGCAAGGCGCGCACCGTGGGGTCGAGGGTGGCGAAGAGGTGGGAAGAGGTGAGCACCGTCGAGGAAGTCAAGGCGTTAAAGAGGGTGGATTTCCCCGCATTCG
>Ga0187784_10001432_pt1 | contig 18919 bp, 17 predicted proteins | sample 1015_SJ02_MP15_2_FD_132964 | JGI IMG/M metagenome (GOLD analysis project Ga0187784, IMG submission 132964) | Tropical peat soil microbial communities from peatlands in Department of Meta, Colombia - 1015_SJ02_MP15_20_MG | ecosystem: Environmental > Terrestrial > Soil > Wetlands > Peat | place...
AGGCGGGCAGAACCACCGCCTGGATCTTTCCGAGGGCGTTCTCATTAAGAACAATCACATCGCGCTGGCAGGTGGAGTGGTCCCGGCGCTGGAACGTGCGCTCCGCAACCGGCGAGGCGAGCAACTGGTGGAGATCGAAGTCCGTTCGTTTGAAGAGCTGGAGCAGGCCATCACCCAGGGCGCGGAAGCCATTTTGCTGGACAACATGACCGTGGACGAAGTCAAACAGGCGGTCGAACGCTGCGCCAGCCTCCAACGCAGCATCCCGCTGGAGGTTTCGGGCGGCATCAATCTGGAAAACATCCGCGCCTATGCCGAAACCGGGGTGAATTTCATTTCGGTGGGCGCGCTCACCCATTCCGCCCCGGCGGTGGATTTTAGCATGCGCGTTGTAGCGGAGTGAGCGAACCCCCCGCCACGATTGTAGTCAGCGCCGCTTTGCTGCATAATTTCGGCATCAAGAAAATCCGCAAAATCCGAGACCGGAAGCAAGCCGCAAAGCCCGTGGCGGCGCCGGTGGACGAGCACCTTGGCAAGATCGTCCGGTTGCTTACCACCTATGCCACCGTGGTGGTGAGCGGAACCAAGATCGCATCGGAAATCGGCACCAGCCGCTCCGAGGTCTGGCGGCTGGTGCAAGCACTGCGCGCGCTGGGCGTGGATATCACCGGCCATCCGGCCACCGGCTATCAGTTGAAATCGATGCCGGACCTGTTGCTGCCGGAGATCCTTGGGCCCCTGGTGCAGGGCACGATCTTCAGCAAACACATTCGCCACTTCTTCAAGATCGGATCAACCAACACGGCGGCGATGGAGGCTGCCGGCGCCGGCGCGCCGGAGGGAAGCGTTTTCCTGGCGGAGCAGCAAACCGCCGGCCGAGGACGCGGCGCCAACCAGTGGCACTCAGCCCGCTCGGCGGGAATCTATTGCTCGGTAGTGTTGCGGCCGGCGCTGCCTCCGTCGGAAGTCCTGGTTTTGGCGCTAGCCGGCGGGCTGGCCGTACAAGCCGCGCTCCGGGAGATTGACTCACGCGTCCAAGTTGATCTGAAGTGGCCCAACGATCTGCTCATCGGCGGAAAGAAATTCTGCGGCATCCTCACCGAGATGAATGCCGAAGTGACCCGCGTGAGGCATGTGGTGGCCGGATTCGGAATCAATGTGAACCAAGCGAGTTTCCCGCCGGAACTGGCGCTGACTGCCACTTCCTTGCGGCTGGCGACCGGCTCGAGGTGGTCGCGCGTGGAGCTGTGCGGCGCTCTGCTAAAATCGCTGGATTCCGAGTATCGCAGCCTGGTAGAGAATCCGGAAGCGCGCAGTTCGATCTTGCGGCGTTTTCAGGAGCAGTCGTCATCGGTGCGCGGATGCCGCGTCTACGTCGAAGAAAGCGGCGGTTTTGAGGGCGTCACCGAAGGACTGGATGCGCGCGGCTTTCTGCAGGTGCGCACAGCGCAGGGGTTGCGCACGGTGCTGAGCGGAACGGCACGCGTGAAGGCGTAGGGACCAGGCTTGTTTATATGCTGCAAGTCTCGAATCACCGTGGAAGAGCGGCGCTTCAGCGCCGCGTAGCGATGAAATAGGAGTTGCGGGCTTCAGCCCTGGTGGGTTCCAGGGCCTAAAGGCCTGTCGTCATCTCCAACTTGAGGACGCGGCCCTGAAAGGGTCGCTCTTCCACGACGGTTCCCGGTTTTCTCTGTGGGTGAACAGATCTATTCGCGCAAGAGAACGCCAAGCGAACCAGCCCGAATCTTGAATCGGCAGGTTACAGCGCCCATGCTTCTCGTTATCGATGTCGGTAACACCAATACGGTGCTGGGCGTCTTTGCCAAGGTGGCGAAGCTGCCCCCCGGAAAACCGCCTGCGCCGCCGACCGCTCCCCGCTATGAGTTGCTGGTGGCCAACTGGCGCGTAGCCACGATTGCCGCGCAGACGGTCGATGAGTACGGCGTGCTGTTCCGCAATCTTTTTTCTATGGATAACCTGGAAGCAAAGGGAATCCATGGCATCGTGATTTCCTCGGTTGTTCCGCCCCTGGATTCCACTTTGCGCCAGGTCTGTGAGCGCCACTTCAACATCAAGCCGCTGTTCATCGGGCCGGGCATCAAGACTGGGATGCCGGTGCTGTATGAAAATCCTGCCGAGGTCGGCGCCGATCGCATCGTCAATTCCGTGGCGGCGTTCGAAAAGTACGGCGGGCCGTGCATCGCGGTGGATTTTGGCACTGCCACCACCTTCGACTGCGTGACGGCTAAAGGAGAATATCTGGGCGGTGTGATTTGTCCCGGAATCGGGATCTCTGCCGACGCGCTGTTTACCCATACCGCGCGCCTGCCGCGTGTGGACATTCGCAAGCCGTCGCGAATCATCGGCACAAATACGGTGGGCAGCCTTCAGTCGGGACTCTATTACGGATACCTCGGGCTGGTTGATGGAATGCTGGAGCTGCTCATGAAGGAACTGGGAACAAACACCAAGGTCCTAGCGACGGGCGGCTTGGCGCCGCTGATCGGGACCGGCTCGAAGTACATCAAGCACGTCGAGGAATTCCTGACGCTGGAAGGGTTGCGAATTATCTGGGAGCGGAACGCAGCGGCAAAAGCCCCGCGCGACGCAGCATCGCCAGCTGAGCGGGCTGTCGCGAAGACTTCCTCCAGCAAGACCCGCTAAGCCGCCGTGGAAAATTACTTCAACTACTTCACCGAAATCGAGGAACACTTCCAGCGGCGTCGCGGCGGCGGGTTGCTGCTTTCTACCTTCGATTGGGCGTTGATTGAGACGTGGAAGGACGCCGGCATCACGCTGGAAGCTGTACTGCGCGGCATTGATGCCACGTTCGAGCACTGGGAACGCAAGCCCTCGAAGACACGAAAAGTAAATGGTCTGCTCTTCTGCGCGCAGGAAGTATTGGCTGCAGCCGAAGACATGAAGGAAGCTGCGGTCGGCGCGGCGCCGGCAGACAGAAGAACGGAGGCTCCTCCGGGATTTCAGGCCACCGACATTTGCGCCTTTCTCCGGCGAAATGCTGATCAACTCGAATCGGCAAAGCTGCCGGAAAGCTCGGGCGTTGCCTGCCGCCCGCTGGCGCAAGAAACAGCGCGCACCCTGCGGGAAACAGCCGAGGATCTGCAAGCCGCGAAAAAACTGCCGCGGCTGGAAGACCTGGAGCGGCGGCTCACGGTCGCCGAAGAGAAACTTTTTGCTGTCCTGCTGGCGGCAACTCCCGACGAGCAGATCGTGGCCGTGCGCGCCGAAGCCGATCGCGAACTGGCGCCCTACCGCCGCAAGATGCAGGCACCGCAGATTGAGCAGTTGCTGAAGCAGTATCTCCACAAACGCCTGCTGGAGAAATACGGGCTGCCGCGGCTGAGCCTGTTCTACATGTAATCTAGCAGTACATTCCCTTGCAGCTCACCATCGAAAAACTCGTCTACGGGGGCGACGGACTTGCCCGCTTGCCTGCGGATGAGCATGGCCGTGGCAAAGCCATGTTCCTGCCCTTTGTTCTGAAAGGCGAGACGGTCGAAGCGGAACTGCTCGAAGACAAACGCAGCTTCGCCCGAGGGAAGGCCGAAAAGCTGATACTGGCTTCCCCACAGCGCGTGGAGCCGAACTGTCCATATTTTCAGCGCTGCGGTGGCTGTCACTATCAGCACGCCAGCTACGAACATCAGCTCGAAATCAAAGCGGGAATTCTGAAAGAAAATCTGCGCCGTTTGGCCAAGCTGGAGCTGGGTACGGAATTGCAAATTCACGCCTCTCCGCCGTGGAACTATCGCAATCGCGCGCGCTTGAAGGTGCAGACGGCGCCGGAATTCGCGCTGGGATACTACAAGTTCAATTCGCGTGAATTGCTGCCGGTGGAACACTGCCCCATCACTTCGCCGCTGATCAACCGGGCCATCGCAGTCTTGTGGCAGCTCGGAAGCGCCGGTCAGATTGCGCAGCAGGTTCAGGAAATCGAAATTTTTGCCGATGCCGTCGATGCGCGGCTGCTGATCGAGCTCTTCTGCGCGCCGGATATGGCGCGCGCGTCCGCCAGGCAGTGCGCCGAGGAAATAAAGACTGCCTTGCCGGAAGCGGTGGGCGTGGTGGCATTCAGAAGCTCGATTTCGACCCACTCTCCTGCAGAACCGCAAACGCTGGTGGCAGCGGGCGAGAGAGAGATTACCTACAAAGCGGGAAAGCACTCTTACCGGATCAGTGCAGGCGCTTTTTTTCAGATCAATCGCCATCTGACCCAGGAGTTAGTAAACATCGTTACGGGGAGTGTGAGCGCCGGCACGGCGCTGGATTTGTATGCCGGAGTGGGGTTGTTTTCGACAGCCCTGGCGGGAAGTTTTGCACAGGTAATCGCGGTTGAGCCGTCACCGATTTCTTGTTCCGACCTTTCCTACAATTCCCCTGGAAACGTAAGAACGGTCCGGGCCACGACGGAACAATTCTTGCAGAACCATACCGTCGAACTGAAACCGGACCTGCTGGTGCTGGACCCACCCCGCGCGGGCCTGGGGGAGAGTGTAGTCCGCGAACTGGCAAAATTACGCTCACCCCGGCTCACGTATGTCTCATGCGATCCCGCAACTCTTTCCCGCGACTTAGCTGGCTTGCTGGTAGCGGGATACCGCATCGAGCAGGCACACTTGATCGACCTGTTTCCCCAGACCTTCCACCTGGAAAGCGTATTTCAGTTGGTCCTTTAACGCGAATCCGGGGTTGGTTTCCTCGCCGCCTCACCGCAGAAACAGACGTGGCGACAGTTCCGGATCTCAGCAATGCCCGCCCTGGTACGGTGCTCGTTCAAGACAGGCCGTCCGAGTCCTGGCGCCGGCCTCGGCGTTCTCCCCTGCTGTGGGCCGCAGCGGCCTACGGTGCCGGATTGGTTTCCGGGGCCTATGCCTGGCGTCCGGCGCTGTGGTGGCTGATCGCGGTTGTGGTCTTTTTTGTTGCTGCGGCGTATTGGTCACAGCGCAGACCTCGCTCTGGGTTTGCCGTCATCTTGATGGCGCTTTTGTTCGCCGGGGCTCTAACCGCAGAACTCCGCCCGCCGCATGGAGGCGCCGACACAACAGTTCTCTCATTTGCGGATGGACGCGACATGGTCATCACCGGACACGTGGTCAAGGAAGGCAACCCGAAACCGGAGCCGCACGGCAGTGCCCAGGAACGCTTTGATCTTGGGCTGGAACAAATCAGCAGTGCAGGACAGACAGCGGAATCACACTCGAAGGTTCGCGTGAGCGTGTACGGCAAAGCAGTCCACGAAGGGCCAGGCTCGCCAGCGGACGAGTCCATGCCCGCATTTCGCTATGGAGAGCGGCTGCGCATCGCTACACGGCTCTACCCGCCACGCAATTTTCGCAATCCGGGGGCGTTCGATTACCAGGGTTTTCTAGCAGATGAAGGAATCGTTGCGCTGGCCTCGGCGAAGCTCGACAGCATCGAACGGTTGCCGGGCTTCGCTGGTTCAAGGATCGAACGCCGCCGCATTCGACTGTATCGAAGTATTATCAGCCGAATCCGGCTGCTCTGGCCGGCCCGGCAAGCCGCTCTGATTGACGCTCTGCTCATTGGCGAAAACGAATTCGTGGGACGCGAACTCCTTACCGATTTTCAGCGCACCGGAACCTACCACGTGCTGGTGATTTCGGGGTTGAAGGTTGCAATTCTGGCGATGTTCATCTTCTGGGTGCTGCGCCGAATGCGAGTTCGTGACTTCGCGGCCAGCGTGGCCGCGATCGTCTTGACCATGGTCTACGCCACGCTGACCGGGGTAGGTGTGCCGGTGTGGCGCGCTGCGCTGATGCTGGCGCTTTATCTCACCGCCAGGCTGCTTTATCGCGATCGCTCCGTGCTCAACACGATTGGCGCGGCGGCCATTGCCTTGCTCATGGTTGACCCAGCGGCAATTTCCGGGGCCAGCTTTCAGCTCAGCTTTCTCTGTGTGCTGATCATCGCAGCCATCGGGTCTCCCCTGCTGGATCGATCAACCCGGCCACTGATTGCCGCGTTGCGAAACCTTCCCGCAATTGGATATGACTTCGCTTTGTCGCCCCGGCTGGTGCAGTTCCGCCTTGACGTACGCATGATTGCCGGACGCCTGGGGCGTCTTTTCGGGAAGCGGCTGGTTATCCCGGCGCTCTCGCGCGGCGGGCACTTGCTGTTGCTGGGCTGCGAGTTTCTGGTCATCTCTCTGGTTCTGCAAGCTGGCTTCGCTCTGCCCATGGCGTACTACTTCCATCGTGCAACGTTGATCGCCTTGCCGGCGAATGTCCTTGCGGTGCCGCTCACTGAAATTGTGATTTTGGGCGCGATGCTGGCGCTGGGCGTGAGCTATATTTCCATAGCCGCCAGCCGGATTCCGGCGCTGGCGGCGGGAACCGCCGCCGAAGCCATGGCTGGATCGGTGCACTGGATGGGCGCTCTGCGCATTTCCGACGCGCGCATCCCTACGCCTGGACCAGTCCTCATTCTGCTTGGCTCCGCGGCTTTGCTGCTGGCGATGCTCTTGGTCCGGCGTCGCGCCGTGCTTGCGCTGGCGGGAGTGCTGGCGCTGGTCGGCAGCACGCTTTGGATTTGCTTCGTGCCTCCACGCCCGCAATTTCGGGCGGGAGCGTTGGAGGTTACAGCCATCGACGTTGGTCAGGGTGATTCTATCCTGCTGGTTTCTCCCAGCGGAAAGACGCTGTTGCTTGACGCCGGCGGCGTTCCTAGTTGGATGCATTCGGAACTCGACATTGGCGAAGACGTGGTCTCTCCCTATCTCTGGTCGAGGGGCTTCCATCAACTCGACGCAGTGGCGGTTTCTCATGCCCACGCCGACCACATTGGCGGCATGAGTGCCATCCTCGCTAATTTTCATCCGAAAGAACTGTGGATTGGGGTGGACACACCGAATCCGGAGTTAACCAAACTTCTGAACCAAGCCAAGGATCTTCGCGTCCCGGTGGTGCGGAAGGAAGCGGGAGACGGCGTCGATGCGGGGGGGCTAAATTTCCGCGTGTTCGCGCCCGCCCGAGACGCTCGTAGCCATACTTGGCGGCTGAATGACGATTGCCTGGTCATGAGAGTCGGCTTCGGCAGCACTTCGGTTCTGCTTGAAGGCGACGCCGAGAAGGAAGCCGAACGGCGCATGGCCGGCGAGCTTCCCCCGAGCGGTTTGCTGAAAGTGGCCCATCACGGCAGCGCCACCTCGACCCTGCCCGAACTTCTATCGGCGGTGCAGCCCCGATTTGCAGTGATCTCTGTGGGTGCTCGGAATGTATACGGGCATCCCCGCCGCGAGGTTCTCGAGCGGCTGGAACGATCCGGGGTCCTCACCGCCCGCACCGACCTGGATGGAGCCACGACCTTCTATCTGGATGGCAAGACGGTTATTCCGGCTGCTCTTCGCTAAGCCCATCCGCCGCCTCGATCTCCTCCGGCGACTGGCGGTACTCTTCGATGAGCTGGCGAGCTTCTGCGGCGTCCTCTTCGCGCACCAGGATCACAGTGCCACCGACCCCGGGCAGGACATCCTGAACCGCATCGAGGGAAGTGATGTCGGCTTCAATTCCGGCCGAATCGAGCAGGCCGCGCACCACCATGGCTTCCGTTTCCTGCTCGGTATCGAATACCCGCACCAACTTTTCATTGGGATTCGGACGGCTGCCTCTGTCCCCGGGCTGCGAGTCTGCCATGGCTCCTCCAAACACGAAGTAAACACCAGAACGGTTTGCCTACGATCCGATTCTAACCCGGATTGCCTGACTTCAGCCGAGCGGCCCCGGAGACGAACGGGTTGCCGGCGATCAGGTAGCGTAGCGGCAGCTCTGCGGCTTTCGTGATGCCAATGCGGGCGGTCGTCACAATCTCCAGCGCGCTATAACCGTCGTCCACAATGAACAAGCCTGATTTCTGGTCAGTAAAGTCCTTGCCATTATCGCGGCTGCGGGTAATGCCAAAAGCCTCGGCCAGTCGGCCTGGCCCACTGGTCAAATTGCGCAAACCACCCGTCGTATCGATCGCAACCTCGCGAGCCTTGGCCATGATTTCGATTCCGAGCAGCGGCTCCGCCGCGCGCAACAGAATGGCTCCGGCAGTTCCCTCGGGCAGGCAGGAAACATTCAGGCAATAGTGATTGCCATAAATGAAGTAAACATAGGCGAACCCAGGCGGTCCAAACATCACGGCGTTGCGGGGCGTACGGCCGACGGCGGAGTGAGCGGCGGGGTCGTTTTCTCCAAGGTACGCTTCGACTTCTACGATGCGGGCCGCCAGCAGTTTTCGCCCGGTGCGGCGAACCAGTATTTTGCCCAGCAAGTCGGTACTGACCTCACGCGGATCGCGGTTGTAGAACTCCCGCGGCAGCGGGGGCAAAAAGCGGATGATCTTTTCGACCGGGTTAGCGCACATAGGGACGCGACTCGATTGTAAGGAGAAGAAGTGCGGAATGTCGAAGCAGTCACAGGGCTGGCGACCTTTGCCCGTGAGTGACGACTGGTATCAGGGCATGCCTTCAGAGCCTGCCCTGAGCTTGTCGAGCGGCATGCCGCAACCAGCGCCTAAACCATGCGCCTTCAGGCGCTGGGGTTGTGGGATTCGAAGATCCACCCCGGGCTGCTAGCGTCGGGCCGCCTGGGCATCGAACAAGTTCAATAACTTGAGCTTCTTTTCTGCCGTCAGGAACGACGCCTCAAAAGAATTGCGGGCCAACTCGCGCAAATGCTCGTCCGTGAAGCCGAACGCGTCCTGGGCGAGCTGGTACTCGCGATTGAGCGACGTGCTGAACATAGCGGGATCGTCGGTGTTGAGGGTAACCATCACCCCCGCGTCGAAGTAATGACGCAGCGGATGATCGGTGAGCGACGGGCAGCAGCCCGTGCGGAGGTTGCTGCTCAGGCAGACTTCGACTGGAACCTGGCGAGTGGAGAGCTCCTCGATCAATTCCGCATCCTGCGCTGCAGTGAGGCCATGGCCGATTCGTTCGGCGCCTAGGTTGAGCGCGCCCCAGATGGAATCTGGCCCGGCAGCTTCGCCAGCGTGGACGGTCAAGCGCAAGCCATGGTCCGCGGCATAGGCGTAAACCTCGCGAAACAATTCGGGCGGGGCCTTCTGCTCGTCGCCGCCAATTCCAAAGCCCACCACGCTCGAACCTTTATACTTCACCGCTAACTCGGCGACCGCTTGCGCTTTATCCGCGCCGAACTGGCGGACGGCGTCGAATATCCACAGCAGTGAAGTTCCGAACTCGCGCTGGCCGCGCTGTCGGCCGCGTTCCAGGCCGGCGAAAATAGCGTCGAAATCCTGCTCGCGCCACAAGCAGACGCCAGCTGAAACGTAAACTTCGGCGTGGAGAATATTGTCCCCTTTGAGTTTCTCCATGAGGCGGTAGGTGATCAGCTCATAGTCGTCAGGACCCTGCAGATCTTCCGTGATCGTCTTGAACGCCTGCAGGAAGGCGGTGAAGCCGGAGTATTGATAAAGCTGCGCCAGCTCTTCGACTGAGCCATCTTTGCCATGGCGCTGGCGCAACTCACGCAGAGTGGATGCATCAATCGAGCCTTCCAGGTGCAGGTGCAGCTCCGCCTTGGGCAAGGCCGTGATGAAAGCGCTGGGCCGGACCAGCATGGAGTGGATTGTACGATTTTTCAGCTCCGTCGGGGCGGCGATCGAATTGCAGCAGCGCGCAGACAACTGCGCCGCAGCCTCTGGCATAACCGTCCCCGCATCAAGGTAACCTCCGGCACCGGTAGCAGGTGACTAGCGTAAGTTTCCCGGAGCCGGAAACCCTCCTACCATTTCAGCAGTCGTCACAGGCTGCCGTTCGCACGGACGTCGTTCACAGGGTTTACAGAGACATCATGGATCGCCGCCGCCGCCGCCGGGTTACCGCACTTTTGCCGGTACGAGTTTGGGGAGTGGATGCCAAGGGACTGCCATTCACGCAGTTGGCGCGAGTACGCAACATCAGCAACGACGGCGCGGTGCTGCAGGGCTTGCTCCGCCCCGTCAAAGCGGGAGAACTGCTGCACGTTCAGCTCGGCCAGCAGCAAGCGGAGTTTCAGGTGGTCTGGACGGGCAAGGGAACGCGCCACCAAGGGGAAGTCGGCATTCAGAACATTCCTTCCGAGCCCTACATCTGGGACGTGAATCTGTTGCAATGCAGCGAATTTGTGGGAAAAGGGTAAGGACAGGAGTCAGGAGTCAGTAGGCCTTCTACTTCCACCAAATCGCGGAGTAGAGCAGGAACGCGACTTCCAGGGCCGCCAGCGAAATCCATACGCGCTGGCGAAATTGCGAGCGGCGCAGATCGCGCTTCAAGTCGATCTCCAGCAAGCGGGCAAATTCGATCACTGCCGGGTCGGGCTTGGGTTTGGGCGGAGCCACCCGGACAGGGGCCGGCGCGGAGTCCGGCTTTGGCTTGTCAGGCAGAAATACTTTAGGCGTGCTGATGACCGACGACCAGCGCGGCAGCGCCATGGAGCGCGACACGCCGCCGGGATCCACGGGGCGTGACGTCACTTGCAAGACAGGCAGGCGCTCTGGAACCACAGTGTCAGCGAGATTGCGCAGCAGCGAACTCCACCACGGATGGCTCACCTGATCGGAGATCAACTCGCCCACGTCTGCCGGCTGCGATTCCAGTTCCAGCGGCGGCAGAGTCTCCGGCGAAATGACATCGCCGATGTTGGTGAAAAATGTGCGATACCAGGGCATGCTCAGCCGGTCGCTGGTCAGCATGCCGACATTCACCGGCCGCGATGTCAGCTCTAGCGACGGCAACTTCTCTGGGGCGAACCTATCTTTCAGATTGACCAGCAACCGTTTCCATAGATGGTCTTCCCAGGCGCCGCCAAGAAGCAGCTCTAAAGAATGGTCTTCAGCAGGCGCTTGGCCCTGCGGCTGGTTGGGCTGCAGCTTGGGATCTTTTGGTAGTGAGGCCATCGGCTTACGCGGCTCCCCAGTCCGCAGCAAGGCGGAAGGGCGAATCTGTTTTCATTCTATACGAAACGCGGTGGAAAGGACGCACTCGCACCCATCCTCATCGTTGGATGCTGCTCTCCTCGTTTAGGATGTGAGCGTGCCCGTCTGGAGCCCAAGCGTGATCGTTGCATCGGCGTGGGTGCTGCTTCCGCTGCTGGCATTTGGTCTTGCAGGAGAAAGCGTGGTTCGCGCGGTGCGCCGGCTCCCGGTTGGCCTTCGCCTGCTGCTGCCTGCGGTTTTCGGGGTGCCTTATATTCTGATCGCCCGGTCGGCGGGGATCTTCCAGGCAGACTGGATGATCTGTTATCTGCTGGTGCCGGTTCTGATTGCCGTGCTTCTCTGGCATGCCCACCAAAGCGACCCGCATCAACATGGCGATTGGCGTGACTTCGCCGTCCTCTTGGTGCTTGGCTTGGCGGTGGATTTGCGCTGGCTCGAACCGGCATGGCCTGCGCAACTGAAAGTCTTTGGCAAAATGATTTTGCTCGACGCCGGGCTATATGGATTTCTCGCCATCCGGCAGTTGATGGACGTGGGTTTCCGCCTGCAGCCCCGATGGCAAGACTTGCGGACCGGCTTGCGCGAGTTGATCTTCTATGCGCCGATTGCGCTTCCGGCGGGATTGGTGCTGGGATTCCTGCATGCGCATCCGCAACTTCCGCGGCCAGGCTCTGCAATTACTGCCCTCGTCTTCACCTTTGTGCTGATCGCGCTCCCGGAAGAGATTTTTTTCCGTGGATGGATGCAGAACCTTCTGGAGCGCCGCGTAGGAAAGATCGGCGCATTGCTGCTGACTTCAGTGGTGTTCGGGCTGGCTCATTTCAACAAGCGAGCCACTTCCTTCAACTGGCGCTACGTCTTGCTGGCGACGATTGCCGGGATTTTTTATGGTCGCGCGTGGCGACGCGACCGCCGTATCTTCGCGTCCGCGATTACGCACGCTTGCGTGGACACGGTATGGTCACTGTGGCTGCGGTAAGGCCTTCCAAGGTTGTCATTCCGAGCGCGGGTCGTACTTAGTTGTCATGCTGAGCGAAGCGAAGCATCCCTATAGTCGCCAACAGCGCGTGGGCCCACCTCATCGATTCTGCCGGCCATAGGGATTCCCTTCGGCAAGCTCAGGGCAGGCTCTCGCTCCGCTCGGAATGACAAATCCAATTGACTTGCAGAAACTGCGCCCCTCGGCACCAGGATAGTATCTAATAATGCAAGTGCCGTCCGACCCCAAAGCGCCCGCCAAGCCCCGTCCCAAGCTGCGCGCCGTGCTGCCCTTGATATGGGAGCTAACTCGGCCGCGGCGTGGTCTGCTCGCCCTTGGTTTTCTGCTGATGGCGATCAACCGCGTCGCCTCGCTGGTGCTTCCGTATTCCACGCGCTTCCTGATTGACAGCGTCATCATCAAGCGCAACATCGGTTTGCTGAAACCTCTAGTGCTGGGCGTGCTTTGCGCCACGGTGATTCAGGGAATTACATCCTTTTCGCTGACCCAGTTGCTGTCGAAAGCGGCGCAACGCCTGATCGCCGAGCTTCGCCAGAAGGTGCAAGCCCACGTCGGGCGGCTACCGGTGGCATTTCATGACTCGACCAAGAGCGGCGTTCTGGTCTCGCGCATCATGACGGACGTTGAAGGCGTCCGCAACCTCATCGGCACCGGCTTGGTCGACCTGGTCGGCGGCCTACTCACCGCAACTATCGCGCTGGTGGTGCTGTTTCGCATCAGCGCGCTAATGACGTTGCTGGCGTTCGGCTTCCTCTCCATTTTTGCGCTGGCATTGAAGAAGGCGTTTCAGACCATCCGGCCGATTTTTCGCGAGCGCGGAAAAATCAACGCAGAGGTTACTGGACGTTTGGCGGAATCGCTCGGTGGCGTGCGCGTGGTAAAGGGCTATCACGCGGAAGATCGAGAGGAAAAAGTCTTCACCCGCGGCGTGCTGCGTCTGCTGGACAATGTGATGCGGACGCTGACCGCCACCTCGGTCATGAGCCTTTCTGCCAGTGTGCTGCTGGGGGTGGTCGGCGCGGTCATTATGTTTGTCGGAGCACGGCAGATTCTCGCCGGATCGCTCACCATCGGCGGCTTCTTCACCTACACGTTGTTCATGGGTTTCCTGATTGCGCCCATCATGCAGATCGTGGGGATCGGTACGCAGATCACCGAGGCCATCGCGGGACTGGATCGCACGCAGGAAATTCTCAACGAACGCCCGGAAGATCGCGACCCGAAACGCACGGTGACGCTTTCGGCCATCGGTGGCAACATCGAATTCGACAACGTCAACTTCAGCTACGATGGCACGCGCCCGGTCCTGAACGATGTGTCGTTCCATGCCGATCCGGGGACGGTTACGGCACTGGTCGGTTCGTCCGGCTCTGGCAAGTCCACCACGATCGGATTGATCTCCGCCTTTTACGTGCCGACCAACGGCAAGGTTCTCGTCGATGGCATCGACTTGAGTACAGTGCGGCTGGATTCCTACCGGACGCAGCTTGGCGTGGTTCTGCAGGAGAGCTTTTTGTTCGACGGGACCATTCGTGAAAACGTTGCATTCTCGCGACCCGATGCGAACGAGGAGGCAGTGATGCGGGCCTGCCGCATCGCCCGGGTTGACGAATTCGCAGAAACGTTTGCCGGCAAGTACGACACCGTGGTGGGCGAACGTGGAGTCAAACTTTCCGGCGGGCAGCGGCAGCGCATTTCGATTGCCCGCGCCATTCTGGCCGAGCCGCGAATTCTGATTCTTGACGAGGCTACATCCAGCCTCGACTCCGAATCCGAGCAGATGATTCAGCAAGGGCTCTCGTATCTGATGCAGGGCCGGACAACATTTGTGATTGCTCACCGTTTGTCCACCATCCGCCGGGCCGATCAGATTCTGGTGATCGAGCAGGGAAGAATCCTCGAACGCGGCACGCACGAAGAGCTTTATGCTCTCGGCGGACGTTACTACGAGCTTTATACGAAACAGCATGGGCTGGAAAGCAATCTCTTTCTGGCTCCGGGTGAGGGTGAGGGCGAGGTCGCTGCCGCGGACACGGCGAAGCAGAATGGAAACGAGCCGGCGCTGGCGGATGCGCTGCGAGTTGTAAGGGGAGATTTGCGCTAAACCATGATGGCTGCCGCTAAGACCACTCCCCCTGTCGCCATTCGTATTGACGACCTTTGCCGCCATTACCGCATGGGCGAGGCGCTGATCCGCGCCGTCGATGGCATCTCGTTCGAGGCCCAGGCCGGGGAATTCATTGCGCTACTGGGCGCGTCCGGCTCAGGAAAGTCGTCGCTGCTGAATCTGGTGGCCGGACTGGATCGCCCAACTTCTGGCACTGTCGTGGTACAAGGTTGCAATCTGGCCGAGCTGTCGCGCGAGCAATTGGCGAAGCACCGGCTGCACACCGTGGGAATGGTGTTTCAGTCATTCAACCTCGTGCCCAGCATGAATCTGCTGGAAAACGTGGAACTGCCGCTGCGTTTTGCGGAGGTCAATCGCAGCCGGCGCGAGGGCATGGTGAAGAATGCGCTGGATCGGGTCGGGCTGAGCGCTCGCATTCGCCACCGGCCGGCGGAGCTTTCCGGCGGCGAACAGCAGCGCGCGGCGCTGGCGCGGGCGCTGATTAACCAGCCGCGCATTCTTCTGGCCGATGAGCCTACCGGCAACCTTGACAGCTGTACCGGCACGGAGATCCTGAATTTCATTCGCGAGTTCAACGACTCGCTGGGAATGACGGTGGTGATGGTCACGCACGAGAGCGCGTTAGCCGAGCGCTACGCCAAGCGCATGATTTTTCTGGCGGATGGGAAAGTGGTCAATGATCAACCAAATCCGGCTGCCGAAAGCGCGTTAAGTCGCGGAGGACTGCGGTGAAGGGCTACGACGTCACTGAACTGGCGCTCCGCAACCTACGCGAGTCGCTGCTGCGCAATTCGCTGACCACGATTGGAATTTCTGTCGGCGTGGCGTCCCTGGTCGCCATGCTTGCGCTCGGCATCGGCCTGCAACAACTTGCCGGGCGGCGGCTGGAAAAGTCGGGTTTGTTCGACACCGTGGTGGTGACCTCGCGCCGTGATCTGCGCAGCTTCAGCCGCGAGCAGGAACAAAACGGCCCGTCACCGGCGGAGAGCCCCAGCCTCACGGAAACTGCTCGGCAGAAGTTTCAGGCGCTGCCCAATGTGGCCGAAGCCTACCCTGATATTCGTTTCATTACCGAACTTCGCTACCAAGACAAGCCGCATTTGACCATGGTCTCCGGTTTGCCATTCTCTGCGAAGAACAACGAAGCGTTCGAAGGCTTGCAAGGCCGATTTTTTTCTTCCGATTCGGCGGCCGAGGTCATCCTGCAGAAAGCCTTCGCGGAAGAGTTGCTCGGCAAGAAACAGAACGCAAGCGACGAAAGCGTAAACGTCGCTGAGCTCGCCAAACCCTTGCTCGGCGGCGAATTGACCATGCGCTACGCAGAGCGAACCGCCACGCCGGATACAGCACAACCTTCTCCCGGGAAGGCCGCCGGCGAAACGGTTGCAGGTGCTTCTTACTCGGTTGTGTCCCACGAGCAAAAACTCATCATCGTAGGCGTTTGCGACCTTGATCCCGACAGCATGCGCGGGCAGTTGCGGGCACGCCTGTTTGTTCCCTTGAAGCTGGCCCAGAACCTGCACGTGATGCAGCCTTCCGACTTGCGCGACACTACCAACCTTGTCGGCGGCATGCCAACCTACACTACTGTGGAAGTTCGGGTGAAAAGCCCGAAATACGTGCCCGACGTCGAAGACGCGATCAAGAAAATGGGCTTCAACACGTTTTCGATTGTGGACGCCACCAAGAACCTGCGCCGGTTCTTTGCTGTGCTCGATCTTTTTCTGGGCATCTTTGGTAGTCTGGCGCTGGCCGTGGCTTCGATTGGCATTGTCAACACCCTGGTGATGGCGATTTTAGAGCGGCGGCGCGAAATCGGAATTATGAAAGCCATCGGTGCCAGCGACGCTGATGTGCGCGGACTGTTCTTTGCGGAAGCCGGCGCCATGGGCATTTTCGGAGGGGCGCTGGGCGTTGCTTTGGGATGGACCATCGGGCGCGTCATTAACTTCGGCACGAACGTCTACCTGAAGCGGCAACATTTTCCGCCGGAGGAGATATGGTCCGTGCCGTGGTGGCTGGTGATCGGCGCCATCGCGTTTTCCATTGTCGTCAGCCTGCTCTCGGGCCTGTATCCCGCCGGCCGCGCCGCCAAACTCGACCCGGTGCAAGCTTTGCGCTATGAGTAGACTGGCTTTCATGGCCCGCGGATTACGCCTTTTTCCACTGCTTTTCCTGACTGCGATTCCTGTCGCCGCCCAAAGCCGCGTGGAATGTAGCGCGCTGAAAAGCCGCATCCTCGACGACGCCGTGCGCTACTGTGTGCTTCTGCCGCCGGGTTATGACCAGCCCGATCCGAGGCGCACCCAGCGTTATCCGGTGCTCTATTTCCTGCACGGCCTCGGCGACAACGAGCAGACGCTGTTCAAAACCGGCGGCCTGACCTTGATCGACGACTTCCGTGAGCAGCATAGAGTGGGCGATTTTCTCATCGTCACGCCGGAAGCTCAGGCCAGCTTTTATGTGAACTCCGCTGACGGAAAGGTTCGCTACAGCGATTTTTTCTTGCAGGAGTTCATCCCCTATATCGAGAGCAAATACCGGGTGCAGCGTGAGCGGAGCGCCCGAGCGATCACCGGAATTTCCATGGGAGGGTACGGCGCGCTGCGCTTTGCCTTTGCGCATCCGGAGCTGTTTTCCGCAGCCAGCGCGCAGAGCGCGGCTCTGATGACCGAGTCGGCCGAGGAACTCAACGCAGGATTACACTCCGGCACCCCGATGGCCCGGCTTCTGGGCGCGGTATTTGGGACTCCGGTCAACACAGCCCATTGGAGGGAAAACGACCCGCTGTTGCTGGCGAAGAAGAACCACGCGGGCATCCGCCGGCTGGCGATTTACTTCAACTGCGGCAATCAGGACGAATACAGCTTCGAAAGCGGCGCTACGAAGCTGCATCAGGAACTCCTCTCAGAAGGCATCAAACACGACTTTCATCTCTACCCCGGGGACCACAGCGCAGCGTATTTCCTTTCCCATCTGGGGGAAGTTTTGCAGTTTCACACGCAGGCGTTCAAAGGCGGGAAGTAGCTCGACGGCTGCCGCGGGAAATCCTGTTTGCACACGCACAGGGCGGGATGACTCAGGGCCGTTTTCACGGCCCGGTTTTGGGTAGGGCACAGCTTCAGCCATGCCGAGCAATCCCAGTCTCTTGACCCACCCGAGCAGGCGCCAGCCCGCCAGGACCGAATTATATACGCCCCGTTCGCGACCATTCCCGGGTCAGCTTCTGCCTCCAGCGCCGGCGCTAATGCACCATCTCCAATCGCTACGCTGAGATTTTCGGTCGGTGTCTGTGCCATGCCGTAGCCTGCTCGAAAGCGTGTGCCACCTGCAGCACACGCGCTTCCCGCCACGCTGCGCCGATGATCTGCAACCCGATCGGTAGACCTCTGCGAGTGAATCCGCAAGGGGCGGAAATAGCGGGCAGGCCCCATACGTTCGCTGGGCGAGTGTTGCGCAGAAGAAGGATTTCGCGGGTACGGAGAAGATCAGGGTTCTGTTTCAGTTCTGCGATTGTGGGGGCCGGGATGGGAGTGGTTGGGGTCACCAGAACATCCACTTCTTCGAACACGGACTGGATCGAGGCGCGAAGTTCTGCCAATTCGCGGCGGCGCCGCAGAACTTCTTCGGCCGTGATCTTTTCTCCAGTGCGGATCCGACGTAGTGTTTCTGGCTGATAAAGCTCCGGGCTGCGAGCGATATTTTCCGCGTGCACGGCATACGTTTCTGCGCTTTGTAAGGTGCGGTCTGTTGGCACTGGCAACTCCAGCTCGTGGACAATTCCGCCCAAGTCCTGCAATGTGGAAATTGCTTTTTCGATTGCTCTCTCGACTTCCTGATCCAGATCCTCATAGAAGAACTTGCGTGGAACGCCGATTCTGATCTTGCCGGCCGGCTTCGCCGGCACCGCAGGAAAGTCCGGCACTGTTGGGTTTGCGGTGGTTTTGTCTTCCGCGTCGGGATCGGCAATCGCTTGCAGCACGAGTGCCGCGTCCGAAGCAGTCCGCGTCAGGGGGCCGACCTGATCGAGCGAAGGAGAAAGCGGGATCACACCGCGTGCGCTCACCCGTCCGTAGGTCGGCTTCAGTCCTACGATGCCGCACAGGGCTGCAGGCTCACGAATCGATCCGGCCGTGTCCGTGCCGATGGCAGCAAAGCACATTCCGGCGGCGACCGCGCTGGCCGAACCACCGGAAGACCCGCCGGCGATGTGCGCAGGATTCCACGGGTTGCGCACCTCGCCAAAATGGCTGATTATCGAGCTTCCCCCGTAGGCAAACTCATGGAGACTTTGTTTGCCCAGCAAAATGGCGCCCGCCTGCCTGAGCTGCCGCACAACTTCGGCATCGGCCGCCGGGATGCGGTGCTGAAACAAAGCGCTGCCGGCAGTCGTGGCGACGCCGGCGGTATCGATCAGGTCTTTCAGCGCCATGGGAACGCCGTGCAGCGGCCCGCGCCAGTTGCCTTGTTGAATTTCAGATTCCGCGGCGCGCGCCGCCGCCAGCGCAGACTCGGCGGTTACCGTGATGAAAGCGTTGAGCACCGGATTCAGCTTCTCTATCCGCTCCAAACAATGCTTCGTCAATTCCACGGGCGAAAGCCTGCGGTTGCGGATCGACTCGGCGATTTCCCGGATGGAAGCTTCCACGGTTTTCTTTCCCCCAGGCAAGATAGCATTTTCTGGATCTGAAACCGGGCGGCAGATCTACAATTCTTAGTTCGAAGTGGCCAGAGGCTGACGCCATCCTTTGTGGATTATTTTCGCGGAACGCGGGAGCGTTCTTCCTGTGGCCACAGTGCTGCGGTTTCTTTCCACCGCGGTTTTTGCAAGC
>Ga0187784_10001433_pt1 | contig 18917 bp, 18 predicted proteins | sample 1015_SJ02_MP15_2_FD_132964 | JGI IMG/M metagenome (GOLD analysis project Ga0187784, IMG submission 132964) | Tropical peat soil microbial communities from peatlands in Department of Meta, Colombia - 1015_SJ02_MP15_20_MG | ecosystem: Environmental > Terrestrial > Soil > Wetlands > Peat | place...
CATAAGCAACATAGACTAATTCTTTTTCACATATTAGTTCAGTTTCATAGAAATAATAAATCTCATCAAATAATGTAAGTAGAGAAATAAGAGATTTTTCATTTTCGACTTTTTCATTATTATAATAATCCTTTCTTTCCATTGGATTGGGTAGTAATTCAGATTCGTTTTTATCTCTAATGGCACCTTCTAGTTTAGTAAAAAAGTTTGAAATAGTTTCTCTAGATAAGTTCTTATATAAATCTTTTAAAAATTCAGTCCTTTTTATTTTATTATTGTTATTCAAGGTTTTTATAGTCCACCCAAAGCCTAATATTGCGACAGTCAAAGTTCCAAGTTCAATCCAATTAAAATCACACATTTATTTCTCCTTTTATAAACTTTGCATGCTATTGAGAGGTTGAAAATTATATAAAACAGGTACACCCTTTAACAAGGAATGTCAAGAAAGAGGGGGGGGTGTGGCTGTGGGGGGGTAAGTGTGAAGGTCAGGATTTAGCTGTCCTAACCATTATTTGAGTTGACGGACAGTGTCAAGATAACCCTCCTTGCAGCTTTCACCTACTTATCATCAGTGACGAGATAACCTGGGAGCTGAGGATTACTGATTGAAATGTGGAAATAAAAAATGTGGAGCCACTACTGACTCTACCTTTCCCCTAAGGTTCAGGAAGAATTGCATCTAAATTTCTCGACTGAGTCACGAAAGATGGAGCGGACCGGAAAGTTTTTCCTGTATTTATGTCTATCTCCAGCTGAGTGAGGGAGATACCGTTAATGTCTATGTTTTTCTCAAAAAATTTCATCCCCCAATTAACAATTGATCCCTTGGTTATTCTCGCTGGATTCCTCCTTCTTTCTGGTAATACCCCAAGTAGCCCGTATCCGTTTACTGGGTCATGCTCGTAGATTTCATAAGCGACCATATCTCACCTCCCGAAAATCAAATATTGATTAAGTTTTTAAACCTCCTACTTTAAATCTTGTCTTATTCATGATTGTCATCAATTCTACCGCTCTTTGTTTGGCTTCCCGTCTCGATCGGAATAAAGGATGGCTTCTTTTCCTAAAACCAGGATAGTTTTTTCAATAGTATTTGCCACCCTCAAAGCCGAAGCTTTCCCAATTCTTTTCTTGAGCTAATAATAGAAACAAAGATTCTTATTGATCAAAAAACCCCTCATTATATTTCAGAAAATACAAGTTTCATGCCAAGGATAGATTTTTGCAGGAGTTTACTATTTTTAATACGAGTTTATTCAAATTTATTGGCTCCTTTTAATAAGAGGGGAATAGTTTTCCCTTTTTTTCTAATTCGTTTCCACATTCTTTTGCGAAAAACCAGAGGGCAACACTAAAAGGTGAAAAAGGTGTCTGTTCTTCTGTTGATTTCCATTTGGAATATCATATGGAGATGAGAGACTTAAAAAACAATGTTACAGGAAGAAATACTGACGTTCGCACTTCCTAAGAACCCAACTTTTGAGGTGGTCTCATCACTAATCTTTCCTGTTTCCTTCCGCCTTGCAATTTTCAAGATTCCTTTTCTTATTTTTTGCAGTTTGCACAGAGTATTGTTAATGATAGATTAGGTGTCGAGCCTACACTATCCACTGACCACCGTCGTCTTTCAATTGTTCAGATGTTCCCCTATCACCGTGAATCGCGCCTGCACGCCGGAGTACCCGCCTTCGGCAAACAGGCGTTTCTGCACGCAGTCGTGTCCCTGCTTACCGGCAGGCCCTGAACCGAACATGGTACAGGACAGTCAGGGATTGACCCTATAGGCAACGTTAAGTTGGGCAACACGGGTTTCCCTGGAAACGAGCCCGAAAACGAGGATTGACAAGGGTACTATAAAAAGAATAGATTATTATATGGCGGTTCTGAACATGACGTTCACATATAAGAACGGAAAACCTGAAGGCGCGGTGGTAGTGGCCCACGACATCACCGAGCGTAAGCGGGCCGAGCAGCGGATTGCCCGGCTGACGAAACTCTACGTCGTCCTGAGTCGGGTGAACGAAATGATTGTCCGGACTCATGACGAAGAGGTGTTGCTCAGGGAAGTCTGTCATATTGTCGCCGAGGAAGGAGAGTTTCCACTCGTCTGGGTCGGGCAGGTGAAGGGACGACAGGTGAAGCCAGGAGCATCGCACGGTTCAGCGGCAGACTATCTAAAAGAGATCAAGGTGGAAGTGGATGGAGATCTGGGCACTGGTCCAACCGGCACCTGCATCCGCGAAGACCGGCCAGTGATCAATAACGACTTTGATACCAACCCCTCTACTGCGCCTTGGCGAGAACAGGCCCTGCGCTATGGGTTTCGGGCTTCAGGCGCCTTTCCCATGCACCGGCAGGGAAGGGTTGTCGGTGCACTCACGCTCTATGCTCCAAATCCTCGCGCTTTTGACACAGAACAGGTCAACCTGCTCGAAGCGCTCTGCGCTGACATTTCTTACGCACTGGACGCCATGCAGCAAGAGAAGCTCCGTACCGATGCCGAGAACACCTTGCGACAGCGCACCCTTGAACTTCAGCAACTGACCGAGACCCTGGAAATGCGAGTTCAGGAACGAACCGAAGAATTGGCGGCAATTAATGAAGAATTGAGGGCCGAAAATGAAGAGCGTCTGAGAGTAGAAATTGAATTACGGGAGTCGGAAAATCATCTTCGGCAGCTTTCTACGGCACTCCTCAGCGCTCAGGAGAGAGAAAGAAAGCTGATCGCCCAAGAAATCCACGACAGCATGGGTGCGTCCCTAGCTGCCACCAAATTCAAGGTGGAGACCGCTCTCAAGGAAATTGGCGACGGCCATCCACCAACGCGGGCCGCCCTTGAGAGTGTTATTCCCATCATTCAGGGGATAATGGAGGAAGCCCGAAGAATCCAGATGTCCCTTAGGCCTTCCATGCTCGATGATCTCGGGATCTTGGCGACTATCAACTGGTTCTGCAGACAATATGAATCAATCTATCCCTCTATCCGTATTAAAAAGGAGATCGATGTTCAGGAGCATGAGGTGCCAAATTCCTTGAAGATAGTGATTTATAGGGTCTTGCAGGAAGCCTTGAACAACATCGCCAAACACAGCAGAGCAAGCGTGGTACTTCTCTTCTTACGGAAGAATAGCCAAACGATGGAGTTGATCATCCGCGATAGTGGACAAGGGTTCAACCTGGAGGAAGCATTTTCTCGGAAAGGCACTGCTCGCGGATTGGGGCTTGACAGCATGAGGGAGCGGGTTGAGCTTTCGGAGGGATCCTTTTCAATTGAGTCGCGCAAAGGGGCAGGAACAGTAATCCGGGCAACGTGGCCATTGAATAGTTAGTCCTGTGCAAAAAGGAAAAAAACTTGCATGTTTAAAACGATGCTTGTTGAAGATAACACCATCTTTAGAGAATCACTGGGAGATAGCTTACAGCTTCAATTCCCTGCGATGGAAATTGTCGAAACAGCGAATGGGCCGGAGGCGTTGGAAAGAATTGATTCTCTATCTCCAAATCTGATCTTTATGGATATCAGGTTGCCGGGGCAAAATGGCCTTGAACTGACCGAGAAGATAAAAAACCTCTACCCCGAGATCATTATTATCATTCTGACGAATTATGATCTCCCGGAATACAGGGAGGCGGCGGCCCGATTCAAAGCGGATCATTTCTTGTCGAAGGATTCCATGACCCATCAGGAGGTGAACGTAATAGTTAAATCAATTTTGTCAGAAAAAGGGTTTAAAGGAAATGGCTCAGAGCGTAACCAATTCTAGTACCAAGATACGTAGTGGGTGTATCCTCAGTAGAGAGGTAACGTGACAGTGGCTATTTATGGCTCGATTGTTTCTCCAATTTTTTTCAAATGGCTGACTCTTACTCCAATGAGGCGAACCTTTTTAGTCAGTTCAATCCTCCGGAGGCAATCAAAGGCAGCCTTCCTGGTCTCCTCCTCTGAATCTGTAAGTCCGTTGAAGGTCTTTGCCCTTGTGTAGGTCTTAAAATCGTTAAACCTTATGTTTAAGGTTACGGTCCGTCCCTGATAGCCTTCCTCTTTCATATTGATGACAACCTCTTTTGTGAGCTCGACAAGAGTTTTTGCGATCACCTGCCAGTTGTCCACATCTCTTTGAAAGGTGGTCTCTCTGCTGATCGACTTTGGCTCCCAATGGGTAACGAGGGAACTCTCATCTATGCCCCTTGATGCCTCGTAAAGGTAACTTCCATAAGATTGGCCGAATTCTTCAGTCAATTGATCCAGGGATAAAGAGGCAAGGTCTCCGACTGTCTGAATGCCCATTTTCTTGAGATAGGTTTCCGTCTTTGGCCCAACCCTCCAGAGCTTTCTTGCCGAGAGCGGCCAGATACGGGTCTGGATGTCATCTTCCATAACAATGGTGAGACCATCGGGTTTCTGCATATCCGAAGCCATCTTAGCGAGGAGTTTGTTCGGCGCAATGCCGATCGAACAAGTGAGGCCTATTTCGTCTTTAATTCTCTTTTTAATCTCCTTTGCGATCTCCTCTGAAAGTCTGTCGATGGATGAGATATCAAGAAAAGCCTCATCAATTCCCACATCTTCAATGTCCGAGCCAAATTCTCTGAGGATAGCCTTGACCTCTTCTGAAACTCTTGGGTATTCCTTGTAATCAACGGGCAGAAAGACAGCCTCAGGGCAAAGTTTATAGGCTGTCCTCAAAGGCATCGCAGAATGGATCCCGAATTTCCTCGCCTCATAAGAGGCCGTGGATACGACACCTCTCTTTGTAGGATCTCCCTCTCCCCCGACGACCACCGGCTTGCCAGCCAGTTCTGGATGCCTCTTTTGCTCCACGGAGGAGAAGAAGGCATCCATATCGATGTGAAGAATCCGCCTGATGGCATGCATTTTAACACGCCGTGAGCCCCATTCATATCCGTGGAAGCATCTCTTTTTCCTTGGCAACCATGAAATGGCCCCCTCACCCCGTCCCTCTCCCCGATGGGGAGAGGGGAATCTGGAGATGCTTCCCGTATACCCGTTGGAACCGGGCTCTGATGGGTCCCTCAGGTCAACTACTGTATTTCTGCCAGTGAAATACAGTATTCACCCCATTTACTTTTCATACCAATCTTGTAGCGTAAATTTGATTGGTTTGACGACTAAGGGAATAAAGGAGGACCTTATGATCTCTCTCAAAATAAACGGGAAAAAGTATGAGGTGAATGTCGATTCGGATGTGCCGCTGCTATGGGTCATCAGAGAACATCTAAAACTCACGGGTACAAAATTTGGCTGTGGAATCGGCATGTGCGGGTCATGTACGGTCCATGCCGATGGGAAAGCGCAACGGTCCTGTATCACTCAGGTCGGCAGTGTCCAGGACAAAAAGATCACAACCATCGAAGGGCTTCCTGAAGACCATCCCGTAAAAAAGGCCTGGATTGCAGAACAAGTTCCCCAATGCGGTTACTGCCAACCCGGACAGATCATGCAGGCCGCCGCATTCCTCATGGAAAATCCGAATCCTACAGACAAACAAATCGTCGAATCCATGTCCGGAAATCTCTGCCGTTGCGGCACTTATCCATATATCAAACAGGCCATCAAAAGGGCTGCGAAGGAGGGGAAAAGAGTATGAAGACACTGATCTCGCGTCGTGAATTTTTAAAAACGACTCTCGCCGGTGCCGGTTTAACAATCGCCGCAACCATGACTCCGTTTGGACCACGATTACTTTCAGCGCAAGAAGTGAAAAAAGGCCTTTTCAACCCAAGTGTATGGATAGAGATCAGGCCTGACAATATCGTTACCATCGTTGTGAATAAGTCGGAAATGGGCCAGGGAGTTTTGACTTCTCTTCCCATGATTGCTGCGGATGAACTTGAGGCAGACTGGAAACAGATACGCTTCGAAGAGGCCCCCGGAGGGCAAAAATATATCGACCCTAATTGGGGCATGCAGCTGACAGGGGGAAGTACAAGCGTCAGGCATATGTTTGAACCTCTGCGTAAAGCGAGCGCAGCAACTCGTGAAATGTTGCGGGCCGCCGCTGCCCAGACGTGGGGAGTCCCCGTCAACGAATGCGCTGCCTCCAAGAATACGGTACATCACACGAAAAGTAACAAGAGTCTTACTTATGGTCAGCTTTGCGAGAAGGCGTCTCAACTTCCGGTTCCCGAGAATCCCCTTTTAAAGGACGAAAGCCAATTCAAGCTCATTGGAACCTCCGTACCCCGTCTCGATGTTCCGGACAAAGTAAGCGGGAAAGCGATTTTCGGAATTGACTCCTTCGTCCCGGATATGCTCTATGCGACCATTGCCCGCCCTCCGGCTGTTGGAGCAAAGATTATTTCATACGATAAAGAGGCAGCCGAAAAAATACCAGGTGTCCAGAAGGTTGCGTTAATCGACGACGGTATCGCTGTATGTGCCACGGCTCCTGACCTCGCATGGAAGGGAAGGGATGCCCTCAAGGCAACGTGGGATAAAGGTTCTCATCCGGAATTGAACAACGAGACGGTTGAAAAGACTTTTCTCCACCACCTGAAGAAGGAAGGAGCTATTGCGCTTAACCGGGGAAACGCCGAAAATGCTCTGCCTCAGGCAGTTAAAAAGGTGGAGGCCACTTACGTCCTACCTTATCTGGCTCATGTCACCATGGAACCCATGAATTGCACCGCTCACGTGAGTGAGAATCGATGCGATATCTGGGTTCCCACACAGAACCAATCGGGAGCGCTCGAAGTGGCGCAAAAACTGACCGGATTGAAGCCCGAACAGATCCACATTCACACCACTTACCTGGGGGGCGGATTTGGCAGGAGGGGGTTTGTCGATTATGTGGAGGAAGCCCTCCAGATATCAAAAGCAGCAGGCAAACCAGTCAAACTGATCTGGACAAGAGAAGAGGATATACAAAGCGACTTTTATCGGCCAGGTTACAGCTGCAAGATGGAAGGCGGCATTGATGATAAGGGCCGAATGACTGCCTGGTCTCATAAGATCGTGGTCCAATCCATCTTCGAAAATTTCGCACCACAGATGGTCAAGAACGGAATCGATCCGGCTGCTATCGACGGTATCGCGGAAATGGATTACGAAATTCCCAATCTCCATGTGGAGTATGTCAAGTTGGAACTGCCGATTCGAGTAGGCTTCTGGCGCTCTGTAGGAAATACGCAGAATGCTTTTGTCAAGGAGACATTTGTCGACGAGCTGGCGTATGCCGCCAAAAAGGACCCCCTGGAATTCCGCTTGAATCATCTGAATAACCAGAGTGCCCGCCGCGTGCTGCAGGTAGCGGCAGAAAAGGCTGGCTGGGCAAAGCCTCTCAGGAAAGGAGAGTCTCGCGGAATTGCCTATCACTTCTCCTTCGGAACCCACGTCGCCCAGGTTGCCGAAATTTCCGTTAATAAAAAGGACGGAACGATAAAGGTAGACCGGGTCGTCTGTGCGGTCAGCTGTGGCCCTATGGTCAATCCGAATATTATCATGGCCCAGATGAAAGGGGCGATCATCATGGGTTTAAGCGCTGCCATGAAAGAAAAGATCGATTTTGCCAACGGAGGCGTTCAAACGGCCAACTTCTACGACTACAACGAACTTAGAATGAACGAAGCCCCCGAAGTCGAAGTCCATCTTGTAAAAAGCAAAGATAAGACAGGTGGAATTGGCGAACCCGGACTTCCGCCGATCGCTCCTGCCGTGGCGAACGCCCTTTTCAAGGCGGCGGGGGTCCGATTGCGGACCCTGCCAATGCTACCCGAGACAGTGCTCAAGGTAATGATGAAGGTGTCATAACAGACGTCGAAGCAAAGTTCAGATCCTACGGAGCCGTCCTCCTCCCCTGCCCAGCCTGCCCCGAACCTCCCATGGTTCAGGGCAGGCTGGCCTAAAGCTTCATCACCCAACCGCCTGCTCCGTCTTGCAACCGAAGTGGTCTTTTGTTAATTAAGATGCAGCCTCTACGGGAGTGCGGAACGACGAAAAAAATACCGTCCCGTGGTAGACTGCAGAATCATCACCACGAAAAGAGTCTGAGGAAATGCTCTACAAGATTCTTGCGGATAGTGTGGTCCTGGTCCATTTTCTTTGGATCGTCTTTCTCTTTTTCGGTGCCTTTTGGGGAGTCAAGAATAGGATTGTAAAGATCTTCCATCTCTCCGGCCTTGTCTTTGCTTTCGTCATTCAGGTGTTTGATTGGTACTGTCCTCTCACCCATCTCGAAGTGTGGCTGAGATCGAAACACGGCTTTGACCTGACTTATGCCGGTTCGTTCATCGCTCACTATGTAGAAAGAATAGTGTATATTGAACTTTCTCGTACCCTTGTTCTCTTCCTCACGGTTTTGCTGTGCAGCTTCAATGCTTGGTTTTATCTTAGGAAGAGAAAAAGATTTCAGCTCAGCAACTAATACGGAGGTTTTATGCTGACCGCAAATCAAATAATAACTTTATTTAATTTAAAACCCCATCCAGAAGAAGGAGGGTATTTCGCGGAGACGTATCGGTCTTCGGAAACCCTTTCAGAAAAGGCATTACCAAGTCGATATAAAGGTATTAGGTCTTTTGGAACAGCCATCTACTATCTATTAACGCCTGAAATTTTTTCTGTCATGCACCGACTTCAGTCAGATGAGATTTTTCATTTCTATCTCGGTGACCCGGTCGAAATACTCCAACTCAGGCCTGACGGGCCGGGTAAGGTTATTACGATTGGCTCTGATATTCTGAATGGAATGCAACCACAGGTCCTGGTCCCAAGAGGGGTTTGGCAGGGGGCAAGGCTCATTAAAGGTGGGAAATTTGCTCTATTAGGCACGACCGTCTCGCCTGGATTTGAATTGGCAGATTATGAATCCGGCCAGAGGGAGGAATTGGCTAATTCCCATCCCCGATTCCGAGATTTGATTACTGCATTAACTTAAGGATAGCAGCAGATGACGAACAGATGAATAAAGGAGTGATGTGATGCATGAATTACTAACCAGTCCATAATTGTATGGACGTTGAAGACTAAATCCCTCCTAATCTCCCTTTACAAAAGGGAGGAATTCCCCCTCTTTGGAAAAGGGGGGTTAGGGGAGATTTTGCAACATTATGTCTTTTCAATTATGGACTCCTTAGTATTTAAAAAATTGGTGGAAATTCCAGGAAGGGGATTTGAAGAAAAAGTCATCGAATTTATGGGCCCAACTCAGGCGACATAAGTGATTTGATTCGTAAGATCTGTCTCCCTCACAGAGCTAAGTAAGCTCTCTTGATGTCCTGATGATTCAGAAGTTCCTTTCCCACCCCTTCCAATGTCATCCTTCCATTTTCAAGGACGTAGGCTCGATGGCTGATCTCAAGGGAGTAGTGGACATTCTGCTCAACGAGGAGGATGGTGACCCCTCTTTGATTGATCGCCTGAATGGTTTGGAACATTCGAGTGACAAAATTGGGTTGAAGGCCTAAGGACGGTTCGTCCAGCAGGAGAAGGTCTGGTTTCGACATGAGTGCCATTCCCAAAGCCAACATCTTCCGCTCTCCCCCGCTCAACGTCTTCCCCTTCTGAGACCCCCTCTCTTTCAGCCTGGGAAAAAGAGTATAGACTTCCTCAAGGGTTCCCTCCCGGACCTCTTTCGCCTTCTTGGCATAGGATCCCATTCTTAAATTGTCGAGCACACTCATCTCCTGAAAAACCCTTGCCCCTTCGGGAACAATGGAAATCCCGAGTCTAACGGTTTCTTCGGGCGAGAGTCCGTCAATCCTGCTCCCCTGATAAAAAATCCCTCCATCCGATCGGTCGGTTTTTTTAGGATGGATCAAGTTGACGATGGTTCGGAGAAGGGTTGATTTGCCTGAACCGTTGGGTCCCAAGACGGTGACGATCTCTTTCCTCTCCACCTCCAAAGAGACATCCCATAGAATTTGAACATCTCCGTAGAAGACATTTATTCTATCGATATGAAGCATGCTTTTCACCCAAATAGGCCTCGATCACCTTCTGATGGTTGGCTATCTCAGCGGGTATCCCTTCTGCAATCTTTTCTCCATAATTCAGGACAATGATCCGGTCTGAGATTCCCATGACGGCGCGCATGATGTGCTCCACCAGAACAAGGGTTTTACCTTGATCTCGAATCTCCCTCAACAGCTTCAGGACCTCTTCGATCTCCGTTGGATTAAGCCCTGCCATGTTCTCATCGAGGAGGAGCACTTCAGCCCCGGTGGCAAGCGCTCTTGCCAGCTCCAATCGCCTTCGGTCCGGAACAGTGATAGAGCCGGAGGCCATCCCTTTCATGGCTCCAAGCCCAACGCATTCCAAAATCTCCTCGGCCTCCTGAGTTGCCTTTGAAAGAGAAAGGTTCTTCCCATGAAGCCCTCCCACCAACACGTTCTCAAGAACGGTCATCTCCCTGAATGGTTGAACGAGCTGGGCGGTTTTAGCAATGCCCATCCTGCAAATTGCATGAGGTTTTAATCCTGAAATCTTTCTTCCCTTGAAGAATACTTCACCCTCATCGGGCTTATAGACCCCCGTAATCACACTAAAGAGTGTTGATTTCCCGGCGCCATTGGGACCAATCATCCCTAAGATTTCTCCCTTCTCAACCGAGAAATCGATGGCATGAACTGCTGCCAGCGCACCAAAGTACTTAGTGAGATCTCTTCCTTCAAGAATCGGCATATCGACCACCAAATCCCTCCAACCCCCTTTACCAAAGGGGAGCAAGGGGAGATTTATGATTTTCATGGCTCGCGCCTGCCTGCCGGGGTGAGGGTTCCCACAATCCCTTTGGGCATAAGAAGAACGATCACAACAATAATAAACCCGACAATGATCGTGTACGTATAAGGAAAATCCCTATGAAGCAGTTCATAGAGGATCGTTAAAAAGGAAGCTCCCACCACCGGTCCGAACACCGTCCCTATCCCTCCCAACAAGGACATCACGACCATCTGAATGGTGATGAGGACGTCAAAGACCATGTGAGGGGTGATATAAGTGAGCCAGTACGCCTCGATTCCGCCAATCAATCCCAGGAAGAAGGCGCTAATCATGTAGGCTTTCACCTTGCTTCTCAGCGTATCCACACCCGACAGCTCTGCGGCCTGTTCCGCTTCATGGATCGCACGCAGGGCATACCCGAGCTTGGACCGCTTAATCCAGTAGGCAATCCCGATGACGACCACCATGACTGCAAATCCAATATAATAAAAGAACTCGTTTTTCGGGCCGATGGGCAAGGTAATCCCGTGGGGGCCCTCAAAGAAATTGACCCCAGCCGTTTTATCGAATTCGAGAATAATCTGTTTCATCGCCTCGGCGAAGGCAAGGGTGGCAATCCCGAAATAAGCTCCCCTTAATCGAAGCGTAGGTAATCCAATGGGCAAAGCGATCAAAGCAGAAACAAGGCCACTGACCAGGATCGAGACCAAGAATGGAGCATTTCCTTTTGACATGAGCAAGGCCGTGACGTAAGAGCCGATACCATAATACCCTACCGCTCCAAAATCGATGTAACCCGTGTATCCGGAGATGATGTTCCAACAGCCTGCTTTTCCAATCCATAAAAAGATCACGGCAAGTAGCCTGACGAAATATTCCGAAAACCCTCCAAAAGGCACAAATAGAAGACCTATCGTAATGAGGATGAGGATTAATGGTGATGATTTCTTCAGCATGCTCTTATTCCACAATTCCTCTTCCAAGGATACCCGCCGGCCTCAGGACCAACATGATAAAGAGCAAAATAAACGTCAAGGCCCCTGACAACCCAGCGTTCAGATAGGTAGCCGTCAGAGATTGCACGACTCCCAGGATCAGCCCCCCGTAGAGCACTCCTGGGATATATCCCATCCCTCCCAACACAACCACGCAGAAGGCAACGATCGTATAGGACAGTCCCATCTGCGGGAAAATAATGAAGTACGTGGAGATCAACGAGCCGGCAATACCCGTAATTGCGGCTCCAATCCCGAACGTAATGGCAAAAATCTGCCGTATATTGACTCCCATCAGCCGGGCGATCTCTTTATCCTGAGCCGTCGCCTGAATCGCCCTTCCAATTTCAGTCCGATACAAAAGGAAATAAAGTCCGGCCACGACGATGAGAGCCAAAACAAACGTAACCAGCCTGGCATAAGGGATGATGATCCCACCCATGTTCGCATTCATTCCCGAATAACTGGTGGTCACTGTTCTGAAATCCGCTGTCCAGATCCAGAGAGCCGCGTAAGCGACAATCAAATGAATACCGAAGGTGAGGATATAAGAATTCGTCGGCGGCGCCTCGACCACCCGATTGATCACAAATCTCTGGATTAGATAACCAAAGATGAAGAGTGAGAAGAACGAGAGTGGAACGGTCAAGAAAGGGTCGATATGAAATAAAGTAAAGATCCAATAGGTCAGAAAGGCCCCCAACATCACCATCTCGCCGTGGAAGAGGTTGATCACTCCCATGACCCCAAAGATTAACGAAAAGCCCGCTGAATAGGAGGCATAAATTCCTCCCAGGAGGATACCGTTAAGCAAGGATTGTAAGAAGAGGAGCATCTCGTCTACGCTTTCGTCCGGGAGTTTCTATCCAATATAGATCCCTCACCCTCTCCCCTTTCACCTCTTTTTCCACGGCTTCATGGGATACCAGGGAGCTACCTCCGCTGCCTCCTTGGGAAAAACATTGACGAGCCTGCCATTTTGAACCTGAACCGCTACCGGTGGATGAGCTTCATTGGCCCCGTCTGCTCCAAATTTAATGACTCCGTAGAAAGTGGTCAAACTTTGTTTACGGAGCGCTTCCATTAATCTCACCCGGTCCTCTTCTTTCACAGGAGGCTTTATACCCAATTTTTCGATCGCGACCTGCATCGCATAGGCGCCTGCTGCTGAGGCTGCTTCGACATAGTCAGGGTAACGCCCATATCTCTTGAAATAATTTTCATTGAACTGTCTTGCCGTCCCGAACAAAGGATCTTTGTACGGCAAATTTGGGGCCCATTCAGAGGCACCTACTACATATTCCGCGTCTTTTCCCAGGCTCTTAATAAAATCCGGGACGGTTGGCCCATAGCTAAAGGTGACCATCTTCGGCGTGAAATCGATTTCCTTCATCCCCTTGATCGTCTTCATCGCTACCATCAGATGCGCTCCTACAAACAGGACGTCCGGATTCTTCTGCTTCACCTTAGCAAGCATGGAGTTATAATCCTGAAGGGTAATCGGGAAGAGTTCGAAGTGGACAATATCTATCCCGTTTTGAGCTGCGTATTTTTTATACCCTTCGGCGGCAAGGGAGGTGAATAGAATATCGGACCCAATGATGGCCGCCGTCTTGGGCTTTGGGGAAAGGATCTGAACAATCTCTACACAACCCCGGACTTCTTCGGTGGCTTTTCCCAGAGTGGAAAAATAATACTTGAACCCCCGTGCAAAGAGTTTATCGGAACTCGCGGCGCCACTGATTAAAGGATATTTGTACTTCTCTGCTACAGCGCTCCCTGCGAAGACGGAATCACTTCCAAACCCACCCAGGATCAAATCAACTTTATCCTCGGTGATCAACTTCTCCGTAAACCTGGCATTTTCGGCAGCCGTTGACTTGTCGTCAATGGCGGTCAGCTCCACCGGATATTTCTTCCCTTTGACATCGATCCCTCCTTTTGAATTGACGAGCCCTGCCCAGAAGGTATAGGCATCCTTCACGAGATTCCCGTCCCGACCGAATGTCCCTGTCAGCGGATCAGCATATCCTATCCTGAATTTCTGTTCGCCCAATGCGATTCCATGGGTCCAAACGATCAAAAGACCCAAGAGGGCGGCTTCAACAAAAACCTTCTTCTTCAAACCCATCTCTCCAATCTCCTTTTCGTCTTGGTTTCCTAAACTCCTCTTTCCTTTACCGTACCGATTTTCCCCAGCTCAATAAAGTATATTCCAATTTAACGTTAGAAAGAGCCCGGAAGACGTTTCCTTTAACCCGACGGTCCTTCTTGCTCAGAGCTTCAATCAAATCCTTAACCACTTTTCTTTTCGTCTTTCCAGAACTCGGACAACCGCTGGGACCAAAAGGCAGTTCTGTCTCCCGGGAAAATCTCTCGATTTTCTTTTCTTCCAGAAGAGCTAAAGGGCGGATCGGGGTGATCTTCCCTTTAAACAAGGCCTGAAGAGGAAGCATAGTGCTGATCTCAGCGCTGTAAAAAATACTAAGAAGAAGGGTCTCAATGATATCGTCCTTGTGATGCCCGAGGGCGATCTTGTTACATTTGAAACGATGAGCGAGATGAAAGAGATGCTTTCTCCTTTCCCAGGAGCAGAGAAAACAGGGGTTTTCTCGATTCTCAGAGCTGTTCGCTCTCCGGCTAATATCGGTGAACTCGATATGGTTCAGGAGTTTTTTCGTTTCAAAAAAATTCCTCAGAGTGTCGGCCTTCCCCGAGCCAAAGCCGAGGTCGATGTAAACCGGCATGAGTTCGTAATGGACGGGGACGCGCTTGCTTCGCTCATGGAGAAGGTGAAGCAACGTCAGGCTATCCTTTCCACCAGAGACCCCCACCAGAATGCGGTCTCCTTCCTGTATCAAACCGTAACCGTGGATTGCCTTTCCCATCAGACTTCGAATCTCTTTTTGCCAATAAGCCATCTTAATAGGGTCCGAGGGTTCTAGGGTTCCAGGGTTCGAGTGTATACGGAATTGGTTTTACTTCAGCCATACTCTGAATTCCATGTAGTTCTAATTCCTTGTCATTTCACTTGACCCCTTGAATCCTTGACCCCTTGAACCCTTCTAAGGGACAGATATCACATCTCGGTATTTTTTTACACACCATTTTCCCCAGATGAACGAAGAGGGCATGGTATTCATTAAATAATTCTTCATCATGAGGGAGATGATCCAGAAAAAGCTTCTGGACCTCTCCATAAGAGCCTCTCTCCGAAATGACTCCATGCCGAGAAAGGACCCGCTTTGTGTAAGCATCGACAACGAAAATAGGTTTCTTCAAGGCATAGAGGAGGATGCTATCCGCTGTTTCGGGCCCGATCCCCTTGACCCCAAGAAGCTCTTCCCTTAACTTTACCAGCTTCTCTCTTTTCATCCTCTTTAAATCCCCATCATATTCTCCGAATAAGAAATCCATAAATGACTTCAATCGATCGGCTTTAATACGGTAGTAGCCTGAGGATCTGATCAGCGAGGCGAGCTGTGATCGTTTTAGGTGATAGATCCCTAACGGGTTTAATACCCTTTTCGCCTTCAGCTTCTGGATTGCCTTCTCCACATTTCTCCAGGAGGTGTTTTGTGTCAGGATTGCTCCAACCATTACCTCAAAAGAAGTCTCACCCGGCCACCAATTCCGTGGACCGTAAGCCCGGTAAAGTTTGCGGTAGATTTTCATTAGAAGCTTTTTCATTGATACGGAGCCCAAGGCATACTTCTCCGATTCCCAACCAATGTCAAATGCGAAAGTCCAAATTCCAAATCAATGACAAATGGCTTAATGTCAAAAATTCTTGCCATTTTGGGACTTGGAATCTCATTTGAACTTTGACATTTGTCATTGTTTTACCTTATTTCAATCTCTTCTGAAACCTCAGAGAACTCAAAAGAATCATGAGTGTGCCCAAGATGCCTAATGCCAGCACCTGGGGCCAGAGGATATCCAGGCCGTTGGCCTTCAGAAAAACACCTCGAATGATGACCAGAAAATAACGCAGCGGGTTGGCATAGGTCAGGTATTGGATCCATTCTGGCATATTCTCTATCGGAAAAGCAAAACCGGATAGTATAAACGCAGGCATCGCGAAAAAGAAGGTAGAAATCTGAGCTTGCTGCTGAGTAGAACAGATCGTAGAGATAAACAGTCCGATGGCCACGGAACTCATCAGGAAGAGCACGGCGCCCAATAGAAGGACGAGGGGATTTCCTCGAAGAGGAACCTCGAACCAAAAAACTCCGATCAAGGCGATCATGATGACATCGAGAAGACCGAACAGAGCGAAAGGCAGGGTCTTCCCTAACATCAATTCCCAGGACCGGATGGGTGTGACCATGATCTGTTCGAGCGTGCCGATCTCCCTTTCCCTGACAATCGCCTGAGCAGTCAGAATGATCGGGATGAGAAAGGCGATGGAGGCGATGACCCCCGGGATGTAAAAGATTCTGCTTTCGAAATTTGGATTGAACCAAATCCGCTGCTGCAGATCTACACCTGCTTCCTCAAAGCCGACCATGCCGGCTCGATTCAACCTTTTTACGAGCACCTGGGTTGAGAAATCAGAAAGGATCTGGTTCGCATAGCCCAGGGCAATCAATGCCGTATTAGATTCGGATCCGTCAAGAACAATTTGGACCGTGGCGGTATCCCCTTTTTTCAACTTCTTTGAAAAATCGGTCGGGATCTCCATGCTGACCGTGACCTGCCCTTGATTAATGAGGTCTTTGACTTCCCTCGGGGTTTCGGGAAAAGAGACGATATCAAAATATGTTGAACTTCCGAACCTTCCGATAAGATCCCTCGACTCGACACTCTGATCCAGATCACGGATGGCTGTGCGGATGTGTTTCACGTCCAGATTGGCCGCATATCCGAAAACAATCAGCTGAAGGACGGGTGGAACAATCAGGGTCACCCGCATTCGCTTATCTCTCAGAGTTTGAATCAGCTCTTTGATAAATAAATATCGAACCGTTTGCAACATCTATCCCAACTCCTTTTTGAAACTCCTGGCGGCCACCCAGAGCCCTGCTATCGCCATCACCGTCAATACGAGGGTTTCACGCCAGAGAAAGGAGAAGCCCACCCCCTTTAAGAAGATCTCTTTCAGGATTGTCACATAATACCGAGGCGCAATCCCGTAGGTAATGATCTGGAGCCAGGCGGGCATGTTGGCGATCGCGAAGGTGAACCCGGAGAGGAGAAACGTGGGCAGAAATCCGATGACCATTGCCATCTGATTGGCCAGAAGCTGTGTCCTGGCAAAGGTGGAAATGGTCAAGCCAAGAGCCAGGGCCACAAAAATGTAGATGCAAGAGAGAGCAAAAAGCAAAGCAACACTTCCTCTCAACGGCACCTGAAAGACCCATTTGCCCATCAGGACGGCTAAGGATAAGTCTAACAGTCCCAAGAAAAAATAAGGGAATAACTTCCCCATCATCAGCTCTCCTTTTCGAACAGGAGTTGAAATGAGGAGTTCCATCGTCCCCTTCTCCCATTCCCGAACAATCACCTGTCCGGTAAGGAGCACTCCGATGATCGACATGATCACCGCTACCAGCCCTGGTACGAAATAATTCTTCGACTCCAAATCTTCATTGAACCAGACCCTGGGCCGTCCTTCGATGGGAAAGTTCAGGTTCTCTATTCCCATGCGGGAGACCTTCAGAATGGTCTTCTCCTGAGTGTATTGTCGAGCAATCGCCTGGGCATAGCTAAGAATAAGATTGGCTGTATTGGCATCGGCTCCGTCGATTAGCGCTTGAATCGGAACGACCCTCTCTGCCTTGATCGTTTTTGAGAAATCCCAAGGAAGCACCAACCCAATCTTCACCTCCCCCTGGTCGATCAGCCGCATCATCTCTTTCTCGTCTCGGACCCAAAAGCGAAGGTGGAAATAGGGAGAGGCGCTGAATCGTTGGATGAAATTTAAACTTTCCTGGGTCCGGTCTCGGTCCAAGACAGCCATCGAGACCTTCTTCACATCGAGGGTGACGGCGTATCCAAAGAGGAGCATCAGGAGAGCAGGCATGAGGATCACCAGTGCCAGGCTCCTTGGGTCCCGGTAGATATGGAAAAACTCTTTTTTCGCAATGGCCCACGTTCGTGGAAAATTCACTGCGTGTCCTCTCTTTCGATCAGTGAAACAAAAACATCCTCCAAGGAAGGCCTGATTCTTCCCATCTTCTTGAGAAGGATCCCGTGTTTTTCGAAGAGGGCGTTGACCTCTCGCTCCAGATCGACGCCTTCCTTACCGATCACATGAAGCCCGTCTCCGAACACGGCTGACTCCGCGGCCCATGGCTCTTTCTTCAGGAGGTCCAGGGCCGTGACGAGCGGATCGCATTCCACTTCGAATATTCCCTGTGAGAGAGTCTTGCCTTTTAATTCGGAAGGCGTTCCCATAGCAATGATCCTTCCCTGGTAGATTAGGGCCAACCGGTCGCAATATTCCGTTTCGTCCATATAGTGGGTGGTCACAAAGGTAGTCACATCTTTCTCTGCCATTTGTTGGATGAGACTCCAAAAATTTCTTCGAGAGATCGGGTCGACCCCTGAAGTGGGTTCATCCAAAAATAGCACGGAAGGCTCATGGAGAATGGCACATCCCAGTGCCAGGCGCTGTTTCGACCCGACAGCAAGCGTTCGGGTGATTCGATCTTCGAAATCTTGAAGGCCGATTATACCTAAGACCTCATTTTCTCTCGTTTTCTGCGACAGGCCCGAGAGCCCGTAAATTCCGCCAAAAAAATGGAGATTCTCAATAACCTTCAAGTCATCATAGAGTGAAAATTTCTGGGACATATATCCGATCGCTTGCTTTATCTTTTCCGGCTCCTTCATGATATCGAATCCTGCAACCTGCCCTTTTCCTGAAGTGGGCAGCAAAAGCCCGCAGAGCATTCGGATGGTCGTGGACTTGCCCGCCCCATTTGGGCCCAGGAATCCGAAGATCTCTCCCTTCTCCACCTGAAAACGGATATGGTCCACGGCGATAAAGCTATCAAATGTTCTTACGAGATCCTCGACCTCAACGACAAAAGAATCCACGGACAATTTCTCCCATGCACAACAGAAATCCCCCCTCACCCCCCTTTAGCAAAGGGGGGATGGGGGGATTTGGAACGGACCATGGAGACGAAGGCATCCTCAAGCGAGGGCCGGACCGCCAATAAATCAAGGATCTCCATCCCCTCTTTTTTTAGAATCTCCCGAATTGCTTTCTCCGCCTTTTGAGGATC
>Ga0187784_10001434_pt1 | contig 18904 bp, 16 predicted proteins | sample 1015_SJ02_MP15_2_FD_132964 | JGI IMG/M metagenome (GOLD analysis project Ga0187784, IMG submission 132964) | Tropical peat soil microbial communities from peatlands in Department of Meta, Colombia - 1015_SJ02_MP15_20_MG | ecosystem: Environmental > Terrestrial > Soil > Wetlands > Peat | place...
AACAGGCGTCGAGGCGGAGATACTCGCGAAAGTGCGCCGGATGATAAAGCGACTCGCCGATCGCAATCGGCAGTGAGGTGGATTGCGACAGCCGCACGTGCCCGCCGACGTCCTCAGCCGGCAGTGGCTCCTCGAACCAGGCCGGATCGAATTCTTCAAAGCGCTTCGCCCGACGAATGGCTTCGGAAACGGTGAAGCATTGATTGGCGTCCATCATGAGCTCGAATTCGGGACCGAGTTCGCGGCGGACTGCGGCCAGACGCGCGACATCCTCGCTGCCATGCGGGCGCCCGACCTTGACCTTGAAGCCGCGAAACCCCCTTTCGCGCGCGTCGATAGCGTGGTCGACGAGTTCCTGCGGCGTAAAGTTCAACCAGCCCCCCTCGGTGTCGTAGATCGGGACGCGCTTCTGCGCTCCGCCGGCCAGCACATGCAGCGGCCGGCCGGCGCGCTTGCAGCGCAGATCCCAGAGCGCGGTGTCGATGGTCGCAAGCGCGAGACTCACGGTTGCACCGACTGCGTTGGCATGGGTGTAGAAGAACAACCCCTTCCAGATCTCCTCGACCATCTCCGGGTCGCGTCCGAGGAGCCACGGCCCCATGTAGTCGCGCAACAGCGCGACCACCGCCGAGCCGCCGGTGCCGATCGTGTAGCTGTACCCGGCGCCATCAGCGCCGTCGTCCGTCCAGATGCGGATGATGGGCGTTTCCTGTTTGGTAAAGGCCTGGATCGCGTCGCTGCGCACCACCTTCGGCGCGAGATCCACCTGGCAGACTTCGACCCGAGAAATCTTCGGCATTGCAAGTACCTTCCACTGATTGCGTTTCACCCCGCCCGGCGGCAGCCTTCGCGCCGGTTGTTTTTGCCCGTCCACATACCGAACGGCGGGCGTCTGCACAACCGAGACCAGCGCGAATCGACGAGTGCAAACGAGGCCCGAAACAATCCGCGCGTCGTCGCGACGTGCGGCGCGCTCAGGGGAGGCACACGGGAGGGCGTAGCGGCCTCTGCCAGCGACAATGCTGCGCAACGCGCCGCTCTAGACCGGACGGGCCGATCGCGTGCCCCCCGGTGCGGGCTATGGAGCGAGGTATTGCAGCAGCCGCGGATCGTGGCGCACGGCGGTCGACGGCCCTTCCATCGCGATGCGGCCGCGGTCCAGCACATAGGCATAGTCGGCGACGCCGAGCGCCAGATCGAGATGCTGCTCCACGAGGACGACGCAGATCTCCCGCGCCAAAGCGCGCAGCCGCTCCGCGATCTCCTCGATGACGCCGATCCATACCCCTTCGGTCGGCTCGTCGAGCAGAAGAATGGTCGGGTTGGCGAGCAGCGCCCTGCCGATCGCCAGCATCTTGCGCTCGCCGCCGCTCAATGTGCTGGCCGTTTGCTCCAGGCGCGCCGCGAGCTTGGGAAACATCGCCAGGACGCGGCTGAAGCCTTCCCGGTCCCGGCTCATGAGCATGCTCACTTCGAGGTTCTCGCGGACGGAAAGGCGACCGAATACCGAATGCTCCTGCGGCACGTAGCCGAGACCCATCCGCACGCGCCGGTTCGTCGGCAGCCGCGTCAAGTCGTGCCCGTCGACCAGGACCGCACCGCCCGTGTGGCCCAGTTCGCCCATGATCGTTTTCATCAGGGTCGTTTTGCCAGCGCCGTTGCGGCCGAGCACGGCGATGGCCCCACGCGCCCTGGTGACGAGCGAGACGTCAAACAGCACTTGGCTGCGGCCATAGCCGGCGCAGAGCGCGCGAACTTCGAGAAAAGGCGAGTCAGACACGGGTCAGATAAACCTCCTGCACCTTCGTGCTGTTGCGGATGTGCTCGACCGTCCCGGAATCGAGCACGCTGCCCTGGTCGAGCACGGTCAGTTCGTCACAAATATCCCGGATGAAGTCGAGATCGTGCTCGACAATCACCAGCGAGCAGCGCCGTTTGATCGGCTGCAAAAGCTCGCCGGTCATCCGTCGTTCCTCGATGCTCATGCCGCCGGTCGGCTCGTCGAGCAGAAGCAGCTTCGGTTGCGTGGCCAGGGCCATCGCAATCTCCAGCCACTGTTGCTGACCGTGCGACAGGTGCCCCGCTATGTCGGCGCGCAGATCGGCGAGACGGAACTGCTCCAGCATCGCGAGAACCTGGTCGTCCAGCGATGCTCTGGTGCGCGAAAAGATGAGCGAACGCAGCGGATCGTGGGCCTGCAACGCCAGCAAGACGTTGTCGTACACCGACAGCGACAACAGCACGCTGGTAATCTGGAATTTGAGGCTCAGTCCGGCCCTGACCCGCTCGGCCACTGGGGTATCGGTGATGTCGCCACCGGCGAACGAAATCGTGCCCTCGGTCGGGGATTCGGCGCCGGCAATGCACTTCATCAGCGTGCTCTTGCCCGACCCGTTCGGCCCGATCAGCCCGTGAAATTGGTTTTCCTCGACGGTCAGATCGACGCCGTTCAAAGCGGTCAGGTCGCGATAGCTTTTCACCATGCCGCGAACCTCGAGCAGCGCCATCTCAGCGCCCCCAGCGCCAGCGCGCGCGGCGTCCTCGCGACGGTTCGAAATCGCCGATGCGCTCGCGCTCCGACACGATCAGGCTGACAAGGCCGGTCGGCCGGAGCATGATCACGGCCAGCAGCAGAACTCCGAGGAGTATCGGCCAAATCTGCTGATAGTTGTCGGCGAGGATGTAGCTCATCACCTCGATCGCGATGACGCCGATGACGGCGCCGATCAGCGTACCGACCCCGCCGAACAGGGTGTAAAGAACGACCTGCGTCGAAAGAATGACGCCGAGCATGTTCGGCCACACGAACCCCTCGTGAAAGGCATAGAGCCCGCCCGCGAGCCCGGCAATGGCGCCGGCGAGCGAAAACACGATCGTCTTGATGGTTTGGACCTTGTATCCGAAGAAGCTGATACGAGCCTCCTGCTCACGAATCCCGGCCAAGGCCAAGCCGAATTGCGAGCGCACCAAAAAACGACAGCCGGCGTAAACCACGACCAGCATCACGAACGCGAGGTAATAATAGACCGATCCTTGATCGAACTCATACGAGCCGAGCGTCATCTGCGGGATCGACGGGATGCCGTTCTGGCCCCCCAGATAGTACCAGCCGCGGGCCAATCGGTCCGCCGCGTAAGCTCCGGTCAGCGTACCGAGCGCCACGAATATGACGGTCGGCTGACGACGACCGAGAAGCAGGAAGCAGGCGATCAGATATGACAGCACGAGCCCGATGAGCAGGGCCGCCGGCAGAACGATGAAGATCGAGGTGATGCCGAGATCTCGCGCCATCAGCGCAACGCTGTAGGCCGCGGTGCCGTAAAAAAGCGCCTGGCCGAAGCTCAAAATGCCGGCGTACCCCCACACCAGATCAAAGCTGATCGCCAGCAGCGACAGAATCAGTACGCGGGTGAAGAACACGGTCAGATAGTCGGCGACAATGAGCGGCAAGACCGCAAAGAGCACGAGCACGGAAAGCTCGATGATCGGCAGGATCGGCCGCCGTTCAATACCCTTTCTGGCCTTCAGTATCTCGAGCGGCTCCGTTATACGCGGCGCCACCGCAACCTTGTCGTCCATCGTCGCAGGATCTCCCGATCCGCCAACAGGTGAAGTCGGGGCCGCGCCGGCGCGGCCCCGGCCTGTGCAATCAACACTCCTTGGGATCGACGAGCCCGCTGCTCGCCTCCACGATGTCATAGTTCCCGCTCTTCGCCACGGCGGTGTACATCTTCATCTTGCAGTGGCGTTTGCCAGGCACCATTTCGGCCGGGCCGCCGGGGCCTTCGGCGATCTTGGCGTGGTCCAAGGCAGCAGCGACCGCCGCACGCTCGACACTATTCGCTTCTTTCACCGCCGCCGCCCACAACACGATGCCGCGATACATCCCGGTTGCGGCGGCGCCGGCGGCGAACAGGATGTTGCCGGGAAATTCCTTGTCGTACTCGGCCTGGATGCGGGCACTGACCGGATCGGTCTTGGTCAACACCCGGAAATAGTCGAGACAGCTGGCGAGCCCTTCGATCTCGTGCGGCGCGTTGATGTTGAGCGCGTTCTCATCGTAGTAGACGCAGGAGAGGCGTCCGCCGCGCTTGCTGAACCCGGCCTCGTAGAGCTGTTTGAAGAAGGGGCCGACGCCGGGCGGGATGACGGTGTTGAACACCACGTCCACCTTCTCGGTCATGATCTTGTTGACGGTGGCGCTGTACTCGACCTGGTCGAGCGGATAATATTCCTCGAAGATCACCTCGCCGCCATTCGCTTCGATCACTTTGCGCGCGTAGGCGTTGAGCAGATGCGGCCACACATAGTTGGCCGAAGGCAGAGCGAACCGCTTGCCACCGTTCTTGATGAGCCAGGGAATGAAGGTGTCGCACTGCTGCGCCGGGGTCGGCCCGGTGCAGAAGATATCGGTCTCGCACTCCTGTCCTTCGTAGAGCTGCGGGTAGATGTAGAGCGTCTTGCCGCGCTTGACGATCGTATCTTTGATCGCATTACGCATCGAACTGGTAATGCCGCCGAGGACGACATCCACCTTGTCGCGTTGGATCAGCTTGCGCACGTTCGTCACCGCAACCGACTCGTTGGAGGCGGTATCCTCGATGTAAAGCTCCAGCGGGCGACCGAGCAGCCCGCCCTGGTCGTTCAAATCCTTGATCAGCATCCTGGCGACGTTGGCGTCGGCATTGCCGGCAAAGCCGATGGCGCCGGTAAGGTCGGTGGCGATCCCGACCTTGATCGGCTCGGCCGCAGCGTTCGCCCAGTTCGGCCGCATGATCCAATTGCCGACGCCGGTCGCCACGGCGCCCGCCGTCGCGGCGGTGTTCTGCAGAAACCGCCTGCGGCTGGTCGCCCAAGCAGCGTCGTTTCGTTGATCGGTCATGTCAAATGCTCCTTCCTGCCAACAGACCCCCGGGTCTGAATTTGATGAAGATGATTGCCAGCACGAAAACCAACACATCGGCAAGCACCGGCGCAACCGCCCACGGCAGCGCTGCGCTGACGACACCGACCACCCCGGCGCCCGCGACCGGACCCTCGAAGGTGCCGACGCCGCCGAGCATCACGGCGAGAAAGCCCTGGATCAAAAATCGCAGGCCGAGATCCGCAAACAGAGAGAACACCGGAACCACCAGCGCGCCGGCAAGGCCGGCGAGCGCGGCGCCGAACGCGAAGGTGACCGCGTAAATGGCATCGGTCGAGATACCGGAAGCGCGTGCCAACGCCGGATTCTCCAAAGCGGCCCGTACGCGCAGCCCGAAGCTCGTGCGCTTGAGCAGCATCTGGCTGCCGATCATCACCAGGATCGTGATCACGATGATGGCCAGCCGCCAGCGGGAGAAATGGACCCCGGCAAAGTCGATCGAGCCGATCAGCGGCTCGGGCACCGCATGATAGAGGCCGCCAATGAGACCGCGCACGCTCTCGCGGATGATGACGCCGAGCGCATAGGTGCCGAGCATGGCCACGACCGGCGCGGCATAGAACCGCTTGATGATCGTCCGCTCGAGGACCAAACCGAGCCCGCCGACGACAAATGGTGCGGCGACCATGCCGAGCGCGATCGGCAGTCCCCAACCGTAGAACAGATAGACCGTGTAGGCGCCGAGCAGAACAAACTCGCCATGCGCAAAATTGAAAATGCCCATCATGCTGGCGATGATGCCGAGCCCGAGCACCACCAAGATGATGATCGCGCCGAAGCTCAGGATCTCGAAGATGGCGGCGACTGCGCTTTCCATGATTCAGAGCCTGTCCATGCTAGGGCCCATGCCAGACGAGTCGGGCCCCGCACGACGCGCCGAGCCTAAGACGAGAGGGAGCGGCGAGAGAGATGGATAAGCTCGCGCATGCAGAAAATGTGCCAATCCGACGCTGCTTGCGAGCGCAGCGCCCCAATCGGCACGCCGTCGGGCTGCGCCGTGCACCGGACTGATCTGTTTTTGCGTAGCGCGGCATGGCTCGCATTTCCGGATCCGTCCTGAGGGGCGGTCCGGCAACAGTTCGCTGGTCCATGCCGCCGGAGCGTGCAGCCGTGGATTGCCGTTCACATTTTCTTCCAATCCCCCGATTGCTCGAACGCGTAGGCGGCCCGGTAGATCGTCGGCTCGTCGAAGTGCTTGCCGATCAACATCAATCCGACCGGCAACCCGTCCACCATGCCGCACGGCAGCGACATGGCCGGATGATGGGTGATGTCGAAAGGCGCAGTGTTGGTGATCATCTCCAGTGCGCGCTGCACATATTCCTCGCGACTGGCGCCCGGCTGCGGCAGCGGGGTCGCCTTCATGGGCGTGGTCGGCAACAGCAGGAGGTCGTTCTCCGCCAAGGCCTGATCGTAGGCGGCGACCAGCCGCCGGCTGATATTCATCGCCTTGCCGTAGTAGCGCGGGCCATGAGTGTTCAGAACATACGTGCCCAACATCAGGAAAAGCTTCGTCGTCTCCGACATCTCATTCGCGCGGTATCGCCAGCCGCGATGGAAATCCATCAGTGAAACCGAATAGAGATCCGATCGGCTTAAGCCGTAGCCGTCGCCCCACATCATCGTTTGCGTGAGCCCCTCCGTGCCGATCGGCGTCCAGATCGCCGGGCCCAGCAGATGCATCGGAACCGATATCTCATCGACCTTGGCGCCCAGGTCGCGCAGCCGCTTCGCCGCCGCATGCACCTTGTCGTTGACAGCGGGCTCGGCGCCCGCCTGCTGGAACCCCTCCTTGAGGACCCCGATCTTCAGGCCGCGGACACCGCCTTCGACCGTGGTCGAATACGCGTGCACCTTGGGGGCCTTGATGCGCGGGTCGTACCCGTCGTCTCCTGCTATCACTTCCAGAAGCAGCGCATTGTCCTTGACCGACGCCGTCATCGGACCGGTGTGGTCGACGAAAATTTCGATCGGCATGATGCCGGTATACGGCACCAGACCCCAGGTCGGCTTCAAGCCGTAGATGCCCGAGAACGAGGCCGGCATGCGGATCGATCCGCCCTGATCGCCACCAATCGCCATGTCGGCTTCGCCGAGCGCAACGACTACCGCGCTTCCCGACGAAGAACCGCCGGCCGAGTAGCCCATTTTGTGCGGATTGTGCACCGGCCCGGTCGCGTTCGTATGACTGCCGCCAGACAGACAGAAAGACTCACAATGAGTCTTGCCGACGATCTCGGCGCCCTGATCGAGCATGCGCGTGGCGATCGACGCATCAAAATCCGGAATGAACCCCTCGAGCGTGGCCGCGCCGTTCATCATCGGTACGCCGGCCAGCATGACGTTGTCCTTGAGCGCGACCCTTTTGCCCTTCAGCTTGCCGTTGGGTGCGCCTTTCACCGACGTTTTGCGGTACCACGCGTTTCGCGGGTTCTCCTCAGGGCCCGGCCGATAGCCCGGCGTGCGCGGATAGAGGACCTTCGGAACCTCGTCCGGCATGGCGTCGACAACGTTGTAGGCGGCGACCGACCCGGCCATCAGCCCCCGATACGATTCCAGATCGGCATCAGCGACGGATAAGCCGCACTGCTTCGCAACGTCGCGCAGTTGAGCAATCGTCGGAACTTGCACCGTCATCGTGTCCCCTCCCCTATCAGACGCACGGCCATGCCGGACCTTAACCGATGCAAAGTCTGCGCCAAAGCCCCCGATCGCGATGAAAGACAAGACGTTCTCGCAAGCCTACCGCACAGGGCCGGCCCACAACCAGTCAACCGCGCAGATCGCCACACCTGAGCCCAACCATCGATTGAAGAACCGAGGGACGCGCGCCCCTAACAGTGAGTCAGGCTGTTTCATGACGATCATGCGACGGTCCCGCAGAATCTTCGCTCACGGCAAAGATTCAAGGGACAAAATCCCTCGGCCGGCACAGAATTGCCACTGCTCGTGCTCTGGCCGCTCACATAGAAATCGCTGAGGTTATGCGGCTGCGACGACCCGGCCGATGTGGTCTTTCGCAGCCACCGGCTTCAGCGTTCCTTGCCGCAACATATAGTTGACGTGCGCCAAAACCTCGCTGAACGCAAAGCCCATCTGGTGCGGATCGAGCTGGAGCGTGAACACGAAGGGCACAAGCTCCGCGGCAGATCGCGGTGCCGTGCGACAGGCGCGCAGGATCAGCTCGCAGCGTGTTTCGTGATGCGCGATCAGTTGATCGACGCGCGTGTGTAGCCCGTAGAACGGCAGATTGTGCCCCGGCAGTACCAGCGTATCCTCGGCGATATCCCTCTTCAGCGCATTGAGCGAACGCAGATATTGTCCGAGGGGATCGCCTTCCGGATCGACCGCCACCACGCTGACGTTCGGAGAAATTTTGGCCATCACCTGATCGGCTGCGAGAAAGAGCTTCTCCTCCCGCCACAGCAGCATGACCTGCTCGGGCGAATGGCCGCCGCCGGTGAGCACGTCGAACTCGCGGCCGCCGATGCGCAGCACATCGCCGGCGACGACGCGGTGATAGGTCGGCGGCAACCCTGAGGTCAGCTTAAGATAGGCGTGCCCACCGGTGACCACGCGCTCCGTAGTCTCCGCGTCGAGGCCGTGCTCGAGATAGAAGCGGCGGTAGTGCGGAGCTTCGAGCGCGCCGGGGTCGAGATGAACGTTGAGGCTGTGCAAATACTCGGTTGCCGCCATGTAAAGCGGCACGTCGAAATGCTGCAGCAAAAAGCCGGCCGCGCCGACATGGTCAGGATGAAAGTGCGTGGCGATGATCCGCGTCAGCGGCCGCTCGCGCAGCATTCCGCCGAGCAGCGCCTGCCAGGCGGTCAGCGTTGCCTGGTTACCGAGCCCGGTGTCGACCAACGTCCATCCGGCTCCATCGTCGATGAGGTAGACGTTCACGTGGTTGAGCCGAAACGGCAAGGCAAGCCGCACCCACAGGATCCCGGGTGCGACCTCGATGGCGCCGGCTGGTGCGGGAGGCTCGACGTGCGGGAAGATGAGCAGCGCCCCGGGGGCACGCTGCAGACTAGGCGTCGTGGTGTGCATCGCGGGTGTGATCGCCCGCGCTCCGGCAATAGTCAATTTCTAAATTCGCGCCGCAGGCACCGCGGAAAGACCGGTGGCGAACCAACGGCCGGATGATTATCTGACACGCTGCGCCCGCCGAGCGGGAGCGAACAAGCAAGCAGTGCGGAGTAGCAGGTGTCCGCCGTCTCTTTATTGCTGAATATCCTCTGGATCGTCTGTGGCGGCCTCTGGATGGCGATCGGCTGGGTCATTGCCGCGGTCATCATGGCCATCACCGTCATCGGACTGCCGTGGGCGCGGGCGGCAATCAACATCGCCGCTTACACACTGCTTCCGTTCGGCCAAAAAGCCGTGTCGCGGGCCGACTACTACGGGCGCGAGGACACCGGGACCGGCCCCCTCGGCACGATCGGAAACCTGATCTGGCTGATCCTTGCCGGCTGGTGGCTTGCTCTCGGCCATCTCATCACGGCGGTTTTGCTCGCCATCACCATTATCGGCCTTCCGTTCGCCTGGGCGCATCTGAAGCTCGCGGGCCTCGCGCTGTGGCCGATCGGCAAAATCATCGTGCCGTCCGACGCCGACACGCTCCGCCGGCCGGTTTGAGCGGTTCGCGTGACCGGGCCGACCGACCTGAGCCACCAATCGCATCGCCGCACTCGCGAACCCGATCGGCAACCGGCGAGCGTCGACGATACGGCTACGGCGCCACGAGCGCCGCGACAAGAGGCACGCGCATGAAGGCGTGGCGGCTGGAACGGCTCGGCGGCGCGCTCCGCCTGCGCGATATAGCTGTGCCCGAGCCCCGCCCGGGAAGCGTTCTGGTTCGGATCGAAGCTTCATCGCTGATGTCGTATCTGAAACTCTATGTGACGGGCAAATTGCCGATCTACAATCCGCCGCCCGGCGCGTTCACCATCGGCACAAACGGGGTGGGTAGGATCGAGGCGGTCGGCCGCGATGTCTGGCACCTCAAGCCGGGCCAGCGGGTGGTGCTCTCTTCGCACTTCGTCGCCCGCGAGAACATCGACGACCCGGCGCAGATTCTCATCGGCCTTACGGCAGGCGCCGGGGCGGAGCCGGTCCTCGCCGATTGGCCGGATGGAACGCTCGCCGAATTTGCATTGATGCCGGTGGAGGCCGTCACGCCTGCGGACGGCCTGGACGATATCGACGCCGCCCAGCTCGCCGGCGTCAGTCGCTTCATCGTGCCGTTCGGCGGACTGCTCCGCGGCCGGCTCGCGGCGGGCGAGACGCTGATCGTCAATGGGGCTACCGGTGCATACGGTGCGGCTGCGGTCTTGCTCAGCTTGGCCATGGGCGCAGGCCGCGTGATCGCCGCCGGCCGCAATCCGCAGGCCTTGGCCGCGATTGCCGCAGCCGGCGGCACCCGCGTCTCGACGGTGGCCTTGACGGGTGATGTCGAGGCCGACGCCCGCGCGCTGCGCGCCGGCTGCGGCGGCGGCGCGCAGATGGCGTTCGACATGGTCGGCCAAGCGCGCGATCCCAGGTCAACGCTTGCGGCGCTTCGCGGCCTGCGCCGCGGCGGCAGATTGGTGCTGATGGGCAGCATGACCGTCGATCTGCCGGTCCCCTATACCGCGCTGATGCTCAACAACTGGGAGATCATCGGCCAATTCATGTATCCGGCGGCGGCCTATCGGCGCCTGCTCGATTTGTTACGCAGCGGCCTCCTCGACATCAGTCCGCTTCGCCCGCGCGTTTACCCGCTGGCGGAACTTCCGCAGGCAATGGAAGCCGCGGCGACCGCGAAGAATCTCGACTATGTCGTGATCCGTCCTTAGAGAAATTTTCAAATGTGCTCGGCGGCCTGCGCGGCCAGGAACGTATCGGCCTCCGCTTGCTCCTGGCTGGTACGGTTGAAGAAGGCGTTGAGGAGCACCGCGGCGATCGAGGTGAGGATGATGCCGTCGCCGAAGATCGGCTTCAGCGCATCCGGAAAGACATGGAAGAAGGTCGGCGAGACTATCGGGATGAGGCCGAAGCCGATCGAGATCGCCACCACGAGGACGCTGTTGCGCTGCTTGGCGTAATCCACGGTCGACAGGATTTTGATGCCGGTCGCCGCCACCATGCCGAACATGATGAAGCCGGCGCCGCCGAGAACGCATTGCGGCACCGAGGCGACGATGAAGGCTAGCTTCGGAATGAGCCCGAGCGCCAGCATAATGACGCCACCGGCGACGCAGACCCAGCGGCTGTATACGCCGGTCACCCCCACCAAGCCGATGTTCTGCGAGTAGGAGACGTAGGGAAAGGTGTTGAAGATGGCGCCGATGACGGTGCCGAGCGAATCGGCGCGCAAGCCGCGCTTGACGTCTTCGGCCTCCACCTTGCGACCGGTCATGGCGCCGAGCGCCAAAAACATCCCGGTCGCTTCGATGAACACGATGGTCACGACCAGGCACATGGTCAGGCAAGGGATCAGATAGAATTGCGGCAAGCCGAACTGCAGCGGCAGCACGACGCGCATGATCGGCTCATCCTGAATACCGGTGAAATCCGTCCAGCCAAGCCCGATGGTGACGAGATAGCCGACGGTAATGCCGATCAGCACGGCGACGTTCTGCACGAAGCCGCGCGTGAACTTGATCACCAACAGAATCACGCCGAGCACCAGGCCCGCCACGAGCAGATAACCGGCCGCGCCGAAATCGGCCTTGCCGGCGCCGCCACCCGCCCAGTTGACGCCGACGCGCATCAAAACCACACCGATCATGGTGATGATCGTGCCGGTTACCACCGCCGGAAAGAAGCGCAGCACGTATTTGACAAAGGGGGCGACGCACAGACCGAAGATGCCGCCGACGAGAACCGCGCCGTAGATTCCGGTAAGCCCCACTCCCGGCATCGCCGCCATGGCCAGCATCGGCGAGATCGACACTGCGGTCACCCCCATGATGATCGGCAGGCGGATGCCGAACGGACCAAAGCCGACGGTCTGGATCAGCGTCGCGATTCCGCAGGCGAACAAATCGGCGTTGATAAGCATGGCCAATTGGTCCTTGGGCAGATGCAGCGCGCCGCCGATGATCAGCGGCACCGCCACGGCATTGGCATACATGACCAGGACGTGCTGCAGTCCGAGGGCGAAAAGCTTCGGCAGGGGCAATATTTCATCGACCGGATGGACAGCTTGGTTCACCTGGCTCATCGGGCACCCCGGCGCTGAATGGGCGTACACACCACGACGGCACTGCCATGCAATTTTCGCGCCTAAGGTGCCCGCGGTCATGCACAAACATGATGCGATGAACGAGCAAGGACCGTGCGGCAGCCCGTCAGAAAATCAGGGGTGCTCGAAAACAGGCGACCCTATACCTCGAGCCACGCTTTGCGCACGGCAGCATTATCGGAGAGCTCGGAGGGGGTCCCCTCGAACACCATCCGGCCGTGGCCCATGACATAGACGCGATGCGAGATACGCATGGCGATGGTGAGCTTCTGCTCCACCAGAAGGATGGAGATGTGGCGCTCGGCGATGCTCCGCAGCAGCTCAGCGATGCGCTCGACCATCTGCGGCGCCAAGCCCTCGGTGGGCTCGTCGATCATGATGAGGTCTGGGTCCCCCATCAGCGTCCTGCAGATGGTCAACATCTGCTGTTCGCCGCCGGAGAGGACGCCGGCTGGCGTCTTCGCGCGCTCTTCCAGCCGCGGGAACAGCCGGAACGTGTCGTCGAAACTCCAGCGCGCCGCTTTCTTTCCGGATTTGACCCCGAGGATCAGGTTCTGCTCCACGGTGAGCGTCGGGAAGATGTCGCGATTCTCCGGCACATAACCCACGCCCCGATGCGCGATCTCGTAGGACTTGAGCCCGACGATCGCCTCGTCCTTGAAGATGATCGTGCCCCGCGGCGTCACGTCGCCCATGATCGCCTTCAACGTAGTCGAGCGGCCGACGCCGTTGCGGCCGAGGACGCTGACGATCTCGCCGGCGCCGACGCCGAGGGAGACGCCCTGCAAAATATGGCTCTTGCCGTAGTAGGCATGCAGGTCGCGGACCTCGAGCATCACGCTGCGGCGCCCAGATAAGCCGTTTGCACGGCGCTGTTCGACTTGATCAGTGCCGGCACGTCGCTGGCGATGATCTCTCCGTACACCAGGACGGAAATGCGATCGGCGAGATCAAACACGACTTCCATGTCGTGCTCGATCATCAGGAGCGTTCGGCCCTCGGTGATCTTGCGAATGAGCGCGACCGCGCGCGCGGCCTCGGCCACGCTCATCCCGGCGCTCGGCTCGTCGAGCAGGATGATCTCCGCGCCGCCCGCTATGGTGATGCCGATCTCGAGCGCACGCTGCTCGGCATACGCCAGAACGCCGGCCTGGACGTGCCGCCGGTCGATCAGGTCGATCGCCCTGAGGATCGTCTCGGTACGCTCGCGGACGTCGGCGAGTCCGTCGATGCCGCGCCAAAAGGCGTATCTGTGTCCGAGCGACCACAGCACCGCGCAGCGGACGTTTTCCCAAACCGAGAGCCCCGGAAAGATGTTCGTGACCTGAAAGCTGCGCGCAAGACCCAGCCGGTTGATCTCCTGCGGCGGCCGCCCGCCGACGTCCTGCCCGTTCACCCGAATTGTTCCGGAACTCGGCGGCAGGCGGCCGCTGATCAGGTTGAACAGCGTCGACTTTCCGGCGCCGTTCGGCCCGATGATCGCATGGCGTTCTCCCCTCGGCACCGTCAGGCTCACGCCGCGAATGATCCGCGTCGCGCCGAAATCCTTGTGCACGTCGACAAGCTCGACGGCAGGCGCGCTCATTTCCCTCTCCCTGCAGCCTGCGCCCGCACGAACGCGTCCTGCCAAGCGGCACCGACGACCGGTCGGGTCAGGCGCAGCAGGAGGAGTCCGCCGCAGAGCAATACTGCCGCCGCCCCCCATGGAAGTGCGCTCGTCGTGTCGACGGCGACGTGGAAGAGCGTGATGGTCGGCCCCTCGGATGCCCGGACGCTGAGATGGTAGGTCATCTCGATCACCAGAATGAGCCCGGCGACGAGCATCAGCCCCGGCACGAGCGCGAGCAGATAAGTGGGCGCCAGCCGCAGCAACGCCCCGTAGGCGCCGGCCCTCCACAGCGGCTCGTGCATCATCAAAAGGCCAGCGATCCCACGCGGAGCGAACATCACCACGCCGATGAACAGGAGGCCGAAATAAAGCTGCCACACATCGGTTACGTCGCTCAGCATCACCTCGAGCCAAGTGACGAGGATCGCGCCGATCACCGGCCCGGCAAAATTGCCGATGCCGCCGATATAGGCGGCGAGCAGCACGAGACCGGATTGTTCCGCGCCGACCGTCGCCGAGTTGACGAGCTCGAAATTGACCGCCGACAGTGCGCCGGCGACGCCGGCGAACAGGCCGGCAAATGAGAATGCGATGAAGCGAATGGTGCGCGGATTGTAGCCGACGAACTGAACGCGCTCGGGATTTTCGCGCACGGCGTTGCACATGCGGCCGAAGGGGGTGCGGCGCAGGGCGTACATTGCCGCCATGCAGGCAAGGCACCATGCGGCGATCAGATAGTAGACTTGGATCTGGGGACCGAAATTGAGAGCCAGGACGTGCAGGAGCTTGGTCCTATTGGTGCTCACTCCCTCCTCGCCGCCGAAGAAGCCGCGCAGGATGAGCGAGCTCGAGGCGACGAGTTCGCCGATGCCGAGTGAGATCATCGCGAACGCCGTGGCCGCACGCCGGGTCGAAACCGATCCGAAGACGATCCCGAAGAACAGGCCGGCGACGGCGCCGACCAGCGGTACCAAGGGAAGCGGCACCGGCAACTTGTCGTGGATCACGACGTTCATGACATGCACGGTCAGGAAACCGCCGAGGCCGTAGTAGACGGCGTGCCCAAACGACAGCAGACCGGTTTCGCCGAGCAGCATATTGTAGGAGAGTGCGAAGACGATCATGATGCCCATCAGACTGAGCATCGTGAGCGCGCTCCCGGAGGAGAAAATCGTCGGCAGAATGGCGAACGCGGCGGCGAGCACGATCCACGGCGCCAGCCGCGCGGCGAGTGCAGGCGCTGCCGAATGGAGCCCGCTCCGCGCCGGCAATTTTGCTACATCACTCGCCACATCGCTCAATGTTCGCGCGTCCCCAACAGACCGACCGGCCGGAAGATCAGAATGAGCACCAGCAGCAAATAGGGAATGATCGGAGCAATCTGCGCCACGGTCACGGTCCATACGTCGGACAAGAGCCCGCCGGTCGGCGGCGCGACGCCGATGCTGCCCAATACGTCCGCGACCGACAGGTTGACGGAAACCGCAAATGTCTGAACGAGCCCGATCAGCAGCGACGCGAGAAAAGCCCCGGCGAGCGAACCGAGGCCGCCGACCACCACGACGACGAAGAGGATCGGGCCGAGCGCCGCCGCCATGTTCGACTGCGTGATCAGCGCCGGACCGGCTATCACGCCGGCTACCGCGGCCAGGCCGGAGCCGACGCCGAATACCAGCATGAACACGCGCGGCACGTTATGGCCGAGCATCGCCACCATGTGCGGGTGCGTGAGCGATGCCTGGATGATGAGCCCCACGCGGGTTCGAGTGAGCACACCGAACAGCAACGCGAAAATCGCGACTGCCGTGGCGAGCTCGAACATCTTGTAGGCGGGATAGTTGGTCGAGAATACGGTGAATGCACTGAAATCGAGGGAAGGCGGCACGCGGTAGTCGACCGGTCCCTTCCCCCAGATCATCTGCACGATTTCCACGATGACGAATGCGAGGCCGAATGTGAACAGAAGCTCGGCGACCGGACCATGCCGATGCACGTAACGCAGGCCATAGCGCTCGACCAGCGCGCCGACGCCGCCGACCAGGACCGGCGCGACGAAGAAGGCCGGCCAGAAGCCCAGCATCTGTTCGATCTGAAAACCGAAGAACGCGCCCAGCATGTAGAAACTGGCATGCGCGAAATTGAGCACCCCCATCATGCTGAATATCAGCGTAAGCCCGCTGGCCATGAGGAACAGCAGCATGCCGTAAAGCACGCCGTTCAGCGTCGATATGGTGACGAGCTCGAGCACACCCGGCCGGGCTAACGGGGGTTCAGCTCGGTCGGTTCATCTTGCAGGTCGTTGGGATGATGGTGTCTTGCGTGTCGATCTTGCCGGTGGTCTTCCAGCCCCAACCGGTGTTCTCCTCATCGAACGGCTGGCCTTTCTCGAGCGGGCCGAGCTTGGCGATGTACATCGGCTGAAAGAACTGATGGTCGTCGGCACGCATGAAGCCATCGCCGCCGTCATAGACCGTGATCTTCATGCCCTCGAGCGCGGCGGCGATTTTGAGGGGCTCGAGCGAATTCGTTTGCTTGGCGGCTGCGGCCAGCATCCGGATCTCGTTCACCGCGCGCGGATAGAACAGCGTCACGCCGACCTTGGCGCGAAACGCCTTCTCGAATTCCTGCGCCGGCGCATAAGGCTCGTTGGCGACGCCCTCGCCGATCGCGAAAACGCGATCCGGCAGGTTCGCCTGCTTGATCGCCGTCGGGCCGCCGGTGCCGCCGGCGTAATAGGTGTACCAGTCGACTTGCAGTCCGGCATCGGCCGCGGCCTTGAGCAGCAGCGCGAAATCCTGACCCCAATTGCCGGTAATGACGCTGTCGGCGCCCGACGCCTTGATTTTGGCGATGTAGGGCGAGAAGTCGGTGACCTTGAGCAACGGATGCACCTCATCGCCGACGATCTGGATGTCGGGCCGCTTGGTGCCGAGCATCGCCCGCGCTTCCTTGCGCACCGACTGGCCGAACGAATAATCCTGATTGATCAAATAGATCTTCTTGATGTTCTCTCGCGTCTTCATGTAGTTGGTGAGCGCGGTCATCTTGATGTCCGAGTTCGCATCCCAGCGGAAATGCCAATAGCTGCATTTCTCGTTGGTCAAAATCGGATCGACGGCGGCGTAGTTGAAGTACAGCACTTCCTTGCCGGGGTTGCGGTCGTTGTATTTCTGCACGAAGTCCTCGATCGCCGCGGCAAACGCCGAACCGTTGCCCTGCGTGATGAAGCGGATGCCGGCGTCGATCGCCTTCTGCACCTGAACCAGCGCCTCCTGGGCGTTGAGCTTGTCGTCGTAGGGGACGATCTCGAGCTTCCGACCCAAAATCCCACCGTCGGCGTTGGTCGCCTCGGCCAGATAGTTGAACTCCTTCAGGCCGATCTCGCCGATGCTCGCTCCGCCGCCCGACAGAGGATCCACATAGGCGAGCTTGAGGGCATCCTCGGCGCCGGCCGGCATTGCCACGACAACCGCCGCAGCAGCCGCAAAGAGCATGGTTCTGACGTGTGAAGTCATCGAAATCCTCCCCAACTTATCTGAATCCTTGCAGGACGGCCTCGTTGCCGCATTGATTCCTGGGCGGACGCGGTTCGTCAAGAACTCCAAGCCGTTCACTTACTACCGGCGTCCGGCGCAAGGCTTGGAACTCGACAAAAATGCAGGGGCTCGAATGCCCTCGCGCGCGGGCGGCGATTACGGCTTGATTCCCGCTACGTTCCCGGCGGATGGGCGGTTGCGGCTATTTTCGGCGAGACGCCGAACTTGCGGTGGCCGGCATCACCCTGCATACCAGCGACATGCGTTGATTGCCGTTGGCCCGCGGCAGTTTCGGCGTGATCGCGTGCCGCATACGAGCAGATCGAAACGAATGAACGAGATTTTGAGAACCCCTGCGGAGCGCTTTGCGAACCTTCCAGGTTTTCCGTGGCCGGCGCGGGCCTGCGAGGACCTGCCGGGATACGCCGGCCTGACAATGTCCTACCTCGACGAGGGACCAAAGAATGCGCCGGTGTTTCTCTGCCTGCACGGACAACCGACCTGGAGCTACCTCTACCGGCGAATGATCCCGTACTTCCTCGCGACGGGAAGCCGCGTGGTCGCGCCGGATTTCTTTGGTTTCGGCCGCTCGGACAAGCCGGCTGAGGAGACGGCGTACACCTTCGACTTTCACCGTAACAGCCTGCTCGCCTTCGTGCGCGCGCTCGATCTGACCGGGATCACGGCCGTCGTGCAAGACTGGGGCGGCCTACTCGGGCTGACGCTGCCGATGGAGATGCCCGAGCGCTTTCGGCGATTGATCGTGATGAACACCACGCTGCCCACGGGCGATCAGCCTCTGCCCAAGGGGTTTTTGGACTGGCGAGCGTTCTCGAACAGCCAACCGGATATGGCCATCGGCAGACTGCTTGCGCGCGCCTGCCCGCATCTGTCACCGGCGGAAGCCGCGGCCTATGACGCGCCCTATCCGGATGCGCGCCACAAGGCCGGCGTGCGCCGGTTTCCCAATCTGGTGCCGGAATTCGCCGACAGTGCCGGTGCCGCGATCGGTCGCGCGGCCCGCGAGTTCTGGCGCAACGAATGGCAAGGGCAAAGCGTCATGGCGATCGGTATGACCGACCCGGTGCTCGGCCCGCCGGTTATGCGGGCGCTGCATCGCGATATCCGCAACTGTCCTCCGCCGCTCGAATTCGCCAAGGCCGGACACTTCGTGCAGGAGTGGGGCGAGGAGGTCGCCCCTGCCGTCCTGGAGGTGCTACGGGCTTAACGCGAGCTCAGCGCAAGCCGTCGAGCATGGCGCTCGATCTCAGTAGAGGGCCCCGTACACCGCGTCCACGACCTGTCCGGAGTTCAAGTCTACCAAAAGCAGGTCCGGCCCGTAGCGCACCCATTGGTAGCCCGGGTCGGGCGGATCCAGTCCGAGCGTCGCCCAATCAGCGAAGAAATAAGCCGGCACCAGAAAGATCGTTGGGAGCACGGCGCCGATGACCCACCGCCGATAGCCCCAGCCGGCCGGATAAACGAACGGAGCAACACGGACGCGGTTGATCATGTGCCCGCGGTAGAGGAACTGGCGCCCCACCGGCCCTGCAGGATGCGGATGCTCCATGCCTGGCCTGGCACCCAGACGACGCTCCGCCATCCCC
>Ga0187784_10001435_pt1 | contig 18903 bp, 15 predicted proteins | sample 1015_SJ02_MP15_2_FD_132964 | JGI IMG/M metagenome (GOLD analysis project Ga0187784, IMG submission 132964) | Tropical peat soil microbial communities from peatlands in Department of Meta, Colombia - 1015_SJ02_MP15_20_MG | ecosystem: Environmental > Terrestrial > Soil > Wetlands > Peat | place...
CGCGGCCATGGTGGCTCAACTCCTAGAGATGGGAGTTCTCGCGTCGGAGCATCGTGGGCCGGCAAGCATAAGGGACGCCGGTGCGGGTTGAGAGAGCGCATTGGGGCAGCTTGGGATTCGGCTGCGTCGACCTTGGCAGCGGCCCGGTGCGTCAGCATGACTACAGGCGGTATTCACCGAGATCGCCTACCATCGGTTGGCTGCCAGAATCAGGCGAGCGCCGTCCTGCCGCCGAAGCCGCGTAAGCCTCCGGTTCGGCTTCTCCGTTTTCTTCTTTACGGCGTGCCACTTGGGCTGCGGCTTCGCCGACCCGGGCTTGCCGAATGAGGCGCAGTATGTTCCCACCCAAGACCAGCGTTTCCTGCTCCTTCGGCAGACCTAACAGCCGGACCTTGTATAGTTCGACGCCAGGATGAATCCAGGGGCCGTCGGAGCCGAACATGAGCTTGCGCGGGCCCGCCCGCTTGATGGCCTCCACGACGTAGTCGAAGCGGCGGACGGCCGAGGTATCGCCATAGACGTTCGGATAGCGCGCGATCTGGTAGACCACCTGCTGGTGCGCACGCCAATCATCGGTGTAGCTGCCCAGATGCGCGACGATGAAGTTGACGTCCGGATACTGTGGCGCGAGCATGTCGATGACCTCGGGGCGACTGACCACGTCGACGAAGATTGGTAGGCGAAAGGCGCGCGCAGTCTCACACACTTCGCGCGTGGGCATACTCTCGAAACCGTGAATCTTGATGCCGCGAAAGCACCACTTGCGGACCGCGCACTCGACCTTCCGGAAGATGCGCCCGGCATCGCGGGTGGCGTGGACGAAGACAAAGCCAATCAGGCGGTCGGGATGCCGGGCGACGAGGCGAGCGAGTTCAGCATTCGCTTTGTCGTAGTCGCTGTGGAAGACGGACACAACGACGGTCTTGGCGATCCCCGCAGCGCGCGCCCGGCGAAGGTAGCCCTTGATGGGCGCGACCGTGTTCCATGGCGCGGTCATGCGGTCACCTTTTCCGGCGTGACAGTGACAATCAATGATCGGAGAATCAGTGATCTGAAAATTCTTGATCATGAGCTTTGCCATTTCGCCTGCGTCTCCATCCGTTCCGCGATCGGCAGCTTTGCGGCCACGGCCAGGTACCAGATGCTGGTTACAATCGCTTTGTAGAAGTTGGGCAAGTGGAACTTCTCATTGGGGCCGTGGATATGGTCGTCGGGCAAACCAAAGCCCATGAGAACGGCGGGACACCGTAGTATTTCTTGAAAAGTAGTGACCACCGGGATCGAACCGCCCGAACGTAGAAAGACAGGCAATGCCCCAAAGCCTTTCTTATAGGCGAACGCTGCAGCCCGCACGGCGAGGTGATTGCGCTCCACCAGGGCCGGTTTGATGGCAGAGAATGTGCGCACCGAGGAACGCACCGCTGGCGGAGTAATGCGCTCGATGTGGTCGCGAAACAGCTGCGCGATTTTTTGCGGATCCTGGTTCGGGACTAAACGAAAGCTGAGTTTCGCCAAAGCACGCGCAGGGATAATGCTCTTAGCGCCCGGGCCCTGATGCCCGCCCACAATTCCATTCAGAGTCAGCGCCGGTCGAATCGTTGTCCGTTCATAAAGGCTGAAGCCCGATTCACCCCATCCCTGTTCAATCTTTGCGTCCTGAAGAATCTGCTCATCGGTCGGTCCCGTGCGCTCCATGAAAGCGCGCTCTTCTTGGCCCCAACGCCGCACATCATCGTAAAAACCAGGGATGGCTACCCGCCCGTGAGCATCGTGCAGGCGGGCAATCATCTCGCAGAGTGCTTGCAGCGGATTCAGAACCGCGCCACCGAAATTACCGGAATGCAACTCGTGCGGAGGGCCTTTTATCTTCAGTTCAGCGCGCAAGCCTCCCCGTTGCGCATAACTGATCGCGGGACGATCGGGAGCGAGCATGCGAGTATCCGAGATAACGGCAGCATCCGCACGGAGTGCTCGCCTGTTCCGGGCAATGAAAGATGTTAAATGTGGGCTTCCGATCTCTTCTTCTCCTTCGAAGATGCACTTCACATTGACCGGCAGAGCGCGGCCGGTCTTCAAGTAGGATTCCAGGGCCTTGACATGGCAAAAAAGCTGGCCCTTATCGTCGGCGGCGCCGCGGGCGTGGAGATTCTCGTTCTTGAGGGTTGGAGTAAACGGCGGCGTGCGCCATTCGCGCAAAGGTTCTCCCGGAAGAACATCGTAGTGGCCATAAATGATCAGCGTGGGACGGCCGGGAGCGCGTCGGCATGAGGCGTAGACGATAGGATGGCCGCGGGTTGGAATGACATGCACCTGATCGAGGCCAATGCCCTGGAGGTGCCGCGCCAGCCACTGTGCGCACTTTTTCAGATCGTTCGCATGCTCAAGCCGGGAACTCACACTAGGGAAGCGGAGGAAGTCTTTAAGCTCAGAAACAAACTTCGCCCGGTGAGTTCGAGCGTATTTGAGAGCGCGATGCGGGTCCAAGGCTCACTCCAGTGCTATTGAAGTCACCTCCGAAACGTTTTCTTGTACTCATCGAGGTCATGGGCAATGACGATGCGCGCAGTAGTGTCGAAAATGTGGCCGTGCGTGCGGCAAAGGGCATGGTTGGCGGGACCGGGGACTTTGCCGCGAACGATCTCGCAATCGAGGGCCATGGGCTGCGGCAGGGTGGCGCTCCTCCAATTCCACTTCTGTGCTGTCTGCCGCTCGACGAGGAACGAGTGTCTGGCCATTTCATACGCCTTGCTGATGACCTCAGCTGCGGTGGGATACTTCTGTGCGGTTCCCTGAAGCGCATCTTTAAAATAAGGCTGGACCGCCTCCCAAGGGGGGGGCAACACGCACTGGATGCTTTCCTGCATTCTCAGTTCAACGAAGGGCACAGTTTTCTCGGCGATTTCCGTTGCCTTCTGCTCAGCTACCGGGGGCGGGTACTGGCCGGAGGTTCCTTGAAGCGCGATGTGATAGTAGTCCCGGAAAGTGGCTTGACGAGAGTCCGCCTGAGCGATTTGATTTTGATCGAGGCGGGGAAGCGACTGGGGAGGGCGCACCAGCACGACCTCCACACGCCGATTGCAGGCGCGTTCAGCTTCCGTTCGCGGGGCCGGAACGGCCAAGGCCCTGGCGCCACGACCTGACGGGATCAATGTAGCGCCCTTTGTGCGACACGCCAAACCCAGAACCACCGCCGCGGCTCGCTTTTCGCTCATGTATTGAAGAAAGCCCGGTTCTCGTCTTTCGCGCGCGGCGTCCAAGTCGGCATGGCCAACGACGATCACTTGTGTAACCGGGGAGGTGCCGGGAGCTCCGGACTGACTGTTAGCGATTTCGGCGGCGATCGCTGCCAACTTGTTCTGCTGGCTCGGTAGGAGCAAACGAATATCGTCGCTGTACCGGCTGAATCCTCGAATCACGTAAGGGCTGTCGACCGGGCAGCTGCCGGCGAACGCCTCCATTTCGAACAGGGTGCCGTCGTCTTCTGCCGGCGGGTGAGGCGCAGGCATTCCGCTGACCCGAATCAGGGCAGCCCGGGTTCCGGGACCCAATGTTCCGGTAGACCTGAGCCCCTGTTCTGCCTGAAATTTCTGGAGGGCTTTCCTGGTTTGGATTGAAGCAACGCCGTTCTCCGCGATGCCGAATGCCGAAACCCGGTTTAGCGCTTCTTGCAACCATCGGATTTGAGCATTGCCGTTTGTGGATGGATACGAATCGGTCGCTACCGACTCAAAGGTCTTCGCTTCCATCTCCTCTTCTTGTTCCAGGAGACGGTCGAAACACGCTTCTTCCGCAAGCTGCTGCTCCAACTCCTGCCATGCCATGGCTTCAGCACCCACATTGATTTTGGTCAGTGGCATCCTGATCAAGGTCGTCCTCGAGCCAAAGCAGAGCGGTGGCAACGCCGAGGACGGACCAATCCCCATCCCGTCTCCACGAACGAGCTTCAAATCGACTCCGCCGGTTCATGTGGCTACCGAGTTGGGAACGGACAGCTCCACTTGTGATGCGCGGGGAGCCCATCACCCTTGCTTGCGGATAAACGTTCGGATAAGCGTAAGGGGGCAAGTTCATCCTCAACTTTCTGATTCAAAAACAGACATAACCCCGTCGCACAACTTCAGAGGGCAGCCGGATGCCCAAGGGACTCGCTTCTGCACCGTCTCAGCGCGAACCTTAGCGACTCGCGCTGGAACGGGGCATTCCCGGTCAGACTTCAACCTCGAATTCTCGCGCTGGCGTCCGCTGCGGAGAGATTCCCGCCTTCTGCCGGCCGTTTGCCTTCATTGGCGTCGGTTGGGTCTGGTCCCAGGGCAATACACGATGTGATCCGGTCCGCTTGCTGAGGCCCATGGCCTGCGCACTGGTGAGCCACTCTTCGGACTGCTCAGCAATCTCCAGCAACAGGGTTTCGAATTGCGACCTCGTGGTCTGCAAGATGTGCGGCTGCGCCAGCCAGCGCATGACCTCGCGTCCGGTAACCCCCATACGCTGACGCGGAGAGGTCACCAGGCGCTCGTTGTGGTAACGAATCAATACTTCTTCCACCACATCCCAGGCATTGTCCGCACCGAACAACCGTTTGACATCGTCTGAATCCAGGATCTTGAATGCTTCTTCGAGCAGTTGCATCACTTCCACGCGCAGCACGTTGAGGTGGCCAAATGACAGCCACTTGAGATTGTTGCGCAGGTCGAGGCCGGCGCGACGCACAATGGCGATGGAGCCGAAGCTTGGATCGTAAGCGCGTTCGCGGATCACGTCTGAAATGCGCTTGTCGCGCCAGAATAAAGTGACCTGGTGGACGAAGTGCGAGAACAATTTGTGAAAATCGGTATTGGCGCGGGAACCCGTGGGCACCGGTGCGCCACCGTATCCGAAGATGCGCTTGTACGCCGACAGGCGATCGCTCTTGGTATAGCGCAGCACGTCCCGGCGATCAAACTGATAGAGAGCGAAGGCGCCCGGTCCAGCCGACAGCCGTACGGTGCCAGCTTTAAACAACTCCTGCAGCTTCTGGACTACGCGGAACACGCCAATCTTCTCATGCTGCCAGAGGTAGTACATGTCTCCGACCGCTATGATGCGTTCGGAGGTGATGGTCTCGTCGTAGGGCTCTACGCCGGGGGGAATACGCGTGACGCCGAATTGCTTGGCTGCATCCGGCCCCACACCGGCTAACTGGGCAAGACCTTTGTCCGGCGGTGGTGGAATCTTCGAGTCCGAGTCCACCACGGAGGCCAGCATGTCATCGATTTGCTTTGTGATCGCATCGGCGAGCTGCGGGTTGCTGACCAGGTCAGACGAAAGCCGGCTGGCTACCTGTTCCCGCAGAGCCGCTATGCGGTCATATAAGCCTTGGTAATCTTTTTCTGCAGCCATTGATGCGCCTCCTTGCTTCTGTAGTCCGTACAAGGCTCTAAGTCTGTCGATGGTTCGTGCCGCCCTTCAGGGGCATAATCGCCACATCCGCTCTACTTACCTTTCTTGCTGTCCAAGAGGTCAGATATTTTATCCTCCAACCTTTGGTACCAAGTTTCGTGAATTTTCTTTATCTCGTCGATCTGGTTCTGGACGGCGGCAATATGTTCAAGCGTGACGGCAGGCCGAACGAGTGTTGCTGACTCAGTCCCATCCGGCGTTTTGACTGGAACTTGGCGGCTTTTGCTAGGCCGCGGGATCGCTGCGCTGGCTGCCGCCTCAACGCCGCCGCCTCCATAGACTCCACCGCCGCCACTGCCTCGATAGCCTCCACCACCGCCACCGCCTCCATCGCCGCCACCGCCATTCCCGCCGTTGATCAGCGTAACAGTGGGGTTCTGGCCGTCCCAGGTGAAGTTAAAGCGCAGCGTTGCGGATTCGTCGTCGGGATTAATTACCTTGATTTCGTGGTCCCCATTGTTCAACAAGGGTTCGGCGCTCGCAGGAACATCGAAGCTAACGTCAATTCTCTCGGCGGAATAAAATACCACCGTGTAATCGGTAGCCGGAATGGCGGCGGGAGAGCGGAGAGTTGTCGTCGCCCTCGGATCGATTCCACTTCCGAGGAACGAGAGGTCAATCACGTAGCCGTCATTGCCGTCGGATGTGGATGTCGCTCGCACATCGCTGAGCGTCAGTGCGTACTGAGGAATCGGTAGTTGCTGCTCGACCTGCTTGCTCAGCCTGATCAGCTCTGCGAGTTGGTCCCGCAAATCATCGAGGGACCGCTGGACTCTGACAGTTCTGTAGCCGTCGGGTACCTTGTCCCGGTTTGCCGGATCATGGGCTTGGTCGACTAAGTGCAGCAGAGAGCCGACTACGGGGAGGATATTGTTGGTGACTGAGATCTTGCCGCCGTCGCGCAGCAGCTGCGGCCCTTCGTCTGTGACAAAGTTCACAATCTCCATCAGCATGTCCTCGAGGAACATCGGTGGCAGGAAGGTATCCTTGAACACGAGGAGCAGCGACTGCCGCTCATTAGGACCAATGAACACCGAGTCCAGCGCGAAGCGCACTTCGTTAACCGTCTCGGCGATCACATTGAGCTGCCGCGAGATCAGGACCAGTTGCGTGCCGAAGAAGGCCAATTGGTCAGGCTGGACAACGAAGTACTGGCGGTTTTCAATCCAGCTCTGCAAAAGCGAGGTCATGTAATCGGAGATCACGCGGAAATTCGTGATGTCCTGTTCGTCTTCGACCGAGTTGTTCCACGGATTGCCGCGGAAGTAGATGCCGTAGAGGTCCCTGAGTTTTCCCAAGGTGCCTTTAATTTTATCCGGAGCAAACTCCACCTTTGTGAAACCGCGGGTGGGATGCTGGCCCAGCAAGATTTGGAAGTAGGTGTCGATCCGCAGGATCGAGGGCAGACCCACCGTGCCCAGTTCCTTGACGATCTCGCTCATCTGGCTGCGCGCCATTTCGCGCAGCGCCTTCACGTATTCGGGATCCGCATCCGGATCCAAGGGATAGAGCCCGTCTAATAGCTTTAAGGATTGCTCAAGGGCATCTTTGGCGCGCATGTATAAGCTGGCTTGGGCACCACTGATGCCTCCGCCGAGGTCGGTTTGTACCGCATAGGTGCGCGGCACCCACTTGGATTCGACGTGTCCCTCCACCTCGGTGAGGTCGAACGACTGGGTCAGCGCGCCGATGAATCCCTTCGGATCTGCTGGGTTGACCTTCCAGCCCAGAACGTCAGTTACGGCCTGCACTGCGGTTTGGCCGAGGTTAAAAGCTCCGGGGCCCGCGATTCCTCCCGCGCCGGTCGTGGAAACGCCGACCGGTGAAGAAGGGCGGTAGGCTACTTCTTCCGTGAGGACGGGATACGAGATGGCATCTTCAACATCTCTGGTGGTGCGCTTCATGTCGGGCGGCGCGCCCGGCACTTGGCGGGCAATCGAGACCTGGCCACCCTCAAGCGTCTCAGTGGTACCGGATACCGTGCTCGTTACACCTTTAACCGTGATGTGGACCCAATCGCCATTCTGGAACTCATTCGCAGCGCCATTTCCTGCCTCGAAGTTGATGGTTACGAGGCGATTATTGGAAGCGTCGATGCTGGGCGACGTCGGCACCACCAGGGGGACCTTATCCAGCGTCTGGGGCTGGCTGAAGTCAATCGAGCCCGGATCGAAGATGGAATAGTTGCTGGAAGTAGCCGCGTTAGAATCCACTTGACCAGAGAAGGCGATCGTGATCGAGTTGTTGCTTACGTTGCAATTAGTCACTCTGAGAGGCATGGTTGGTCTCCTTCCGCCACGGTCAGTTTCAATTCCGGTTTTCGGTTGATGCAAGACGCCGGTTGCCCGATGCGCCAATTTGACGCCCAAACGGGCGGCGGTTCAAGTGACGCCTTCCGCTTCCAGATCTTCAACTTTGGATCGAGGCATGGTGATCTGCTGGCCCACGTTCTTCGCCTGCACGGAGATGCTCATCGTTCCCAGGCGCTCCGTCAATTCCTGCCAGCAACCGGCCAGGGCTGCGCTGGTTTGTGCCAGCGGCTGGCGGCATTGCTCGATGCCCTGCTTTACGGTGCTCGACCAGGGAAGCCACGCTCGCCGCTCATTGCCGAGCCTATCCAACTCTTTAAGCTTCTCGTACGACACCAGGTCAGACGCAAACTGTTGCTCGATCCGTTGAAAGCGCTGCTGGCAAATCGCCAGCGCTCGCCGCGCCTGATCCAGATCCACGGGATATTCCACAGCTCTACGCGCATTCAGCGCCGCTTTCCGCGCTTCGTGCAGTGTCCCCTTCAAGTCGAGCAGCGATGTTTCCACGCCGTCCGCCACAGCCGATTCGTCTTTGGGCGGTTTATCTCCCAGCGTCACCTTAAGCTCATTCAGTGCCTCATGCAGGTGACGGAGACAAACTGACAAATTCCGGAATGTCGCTTCCAATGCCACGGCTATCTCCTGACCAGTTCCATATAAAAGTTCTTCGCGATCACTCCTGGGCGGGCCAGGCGGTGGTCCAATGCAACGCGCGCCGCTCCAATCAGAAAGCGCTCTGGAATAATTCCGGGATCCACACCCGCCGCCATCCGTTTGGCCGACTCGGCAACCATCGCCTGATCCTTCTTGTCAAAGCGGTACACTTGCGACAGACTCTTGTTTCCCAGCGATGAAAAAGGCCGGAAACACATTGCGTCCACGGCTACTGCGCACGCCTTGGTAAAAGTTGCCAGCACCTGCCGCGGAATTGAGCCCGCCCGCGGGTTCGGATAAATTCGCGTCCATGCCTGCGAATATTGTTCCGCTTCCTTCTCAAAGCCTAAACGCCGCAACAGCTCCGCGCTAATCAGCAGCCGCAGGTAGGGCGTAGGGTGCGGCCCCCTGGTAAAGTGAAACACCGCAGCCGGCTCCCGCCCAATCACATCCATCAACGAACCCACCACCTCCGGGCCGCCCAACAACAGTGCGCTCATATCCGCGAACATCTCGCGGTTCCAGCGCACCCACACCGAGGAGACGAACTTTCCCATGTCGGCTTCAAGCAACCGCAGCCCAACCTGCCGCGGGATGTCTTTGTTCAGCCCAAGATCGCTCTGCAAGTTGTGACTGACTTCGTGCATCACTGCACCCAGCGTCCACGGATTCACCAGCCGGTGATAGGGCAATTGCACCAGCGGAAAGGGATTCATCTGCTTGCCCAATCGCTTCATGCGAATGCCCCGCCGAATGGTGGCCGGAGCGAAGCCCGTCTTCATATAGCAGAACGGTGGCGGCGCCGGCACCGACCTGGCCACACCCAGCCCGGTGTATGCGGCCTGGTAACAATCCATCGCAATCCGGTCGCAGCTCAACAGCCAATCCCCATAGATTCCTTGACGTTGTCCGAACAGCTCGAAGTAAAAGTCCCAGATCTTTTCGATTCCCTGCACCCAGCGGTGAGCCTTGGCCTTGCGCGTGACCACCCTCTGCAGCCGGGGAGAGCTTGGTTCCTCCGAGGCGGTAGCAATCGAGTCGTGAACTCTCTCCGACATCCGCAGCAGGCCACGGCGCAACTTCGTAATCAACTGGTTGACGACTTGAATGTGACCTTCCGAGGGCGCCGCTGCTCCGGTGCCGAACTCCGCCCGCTTGAAGGGGCGGAGTGCGGCTGCGTGGCGCGTCACATTAATCGATTGCGCCCGCAACCAGGGCAACAATACGGGGGTGGGTCCGGCAACGACCTTCGGCCGTTGCCCCAGAGACCTTTCCGCACGCATGGTTGTTTCCGGCAGCGTTTCGAGCAGCGTGGCCATCGTCTCTCACCTTAAAGGAGCGCTTGTTGACTGCTTATCTCAACACTTGCCCGCAGCAACGGCAGTACGCTGGAGTCGGAGATTGTGCTGAAGTTCCGCAAGCACATTGTCCGCCCACGGGCTGTCCAAACCGCACCGGACGGACGCCTGCCGCCGGAGCGCCCCCAGGCTGATACACTGCCGATGTAGCCGGTGGCGCGCCATACCGTGGAGCCGCACTGCCACGAACTCCCGAACGCCGGCCGTGGCGCCAGCCATAGCGTCCGTGCGGACGGGCCATGCCGCGCCCCCATCGGCCGTGGAACTTGCGCTCCAGATGGTGATGGCGGCGAAGTGCATGGGCCCGATGACCCGGCGTACCCAGCACACGGCGCGTCTGCCTCGCCAGGGTTCGAACGGCGGTGTGTGGCGTTACATGCCCGCCTTGCGCCACCTTGTGAGCGATGCTGCCCACCGTACGCCGGGCAATGCCGGGCACGGTACGAAGCAGGTGCCGCGTCTGCGGATTGCGGTGAAGCACTCTCGCGACCTTCCCAATTCCGTGCGTGAGCTTCGGCGTGGCCTTGGTCAGCGCATGGGCGATCTTGGGAATCGCCTTCTTTGCCATGGGAGCGATAGCTTTGGCCACCACCGGAAGGAGTTTGCTGGCGGCCATCCCGACCAGAGGCAGAAAGTGCTCGGCTGCCTCCTCCTCGCTCTCGGCTTCCGCCGCGAGTTCGCCTAGATGTTCCATCATGGCATCCGCATAAATCTTGCGGATGGGACTGATTTCGTCCTCGCCCTCGTATTCATCTTCGCCTTCGTATTCATCCTCCCCTTCATATTCTTCTTCGCCCTCGCCGAGCAGGCTGCCGGCGATGTTGCCGAGGGCACCGAGCCAGCCTTCGCCTTCCAGGCCGGCCTCGTCTTCCAGTTCCTCTTCCATCTCGTCTTCGAGTTCTCCTTCGAACTCAGCTTCCAGTTCAGTGTCGAGTGCCATGACGAATCCTCCGTGCGAAAGTGGTCCAACTTCGGGGACTGATATGACTACCGTAAAGAGCTGCGACGGCGGCGACCTGCCGAGAAACGTCGGCGTAGGTGCCGCGGACGCTTGTAGGCGCGGCTGACCCTCAAGTTGCGCCGTATCGCGGTGGTGAACGCTTTGGGGTTGCCGAGCACGCGCCGGACCTGGGTAGCGGCTGTGCGTCCAGCCCGACGGCGCGTAATCTTGATTCCCTTAGCGGCTTGCCGCTTCAGGCTCTTCGCCGTACGGCGCATGATGGTCGGCACCGCCCGAACCCCCACGCGCGTGCTGCGACGGCGGCGTAGAATACGAGTTAGGATGGCTGCGCCTCGCGTGAGATGCGGCAGGATGCGCCGCAGAGCTCTCCGGTCCTTGGGCGAGATCACGGTGACGACTGCGGCCCCGGCCATGGCTTCCGCTTCACCCTCATGGGCCTCCTGACTCGCCGCTTCCGCCATCATTTCGGCGACTGCTTCATTGTGCGTCAGCTCGTGGGAGGCAATCTCGTGGGCTACTTCCGACTCTGATTCGTCCTCGTACTCGTCTTCTTGTTCGTATTCATATTCCCCTTCGCCCAACGCCCCGGCAGCCATCGATCCCAGCTTGCCGCCGATAGGACCGCCGATGGCGGTGCCCACAATTGGTGCAGCCACTTTGGCGACCTGTTTGAGAATAGGAAGGGCCTTCTTGAAGAAGCCTCCGAAGGAGAATTGTTCGGTTTCGTCCTCGAATTCGTCTTCGGTTTCGAGCTCTTCTTCGCTTTCGCCAAGCAAGCTGCCGGCGATGTTGCCGAGAGCGCCCAGCCAGCCTTCGCCTTCTGCCTCATCTTCGCCTTCGAGTTCGCCTTCGCCCTCGAATTCGTCTTCGGCTTCGAGCTCTTCTTCGCTTTCGCCAAGCAGGCTGCCGGCGATGTTGCCGAGAGCGCCCAGCCAGCCTTCGCCTTCTTCCTCGTCTTCGCCTTCGAGTTCACCCTCGTGGAACTCGTCCTCAAGTTCCAGTTCCAGTTGGCTCTCTTGGTCCGCCATAGTCCTGACCTCCTTCCGGTTGGTGACGACGCGACCGAGGTTAGACCCGGTCCATGAAACGCGTCTAGTCACATCTTGTGGCGACCAGTTTTGAGTTCACTAAAATTGGTTTCGCTCGAATGTGCGACAAGTGGGAAGGAGCACTGAGATGCAGACAAGAGGGCAATTTCCCAGTCCCAATGATGCGGAGTACGACGTCTTCTTCTACTCAACAAAAACGAGTGAACGTGGTTCCTAGTTATGGTGATAACCGCCCGCACTCTTGCGGGTGAGGGACTTGGATGCAGGATGCTTTTGGAAATGATTGACCGCACCTTCCAAGTCTTCGAACAACAATCCCGCGAGATCGCGGCTCAGGCCCAGACGAGATAGAACCCGCTGCACGACAAGGTCACTGCGATTCGAAGGCATGGGATAAGCCGGAACTTGCCATCCTTTCACGCGCAGGCGGTCTGCCAGGTCATACAGCGTGAAGCCTAGCTCTTCGCCCTTGGGGATCGTCCAAGTGCAGCCTGGAACTCCGCCGCGACCGTCATACACTAGATCGAATAGTCCCAGCTTCTTGATCTGGTCCGCAAACCATGCCCCAACATTGGCGCACCCTTGCGTGATTTTTGTATAGCCTTCACGTCCCAGACGAACCAGGTTGTAGTACTGTGATGCAATTTGTCCTCCAGGCCGGGAGAAGTTGAGAGCAAAGGTCGGCATGTTGCCTCCCAGGTATTTCACACGAAAAATCAAATCTTCCGGCAGGTCCTCTGCTTCACGCCAGATGGCCCAACCACAGCCCAGCGGCGCTAAACCAAATTTGTGCCCTGAGGTGTTGATCGATTTCACTCGTGGAAGCCGAAAGTCCCACACCACGGAGGAATGGATGAACGGCGCGATGAAGCCTCCACTTGCGGCGTCCACGTGCATCGGGATATCAAGTCCGCGTTCCTCTTCCAGGTCATCCAGGGCGAGCGCCAGCTCTTGCACCGGCTCATACTGCAGTGTGTAGGTCACACCTAGGGTCGGCACAACTCCAATCGTGTTTTCGTCACAGCGGTCGATTACTTCCTTGGATGACATCAGCAGTCGCCGCCCCTCGCACGGGATTTGGCGAAGCTCCACGTCAAAATAGCGTGCAAACTTCGGCCAACACACTTGCACCGGACCGCATATCAGGTTGGGCTTGGTGGTTGGTAAACCAGCTTGCTCGCGCTTCTTGCGCCATCTCCATTTCAGCGCAAGGCCGCCCAACATCGCCGCTTCACTCGACCCCGTCGTGGAACATCCCATGGCATTAGCCGCATCGGGGGAGTTCCACAGATCCGCCAACATGTGGACGCAACGCGCCTCGAGCTCCGCCATTTGCGGATACTCGTCCTTGTCGATCATGTTCTTGTCCAGGCATTCGTCCATGAGCTTGCGGATTTCGGGCTCCACCCAGGTTTGGCAGAAGGTAGCAGCATTCTGTCGCGAGTTCCCGTCAAGCAACAGTTCATCATGGACCAGCTGGTAAGCGGCCGTGGGATCGGTCTCGTGTTTGGGCAGTTTGTACTTTGGTAAGGGATGAGGTAGGAAGCCGGTGCCAAATACTTCGTCATCCAAGTTGGAGAAAATCTCTTCTTTGCTGTGAATGGCCATGGCCGCTCTCCTCGTAGCGGAGGGTAGTTGTTCCGAGCCGGGTGTTCCATTGATACAACCATGAAGAGCGGTAATGCAACTCATCAATTTGCCTTGCAGATGGTCCCTACCGAAAACTCGATCCGGCAAGAAAGAATGACCGCAAAGCAGTCGTCAAGTAGCGAATCACTCGGTTTGTAGGCCCCAATTGCTTGCCTTGCCGGGAGACACGTGTCAGCTTCTTTGCAACCCCTATATATGCTTCTTTCCTTGTTTCCCACACTTACCTTAAAGATTAGAGATAGAGATTTCGGTATTGCAAACTCGCTTTGGCGGGAAGCAGCCCGCGCCAGTAACAGCCCGGCAATGTTCGCACATGCAATGAGCAAAACAAACGAAACTGCGCCGAACAACAACCAAAGCATTGTTCGCACTCCCGCAATCAACTCCTGCTTCAAAGGGAGCATTGCGCGGGTTGCCCCTGCTTGATGTCGAGCATGCCCGAGAGCTGCCGCATACTGTTGGTTCAGCACCGAGAGCTCCGCACTCGCTTGCTGCAGCGAAATATCGGGCGCCAGTCGTCCGAATAAAACCAATCGCGGGCTGAACGGTGTGACATTCTCGTCAGGACGGGGTACCCATACATCAATTCCGGTATAGGGAAACTGGAAATCGGCCGACCATCACGCCGATCACGATATGCGGAATTCCGGCCAGAGTAATGGGACGCCCGAGAATCTGCGCGTCTCCCGCTAATCGGCGCTGCCATAGTCCCGCGCTAATGAGGGTCACTCGCGTTGTCTCTGGTTTCTCCTCTTTGGCCGAAAATCCGCTGGATCCACCCCCGCTATCCCTTCTTCCTGCCGGTTGCCGTACTCGGTCGAGTCTTTCGTGGCAAGTTCGTCGCCGCGCCATGAATACTTTCATGGAGGGATGCGCTACTGTTGATCTTATTTACGCGCTGCGCACAATGCGCAAGAAGCCCGGTTTTATCGTGACGACAGTCCTCACTCTCGCGCTTGTCGTCGGAGCAAACACTACAATTTTTCACGGTGGTGCGCGCCGTCTTATTGCGGCCCACGCGTTGCGCAGCATTCCAGCAACCGTTGGCCAACCGGCGCACCTCTCGGTGCAGACGTATGATATAAAATCGCCAACGAAAATAGCGTACTTTCGGCTGGGAGCATTAGATGCCGTTTTGGCAGAAGGGAACTCGGCTATTTCCACATTCAACGCCGAAGGCATCTTGGATTCGGCCAACCGCCTCCGTCGTTGCGATGCTATTAGCTATGGCTGCAAGTGGGTGCGCTAACCGACCTATACAATCATCCCCACCACCCCTGATCGCGGTTAAGCCCGAAGACCTTCAACCTCCGCCACCAAATCACTTTCCGAATCGCGAGTTGTTCTATACCGTCGCGGGTCCAGTAGATGAGGTGCGTCGTATCAGTATCGAATTCTTGACCGGCGAGAACCTTCAACAGGCCATCAGCCTTGCAGAACCTTACACCTACATCATCACCGTTTGGGTAATGGAACCGTCACAGGATACAGATCGACGGGCCCGTCGCACCGCCTACCTGGTCCGCCTTTCTCCCGGAACGACCTCCTCCTGCACCAACGTTGCAGTTAACTGGATCGTTGAATCAAGAGGGATCAGGGAAACACCATGGTCCGTCAAGAGCGATGATGTCACATTCGTGCCGCCATTACGTAAACGCCTGCTCGACGTTTTCGCAGCTCGGAGGTGTGGGAAGTGACGATGTCGATGAGAACAACACGCATCGTGACTGTATCTGTGTTGTTTCTTGGCCTGTTTGCAGGACTAATTACGCTTGCGATCGTTGGTCGGGGCGGCGCAATAAGCCCATCAGGAAAGGACGCAGTGGTCAGATATCTGCTGGAGTTTTTCGTTCCACTGATTGGCGTAGCAGCCGCATTCTATCTCGCTGGAAAAGGGCATTCGGCGGACGAGAATGTTGAAAGCCCTGAAGCGGTCGCACTTGCCCTGTTTATCCTGGCATCCTGGTGTAGTGTGCCAGTGCTCTCCCTTGCCCTCTCCAGTACGTACGAGACGGCATTGGCCTATGTAGATAGCGTTAAGCTGTACGGCCATACGTTGGCGACGACAGCGGCGGCGTTCACATTTGCGAAGAGCTCACATTGACAGGCAGGCACTCGGAAGATTATATGGGCTCGCGCTTCTAGGGAACGGTCGCACCCGGACGAGTTCGAGGAGCGGCCATGCGGGGGTAGCCCGGCGACTCGAACCGGAGACGAGGTCGATGTTCTACGGCCCTGGAAAGGGAACGGGAAGTCCGCGTGTGTGAATCGATCGCAGAAACTCCTGGGATAACCGGCAAACAGGAAGTAATCCCATAGCGGGGAAAGCCAAGCGGCGAGGTCGGTCTGTATGGTTATTACCGCTATGGCAGGTACACATTCCGAGCGGGTTGACCGGCTTGTCTATCTCGATGGTGCTTATGATTGGGGAGATCCCGCCTTCGCACCAGTGTTTAAGGCAGTGCCTTCTATCTTCCTGAACCCGCCAGCCAGTGTGATGAAGTCGCTGGACGCATTTCGCGCGTACGTGAGGGCCGCGTCGTTCCCAGGTGTAAGTGATGCAAACCGATTCGAGCCTTACGTTCGTGACCAGGTGATCATTCAAGCCGACGGAAGCGTGCGACCGACAATGAGAGAGAGCGCTGCACAAGCACTGCTTAGTACGCTCCTCAGTGACCGGCGTGACTATACCAAAGTGCATTCTCCCGTTCTCGCAATCTATACCGAGACTATGGGAGATACCCGCAACGGAGACCCGGCGGTACGCGCGGATGTCCTGGCGTGGGAGCAGAAATACATGGCGCCATTCCGAGCTGCATCTATCGAACGCGCCCGGCGGGAACTTTCAAATGTCGAGATTGTGAATGTGCCCGGCACTCATATGGACTTTATCTTCACGTCCCGAGAACAGGTGGTCGCTGCCATGCGGCGTTTTCTCACTGATACCACGAAGCCCGGCGACAAGTGAGGTGACCAAAATGATGAACCGTCGCGAAGTATTGAAATCATCCTTGCTGAGTTGCGGCGCAGTCGTGGCCAGCGACGCCCTGAGTTTGTGGCTCCCCCAAGCGGTGCTAGCAAGTGATACCACGGCTGACGAGCCGGTGGTGGAAACGAGCCTAGGCAAGTTGCGGGGTACATTTGCTAACGGGGTGTATTCCTTCAAAGGAATTCATTACGGCGCTTCTACCGCAGGCCCTATGCGCTTCTTACCTCCTTTACCACCGAAACCATGGACCGGTGTACGCGATGCGCTCGAGTTGGGGCCGCTTGCCCCTCAAGATAGACGTTGGGCTAAGTTTAACCCCGACATAACGAAGCTCTTTGGCGACCTTGCAGGCCCTGGCACAATGAGCGAAGACTGCCTTGTCCTCAACGTTTGGACGCCGGATTTACGGGGATCAGTTAAGCGGCCGGTGATGGTCTGGCTGCATGGAGGGGGTTACTCAAGTGGATCAGATGGTGTGCCAGTGTACGACGGAACCAACTTAGCGGCGAGACACGATGTGGTCGTGGTGGGGATGAATCACCGTCTGAATGTTTTCGGCTATCTCTATCTGGGTAAGATCGGCGGCGAGAAGTATGCAGACTCCGGCAACGTGGGAATGCTCGATATCGCACTCGCGCTCCAGTGGGTGCGCGACAACATCAGCCAGTTCGGCGGCGACCCTGCCAATGTGACCGTCTTCGGCGAGTCGGGCGGCGGATGGAAGGTAAGTGTGCTGATGGCCTTACCTGCGGCCGAAGGCCGGTTCCACAAGGCCATTGTGGAGAGCGGCTCTCAGCTGCGCCTGATCCCGCGCGAGGCGGCGGACAGCGCAGCGAGAAAATTTCTGGCACAGGTGCACGTCGCGCCGGATCGGGTAGAGGGTCTTCTGAACATCCCGATGAATGAACTCGTTGACGCTCTGCATTCGATGGAGGGATATCGATTTGGCCCGGTGCTGGACGGGCGTTCGCTACGGCGACATCCGTTCGACCCCGATGCGCCCGCGGGAACCGCCAAGGTCTCCATGCTGATCGGCACCACCGCGGATGAGAACACCATTCGCTACGGCCTCGAGAATCCCAAACGATTCTCGCTCGACGAGCCGGGCATGCGAAGCGAACTGAAGAACTATCTTGACCTGAGCGACGAGTCAGGGCTCGACGAGCTCATCGCCGCCTACAGGAGAAGTCGGCCGCGCGCCACGCCGGGTGACATCTACTTCGCCGTAACCACGGACCGCGAATTCCGAGCGCCCGCCATCAAGCAAGCGGAGCTCAAAGTGGCGCAAAGAGCCGCGCCTGCGTACATGTATCTGTTTAGTTGGCCGTTGCCGGCGCTAGGCGGGAGATTCAGGGCCGGTCATTTCGCCGACGTGCCGTTCGTTTTCGAGAATCTGGGAAAGGCTGTCCCCTTGATCGGCACGGGCGCGGACCTTCAGCCACTTGCCGACAAGGTGAGCGGCGCTTGGACCGCCTTCGCCCACACGGGGAATCCCAACCACGCGGGCCTGCCGGGTTGGCCGGCATACGACACAAGCACCCGCGCCACCATGATCTTCAACACTGAATGCAAGGTCGTAAACGATCCGGACAAAGATGAGCGCTTAGCAATTAGCAGCTTCCCCCAGTCGTGGCCTCTCTAGCGAATACCCCACGATCAAAGTCTGTACGTATTTCAATTACGTATACAGGAGGACCCGGCCGCCAGCCGGAGGTTGTGGCAAACAATATCAAGGTCAACCTCTGAGCGAACCACTGAAATTTCGTGGCAATCCCCATGTGGGCAAGAGCGTGAGAGGTCAACTGACGCTATCAGGGAGAATTTTCTAGGGAGGCAATTACACTTAAGTTCTTTGCGGGGGTTTGAGTGAATTTGCATTTAACATCAACCATCCGGCCAAGTGCTTCGCCTGGCAGCCACCAACCTGGTCAAAGAGTTGACCGGCAACACAGACGCTGTGTTATCGTGATCCGAAATTTGTTCCGTATTTCGTATTGCCGTGTCCTGGCCGTTCCACCTTCCATTCGAAGTTCTCGGGTTCGGGAGGTTAAGATGTTGCCATTCGAACGTCTCTTACCCCTTCTTGCGGTTTTTCTTGCGTTTACAGCCCATGCTGAAACCCGCGATGCCGAAGCGAAGTCTAACACCCCACCCGCCGTGGATCTCATCTGGGGCGTGAAGATCCCCATGCGCGATGGCGTTCTTCTCGGGGCGACTGTTTACCGTCCCCATGATCAAAGAGATCCCTTGCCGGTATTGTTCGAGATGCATCCATACATCAGTGCCCCGTGGGAGGAACCGGCCTTTTATTTCGCGCGGCGCGGTTACGTATTCGTTATCGTGGATTCTCGTGGCCGGGGCAATTCGGAGGGTAAGTTCAACCCGTTCTTCCAGGACCCCCCAGATGGCTACGACACCGTGGAGTGGCTTGCGAAACAGCCGTGGTCCAATGGCAAGATTGCGATGTGGGGCGGGTCATACTTCGGCTCTAATC
>Ga0187784_10001436_pt1 | contig 18901 bp, 17 predicted proteins | sample 1015_SJ02_MP15_2_FD_132964 | JGI IMG/M metagenome (GOLD analysis project Ga0187784, IMG submission 132964) | Tropical peat soil microbial communities from peatlands in Department of Meta, Colombia - 1015_SJ02_MP15_20_MG | ecosystem: Environmental > Terrestrial > Soil > Wetlands > Peat | place...
AAGCAGCACATCGACGTCTACCGCAAAGCCTGGACCGACGCCGGACATCCCGGAGAGGCACCCGTCTATCTCCGTTGCCCCGGTTTCGTCGCAAAAACCGATGCGGCGGCCCAGGAAGCCTACGGGCCGACGCTGATGCGGCATTTCCAGAACCAAAGCCGCCTGCTTGCCGACTCCTCTCGTCGGCAAAACAGCCCGCCGGACCACCCACGCTGGAAAACCTCGCAGCGCCTCACTGAAATCACGCTCGAGGAAACATTGCGCGGTTCGGTGTTCATTGGCTCACCCGATACGGTGGTGGGGAAGTTGAAAGACCTACAACGCGACATCGGGCTGTCGGGCGTGCAGTTGGAAACGAATTGCGCGGGCCTAGCCGACCACGCGGCGGAACGAGAGGCGATCCGGCTACTGGCGCGGGAGGTCAAGTCGGCGTTCCGTTGAACGCGGCTTAGAGCCTTGCGCGGCCATCGCGCAACACTGCGCCGACGCGGATTAATTCGAGGCGAAATGTTTGGCCAGGGATTTTGTGGCCCCGGTGTGGCCCCAGGCATCAATGCTGGCCAAGACCGTCCGACCTACGATTTCATTAGTGTCTGTATATCAAACGATTTATGGTCGGAGCGGCGAGATTTGAACTCGCGACCCCTAGTCCCCCAGACTAGTGCGCTAACCGGGCTGCGCTACGCTCCGACCGGTCGTAGATAGCGCCGAGCGCCCACGCGGCGCAAGGGCGGGCGCCGGCGAAGGCCGCGGCAACGACCCGATATACCGGCGCGAGGCGAGCATCAGGCCCCACAGCACGCCCATGAGCAGGAAGTAGTGGCGCCAGTGGTCGCTGTCGATGATCAGGCTTTCGGCAACGGTCCCAGCAAAGCCGCAATAGACCGCGAGGTAGGCGCCCTGCCACGGGGTCGCGGCGAAGGCGTAGCGCAGGCCGAGCCCGAGGGTGACGAGCATCAGGGCAAGATAGGTCAGGCCCGAGAGCCAGCCGCCCGACATGAAGGCGTTGAGGAAGGCGTTGTGCGGGTCCTCGACGAAGAGGTTGTGGAACTGGAGCGGGCCGAGGCCGAGCGGGTGGTCGAGCGCGAGCAGGGCGCCCAGCTCATGGCGCCCGAAGCGGCCGAACTGGCCGACATCGTAACCCTGCTCGAGGCTCGCGCGCTCGGCAAACAGGCTCGCGACGCTGTCGAACGAGAGCAGCGCGACGATAAGGCCGGCGATCAGCGCCGCGCCCAGACCCGCGATGAGCAGGATGCGCAGCCGCTCGCGGCCCGAGCGGCTGGCGAGGAAGGAGAGCGCCATCATCAGGGCGGCGGCGCAAACCGCCTGCCCCCAGGCGCCGCGCGAGAAGCTCAGCAGCAGCGCGCTCGCGTAGAGCGCGACGAGGGCGCCGGCGCGCAGCGTGCGGCGGCCGGCGAAAATGCGCCCCATCGCGACCAGCATGGGAAAGATCAGGAAGGCGCCGAGCACGTTGGGGTCGTTGAAGGTGCCGCGCGCGCGACCGTAGCGCAGGAACAGGTCGGAGAGCTGCGGCACGACCTGCGCGTAACCCACGACCGCCGCGACCGCGGCGAGCGTGGCCGCCGTCATGGTGCCGCGCACGAGCGGCGCGAGCCTGAGCGGGTCTTCCGCGACCAGCGCGGCGAAGAACACGGCGGTCGCCGCGAGGTACCACGAGGTAAGCACCCACTGGATCGTCTTGGGCGCGTCGAGCACCGGAATGGCGGCGATCGAAAAGCCGATGTTGTAGACGACGAGCATGAGCGCGAGCGGAATGATCGCCGCGCGCAAGGCGAGCCCGGTCGCCGCGAAGACGAAGATGGCCAGCAGCGAGGCGTATTCGTACGGGCTCGGCTCGATGAACACGAAGGCGCCGGAAACGCCGGTAACCCAGAGCAGGCCCGTGCGCAGGCGCTCGACGGAAATGCCGGCGGGAAGGGCGGCCGGCGCGCGGCCGTCCGCCGTGACGCTTACGCTACGCAACGCAACACCTACTCAGCGATCAGGGCAGTAGCCCGCATGGAGCGTAGCGAAATGCGGGATCCCGGATTGCGCTACGCTCCATCCGGGCTACGGCGGATCAATACGCGTTCTCCGACTTGGCGAGGGCGAGCGGCGTCATCGCCAGGATGTAGAGGTCGAACAGCACCGACCAGTTCTCGATGTAATAGAGGTCGTGCTCGACGCGGCGCTGGATCTTCATCTCGCTGTCGGTCTCGCCGCGCCAGCCGTTGATCTGCGCCCAGCCGGTGATCCCGGGCTTGACGCGATGGCGCGCGAAATAGCCGTCGACCGCCTCGTCATAGAGCCGGTCGGCGGCCTTGGCGTGCACCGCGTGCGGACGCGGGCCGACCAGCGACAGGTTGCCCTTGAATACCACGTTGATGAACTGCGGCAGCTCGTCGAGGCTGGTCTTGCGGATGAAGCGCCCGACCCGGGTGACGCGCGGATCGTCCTTGGTGACGAGCTTCGCCGCGGTCGCGTCGGTCTTGTCGACGAACATCGAGCGGAACTTGAACACCTCGATCATCTCGTTGTTGAAGCCGTAGCGCTTCTGTTTGAAGAACACCGGGCCGGGACTGTCGAGCTTGATGGCGAGCGCGGTAAGCGCCATCACCGGCGCGGCGGCGATGAGCGCAAGCCCGCCGACCAGTTTGTCGAACAGCCATTTCATCACCACGTCCCAATCGGTGATCGGCCGGTCGAACACGTCGAGCACCGGGACGCTGCCGATGTAGGAATAGGAGCGCGGGCGGAACTGCAGCTTGTTGGAATGCGCCGAGAGCCGGATGTCGACGGGTAGCACCCACAGCTTCTTGAGCATCTGCAGGATGCGCCCTTCCGCCGAGATCGGCAGCGAGAAGATGACGAGGTCGACGCGGGTGAGCCGCGCGAACTCGACGAGGTCGTCGACGCTGCCGAGCTTGATGAGACCGCCGCACACGGCAGGCGCGCGATCCTCGCCGCGGTCGTCGAACAGGCCGATCACCTTCACGTCGGAATCGCGCTGATGCTTGAGCGCCTCGATCAGCATTTCGCCGGGATCGCCGCCGCCGACGATGACCGCGCGGCGGTCGAGCCGTCCCTCGCCGGTCCAGTGGCGCACCAGGCCGTAGAGGCACATGCGCGAGCCGATGAGCGCGACGACGCCGACGCCGTAAAAGCCGGCGAGCCAGACGCGCGAGTAATAGTCGCCGAGCTTGGCGAAGAACATGATCGCCGCGACGATGAGGAACAGGAGCGAGACGGCGACGACGACGCGGATGCACTCGGAAAACGGCGTGCGGAACGCCTGCACCTGATAAATGTCGGCGGTTTGCAGCGCGAGCACGATCAGCACGGCAATGCCACCGGCGGTGAGCGGGTAGTACCAGCTAAAGCCGTAGACCGGGAACACATAGGCGAAATAGATCGCGACCCCGATCCCGGTCGTGAGCGCGAGTTCGATCATGCGCACGAAGCCGGCGAGCACGATCGGCGAGAACGCCGGCACGATCGTCTGCGCGGCGGCGAGCATGGCGGCCGGCGACAGCTCGCGCCGGCGCTGCGCGACGGAGGGAATGGGGGAGGCGGCGGCGCCGGCAGGCGCGGCCCTGATCTCCCTGATGCCGTACTCGCTCATGACGCGTCCCGGTAGCGCCGCTCAAGCCCCCGCGCGGCGTCTCGCAATCATCGGCGCCGTCCTAGCGAAAAAGTTTCAAGAAAGGCTTTAGGGGGAGGTATTAGCCAACCGCCGCCCGATCGACTGCCGCGCGATAGGCGCCGAGCACGCCATCCACCATCGCCTCGACGGTAAACTCGGCGCGCACGCGATCGCGCAGCGCCTGCGCCGCGGCCTGGGTCCCGGCCGGGTCGGCAAGCGCCGCCCGAATGGCATCGGCGAGCTTGCCGGCGTCGCCGGGCGGCAGCAGCCGGCCGCTGTGCGGGCCGAAAATCTCCGGGATGCCGCCGACGTTGGTCGCCAAGAGGGGCATGGCGGCGGCCGCTGCCTCGAGCACGATGTAGGGCAGCGACTCCGCGCGCGAGGGGACGATCAGCAGCCGCCCGCGCGCGAAGGCTTCGCGGGCGGCAAGGGCGCCGGGGAATTTCACTTGCGCCAAGCCGCGCGCCTGCGCCAGCGCCTGGTACGCGGCGGCCTCGGGCCCTGCGCCTACGATCGTGGCGCTGACCGGCCGGCCGCCCGCGTCGAGCAAGCCCAGCGCCTCGATCAGCACGTCGACGCCCTTGAGCCGCCGCAGTTCGCCCACGAACACCAGGTCACCCGCGTCGGCGGCGGGCGCGACCGGCGCAAACTCGGCGGCGTTAACACCGTTGTGGACGACTCGCATGGGTGCGGCCGGCGCGCCGATGCGCGCGCGGTAGACGTCACGGGCGTAGGCGCTCTCGAACAGAATGAGATCCGAGCGCGGCAACAGCACGCGCTCGAGGGTCAGGTAGACGAACCCGAGCGGCGAGCGCGGGTCGAAGTGGAGGCTGCCGCCGTGCGGGGTATAGGCGCGCACCGCGCCGGAACCTGCGAGCCGGGCGTAGGCGCCGCCCTTGGCGCCGTGGCCGTGCACGACATCGGCGCCGGTCGCGCGGATTACGCGAGCGACCCGCCGCAACGCCGCCACGTCGCGCGCGCCGAGGTGGCGGCACATGGGTACCCGCATCACGCCGAGCCCGAGGAGCGGCGCGATTTCCGCCAGAGCCGCCTCGGCGCGCGCGCCGCCGGTGGTCGCGTCGGCGACGATCCCAACCCGGTGACCGGCGGCGGCCTGGCCGCGCGCCAAGTCGAGCACGTGGCGGAACAAGCCGCCGACCGGCGCGCGAAACAGGTGCAGGATGGCGAGGGACCTGTCGGCGACCGTATCGCCGGTCGTTCGCGCGGCTCTCTCCCGCCGCGTGATCGCCGGGGTCGTCGCGGCCGTTTCGAACAGATGCGTGTCCGGCGCAACGCCGGGCATCACCGCGTGAGGGTCAGCCGTCAGTTTCATGACGCGTCCTGTCCTGCATCGCCGACGCGCCTGAACAAAGAATGAAGAGATTGGCTAGAACCAACGCTCGGCGACGACGATGGTGTCACCCGGGTGCACCGGATAGTTGAGCGGAACCGAGTCGACGATGATCCCGTCGCTGCCCTGGTGGTGCACTTCGACCGGCCCGCGCAGCGCGCGCGGGGAGAAGCCGCCCGCGATCGCCACCGCACCTTCCGCCGTCAAGTTCGGCACATAGGGGAATTGCCCGGGCGTCGTCACCTCGCCGAGCACGAAGAAAGGCCGGTAGATTTCGACCTCGACCGCCACGTGCGGCTCGCGCACGTAGCCGTCCTTGAGTTTGCCGGCGATCGCCTGGCTCACCTCGGCGGTGGTCATTCCGCGCGCCGGCACCGGGCCGATCAGCGGCATGGTGATCCTGCCGCTCGCGTCGACCGCGTAGGAATTGCTCAAGCCGTCCTGCCCGAACACGACGACGCGCAAGCGGTCGCCCGAATCGAGGATGTAGGGACCGGCGGGATCGGGTGCAGGCGCGAGCGGCGGCGGGCCGTGCACGCAGCCGCCGAGCCCCAGCCCGACGAGGACGGCGATGAGGATGAATTGCGCCCGCATGAAACGAATCCGCACCCGCGGCGACGGCCGCAGGCGGAATTAAGGCGCCGTATGGTTAACAAAACATCACTTTCGCCCGCCGCCGGTAAGGAATTAACGCGACGGCAACCATAATCGGCTTTCATACCAGTGCCGCGAACCCGAAGTTCGCACAGTGTTGCGGCAAGTTCGAATGCGAACTTCGGGTTCAAAGCGGCACTGGAATAATGAGATTTCTAGTGTCCTGCGATTCCGAAGTTCGCATCAGAGCGTGCCGCAAACCCGGACGAACTTTGGAATCGGGACACTAGTGGGTGCAGCGTTGGCGCGGTACGGAGTCGGCCATGCGAGTAGGTGCGATGTATGCGGGTAGCGCGTTCGACGGGGCGGATTCGCGATCGGTCGAACTGGGGTCGGTCGGCCGGGAATTGTGGCGCAAGAAATGGTGGATACTGGCGCCGACGCTCGTCGTCGCCGCGCTCGCCACCGTCGCCGTAAACATGGTAACGCCGCGCTATAAATCGGAAGCGCGGGCGCTGATCGAAGGCCACGAAAACGTATTCCTGCGCCCGGAGGCCGAGAAGCGAGCCGACCGCGCCGTGGTCGATCAGGAAGCGGTCAGCAGCCGCGTTCAGCTCGTGCTCTCGCGCGACGTGGCGCGCCAAGTGATCCGGCAGCTCAAGCTCGGCGAACTTCCCGAGTTCGATCCGCTGCTGCGCGGGGTGAGCCCGGTAGCGCATCTGCTCCAGGTCGTGGGCGTCGCCAAGGACCCGCTGCGCATGACGGCCGAGGAGCGCGTGCTCGACCGGTACTACGACCGCCTCAACGTCTATCCGGTCGACAAGTCGCGGGTGATCGCCGTCGAGTTCCAGTCTTACGACCCCGACCTCGCCGCGCGCGCGGCCAACGCCGTGATCGACGACTTCGTCGCGCTCCAACTCGCGGCGCAGCAGGAGGAGACGCGCGCGGCCGGGCGCTGGCTCGCGGGCGAGATCGAGGTGCTGCGCCAGAAGGTCGCCGATGCCGAGGCCAAGGTCGAGGAGTACCGCAGCAGATCGAATCTGTTCATCGGCACCAACAACACGACGCTGTCGAACCAGCAGCTCGGCGAACTCAATTCGCAGCTCGCCGCCGCGCGCTCGCAAAAGGCGGACGCCGAGGCCAAGGCCAAATTCATCCGCGACACGCTCAAAGCGGGCAAGTCGCTCGAATCGGCAGATTTCCTCAATTCCGAGCTGATCCGGCGGTTGAGCGAGCAGCTTGCGACCGTGCGCGGCCAGCTCGCCGAACAGTCGTCGACCCTGCTCGACAACCATCCGCGCATCAAGGAACTCAAGGCCCAGATCGCCGATCTCGACCGGCAGCTGCGCACCGAGGCCGAGCGCCTGGCGCGCGCGCTCGAGAACGACGCCCGCATCGCCGGCGCGCGGGTCGAGACCTTGACCGAAAGCCTCAGCCAGTTGAAGCAGCAGGCAGCCACCACCAACGAGCAGGACATCCAGCTGCGCGCCTACGAGCGCGAGGCAAAGGCGCAGCGCGATCTGCTCGAGTCCTATCTCGCGAAGTATCGCGAAGTCACCTCGCGCGACAGCCTGGGCGCGGTGCCCTCGGACGTGCGCGTCATTTCCCGCGCGATCGTCTCCAACACGCCGTTCTTCCCCAAGAAGGTGCCGATCGTGCTGATCGCCGGTCTCGCGATGCTGCTGATCGCCGCCGCCTTCATCGTCACCGGCCAATTGATGGCCGCGAGTTCGACGCGGGCCGAGGCGCCCGGCGCGCAGACGGACGACGAGGCCTATTTCGAGCGCGACGAACCGCGCCTCGATCGCGTCGCCGCCGAGGCGGCGCCGGTGATGCCGGCCGCGGCCGCCGACAGCCGCGAAGAGGACATCGCCGAACTTGCCCGCGACATCGGCGCCGCGCCCGAGGCGGGGCGGCGGGTCGTGGTCGTGGGCGCGCAGCGCCACATCGGCACCACCGTGACCGCGCTCGCGCTGGCGCGCGAACTCTCGCGTCACGCCCGCGTCGTGCTCGTCGACCTCGCCTTCGCGCATCCCAATCTTTCGGCGGTGGCGGTCGATCCGGGCGCGCCCGGCATCGCGGATCTCGTGCGCGGCGGCGCCTCGTTCGGCGCGATCATCACCCGCGACCGCGACTCGCGCGCGCATATCGTGCCGGCCGGCCGCGGCGGCCCCGACAACGCCGCGATCCTCGCTTCCGAGCGCATCGGCGTCGCGCTCGACGCGCTCACGCGCACCTATGATCACGTGGTGATCGACGCCGGAACGGCGTCCGACCCGCTGCCCGAGCCGCTGCTGCGCGGGGCACCGCGCGCCGTACTCGTCGTCATGGGCGTGCCGCAGGAAGCCGCGCGCGTCGCGCGCGACCGGCTGCACGTGGCGGGCTTTGCCGAGGTGGCGATCGTGGGCACAGCTCGGCCGCACGCCGAGATCGCGACGCCCGAGCGAGCGGCGGCGGCTTAGAGCATGATCCCGAAAAGTGGGTGCCGGTTTTCGGAAAAGATCATGCTCCAAGAAGAAGTTAGAGCGGGATGACGATTCGAAGAAAAGTCATCACGCTCTAGGAGCTTTCAGCCTTCAACTTTCCTCAACCGTACGGCAGCATGATCGCGGCGAGCGTGAGGGCATAGCTTGGCCGGCTTGAAGAAAGCGATCCTGCGCACCGGGTTCGAGGCGCTCTATTTCAGCGGCTCGCACCGGTGGCTGCGCCCGTTCGTCGCCGGGATCGGCGCCATTCTCACGCTCCACCACGTCCGCCCGCCGCGGCGCGACGCGTTTCAGCCCAACCGGCTGTTGGAGGTGACGCCCGCGTTCCTCGATGCGGTGATCGTGCGCCTGCGGCGCGCCGGCATCGACCTCGTCAGCCTCGACGAGATGCACCGCCGGCTCACCGCTGCGGACCGCAGCCGGCGCTTCGTTTGTCTCACCTTCGACGACGGCTATCGCGACAATCTCGAATATGCTTTCCCGATCCTCAAGAAGCACGAGGTTCCCTTCGCGCTGTACATTGCGACGAGCTTCCCGGACCGGCTGGGCGAATTGTGGTGGCTCGCGCTCGAAGCGGTAATCGCGCGCAACAGCCGCATCGGCCTCGTGGTCGAGGGCGAGGACCGCAACTTCGACTGCCGCACCACGGCGGAGAAGCGCGACGTCTACGAGGCGATCTATTGGTGGCTGCGCCGGCTGCCGGGCGAGGACGATCTGCGCCATGCGGTGCGTGACCTCGCGACCCGTTATCAGGTAGATGTCGCCGCGTTCTGCCGCGACCTGTGCATGACCTGGAGCGAGATCGAGGAACTCGCCCGCGACCCGCTGGTCACGATCGGCGCCCACACCGTCAACCATGTGCGGTTGGCCAAGGTGGCGGAAAAGACCGCGCGCGCGGAAATGCGCCAGAGCGCGGCGGTGATCGAGAGCGCGCTCGGCCGGCGGCCGATGCACCTGGCCTATCCGGTGGGGGATGCGACTTCGGCGGGCCCGCGCGAGTTCGCAATCGCCCGCGAGCTTGGTTTCAAGACCGCGGTGACGACGCGCCCGGGCGTGCTGTTCCCGGAGCACCGCGCGCATCCGACCGCGCTGCCGCGCATCAGCCTCAACGGCGAGTACCAGCAGCTGCGCTATGTCGAGGTGCTGCTCTCGGGCGCAGCGACCGCCATGGTCAACAAATTCCGCCGCGTCGACGCGGCGTGACGGCCAAGGTCCGGCGCCAACAGCCCGGCCGCCGCTCGCAATGATGTCACAATCAAAAGTGGCGAACGCATTCCGAGACTTTCGTTGCGGGTCATGCACGTCATGTCGAACGCGCACCCGGCACGTCCAAAAAATATTGCTGCGCCGCATTCAGTGAGAGTGGCCGTAACTTGCAGGAAGATTGATAAAACTGCAATAGTCTCGTCAGATCGAAGCCGAATGAGAAGTATGCGTCGGATATCGGACAATATATCGGCGAGCAGCACACATGAACAAATTCACTTATGCTATTACCACATCTCTGCTCAATATCTCATCCATCATGGCTTGCCTCGGCATCATGGGGTGGGGCTCGTCAGCCCTCGCGGAAAAATCTTCGCTTGATTACGGAGGAGACAAGGGCGGAAGCACCTTAAACTATCTCAACCTTGTTGAGCTATTCAATCATAGCGGTGAAACGCTTCGCATCGAAGGTGTCTGTAAGTCGGCCTGCACCATGTTTCTTGGGATAAAAAACGTTTGCGTCGATCGAAACGCGACTCTTTTATTTCATCAGGGGCAACTCAACACGCCAGCCACAGGTCGTATGCTAGCCCAGTATAATGAGAGGCTTAAGAAGTATCTCAAGGATAATGGCATTATGGGGCACCAGGAGTTCCACTCCATTCCCGGGAAGGACATTATTGAGAAATTCGGATACCGGGAATGTCCTCCGAAAAAAAGAGGTTAAAGAGCTAAGGCGTAAGCGTCCTCCCGACCCGGCGGAAATGCGCCGGAGCGCGGCAGTGATCGAGAGCGCGCTCGGCAAGCGCCCCGCGCACCCTGTCGTATCCGATAGGAGACGTGACCTCCCCCGGCCCGCGCGAGTTCGCAATCGCGCGCGAGCTTGACTTCAACGGCGAGTACCAGCAGCTGCGCTACGTCGAAGTGCCGCTCTCGGGCGCCGCGACCGCCATCGTCAACAAATTCCGGCGGGTCGATGCGGCGTGAGCTACTTCCCGCCCGGGCCGAGCGGGCAGCTGCCCGGGTGCTCACAACGCGGCGGTGTCGCCTTAGTGGTAGCGCCGACGTCTGCCGAAGCCGGACCTTCGACGCCGGCGATGACCGCGGTCACATGCCAGCGGTAGGCCGATTGCGACGTTAGGCCGGCATCGGCGAAGCTTGGGCCGGCAACGCTTCCCACTGGTTCGAACGCCGCGCCGGGGCCGGCGCGCCACACGCGATAGGCATCGGCTCCGGGCACCGCACGCCAGGCCAGCGCGGCAGCCCGGTCCGTCGTGTCGATCACCGCTACGCGGGCGGGGGCCGCGCCGGCGGCCGGCGGCATCGGCGGCTGCGTCCGGTATTTTGCCGTCAGCGCGTCGAGCATCTTTTTGATGGCGGTTATCTGGCGCCCCGACTTCGTGATATAGGCGTCGTCGTTGGTCACGTAGCCCCACCAGTCCCAGCATGCCAACGGGTTGAACGGCTGGGTCGGCAGCGCCAAGGGGCGCGCCCGCGTTTGCGGATAGAGCACGATGATGCGGTTCGTGTCCGCCCATTCGTTGTAGCCCACCCTGTCGATGACCTGACGGCCGATGTCTTTGGCGTCCTGCTGGCATCCGTGCAGCACGATATGCACGCGGCACGCCGGGCCGGTCGTGTCTTCGCAGTCCTTCGGCACGAACACGTAGCCTTCGTCGGCCATGCTCAGCGCGCCCGGCGTATCGGGCAAGGCGTAGCTCTCTTGGGAAAAGCTCATCACCTTCCCGGTAAGCTCGTTGGGGCTGCGCGTCGGTTCCAGCGCGCCATAGATGTGCTGCAGGATGATCCCCGCCTGGTCGTAGCCGCAGCTGTCGATGAACGGCGATGCGGTCGCACTGCAGTCTTGCTCGGCGTTTGCTGCCTGCGGCAGCACGAAGGCATGCCCGGCGCCGAGCGAGTCCTGATAAAACAGATTTCCTCGACCTGGGTCGCCCAAATAGTGTTGATAGAACGCGGCCGTCGCCTGCATCACCGACGCGACGACCGTGTCGTCGTTATAGCCGTGGAACAGATAAATCTTCTGGCGCCGCAAATTGTCCGTCGGATCGATGGCGCCGGATGCAGCCTCCTTGTCGGTCATGCCGGTGAACACGCTCGGCGGCGGGGGCGGGCCCGTCATGCATGCGGTGGTCGCAATCTTGATGCTGGCCTGGGCGCAATAGACCGGGCCCCCGGAAATGACGCCGACCCCCCGGATGGTCGATGACCAGGCGGTTGCGAATTGCACCGCCATGAAGGCACCCGACGAGAGGCCGGAGACGGAGCTCTGGGCAATGTCGGCGTTGTAGGACGGGAGCTTTTCAAGGTCGGCGGCCGGTGCCGGCGTGACGACCGAACCGGCGAACGCCAGCACTAAAGCCAGGCAATGCAGCGGCGAATTCCGAGGCGCGAGGGGCATGGCAAACTCCTTATTGGTTTGCAAATGCCCTCCACGGCGTTTCCCCACATTAGTCTAGACGGTTCAACGTAAAATAGACAGCACCTTGTGCGCGACAGGTGGGAGGAACGCTGCGTGGCTCGTCAGCGGCGGTCGGCCTCCGGCCGCGACATCCAGCTGATCAGCGGCATCGCCGGCAGCACCCAGTCTCGTCCGGAATCATGCGTGGGCTCGCCGCTGTCTGGACCAGTGAATGAGAACGGCAGCCAAGACGATGAGGCCGACGACGGCGCTAAAGGAGGTCAACATGAACTTCAGCGAGGAACACACGGACGTCAGGAACGGCACGACCGGCATCGGTCCGTGCAGGATCATGACAAGAAGGCCGACGTTCTCGAGGCAATCGAACAGGCCGGCGAGCAGCCCGCCGCAGGCCGATAGGCCGGCGACGAAGGCCAGGCGGGACATGCCGCGTCGCGCTGCCGCGCGTTCGCCCGTCAGACCGATGAAGAACAGCAAGCTCGCATAAGCGAGAATGAACAGATAGTCGAGCCAGACTTGATTGGCGGCCTTGCACTCGCATCTGCCCCGGTGCCACGCCTCCACGATCGCGCTGGCATTGTCGATTGTCCAGGCTTGTTGCAGCGGCACGTTTCCGAGCGGGATGCCTCCGCAGTACTCCGCCCCCCGGATAATCAACACGGCTCCGAGGGCGCCGGTGGCAAATGCCGCGACCACGCCCAACGCGCAGCTTGCGCCGATGCGGCGCAGCGCCTCGACCCCGATCATTTTGTTCGTTCTCCGGCCCTCACCCGCGAAAGTAGAGGCTCGGCGATCGGCCGCCGCAGGTCAAGCACCCTCGCGGTCGGGGCGCGACATCCAGCTGATCAGCGGCATCGCCGGCAGCACCCAGCCGAGCCCCGCCACCGCGTAATAGATCCACGCTGCAAGGCTGTTGGTGGAGCGGAAGGCGAATTGCGCCACCGCCATGGCGACGAGCGCCCAGGCGGTGACCAGCGCCAGCAGGGCGATCGTGCCGATCAGCTTGCGCGTGCGCATGCGCATGAACAGACTCTCGGGGCGCGACACGGCGCCGATTGCGACGCCGCCGGCCGCTCTATAAGGTCCGCCGCGTTCGTTGCAAGCGGAGAGCTCATGACCGAGGCAAGCGCAGCATCGGCGCATGTGCGCGCGATCCGGGTCTGGCTCGTCGCGATCGCCGCGCTCCTCGTCGCCATGGTGCTCGTCGGCGGGGCGACCCGGCTGACCGAGTCCGGCCTCTCGATCGTCGAGTGGCAGCCGGTAACCGGCACCCGGCCGCCGCTCTCCGCCGCGGACTGGCAGACCGAGTTCGACAAATACCGCTCAACGCCGCAATACCGGCATCTCAACGCCGGCATGAGTCTCGACGACTTCAAGGCGATCTACTGGTGGGAATGGGCGCACCGGCTGCTCGGCCGCGTGATCGGGGCGGCGTTCCTCTTGCCCTTCCTGTTTTTCCTGTGGCGCGGCGCTCTTGCGCCGCGGCTGCGCGCGCGACTGTGGACGATTTTCGCGCTGGGCGCGCTGCAGGGCGCGGTCGGCTGGTGGATGGTGGCGTCCGGCTTGGTGAACCGCGTCGAAGTTTCGCAATATCGCCTGGCGACGCACCTCGTGCTCGCGTGCGCGATCTTCGCCGCGATCGTCTGGACCTTGCAGAGCCTCGGGCAACGGGCGGCCGCCGCGGTGCCGGCGCGCCTGCGCTGGAGTGCGGCCGCACTGCTGGCGTTGGTGCTGGTACAAATCTATCTCGGCGCGCTGGTGGCGGGCCTGCGCGCGGGCCTCGTCTACAACACCTGGCCGCTGATCGACGGCAGCTTCTTGCCGGGAGCCGATGCCTTGTTCGCGAGCGTGCCGGCCTGGCGCAACCTGTTCGAAAACGCGCTTACGGTTCAGTTTGATCACCGCCTGACGGCCTACGCCCTGTTGATCTTCGCCGTGCTGCACGCGTTCGACGCGGCAAGGACGCGCAGCGGGCCGGCGTTCGCCAGCGCGCTGGCGCTCGCGGCGGCGGTGACCGTCCAGGCGGTCCTGGGGATTCTCACGCTCGTTTACGTGGCGCCGCTGGGGCTGGCGCTCGCGCACCAGGGCATGGCGATCGCCGTGCTGACGCTCGCGGTCGCGCACGCGCAGCGACTTGCGCCCTTCACGCGCGGAAGGCGGGAGGCGCTCGCGATCGGGCGCGAAGGTATTGCGCAGGGCAGGGGGGCCGCATGATCGATCTTACTCTTCGCGGCCACATCGCCGTCCTCACCCTGCGCCACGGCAAGGCCAACGCCATGGACGGCACCTTCTGCCGCGACCTGCTCGCGCGCCTCGACGAACTGCGCGCATCGCCGGCGCGCGCCATCGTGATCACCGGCCAGGGCAAGATTTTTTCCGCCGGCGTCGATTTGCTGCAGGCGCTCGACGGCGGGCCCGACTATTTCCGGCACTTCCTGCCGCCGCTGCGCCGCGCGTTCGAGGAAGTGTTCTTCTATGAGAAGCCGATCGTCGCCGCCGTCAATGGCCACGCGATCGCCGGCGGCTGCGTGCTCACCTGCGCGGCCGACCGCCGGCTGATGGCGCAAGGCGAAGCCCGCATCGGCATCACCGAGCTTCTCGTCGGCGTGCCGTTCCCGGTGATCGCGTTGGAGATCATGCGCTTTGCCGCGGCCCCGCAGCATTTCGAGCGCATCGTCTACAGCGGGGCAACGTTTGCGCCCGACGCCGCCGTCGGCCTCGGCCTCATCGACGAGGCGGTGCCGGCCGATGCGCTCGTCGATCGCGCGCTTGCCGCCGCCGAGACGCTGGCCGCGCTCGGCCCGGAGGCCTTCGCGCTCACCAAACGGCAGACCCGCCAGCCGGTGCGCGAGCGGCTCGCAAAGGACGGCCCGCGCTTCGATCCGGCGGTCGATGAAATCTGGTACGCGCCGGAAACGACCGCGCGCATCCGCGCCTACGTCACGCGCACGTTCAAGAAGATGTAGGGCGCAATAGGCCGAAGGCCGTATTGCGCCGCATTACGTGATGCGCCGCATTGTGTTTGCAACGGCGCAATACGCGGCCCATCGGCCGCTATTGCGCCCTACGCCGCCTCCAGCGCCTGGTCGAGGTCGGCGATGATGTCGGCCTTGTCCTCGATGCCGATCGACAGGCGCACCACGTCCGGGCCGGCGCCGGCCTGCACCTTCTGCTCGTCGGAGAGCTGCTTGTGGGTGGTCGAGGCGGGATGAATGATGAGCGAGCGGGTGTCGCCGATATTGGCGAGGTGCGAGAACAGCTTGACGTTCGAGACGAGCTTGACGCCGGTCTCGTAGCCGCCCTTGAGCCCGAAGGTGAACACCGCGCCGGCGCCATTCGGCACGTATTTCTTGGCGAGGTTGTGATAGCGGTCGCCGGGCAGGCCGGGATAGCTCACCCACGCGACCTTGCGGTGGGCGGCGAGCCACTCGGCGACGGCTTGCGTGTTCTCGCAGTGGCGCGCCATGCGCAGCGGCAAGGTCTCGATGCCGGTCAAAATCAGAAACGCGTTGAACGGCGAGAGCGAGGGGCCCATGTCGCGCAGGCTCAGCACCCGGCAGGCGATCGCGAAGGCGAAGTTGCCGAAGGTCTCGTGCAGCACGATGCCGTTATATTCCGGGCGCGGCTGCGAGAGCATCGGGTAGCGGCCCTCGCGCGACCAGTTGAAGGTGCCGCAGTCGACGATCAGCCCGCCGATCGAGTTGCCGTGCCCGCCGAGGAACTTGGTGAGCGAATGCACGACGATGTCGGCGCCGTACTCGATCGGCTTGCACAGGTAGGGCGTGGCGAGCGTGTTGTCGACGATCAGCGGCACGCCGGCGCGCTTGGCAATCGCAGCGATCGCCTCGATGTCGGTGATGACGCCGCCCGGGTTGGCGATCGATTCGATGAACACCGCCTTGGTCTTCGGCGTGATCCCGCGTTCGAACGTGCCGATGTCGTCGGGGTCGGCCCACACCACGTTCCAGCCGAAGTTCTTGAACGAATGGTTGAACTGGTTGATCGAGCCGCCGTAGAGCTTCTTCGAGGCGACGAATTCGTCGCCCGGCCGCATCAGCACGTGCATGACGAGCACCTGGGCGGCATGGCCCGAGGCGACCGCGAGGCCGGCGGTGCCGCCTTCGAGCGCGGCGACGCGCTCTTCCAGCACCGCGTTGGTGGGGTTGCCGATGCGGGTGTAGATGTTGCCGAACGTCTGCAGCCCGAACAGCGCGGCGGCGTGATCGACGTCGTCGAACACGAAGGACGTGGTCTGGTAGATCGGCGTGGCGCGCGCGCCGGTGGTCGGATCGGGCTGGGCGCCGGCGTGCACCGCCAGCGTCGCAAACCCCGGGGTGCGTTCGGTCATGGGCCGGTCCTCGCGGGATAAGGGCCGGCGGGCGCCGGTCCGGGGAATGCTTCTAAGGCACGGCCGGATTGGGTCAAGCGCGCGCCGCCCCGGCCTTGGAGCGGGATGACTTTAACTTCGCATCGTCATCCCGCGCGCCCGGCGCCGGGCTTTGCGCCCGCCGAGTCGATGGTGGCGCCCCCGGTCACGGTGGTTCGGTCAAGCGACATGCGCTGCACCCCGCGCCCCAAAATTTGCGCGCGTTTGGCAGTGAGCGTGCGCGAGTTCACTCCCATCCAACCGATCTCGGAGGAGAGCCGGCCGTATTCGATCTTGGGGCAGCGGTTCATCACCACCTTGAGTCCGGCGGCCTCCGCGGTGGCGGCCGCCTCGTCGTTGCGCACGCCGAGCTGCATCCAGATCACCTGCGGCCGGGCTTTGAGCGCCAGCGCCTCGGCGACGATCTGCGGCGCGTAGCGCGCGGCGCGAAACACGTCCACCATGTCGATCGGCTCGGGCACGTCGGCGAGCCGCGCGTAGACTTTGCGCCCGAGGATTTCCTTGCCCGCCTGGCCCGGGTTGACCGGGATCATGTTGTAGCCGCGCTCGAGGAGATATTTGAACGCGAAATAGCTCGGCCGGTTGTCCTTCGGCGAAATCCCCACCATGGCGATGGTCTTCACCGTGTTGAGGATGCCGCGGATGTAGGCGTCCGAATAGCTGTCGTGGTTCATCGCTAGTGCCGCGAACCCGAAGTTCGCACTACAATTGCCGCGAGTCCAGATGCGAACTTCGGGTTCAAAGCGGCACTAGACTCATAAAGTTGGCAAGTGTCCTTCGATTCCGAAGTTCGCAACGGTCGTGCTGCAAGGTTGGGCGAACTTCGGAATCGGGACACTTGCGCGTCAGCGGTCCTGCCACGTCGGCGACCGCTTTTCGATGAAGGCGCCGATGCCCTCTTCGGCGTCGCGCGCGAGCATGTTCTCGACCATGGTCTGCGAGGCGTAGGCGTAAGCGTCGGCGAGATTCATTTCCAGTTGGCGGTAGAACGCCTCCTTGCCGATTTTCACGGTCAGCGCCGATTTCGCGGCGATGTCGCGCGCGAGCGCCATCGCCTCCTCGCGCTCGCGGCCGGCGGGAACGGCGCGGTTGACGAGACCGATGCGCCGCGCCTCCTCGGCCGACACCGCCTCGCCGGTGAGCAGCATTTCCATCGCGTGTTTGCGGGCGACGTTGCGCGAGAGCGCGACCATCGGGGTCGAGCAGAACAGGCCGATGTCGACGCCCGGCGTGATAAAGCGCGCGGCGGTCGAGGCGACCGCGAGATCGCAGCTTGCCACGAGCTGACAGCCGGCCGCCGTGGCGGGGCCGCCGACCGCGGCAATCACCGGCTGGGGCAGGTGGACGATCGCCTGCATCATCGTGCTGCAGGCCTCCATCATGTGACGGAAATATTCTCGCCCGCGATCGGGCGCGCTGCGATGGGCAGTGAGTTCCTTGAGATCATGGCCGGCGCAGAAGGCCGGGCCTTTGGCGCCGAGCACCACGGCGCGCACGGAACGCTCGGTCGCGATCCTCGCCAGCGCGTCCGAGAGCGCGGCGATGAGCGCCTCGGAAAGGCTGTTGCGCGCCTGGGGGCGGTTAAGCGTGAGCACGGCGACCTTGCCCAAATCCTCGCGCAGCAGGACCGGCACCGCTGAAGCGGCGTCCGCGCGGCTGGCGTAGGTTTGTGCGCTCATGGGCGAAGCCTTTGCCAAATAGGTAGGTCATTGTATCCGATCCGCAATCGGTACGAAAACGCGAGTCAGGTAGGGGAGACGATGACAGACGCGCCGAGGCTCAGCGCGGAGGAATTGGAGCGGTTGCTCTCGCCCGAGTTTCCGCGCCTGTTCCATCCGGAAACCGGCATCGCGATCCTAAAGGTGTGGCACCGCGGCGCGACCGTGCGCCAGGGCTTCCATCCGCGCGCGCTGCGCCCGGGCGGCACGATTTCCGGCGCCAGCATGATGCTACTTACGGATTTCACCATGTATGTCGCGGTGCTCGCTGCGATCGGCTGGGTGCCCGGGGCAGTGACCACCAACCTCAACATCAATTTCTTGAGCAAACCCGCGCCGCGCGCGCTGGAGGCGGATTGCCGGCTGATCAAGCTCGGCCGACGCGTGGCGGTCGGGGAGATCGGCATTCGTTCGGAGGGCGAGGCGGACCTCGTCGCGCACGCCACCTCGACCTACGCGATTCCACGGGTCGCTTGAGCCTGTTGCGCGACGGTAACATAAAACCAAAAATGTAACACTTTGGAATAATTACAGTTTTGCTCGATAAAGGCGGTTGACCGCGGCGGCCGCCTCCGATAAAAGCCCGCGTCTTCGTGAACGGATCGGTTTTCCCATGGCAACCTATTCGGCCAAGCCCGCCGAGGTCGAAAAAAAGTGGGTGCTCATCGACGGCACCGGGCTCGTCGTCGGCCGGCTCGCCTCGCTCGTGGCGCTGCGATTGCGCGGCAAGCACAAGCCCACCTACACGCCGCACGTCGATTGCGGCGACAACGTCATCGTCGTCAACGCCGAGAAGGTCGTGCTCACCGGCCGCAAGGTGCAGCAGAAGGTCTACCGGCACCACACCGGCTACATCGGCGGGATCAAGGAACGCACCGCCAAGTTCATCCTCGAAGGCAAGTTCCCCCAGCGGATCGTGGAAAAGGCGGTGGAACGCATGCTGCCGCGCGGCGCGCTCGGCCGGCGCCAACTCGGTAACCTGCGCGTCTACAAGGGTCCCGAACATCCCCATGCGGCACAGCAGCCGGAAACGCTCGACGTCGCCGCCATGAACCGGAAGAACACGAGGAGCGCGT
>Ga0187784_10001437_pt1 | contig 18893 bp, 14 predicted proteins | sample 1015_SJ02_MP15_2_FD_132964 | JGI IMG/M metagenome (GOLD analysis project Ga0187784, IMG submission 132964) | Tropical peat soil microbial communities from peatlands in Department of Meta, Colombia - 1015_SJ02_MP15_20_MG | ecosystem: Environmental > Terrestrial > Soil > Wetlands > Peat | place...
AAGAAGATCCGAAAGTGGCCGCGTTTCGCCGTAAGATGCAACAGCCCGAGTACCAGAGGATTTATCAGCGACGGGCGCAGGTGGCGGAGTTCTCGAACGCTTGTTTGAAGGAGAAGAGGGGATTGCGCAGGTTCCTGCGCCGAGGCCTGGAGAAAGTGCAAGCGGAGTTGGGTTGGGCGTGCTTGACTTGCAATGTGGCCATCTGGATTCGACTGCAGCGCAGAATCACTCCCCAGGCGGCGACCTAGGATACGTGTGCCTGGACGCCGAGGAAAGGGACACAAGGACAGGAGAGAGAAAGAAAACGGATTGAGAAAACAAGTTAAAAGCATCGACTCGTCCTAACAACGGCCAAAGATCGACATTCGAGGGAACAGAGCGGCTTGGCAAAGCCGGGAAATTGACAGCTTCAGAACCTTTCCGAGAGACGCTCCACCTGCGTACACCCTCTGCGCAGGCTGGAAGGCTGAGATTTCAGCCTGCGCAGAGGAAGACGAAGGGTCGGCACCGGCCGGAAAGCCGGAGGCTGTCCGCAAGTCGGGGCGGGAGAGCCACGCTCAGCATTGGCGTGAGCGGCTAATCAGGGCAGCCGCAGACCCGCTTGCCCCTGCGCTTGACTTTCACTGTTTCCAAGGCTACATTGTTAAGGAGTTGATGCGAAGTAAACTCTCTCTCCCAACGCCGGTTCTCGGCGCGTCCTCCGACCACCGCAGGATGGTGATTCTCTCATCTAGGAGGGTGTGAAGCATCCAGGGAAAATGAAGACGAGTGTGATGATTCCGAATGGAGTGGAAGAGTTGGTGGGAACGCATGATGGAAACCTGCGCTTGCTGGAGAGGTGTTTCAATGTTTCCGTGCACCTCGGCGAGGAAGGGCTGGAAATCGATGGCGGGGATCTCGAAGTGCGGCGCGCGCAGAAACTTCTGGAAGAGTACGCCGACTTGGTGGAGGCCGGGTCCCGCTTTGACAGTTCCGAGGTCGAGGCCTTCCTGCGCATCGTCTGCCAGGATCCGGATGCCACGCTGAAAGGTCTTGCCGAGGCCGGCCGCCCGCGAGCCTTCGGCAAGAAGTCCATCACCCCCAAAAGTCTGAACCAGCGCAGCTATGTTGACGCGATTGAGCGGCACGACATGGTGTTCGGAATCGGCCCCTCGGGTACGGGAAAAACTTACCTGGCCGTGGCCATGGCCGTGGATGCCCTGCTGAGCAAAGAAGTGAGCCGCATCATCCTGGCGCGGCCCGCCGTGGAAGCGGGCGAACGCTTGGGATTCCTTCCCGGAACTCTCCAGGAGAAAGTGAACCCCTATTTGCGCCCGCTTTACGATGCTCTTTACGACGTACTGGACCCGGACAGGGTGGAACGCTATTTGGAGAAAGGCATTATTGAGATCGCACCTATCGCTTTCATGCGTGGCAGGACCTTGAACGACGCCTTCGTGATTCTTGACGAGGCCCAAAACACCACCAGCGAGCAGATGAAGATGTTTCTCACCCGACTGGGCTTCAACTCCAAGGCGGTGGTCACGGGTGACATCACCCAAATCGATCTTGATGGGAGGCGTTCCGGCCTCGTCGAAGCGATTGAGGTGGTCTCCAGGGTGCCGGGGATCAGTTTTGTGTACTTTACGGAGCGGGACGTGGTCCGGCATACCCTGGTGCAGCGCATCATCCGCGCTTACGAGGAATACGACCAGGCGCGCGCCGCGCTCGGGGCTAACAGCAAGAACCACTAAGCGCCCTTGATCCTTAATCAACAGGACAAATACGTTGTCAATACTTCCCGCCTGGGGGATTATGTTGGGGAGCTCAAGCAGGCGCTCCGACTGGGCAGCCGAGATTGCAACGTATGCCTGGTCGGCGACCGGGAGATCAAGCGCTTGAACTCGCTCTACCGCGGCAAGGATCGCGCCACCGATGTTTTATCATTTCCGTGGCATCCTGAGCCGAGGCAGACTCGAGCGCGAGCAAGAAGCAAAGCCGCTCGACGCAGGCAAGCCGGACGGCGCGCACGGGAGCGCGCGACGCTGGAGTTCGAGGACTTCCTCGGCGACATCGTCATTTCCGTCGAAACGGCCAGAATCAACGCCCGCAGAGAAGGACACTCAACACTGAACGAGATTCGATGGCTTATCTTGCACGGCGTCCTTCACCTGCTGGGCTACGATCACGAACAGGATCATGGCGAAATGAACCGGCTGGAGCTTTCCCTGCGCAGACGGCTGGGCATTCGATGAGACCAGGATCATTTGCCGTTTGAAATTCTTTTTCTATGGACTACGGGACCATCCTGATCACTGTTGTATGGCTGATCGTTCTGGCGGTCCTCCTGGTGGCCGGGTCAGTGGCTTCTTATTTGAGGTTGCTGATGCGTCGCCTGACTGCCGTGAGCGCCAGGAAGCTGTTTCGTCCTGGCGAGGTGGGGCGCATCACCATCGACCGGGAGCGTGTCGGGGTCTCGATTTCCGCCTTGCACGGCGCGGCGATGCACTTGTTCGCCGTGGGCGTGACCGCGCTGTTAGTGCTGCGCCGGCCGAATCACCTCTGGGGAAACATCGGCGCCGCTTTGGTCATAGTCCTCACGGCCGTGGCCATAGCCGACCAGCTCATACCTTTCTTGCTGGTGGCGCGCCATGACGAGCCGGAGCTCATCCTCGAGCTCTGGATGCCTGTGGTGCGCCGGCTGGTTTATCTGGCCTTGCCGATCACTTTCCCCATCCTGATTTCCACCACCATGAGCCGTTTATTGGAGTCCACGGAGCAGGAACCGGAGCCGCCCAGCCCACAGGAGGACCTGCAAGAGTTCATTGAAGTCGGCGAGCAGGATGGCTTGCTCGAAAAAGGCGAGGCTGAACTCGTCCAGTCGGTGGTGGAATTCGGCGACAAGGTGGTGCGCGAGGTGATGACGCCGCGCACCGAAATTGCCGCCATCGAGGCGAACGCCCCGGTGGAAGACCTGCGCAAGCTGTTCCGCGAAAAGCGCCTGACCCGATACCCTGTCTTTGCCGGGCAGTTGGACCATATCGAGGGTATTGTGAGCGTTCGCGACCTTATGGAGTTGCCGCCGGAAGAACAAGCTCGGGTCACGCTGCGCAGCCTGATCCGGCCTGTCCCCTTCGTTCCGGAAACGCGTCACATCAAGGACCTGCTGAAGGAGTTGCAGAAATCCACCACCCAGATGGCTATCGTCATCGACGAATATGGCAGCGTCGCCGGCCTGGTGACCATCGAGGACATGCTGGAAGAGATTGTGGGAGAAATCAAGGATGAAGTCGAGCCCCATGCCCAGGATATCGTCAAGGAATCGGAGAATTCCTATCTTGTGTCAGGTCACACCGACTTGTCGCAAATTGGCGACGAACTGCATGTCCCTCTCCAGGCTCCGGGCTACTCCACGCTGGCGGGCTTGGTGTTGGCCCAACTCGGTCACGTTCCCGTTCCTGGCGAAAAGGTGCAGAAGAACGGGTTGACCATCGAAGTGCTGGAAGCTAACAAACGGACGGTCTTGAAAGTGCGCCTGATTCTGTCTCCGAGAGCCGCGCAGCCTGCTGAGGACCATGGCGGATCAGACTAAATCGGGATTTGTGGCCGTAGTGGGAAGGCCGAACGTCGGGAAGAGCACCTTGGTGAATGCGTTGGTGGGAACCAAGGTCTCCATCGTCACGGCCGTGCCGCAGACCACGCGCAATCGAATTCTTGGGATCGTAAACCGGCCGGGCGCGCAAATCGTGCTCATGGACACGCCCGGCATCCACCGCCCGCTTTCGCGCCTCAATGACCAGATGATGACCTTCGTTCGCCAGGCGCTCACCGAACGGGATTTGGCGGTGCTGATTGTGGATGCCTCCGAGCGCTTCGGCCATGGAGATGAGTTTGCTTTGGGATTGCTGAAGGAATACGCGCCGCGCACCATTTTGGCGCTCAACAAAATCGACCGAGTCAAGAAGCCCAAACTTCTGCCTCTCATGGAGCGCTACTCGCAGTTATACAATTTCGAAGAAATCATGCCCATCTCGGCTCTGCGGGGAGAAGGTCTTACGGAACTTCTGGACGCCATCGTGCGCTTGCTCCCCGAGGGTCCGCAATACTTCCCGCCCGAAATGTACACGGATCAGCCGGAACGCTTCCTGGCCTCGGAGATCGTGCGCGAGAAGGTTATCCTTCACACCCGGCAAGAACTTCCCTATGCCACCGCCGTGTTCATCGACGATTTCGAGGAAGGTGAAACCATCACCCGTATCCACGCCAGTATCGTGGTGGAGAGGGAGTCACAGAAACCCATCATTATTGGCTCGGGCGGCGATATGCTGAAGCAGATCGGCAGCGAGGCCCGCGGGGAGCTGGAAAGGTTGTTCCCTCCTAAGGTTTTTCTTGAATTGTACGTTAAAGTCGAACCCCACTGGCGTGATGTGAGGCCCATTCTTGCCTCCCTCGACTACCGCAATGAGGTGTAGAGAGGCGACTGACAATTGACAACTGACGACTGACTATTGACAACGGACACCCCCATGATTTACGCGACGGTTCTCATCCTGATTGTTCTCGTGCTGCTCACGGTCAGCCTGACGCGCATGTTGAAGGTCAAGACGCACGCCGGTTTTATGCTGGCAGAGCGCAAACTTTCTGCGGGGGTGTTGGTCTTCACTCTGTTGTGCTCGTGGATAGGGGCTGGAAGCCTTTTTGGGGGCGCGGAGTTCGCCTATCGTAACGGCTTGGCGTCTCTATGGTTCCCTGCGGGGGGGTGGGCGGGTCTGCTGGTGATCTACTTCATTGCCGGACGCGTTCGGGCGTTCGCGCAATACACCGTCCCGGATCTGCTGGAGGTCAGGTACAGTCCGATTGCCCGCGTTTTTGGGACACTCTGCATCATCGTCTCCTACACCGCCATCGTCAGCTACCAGTTCCGCGGTGGGGGAAGAGTTCTAAACCTCGCCTTCGGAGTCAGCGAAAGGGCCGGAACGTTTATCCTGGCAGGGTTCGTGATCCTGTTTACGGCCCTGGCGGGAATGTCGTCGGTCGCATATACGGATGTAGCGATTGGCGTGCTCGTTACGGCCGGCTGCCTCATTGCTTTGCCGGCAATGCTTCTGCGCGCCGGCGGGTGGAGGGCCATGCACTCGACGTTGCCTCCGAGTCACTTTACGTTCAGCGGTGGGATGGCGTGGACTGAGGTGCTTGGCTACTTCCTTCCCACTTTCATGCTGATGATTGGGAACCAGAGTTCCTACCAAAAGTTCTTTTCTGCCCGCAGCGAGCGGGATGCTCGCCTTTCCGTGCTGGGTTGGATCGTGGGGACGTTTTTCCTGGAAACGGTTATCGTGCTTCTGGCCATGGTGGGGGGAGTGCTGTTTCACAAAGAGATCGAGTCAGGCGCGCTTCCGGCCTGGGGGATCGTGCCCTACGCGGCGCGCCATGGTGTGGCGCCGCTGGTAGGCGCTATTTTTCTGGGTGCGGTTTTTGCCAAAGTGCTGTCCACGGGAAACAACTACTTGTTCTCGCCCGCCACGAACGTGGTTCACGACGTTTTCCAACGCTTGTTTTCGAAGGTGGCGAGCGATCGCGCCTTGCTCCTTTTTTCGCGTCTCACCGTGGTGGTGCTGGGGGTCATCGCCCTGGTGCAAAGCTTCCAGCCCTCGGTTTTGGCCACGGCAGTTTATGCTTACGATGTATATGGCGCCGGGTTAACACCTGCCGTCGTGGCCGCTTTCTTTTGGAAGCGTACTACCACCGCCGGCGGGCTTAGCTCGATTGTTGCAGGCACAGTGGTGGCGGTGCTGTGGAAGGTGTTTGGCTTGGAGGCTCATCTCCCCATGATTTTTCCTGCGCTCGCGGCCTCGCTGTTTTGCCTGATCGGCGTGAGCCTGCTCACCGCTCCGCCCCGCGCCGAACAGTGGCAGCCGTTCTTTAAAGAACGGGTTTCAGGTGTCAGGTGACAGGTGTCAGGGGCGCGCAGGTTGGAAGTGCACGTTCCGGGTGTTGGGTTTCAGGGCCTTCTGACTCCTGACTTCTGACTCCTGACTTCTTTTCTCAATTCACTGATCTGCCGACGGAGGAACTATGGAACTGACCCAGATTCAATCGACGCTTCGGGAAAACGGGCTCGACGGCTGGCTGTTTTACGACCACCATCGTCGGGACCCCATTGCCTACCGCATATTGAAGATCAATCCGCCCATGTGTACGCGGCGCTGGTATTACCTGATTCCGGCCGAGGGAGAACCGTACAAGCTCATTCATCGTGTGGAGAGACACAACCTGGCAGGTTTGCCTGGGCGCGAGCTCGAATACTCCTCTTGGAAGGAACAACGCGAAGGTCTGAGCAAGATTCTGGAAGGCAAGAGGCGTATTGCCATGCAGTATTCGGCCCTGAACGACATCCCTTATGTGGGCCTGGTGGACGCCGGGACAATCGAATTGGTGAAGAGTTTGGGCGTGGAAGTGGTTTCATCGGCAGACTTGGTCCAATTGTTTGAGGCGCGGTGGGGGGACGAGGCGCTGGCGTCGCACCTGGAGGCAGGCAAGGTGGTGCATGCCGCCGTGCGCGCGGGTTTTGCCGCTGTCGGGGATGCGGTGCGGGCGGAAAAGGGAATCACGGAGTACGATGTCCAGCAGGCCATGCTCCGTATCTTTGAGGCCGGCGGCGTGGTGGCGGATGAGGGGCCCGTGGCGGCGGTCAACCAAAACAGCGCCAATCCCCATTACATGCCGATGCGCGACCGCTCCTCGCCCATTGGTGTCAATGATTTCGTTCTGCTGGATGTGTGGGGAAAAATGAACAAGCCTGGGGCGGTTTATTTCGACATTACGTGGACAGGCTTCGTGGGTGCAGAGGTTCCGCGCCGCTACTCGGAAATCTTCGAGGTTGTGCGGGAAGCGCGTGATGCCGCAGTGGCCTTCGTCCAGGCCGCCATGAAGAGTGGACGAACGATTCACGGCTTCGAAGTCGATGACGTGTCGCGCGGTGTGATCACCCGCCGGGGATACGGGCAGTACTTCGTTCATCGCACCGGACACTCCATCGGCGAAGATGTGCACGGTAACGGGGCCAACATCGATAACTTCGAGACGCGTGACACGCGCCGGTTAATTCCCGGAACCTGTTTTTCCATCGAGCCTGGGATCTACCTCTCCGAGTTCGGGGTGCGAACTGAAGTGAATGTGTTTGTCGAGGAATCCAATGCGCGGGTGACCGGGGAGATTCAACAAGCTGTCATCCCCATCCTTGGGTAGCGGTGGGATGAAATTCGTGATAGGTCGTTTGGTCCAGATGGAGGGGGAAGGTGGGAGCGCCGCTTCGGTCATTTTGTCTGACCATGGACGCCGGGCTCAAAAGTAACTCTCAACCTTTGCCCGTCGCAACCTACAGACGAATGCATGGTCACTGAGCAATCGCCTCTCCCCGAGCTGCACGCCGGAGTCGTTCCGGTGAAAGCGGCAATCCAGAATGCGGACAAAGCACCTCTGAAGGTTTCCGGGGTGGAATGGTGGCGCTTGGGGACAGGCCCGCTATAATTTGGCTTGACATTCGCTTTTTATTCGCCTATGCTTGATCTCCTGTACACTCACATCCCAGAATGGAGGATTTTATGACGATCAGTGAAGCGCTTCTGCCGGAATTCGATCAGGAGATGGCCAAAACTCGCAAGGCCCTGGAAAGGGTTCCGTACAAGCCGGACTTCGCCCCGCATCCAAAGTCGATGCCGCTCGGCAAGCTGGCCCCCCACATAGCTCAGCTTGCCGGCTTCGGCCTCAGCGTGCTTGAGACCCCGCATCTGGACTTTTCTGCGGGCAGCTACAAACCCTTGCCTTTCGAATCCGCGGCGCAGCTCGTCAGGGTAATGGATGAAGGCGCGGCCAAGGTCCGAGAAGCTCTCATTCGCACACCGGAGGAAGCCTGGAAGGCGAATTGGAAACTCGCTATCAATGGCCATGCCATCTTCGAGGGACCTCGGTTCCTGGCTTACCGTGAGATGTTCCTCAACCACCTTGTCCATCATCGAGCTCAGCTTGGCGTCTACTTGCGCCTGAACGGCGTCGCCGTACCTGCCATTTATGGACCGTCGGCCGATGAGCCCTGGGCTTGAAGACCGACGACGAAAACCAGCGGTTGGGTAGTGTCCTAATTTCGCAGTCACTCCGATCCCGCAGCCGCGGGAGAGGAATCTCGCTCCGGTCTCTACGTGTGATTGGAAGAATCAAGGCCAGGTTCCTTGCCGCGTCGTCGAAAGTCAAGGCTCGCGTAGGTGGGACCCCCTCACCCGGCCCGCCCCGGCTGGTGAAAACGCCGGCTGCGGTCCACCCTCTCCCCCAAGGGGGAGAGGGACTTTCATCCCCGTGGGTGGGCTCGAGGCCCATGACCACTCGGAATGACAGATCGAAGAGGGTGGGGCGGTCAATCAGATTAGGACGCTACCAGTAGTTGGCCATCCTTGCCGCAGCATAAGAAGGTATGCTAACTTGTCTTTTCAGTATTCTGCCTGTGTCATGATGCGGCGGGCTACATAGAGCTATGGCTGGAAAAGTAATCGAGGAAGAAACTGCTACCGCTAAGCCCAAGGCGGCGGCCAGTCGGTCGCCGATCGTTACATTGGTACGGCTCTGTGTTGCGGCATGGCTCATCCCGGGGTTGGGTCACCTTTTGCTGGGGAGGAAATGGCGGGCGCTGATCCTGTTCGCCTCAATCGGTGTAATGTTCGGTCTGGGCCTTGCGATGCAGGGTCAGTTCTTCTCTACCAGTTCCCCGTCTTACCTTCAAACCCTGGGTTATTTTGGCGAATTATGTGTAGGCTTGGCGATGCCCGGCGCCAGGTTTTTCGGTTATGGGGGCGGTGATCCGTTCTTCGTCAGCTCCGACTACGGCACCGCCTATCTCGTGGCGGCAGGCATGCTCAACGTTCTTGCCGTGCTGGACTGTTACGACATTGCCATGGGACGGAAGCAGTGACAAATCGTATCGGATGATCGGGAGATCGGGTGATCGGGTGATCGGGTGAACAAAGGGTGTCGCAGCAGGTGCGCAGAGAATACGAACCAAGAAGGAGTTTTCCTGAATCCCGAATTCTCCATTTTGATCGAGTGATCGGGTCAGCGCGGGTGTTCTCCCGATCTCTCGATCACCCGATCTCCCGATCAGTTGGTGTCACGCGTCACTGATCTTATTATGGTTCTGACACACTTTCCCGCTCTCGTTATATTCTCCTTCTTGGTCTCCGTGGTGTTCGGGGTACTGGCCAAAGAAGCGCCTCGCGAGCGATTGGTTTATGGCGCCAAGGTCTTTGGCGCGTTTGTGGGCACCGCCCTGGTGCTGGGTTGGTTGATGTACTTCTTTCCCAGGTAGCTTTCTCCGATTTTGAAGAATGCCAGGTAGGGCTCCCGCTTCGCTTCGCGCAGAAGCAGCAGCGCCAATTCCCGCGCATGATAGTCTCCCCACATAGAAGACTCTCCACAGGGTATTTTTCGGCCGGGTGGAACGTAGTCCCAGCCTTTTGGGCGGTGGTAGACGGAGTGAAGAATCACGCCTTGGTGTTGCGGACGGGAGGAAAGGTAGGGCTCATCAAAAAGTGTATTGGCGATAGTGAGGGCTGCCTGTCGATAACATCTCGAACTCTCGGAATCCTCAAACCGCCCCTGCAGGTAAGTCCCCAATCGCCACAGTCCCTGCCCAGCGATGGCCGCCGCGGAACTATCCACCGGCTCGAAGTCGTTGAACGGATCACTGGGCTTATTGCGCCATTCTCCCAGCTTCGACAGTTGCGGCGCGCCGGTATCCCAATACGGAATGCCGTCCTGCGTCGCTTGCTCGAGGTAGTAGTCGCAAGTCGCTTGGGCGGCCCGCCGCATCATGCCTTCCACTTTTTCCCGTCCCCCGAGCGGGTCCAACTCCGGCTCCTGAAGGGTCTCGAGGTATTCCAGTTCTTCCGCGTAGCCGCACATGATCCAGGCCAAGCCGCGTGTCCAAGTGGTGAAGGGCGAATATCCCTGCTGGGTGGAGGGGCAGCGGTAACTTCCATCGTTCATGTTGAAAATCGACTCGTGCGCCACCCGCCCGCGTACGTCGTACGCGTCCCGACCTTCCCCGTAATACACGGAGAACTCTGCCGTCACCGCCGCGTGCTGAACCAGCCGTTCCAGAAGCGAAACCCGCCGGTCGTTTTCACCCCTCAGCACATGTCCGAGGTGGTGGGCGAGCGCCAGTGAACGCAGCGTGCGGATGGTATCGGCAAAGAGCGAGTGGGGACCATTGAAAGAATAGATGTAGCCGCGTCCGTCGCGGATAGCTGACCAGCGCGCCGCCTGCACCGCCCCGCTCACCTCGAGCGCCAGCGCATAGAGACGCTTTTCAGCCTCGCTCGCCGCCATCTTGCCCTCGTTGGCCAGGCGCAGCAGGTTTCCATAGGTGCTGACACTATTGAACCCGTGGTCGTGCACCCCCGTGTGCGTGAGGTGCGCCATCATGCGCTCCTCGGTGTTACGCTTTCCGTATTCCAGGAACCAAGTCTCACCCGTGGCGTCGTACTGGAGGAGCGCCGAGCCGTACAAGAATCCCTCTGTCCAATCTGTCCATTCGCGCGCGGTGTAGACGCCCTGGGCAGTGAAGACCGGCGACATACGTGCATCGTAAAAGGCCTTTGCAATGGCTCGAATCTTTCCGGCGGAGATTTCGAAGAGGCGCTCGATCCGGGGCCTTAGCCTTCCCGGGGTGAGTTCTACATCGATTCGTATCATAAGCATCCTCCGATAACAGCATTGCGAAGACTTAGGAGGGTACAACGGCTTTGCTTGGAGGCGGAAGTGACCCCTCACCCGGCCCGCGCCGGCTTATGAGAACGCCGGCCGCGGTCCACCCTCTCCCCAGGGGAGAGGGCTGAATTCTGACTGGGGGGGCCACCCTCCCCAGGGGAGAGGGCTGAATTCTGACTGGGGGCCACCCTCCCCAAGGGACAGGGCTAGTAATCTAGCTGTCAACCTTCACCCTTTACACTTTAACCTTTAACCTTTTGTCACAGCCGCCGGATGTGGAATCCCCCATCCACGTTGATGACTTCGCCGGTGGAGAAGGGGAAGCGGTCCTCGGCAATGGCGGCCACCGCGCGGCCCACGTCCTCCGGCGTTCCCCAGCGCGCCACGGGCGTGAGGCCATCGGAGATCATGCCCTCGTACTTCTCTTTTACCGATCCTGTCATGTCCGTCAGGACAATTCCAGGGCGAATCTCATAGACGTTGATCCCATACTCGGCCAAGCGCGCGGCGAAGAGCTGCGTCATCATGGAGAGAGCGGCCTTGCTCATGCAGTAGTCGCCTCGGTTGACGCTCGGGGCATAGGCGGAGAGGGAGGAGATGTTGACGATCTTAGGCTTGCTGCTTTTCTCCGGCCTGTGTTTCAGTCCGGCAATCCAGAAATTCGCCACTGCCTGAGTGAGGAAGTAGGGGCCGCGCGCGTTAATGTTCATCAGCCGATCGAAGCTCTTTTCGCCCGCTTCCAGCAGGTCAACACGCAGCGTGGGGGCAACGCCGGCGTTGTTCACTAGCAGATCGATCCAAGCGAAGCGTTCCCGGACAGCCTCCAACAGGCCGGCACGATCTTTTGTCTTCGAGATGTCCGCTTGAAATACTTCAAAGGAAGGCGTAGCGCCGCCCTCTAGGGCGGCATGTGCGCCCGCGGCCGCAGCCTGCACGCACAGCCGCTTGCACTCGAGAGCCGCCGCCCTGCGTTGCGTGTAGTTGATGGCGATACTGAAACCGAGGCGCGCCAGTTCGAGAGCTATGCCGCGGCCGATGCCGCGCGATGCACCCGTGATGAGAGCGACCTGGGGACTCATGGGCATGGCCAATATTGATTCAAATGGAAGAACAAGTCAAAAGGCAACGGGCAAAAGGCAAAAGTGCAGCCAATATCGGTTCAAGCGAAGGGCCTCGTCCTTCGAAGCTCGGCTTTCTTTGCTTGTAGCTGCTTGGCCTCCGCTCGGGCTGTATAGAAGGGGTCAAGCGGATAGCATCCCGAGACCAAACCCTGGCGCGGGGCATTGGTGCAATCGCTGAATGTGCGGCAGATTTTCTTCCGCTCTAGCCGGCCTTTTTCCAACACATCAGCCGGGAACTCCGGATAGGCCAGCATCATTCGCCCCAGGCCCACGAAATCTGTCCAGCCTGCCCGCAACGCCGCTTGAGCGAAGTGCGGGAGATAGTCCTGAAAGTACGTGCCGCCTGAAGAAACAAAAACCAAGTCGGGTGCGGCCTTCTTCAATTCCGCGGCCGCAACCCACATCCGGGCCGCCCCCGCGAGCGGGTCTTCGGGCGCAAGGTATGCGTCCCAGGATGGAAACAACGCCGGGCGTTGTAAATGTACGGAATAATAGGGGCTGCCGGCGCTGATGTTCACCAATCGGACATCCAGGGAACGCAGCAGCGCGAGGAGCAGTTTCGCTTCCGCAAGATCAGGGCGGCAGGGATCCTGGACATCCACACCGAAGCCCCATGTATACGGAACCTGGACGGGCGCCTGCGCGGGCATTCCCCGGCCAGTTCGAGGCTCCGGGATAAACGGAATGGAGTCATAGGCGCTCACTCGGACCCCGATCTCGAGCGCGGGCGCCAAGGCGCGGACGATGCTCACCAGTTCACGCAAGAAGCGGGTGCGGTTTTCAAATGAGCCCCCATAGGGTCCAGGGCGATGATACGCGCTCAGGAACTCATGCCCAAGATAGCCGTGGCAATGCTTCAAGTCCACAAAATCGAAGCCACTCGCTTGAGCCAGGCGCGCGGCCCGGCCAAAAGCCTCAACAATTCGGCCTACCTCAGCATCCGCAACCGGCGACATGCGAGCGGACGTTGAATACCTTGCATCCAGAATCGGGTGATGATAGGCAATTATCGGCTCCGGGCGTGTCTCCGTGTACGGGCGGCAGAAGCGTCCCGAGTGGGTAAGCTGAAGGCCGATGACAAGGTCCTGGCTTTCGCCGAAGCGTTCATGGTGAGCATCGACCATCTGGCGACGAAGCTCGGCCAAGGCGGGGGCAGTCCGGTCGTTCAAGAGCAACTGACGGGGGTTCGCGCGCGCCTCGGGGAGCACCGCCACCGCTTCTCCTCCCCAAATTAGTTTGGCCCCACTGCGGGCGAACCGCAGCCAGCGCCGGCGGGTCAAATCTGACGGCGTACCATCCGCCTCGGCGTCCCAACCCTCCATCGGTTGAACGGCAAAACGGTTTCCCACCCGCCGCCATCCCTTGTGCCAGGGAAGTTGAATAGGCTCGGCCAGCGGCGAGTCGGGAGCGGAAAGGATGGCCTCGTCAAAAGGAAGCTCCCACCCCAGACCCTTTATATGAGCTGCCAATTCAGCCGCCGTGGGAAAACTTGCCACGCGAGGATAGCCAGGTTCCGCCATTCGCCATAAATCATAGCACTTTGCCGTAGAGACGGCTTTACGCCGCCATCTGGCGAGGTAAACTCGCCGCTACGACGCCAGAGGGATTCCAAGGCATTCAGCAGTGTCAGCACGGAAATCCCGGTCGAGACATTGTGCATCAATCTTGGTGATGGGGTTCCCAGAATCGAACCAATTTGTGGAACTTTTCGAAACTCTGAAGGGAATACCAAACGGTGCTTGTTGACGATAGGGGAGCTTGAGAACGTTAGTGTATCCGGGAGAAACGGTCTATAATTTAGAGGACTTAGCTTGGTTGTGGGAGGCGGTATGGGACACACACGGTCACGCTTGGCGCAAACGACTCTGGCATTCGCATTCGGCCTTTTTTTCTCTCTTATGGCGGCGGGGCAACAAGCAGCAACTGTGCCTGCGCGCGTCACGCAGCCTGTGGACTTGAAGAACCTCGTCATACTGCGAGGGAATACCCATCGGCTGGCGCGCCCCGAATATGACCAAGGCGCTGCGCCCGATAGCCTGCCTGCGGAGCGCATGTTGCTCGTCTTGAAGCGTTCCCCGGAGCAGGAGACCGCGCTGCGGCAGATGCTGGATGAACAGCAGATCAAATCCTCAGCCAATTATCACATGTGGCTTACCCCGGAGCAGTTCGGACAGCAATTCGGCCCCGCGGATTCCGATATTCAGGCGGTGACTGATTGGCTCACGTCGCAGGGCTTCCAAGTCAATCGTGTGGCCGCGGGCCGCACGGTCATCGAGTTTTCCGGCACCGCGGGCGAGGTGCGCCAGGCGTTTCACACGGAGATTCACAAATTCGTGGTCAACGGCGAGGAGCACTGGGCCAACGCGAGTGATCCCCAGATTCCTGCCGCCTTGGCGCCGGTGGTGGCCAGCTTTGCCTCGCTGCACAATTTCCCCAAGCGGGCGATGATCCGCCGCCTGGGCACATTTTCCAAGTCCAAAGCCACCGGTCAGGTGACGCCGCTCACCACCCTGCCTTATGAAACCGGGTATGTCCTTGGCGTCGGCCCGGGGGATTTGGCCACCATTTACAACTTTGCCCCGCTCTGGAAAGCCGGCATAGACGGGACGGGGGTGACTATCGGCATCGTCTCCGATTCGAACATCAACATCCAGGACGTGCAGGACTTCCGCAACATGTTCGGGTTACCGGCCAACGATCCGCAGATTATCGTGAACGGCGTCGACCCTGGCGTGATCCCGCCTTCGATGGGGGGAGACGAGGATGAAGCTGCCCTCGACGTTCAGGTCGCCGGTGGCGTCGCTAAAGGAGCCACAATCGACTTTGTGGTCTCCGAAGATACCGAAGTGACCGCAGGCGTCGATCTCTCCGCCCTGTACATCGTCGACAACAACATCGCGGCGGTCATGAATTCGAGCTATGGGAATTGTGAGGCTGCCGAGACCGGCGGTGAGCTTGTCTTTTTGAACACTATTTGGGAGCAGGGCGCTGCTCAAGGCGTCACCATTAATATCGCCGCCGGCGACTCCGGCTCCGCCGGATGCGACAGCCCGGACTTTGAGACCGCGGCGCAATATGGCTTGGCAGTCACGGGAGACGCTTCGACGCCCTTCAACGTGGCCGTCGGCGGGACAGACTTTAACGACTCCAGCAGCGTCGCCACGTATTGGTCCCAGAACAACACTGCGGGGACGCAAACCTCCGCCTTGTCCTACGTTCCCGAAATGCCTTGGAACGACTCCTGTGCGAACACGGGATCGCTGACCGGCTGCGCGAATGCCCAGACGAGCCCCTCAAATCTTGTTGCGGGAAGCGGGGGTGAGAGCAATTGCGCCAATCCGGAAGCAGAACCGGATGGCAGCGTCGTATGCAACCCAACCTCCACTTCTCCCACAACCATCTATGGGATTCCCAAGCCTTCCTGGCAGACCGGAACCGGGGTTCCAAACGACGGCGTGCGCGACGTACCGGACAATTCTCTTTTCGCGGGCGACGGAGCGAATTACAGCTTCTACATTTACTGCGAAATGGATGAAAACGCGGCCATGGGAGGAGTAGACGGGCAGGGGGGCGGAAGCTCTACCTCCTGCGATTTGAACGCTCCCTATTTGGACTTTCAGGGTGCTGGGGGAACGTCCGCGTCCGCGCAAGCCTTCGGCGGCATTATGGCATTAGTCGTCCAAAAGACGGGCGAGCGCCAGGGCAATGCGAATTATGTGTTCTATCCTCTGGCGGCGAAGGCTGGCGCGAGCTGCGCCTCGAACTCGGTGATGGCTCCCACGGCCAACGCTTCTGCGTGCGTCTTCTATGACATTCAAACAGGTAATAACTCGGTGGAGTGCGTTGCGGGCTCGCCGAACTGCGGCAATCAGTCGAATACCGGCTACGGCATTGAGGTTTATACCAGTGGCAACACCACCGTACCCGCGTGGCTCGCCGGCCTCGGGTATGACATGGCCACCGGCCTGGGCACGGTGAACGCCGCGAATCTGGTGAATGACTGGAATTCCGTCAGCTTCACGCCCTCGACGGTCAACCTTAACATAACTCCGACCACCCTCACGCATGGCCAATCAGCCACCGTCACCGTCAGCGTCATGCCGTCATCCGCCACGGGTGATGTCTCGCTGATAGGTGGGCCCAGCGGCAGCAATCTTGGCATTGGTTACCTCACACTGAGCAACGGCACCAATACCAGCCCGACCGTCCTGCTCCCCGGCGGGTCGTACAATGTAACCGCGCGTTATGCAGGTAACGGCACTTATGGCTCGAGTGAATCGAGCCCGGTGGCGGTTACAGTCAGCCCGGAAAGCAGCGAGACGGAAGTGCAGTTGTTAGCCGCCACTAGTTGTACTGCTTTCGGCCCCGTGACATCAATCACCTACGGAGAAAACATCATCTGTTCCGGTGTTGTCGAGCCTAGTTACTGGCTCCGCGTGGATGTAACGAACAGCTCGGGCAATCTTTGCTATAACTCCAACGGTATTCCCACCTACCAATGTCCTGCCGGAACCGTGACGGTGACCGAGAATAATCTAGTGTTAGCTGACTTGGGCGCGCCTCCCAGCAACACCCCCGGCACGTACAAATTGAACAGCCAAGGTTTTGCTGACGATTTCTTCGTCCAGCTTCCTGGCGGGTCAGACAGCTTGCTCGCCTCTTACTCCCCCTCCCCTGCTCCTCCGAACAATAGCTACAGCTCAAGCCAGGGCACGACAACAATTACCGTCAATCAAGCTGCCACCACCATTGCCGCTACAGCGAATCCGTCGACTACCACCTCCGGCCAATCCGTAACCCTGACGGCGCTCGTGAGTACCGCGAGCCTTGGCTTCGCGCCCTCCGGCGCCGTGCAGTTCCTGAACTCAAACGTCCCGATCAGCGGCACCGTGACATACACGCCGGTCAACGCTTCGTCCAGTGGGTATGCCTCGTTGACGGCAACCCTCACCACCTCTTTTACCTCCACGGCCACTATCACGGCGGGTTACGTCGCCGATTTAAACTATCTGGCTTCGACCTCTGCGCCCCTCACCGTCACCATCACGAGCGGCGCGCCCGACTTCAGCGTAGTAGCGTCACCAAGCTCGTTCGCCATCTCGTCCCCGGGCGCCTCCGGAAGTACCACGATCAGCATAAATCCCCTCAACGGCTTCACCGCCAATGTCAACTTAACTTGCTCGGCCCCAGCGTCGATGACGGGCGGCACTTGCGGACTGGCTAGTTCCTCAATATCTCCGACCTCCACCACCACGCTCACGGTGTACACAACCGCTCCATCCGCGGTGATCGGTCTGTTTAACGGTCCACGTTGGTTGGCGCCCATCGCAGGAGCGATTTTTGCCGCTTTCTTCCTGCTGCTGATTCCGACGAAGAACCGCCGATTGAAGCTGGCCTTCGGGTCGTTGTTCCTTGTTCTGCTGGCCGCAGCCTTTGTCGCCTGCGGCGGAGGTAGCGGTACCACTACCACCACCTCCAGCGGCGGCACGCCCACGGGCAGCTACACAGTTACCGTGACGGGCACCAGCGGCAACCTCACGCATTCACAGAATATCACTGTGACTGTGCAGTGAGGCAGCGTTGGGCTTGCCCACGCTTGTCCAAATCACGCTCATTACCGCCTGCGACGTCCTGCGGCTCAGCCGCAGCTTATCGGAGAAGGTAACTGATGTAATTTGAATAAGCGTAGGGCTTGCCCTACCCGCGTCAGTGAGCAGCCCAGCGACCAGGGGACAGCAAGCCGTGCCCCCTACGACGCGCGGGAGCTATTTCTTCTCGCTCACATTGGGAGGTGGAGGTTCGAGGAGTTGCTCCTTGCGGTAAACGAGGGAGTTGGTGTCGTACGCGGCAATCTCAAACCCGTGGCCGTGGGTGATGGCGTCGCAGGGGCAGGCCTCCACGCAGTAGCCACAAAAGATGCACCGGTTGTAATCGATGTTGTAAACCTTGGCGTAACGCTCTGCCGCGCTGATTCGCTGCTCGCCGGTATTCTCGGCCGCTTCGATGTAAATGCAATTCGCCGGGCAAGCCGCCGCGCAAAGGAAACACGCAACGCATTTCTCCAACCCATTTTCATCGCGTCTCAGTATATGCAGCCCGCGGTAACGGTCCTCAAAATGCACGGGTTCGTCTGGATAATTCTCCGTCACCGTGGGCTGGAAAAACATGGTCCTAAAAGTGACGGAAAACCCCTTGGCCAGCGCCGCAGCGGAATCCACGATTTCTCGAAGTAGGTTCGGCATACCCTGTCAGAAACTCAGTATAGCTGATGCCCTTTAGCGGGTCAAATGCTGCACGGCATTGATTACGAATTGCTGAGAAGCCGAAGGTGGAATAGAATCACAGTTGAGGCAGCAAAAGGCCTGGTTCCAACTCCAGGGTAACGCAAGAAGGGGCGCAAGCGTCTAGCGACAAAGGAGATGCTTATGAAGAACTCAAAATTCGCAGCAGGCCTGGCAGCCATGCTCATCATCTCTGCCGTGTCTTTTGCTTCGGAGGACACGATCACCTTGCCTGGAGGAAGCGAGTTGCATGTGCAACTAATCACGACGCTCAGTTCCAAAACTAACGACGCCGGCGATATGTGGACGGGAAAGGTCGTCGAGCCGATCTTTGGAAAAGGCGGGGAAATCGTTCCCGAGGGCAGCACCGTGGATGGTCACATCACCTTTGTGAAAGGCCCGGGGCGAGTGAAAGGCAAGGGTGAAATGCGGCTTGTCGTGGATTCCATCTCCACTCCAGACAGATCGAAGTACGATATCGTGGCCAGCCTCAAGGAGGCCCAAGGCGAGAAGGTGAAAGATGAAGAAGGGACCATGCAGGGGCCGGGGAAGGACAACAAGGAGACGGCCAAGGACGCCGGCATAGGCGCCGCCGCGGGCGCCGGTGTAGGGGCGATCGCTCACGGTGGAACTGGCGCCCTTTATGGCATGGGGATCGGTGCCCTCGCGGGCCTGGCCCGGGGGGTCCTCAGAAAGGGCAAAGAAATCGTCCTTCCTCAGGGTACCGAGATGACTTTCGTTATTTCCCGCGACA
>Ga0187784_10001438_pt1 | contig 18889 bp, 24 predicted proteins | sample 1015_SJ02_MP15_2_FD_132964 | JGI IMG/M metagenome (GOLD analysis project Ga0187784, IMG submission 132964) | Tropical peat soil microbial communities from peatlands in Department of Meta, Colombia - 1015_SJ02_MP15_20_MG | ecosystem: Environmental > Terrestrial > Soil > Wetlands > Peat | place...
AGGATGTAAGGTCAGCGTGGTTGAAATGCTCGACCAACTCCTCCCAGGAACCGACATAGACCTAGTAAGAATAGTCGAACGGTCCCTCCGAAAACTCGGAATCGAATACCACGTAAAATCCAAGGCGAACGAATACCGCAACGGCGAACTACGCGCTACCTTGGAAGACGGCAAAGAGGGCATCTTCCAGGCGGAGAAAGTGCTAGTGACGGTGGGTAGACGTCCAAACAGCGACGCCATCGGATTGGAAAAGACCGGCGTACAAACCGACTCCCACGGCTTCATTCAGGTAAACAAGAAGATGCAGACAAACATCGCTGGCCTATACGCGATAGGCGACGTCGTTGGCCCGCCCATGTTAGCCCACAAAGCCTCGAAAGAGGGGATAGTCGCCGCCGAAGTCATTGGGGGTTTGAGCAGCGAAGCAGACTTTCACGCCGTTCCCGGCGTCATATTCACCGACCCAGAAATAGCCACCGTAGGGCTCACCGAAGCCCAGGCAAAAGAGCAGGGCTACGACCCCATAGTCGGCAAGTTCCCATTCTCCGCCCTTGGACGCGCCGTCCTCGCCGGTGAAACCGAAGGTTTCACCAAAATTGTTGCAGACAAATCCTCCAACCTTATTCTGGGCGTCCACATAGTCGGCCCAGAAGCATCGGACCTCATCAGCGAAGCCGCTCTAGCAATTGAGATGGGAGCAACCCTTGAAGATGTGGGCCTCACCGTCCACCCGCACCCGACGCTACCGGAGAGTGTGATGGAGGCCGCCGAAGCCGCGAAAGGAAAAGCAATTCATATTCTGCAAAAATAAGAAAAAACGTTTTCATATACTACAAACGATATGCCGTATGTTCTAATGGGAATGAAGGGCTTGTCATCGTTTAGCTCACTTGGATTTGCTCTTGACGAAATAGCCCAGTGCCAGAAACAATACGGCAATTAGCGCATCCAAAGCTCTTGAGGCAAGTTCAGTATCTCGACCAAAAATAGCGACCAGCGTTAGCCCAACGACACCCGCCAAGCCAACAAACATGGTCGCCGTAGCTGCCATGTCTTGCTGTATCATTTCACGTAGAAAGCACATAGGGAAAGTTTCTTTGTGACTCCGCTATAAGTTGTTGATGTAAGCTTCCGACGCTACCATCGGACAACACCTCAAATTTGACATCTTCCAAAAAAATGATGACAAATTAGTGATAATTTTATATCTAAACCGCGTGAGTTTACTTTTACCGAGTGCGAGTCTCGGTGTTGTTATCATCGAACTTTTTCTTGGTAGGAGAGGAAGTTTGGCCACTGTAACGCCAGCTCCTAAGCGTAATGGTTGGTACGATCTGTTCGATAGTCTGCTGCCTTACAGCCTAGCCCTAATAGTTGTAGCAAGTTTCTTGATTTTCATCGGTGTGATTCTAATCCGTCAACCAACCGACCTCGACTTGCTGAAAACGGTCTCGGCAATATTCCTTGGCCCAATAGGTACGATTCTGGGCTTCTACTTCGGCTATAGACCAGCCGAGAAGCTAGAAAACAGGTTGCAGGAGTTGATTGACTCTAATAGGGAGATGCTTACTGAACTTGAACAGAAAAAGAGTGAACTTCAAAGAAAAACGGAACTAGCGACGGAGACTATCGAACGCGCTATTGCAGACAAGAAGATGGCGCTAGAACAGATAGAGAAGTTGCGCTCTCTCATCAGATAGTCGTTTGTTTTTCTAGTTTCTTGAGGGCTTGCTGGTCTAGCTGGATTGACTCTTGTAGTTTTACTTCGACCGTCCTACTCTGATTGACTATCTTATCCTTTTGAGATTCGGTCATTTCTTCCCCAGCTCCTTCTTCAATGCGGTTTCCACTAGCTCCGATACCTCTATTCCCCTGTCTATGGCTAATTTCTTGGTTTCCTTCCATAGTTCGGGGTGTACCTTTATGCTTGTGGTCTTTCTTTCTTCCATTCTTCTTCAAGATAGTATGCCTTTACCGTAGTATTTAAGCTTTACAGCACTATGTAAATGTCCATTTACCGCAGTACACCTTTATGGTTAATCGTCGTCTCTTGTGTCTCTAACCTGATGCTTACCTCTATGGGCTGCCGTTAGGATCCAATGCCCCGCACACGTTGGACAGTAAACGTAACTTGGATAGATTATCCGCGTACGCCTAACCGTAGTTAACCGCTCCATTAATTTTAGGGACCAACTTGAAGGAACCCGAACCATCCGAGAAAACAACAAATTCGATTTCATACGAGCTAAGATCGTAACCTTCAACGTCCGTTAAGAAAGGAATCAACTTACGAGGAAAAGTCAACACGAACGAACGATGATGCCGACTAACCGACGCTCTAGCTCTCTTCTTAATCCGCTTAACGGGCTTCGACGACGACCCATAACTGCCGTAACCAACCAACCATACCACCTCTAAGTAAATTAACTAAAATTATAGTGAGTTTAGATTAAGAGAAAGGACGCCGCTGGTCCCTTACGTGTATTAATCATGCAATATTGTGGTGGTGTAGTGAATTTGTTTTCTTGGGTAACCGGCGGTTTTCTGTGCGCAACAAAGGTCATGTATCAGATTTAACGCCCCCAGCCAGCAAACCCCACCAAGCCGCCAATTCCAGCGCCCACTGTGCTTATTTTACTAGGGAAATCTGATGTTTAGCGTCTAGGCTGAGCTACGTTGAATTCACTAGAGATTACCCAAATGTAATCAGCATGTAACAAAATTAGCTGCCCTCTAAGCCGCTCTAATCTTAGCCAGCCACACTTACAATAACTGGAACTCAACCAAATAAAGAGGGATGAATTCAGTAAAAGGTACTGGGACCATTAATCCTACCGTCTCGCTCGCCCTGCTTAAATGACTGTCAATAAGGGTTGTCTATTGGAAGGCGGCCCGCCTGGTACGATTAGTTAGCTGATTAAGCGCAATCTATCATGCTGTTTTTCAATGTAATCAAAAACACAGCCCCTAACCAGCTAACCCCACCGAGCCCCTCTAATCTTAACCCCTAAGCCCAACAATAAGTAAAACACTAGGAAAGTGAGTTGAATAGAAGCATTAATGGAAAGTAGAATTACCTAGCTCCGGCTTCGATAAGATTACATGGACATAATTTCTAGCTGTTAAGAAAATCGTTACGATTCCCAGCAAAAGGAACTCCCGTAAACATGGTATGACTGGGAAGTGTTGAGCCAGCCTTTGGGAGACATGCCGCGGGTGGAAATTGATTGAAGGTGACAGCCCAGCAGCCGCTACAACCGCCAACCAACCCAACACCCCGTTATTGTAAGTGGGCTGAAGGTTTTACCGACCGTTACCTTACCCCATTACTGAAGTAAGCCTCGAAGACGACGGACCAACAAGCCGATTTTAAGGTCCGAGGAATCTTCAACCCCTTTACTAGTAAAGGGCAGCCCGAATCTGCCCCATACCCATAACGAAACACTCAACGATTCGCTAACTCCAACAATACGTCAGCATGACAAGTCTCCGTCAACTTACAGTAACACACCAAATCGAAGCCCCGAAGCTCATCCAACCAATGCGGATCAACCTTCAACTTACCCAACACATACTTACGGTACTTCTCCACCGAATCAACCCGTTCAGCTTGAGTCATCCCCTTAGGGTGTTTCGGCGCAAACGGGTTAGCCCACCGACTAGGCTTAGCCACTAACTTAGAGTTGGGCGGTAAAGGACTGAGGAATGAGGCACGACAAACACGCTTAGGCATCATCAACCCCCACTGATGATGTTACCGTACCGATCAGTAAACCAGCCACCGTTTGAAAACACCAAGAAAGTCCCACGCCCATCCGTCATTCTACCGCGCCCACACCACCGCCACTTCGGTCCATCATCCACGGGCGGCAACCCCAATCGGCTACAACCATCCCCAATAGAATTAACCGACTTAACTAGCCTACTATAATTACCCGTTAAACTACTGTTACATACAGGTTTAGAGTTACTATTCGACAACACACCCTCTTCACTGATGCCGTTCACTAGGTCTAGCCCGTCTTTCGCTAGGTCTCGTAGGGCTTTTGGGCTATGCCAAATCGTCTTAACCATAATGACGAGCTTAGGTAAGCCTGGGAGTAGGTCCCATGACTTTCGACGATCTTTCCTGTAACAGGTTAAGGTGTCTACTGTAGGCGTCCATATGTAATTGTGGGCTTCAGCCATTATCCAGCCTTCTAGGGGGCTGTAGGCTAGAATGTCCGGACGTTTCTTCTGTTCGTTGTTCCTATCTTGGTTGAAGTAGACTTCAGTGAAGCCATGTTTCATTAGCCATGCTCTTGCTTGAAGTGTCCCATCTCTTCCTTGTCTTTCGTATTGGGTGTAGGCGTGGGGCGGCTTCTTACCATAGGCGCCCGAACTGACTAACCCCTCTATTGCTGGTGGAAGGGGTAGGAAGCCTGTAGGCTGAAATTCGTTAGATGATAACACTGTCCACTTTTCTCCTGTCCACCTTAGCTTCCTTTCGTCTCCTGTGCTTTGTTTTGGACAGGAGCGACGCCACAGCGATGTGCCGTGGCGCCGAGAAGCCTAAAGTATAATAGGGACCGTACGTAGTATATAAACTTTATTATTTGTTCCCAAGCTACGCTAACATTCCCACATATACGTTTCCTAAGTAATAAACATAGTTGCATTAAACCGCCCTATAATGTCGGTAATTGTCCATCGGAAGCCACTTTTGACAAGAAAAAACACCCAGATAAGGCGTCCGGAGCCCCAATTAAGTTAGCTTAACTGATTCTATTACCTCACGTCTGGTCAAGACTGAGCCGCATCGTAAGTGGATTTGCCTAACGCTATCAATGAGTTTTACAGCGTACACTTCGGCGTCGTTTGACGAGACTAGATGGTGACATTTACGACAGAACAAGTCTTTCTTTGGAACCGCCAAGAGTTACCGACTTCAATAATGTAGTTTAAAGTTTCGAGCCTCATCAAGACTCGCCTGGGCTTCTTCGCGTGCCAATATTTTCCCTAACAGCTCCGTAACCTGCCTAAACCATTGAGTCTTAGCGGTATGGCAGACGAGTACGTGTTCCTGCCACGCGTTTGTGGTCCAGACGCTAATTTTTCCGTAATGATGATGCACCAGTTCAGGCGGCTTGCCTTCCGCTACGCACAACTTACAGACGGAATGGGCGGGGCTTACCTCTTCCACAACGCTGTGGTACTTTTCCAATAACTCAGATTTTTCACTCAATTTTTGTTCCTCGGTAGCTTTATTTTTTAAAAAAAGTTGGATTAAACGTTCGAACAAAACGCTTCACCTCTAATCCGCGTAGGCGTCGGGGCCGGTGCTCGGATGATACATTACTTTAACTCGTAAAACTCCGAGTCGCTTATCCCAAACCTTGCTTAGAATTTTCGTGCCTGGATTACAGAGCGTAAAATGCATGAGTTCTTCCTCACTGCCCATGAAAAGATTCCATGTCGCTTCGGGCGCGTTAGGCTCTTCTGTTCCGTTGCCTTTGGAAACCGGTACGTAAACACCGCTCGGTGTTTTCTTTGCAACGACCGAGCTTATGTCGGAAGCATCACCATAAACGATGCCGTTGCTTTCAGTAAAGCTTCGGGACGCTAGGCACTGCCTAACGAATTTATCGAAATTGAAAGGCGCTCCACTATAGGTTTCGGGTGGACCTTTGAGACTGTAGAGTTCACCATCTGTCAAAATGTGTTTCACCGTCCTTTACGCTGAATTACTGTCATTATCTCGAACCGACGCTTTTCCCTGCGTCAGTTTCGTTAGTAGAATAACTTCGGCTGGATCCCAGTCCATTAGAAGCTTCATGCCTTCCTTATCGGCTAAATCGTTCATCGACTCAACTAATCGTCTGAACTTCTCTATGCAAGATTCCAATTCATTCAATTCTTAGCTCACTTATTGGTTCCGTCTATAACGGTCGAAACGGTCGCGACGTTCCCTGTCGTTAACCGTCAAAGCAACAGGACCGTACGCCTCTCTATCGTCATGGATACGAAACTGTATAGTTCCTGCTGGGCTGTGAAGATGATTCTTAATCCGTCTCTGATGCGCTTCTAATATCATGTCAACTGGAACAGGCTTATTCGTATCCTCAGCCCAGTTGAGCACTTTATCCGTATAAGCATCATTCCTTAAATTTTGCAACAACCGAACCACTAAGGAGACTGACGGTAGATCGCCGCCAAACCATTTCCTAAGCGAAAGATGAGTTACTCGGCAACGCTTCTTATCTGGGTGAATGAACCAAACACCGTAACAGCCCCAGCCGCCTTCCTTATAGAAGCCCAATCTACCCTCTTCATTACACTTAGGACACTTACTGTTGCGTCCGCTGCCGTAGATGATGGCGCGTGCTGTCAGGTTCAGTAACTCATTTTCCTGTTTCGTTCGTTTATACAAAATTTACACCTCGATTAAGGCGGCGCTCAAGAAACGCGGTGCAGCCGCCCTCCGCTAACCTACCTTTCACAATATTACATAGTGCAACCTTTAGCGGGTTTCTTGGCGTTTAGGCGCTTCTGGGCTGAAATTGGCGTCATTTAATTTTTTGAACATCAGCTTTCGGCTTTCCAATAGAAATATAGGGGTTTACGTTGGGGTGATCCAAGCGGGCATACTTCCCTGTAGGTTTTGAAGCCTAATCTACTGTATGATAACGACTCCCCCACGGTGAGCTGCTTCATTTTCTCACGGGAGCCTGGTTGGTAACATAGTAGACGAATTCCTTGACACGATTCCCTAATTGAGTTGACCTAAGATGAACTCGTCTGTCAATCTGCTTGCTATCCATTAACTGGTTTAATTGCCCTCGAACCGCTGACTGGCTTAAGTGGGTAAGTTTCATAAGCTCTCTCACGGTTAACCCGTGGTGGTGCTGCCTCAGACTGGTCAGAACCGGATAGTAGGGATTACGTGAAACGGCTGAAGGTTGCCGGATTCATTCAAAGAACTCCTGACAGAGAATATTGGCTCTCCACGAAGGGAAGGCTAGAGGCAGATCGCATTAGGGTCTCTAATCTTGTTGCGAACAAAGACATTTTGTTATGCTCGACCATTCCGCCGTCCTGCAATATAGGAATTCATGCGACAGCAGGAGATATAATCAGTGCACGCAATTTCGACCGTGCGCATGGAATAGAGCCAGAGCCAGACGCGTCCGATGAGCTTGAGTGGATGCCGCCATTAGGTCCAGTCAACATAACACTCTATGGCTCTAAGGAGTTGCGCCGGTCTCTAGGATATGCCTTGGATGATTGGATTGTTCCCGAAAGGGAAGCATCGAGGCTAGTGAATGCAAGGTGGATGAGCCTTGGGAGAGATGTGAGACAGATAGTATTCTCATTGGTCATCGACTACTTGTTGGATTTGGCGAGGTCAAATGGGCAACTTGATTTCAATAAGCCAATTCAAATGGGAATGAACATCAGGCTCGACATCAATATCGACCTACAAGTTAGGCATCGAATTGCCGGATTACTTCTTTGGTACATGGCTCTTCCCGACGACCCTGCCTATCCTCAGTACCCAATGGAAGTTGTAAGCTTCCTAGAGAAGAAACTCGGGATGCTAACGAGCGAGGAATCGAAAACTCTGCGCAAACTAATCGAAGAAGAGGGGTACTTAGAAAGGCAATGCCTCGAACTTTCATTGAAGCATTTTAGGGAAGGAGGATGCCTCAGTAACCAAGAAGCGTCAGCACCTAACATAGAGAGGATCAGCCCTCAACGGGACTAGTTCATCATTCTCCAGCTCATACCATAGGTTACATTTGTCACAACGCTTCAGCGGATAATTCTCCTGCCCTAACAATTCGGTTTGGCAGAATGGGCATTTCAAACTGGTTCACAGGCATTGACGTAGTAAATGGAACCAAATAACCGGACGAGTTACGGTCGGGTTGAGGGTCAGTGCGTAGTGAAAGTGTAGCTAGCAGAAAAGGGAAGTTGAGAAACCGTAGGTGTCTCAATAACAAAACAACACCCGAATGATGAGAGAAATTAACGCTCTCAGAATAACCCACGTTTGAGCAGCGTAAGCGTTAAGAATACCTAGCAGGACAATAACAGGTCCTGATGAAGTTTTGCCTAACCAAAATCAAGGCGCTAACCCAGACGTTACCACGCCAGAAACTGGAAAGGCTCCTGAACGCCGAAAGCTGCTACGTAACATTGTCGCAGTAGGCGCAGCCGCTGCCGTTGGGATGCTAGCGGCCAACTCGCTACCGGGGGAAGGGATAGGAAGCGTTCACGCCGGTAACGGCTGCAACTTGGTGCTCGGATGCTTCAAAAACCTAGCATGTCACACAACCCGAATTCTGGGATGCATCGCCTCTGGCCAGTGCTCGGGATTATTTGTCGCATCGGCCGGCGAGTTTTCCCATCGGGGCGCTGCGAATACAGGGGTACTCTATTACAAATGCAATACATCTAGCGCAGTGCAAGGACTAAACTTCGCAACTGTTCCACCCTGCTGTCCCTCTGTATCCAACGGCTGTACTTACTCTGGAAACTGTGAGCCTAACGGCGTTTGGGGACTAACCCACGGTGCAGGCTCCGGAGTGATTGGAAAGACAACCAATAAGTGTGGAGTTGGAGTAAGTGGACTAGGCTGTGCGGGCGCTGGGGCGGGCGCTTTCCGACAGAACGGAACATCACACGGAATACCTGTGTTGCAGACGAGTTCTACGAACAATAACTACTTGCTCGCAAAGTTCTACAACTACGGGTCCGCTTGTCATGATACGTCCGCTGTCGTCCAGTTGGAGGCGTGTTCCGTGAGTGCGCCGAAGGATTGGAATGTTGCGGTTGGGGGCGCACACAACGGTTTCGGGCTTACTTCAGGCCAGTTCTACCTTGAAAATCCAATTGGCACTGTACGGCTCCTCATAGATAGTTCAGGTCGTGTTGGCATTGGCACCACAAGCCCGCAAAATTCGTTGGATGTGGTCGGTGCTGCGGCTGTTGGAACGTATGCTGGAGCGAACACGGCTCCATCCAATGGACTTATCGTAAGTGGCAGCGTAGGCATCGGTACGGCGACCCCTGAGGCTCCGTTGACGGTGGTTAGCGGCACGAGCATCACAGCCGCGCTCATTGGTTCGAGCCAAGGTAATTTGATATTCGCCAAGTCCGGCACGAACGGTTTCTCAATGTACAGTAACGCAGCGAACTACTTAGGCTTCTACAGTAACGATTCAGGCCTACAGCCATTAACGATGAACGGGTCCGGCGTCGCTGTTGGTAACGCTTACAGGTCCACCGCTCCGCCAACCAATGGCGCCATAATTGAGGGAAGCGTAGGCATTGGGACTTCGGCTCCGACGCAGACGTTGTCCGTGCAGGGCACCGCCGGTAAGTCCTGTGGCGGTTCAACGTGGGCCACGTTCTCAGACCGACGCTGGAAATGCCAAGACTCCATTCAACCTTACAAGGAAGGCCTAGCCTGGGTCAGAAGCCTCCCCCCTCCTATGAGATTCCGCTACGCTAAGGGTAACGGCATCGGCGCAGACCCGAAGAAGGAGCATGTGAACTTCGTCGCCCAATGCCTCCTCGACGGCACCCATCAGAACCTCGTCTCGGAGATTCGGGCGAAGGTCAAAACATCCGATAAGGAGCCGACAACCACCTACGCCGTGAACGTCAGCGACATGCAGTTCGCCATGCTCAACGCCATCAAAGAACTCGCCGAAGAGAACACTACTCTAAGAGAACAACTTACAACCGAGAACAAGGCGATACGGGAAGAAATCAGAACGCTTCAGGATACTGTCAAGCGACTGGCCGCAAGCTAACTAAGATATTTGGCCCATTAGTATAATTTACATAATTCTAACTCGCCGCATACCTTACGGCATAGAAAGTATTTTCCGCTCAAACATGAAAGAAATGCTCGTACCGGCTTACGCATAATCATTTGGTTAGTCTAATCTTCAATTTGCATTAGGCTTGGCAAATTGTAAATTGCTAACACAACCGTGAATATTCGTCTAGGTGGTTCATCTCGGTCATACCGAGGGTTACCCTAGTTGCAAGCATTGTTCTAGTCGTTGCGATATTGGCTTTCCTAGCTCTCGGCACCGAAACAGTTCCCGTAAGTACAACCCAGACGATAACCGAATCATTCATCGAGACAGGTACATCGTATTCGCCGTACACCGAAACCAATATCGTAACATACACTTCAATGACCGTTTGGTCTGACGTCTGGGGATATGAGGTTCCCGCAGGATACTGTTACGGTGTGGGGGCCTCCTACTGTACCACTTATTCATGGGAACCGACGGACACCATCTATAACACCGAATTCCTACCCGCTCTAACAACTTATGAGATACCTATGTCCTCCACCATTCCATACTATGCAACTCGTAACCAGAGCATAACGGAAAGCTCAACGAACAATGTATCTGCCTCAGAAGTACTCGGACTAAGCGACGGCATATTCACGGGATTAGCCATAGGGGTCATTGCTTTCCTCGTTGTCGTGACAGCATGGTCCCTATTCAGACGTGGTCCTGAGCAAACCACACTGAGTCAGTACATTAAACTTCCAATTACATGCGTGAAATGCGGTGCTGAGTTACCTTCCGGCTCTATTTTCTGCAATAAATGTGGAGCCAAACAAGGATAGTGATACCGCCTTCCCAGGACCATCGTTGTCTCGAATCTGCTTTTCTATCTTACTGCTTTCCTCATTAGCTCTCGCCCTGTTGGCACCAAGGGCAAGCAGCCAACAATTTACAACATCGACATCGTTCACCCTAATCACTGTGAGCCCAACCGTGACCGTGTACCAATCAACACAGTCCACGAATGTGACTGGTTGGACAACAGGCGAGGTCACTGACTCGTTTTATTTTACGCTTAGCTCAGACGGGCTTTGTTATCTTGGAAGATATAATTTGAGTCCTGGAGCGGGATTCACTCAATTCGAGCTAACAGTGAACGGTCCAATGACGATGTACCTACCATTCGTAATTGCGACACCAGAGGGGCAGACGCCGAACTTTATTGACGGGCAATCCGATTGTGGACAATGGACATTCTCGGGTCCATCCTATACTTTTTCGAGTCAATCCTATCCGGTCTCGAAGTCCTTCGTTTTCGGTTTGGCGGGAGTAGAAGGAAACGAGGTGCAAATAATACTAATTGCCTATGTGAACCCCACACTATATCCTCCCCCCGCAGCAACGATAACAAGTCGCGGCGTTGCCCCGCTGACATCTGTCGAGTCATACAGTTCTACAGTAACAGAGGTGGACGTCTTCTATTCAGTGGTGCAGATACTTTCCACCGCAGAGGTACCGTCATCGTATGCTTTTCCGACCCTTGCGATTTCGCCAACGGAACTTAGTATCACCCTAACCATGGTCGGAGTCATAGCTGCCGTTGGACTCGTGAGCTATCAGCTTGGCAAGAAGAAAGGAAAGTCGAGCTAACGATTTACCCTGCTATTTCCTTTTTCTGAAATAGGCTAGGCCGTCCTTTTGGAGAATGAACTCGAATCGCCTCAAGTAAATGGGATAACTATAATTCAAATTTAGAGCCGTAAAACTGCAAAATCTTAATAATGGAGGTCTAGCCCTCTTAGCGTTGCTTCTCCCTTGACGACACATGTTGTTAGCAGAGGGTTTCTTCTCTTCCTAGTTTCAGTCCTTATGTTGACGGCTATGAGGACTGCCTCAGGTCAGGCAACTTCAACGAATTGGGCGGGTTATACTGTGCAGACGAATGGCGTAACTGCCATTTCTGCTAGTTGGGTAGTTCCGGCAGTTCAGTGCAATTTCGCAGGATATACGAGCAACCAGATTTCGGAGGGCATAGCCGTGTGGGTTGGATTCGACGGAATAGGAAATGTAATACCCGAACAGGTGGGAAGTATGTCATTCTGTTTGAACGGGTCGCCGAGCTACTGGGCCTGGGAGGATGACCAAACCCACGGTACGGGCAACACCGCTGGCGCATTAGCGGCATTCGGAGATACCTCAGCTGGCGACCAAATGACTGCTTCCATAGCTTACTTAGGGAACAACGAGTTTCAATTGATTATAAAGGACCTAACAGCAGACCGAAGCCGCGCATACACTGCAATTATCAATAACGCTCCCAGGGCTTCGGCAGAATGGATTGTTGAAGCATTCTATAACATGAACACTGGCAAACAAGCGACTCTGCCAGGATTTCAACCAATCACTTTTACGGACTGTGCTGCCGCAGTAAACGGAGTATCTGGCTCAATCACCCAGAACAACGCTCAACCATTAAATATGGTTGACAGCAACGGCAACATAATCGTCACAGCTGAAAACCTGAACCAAGCCGGAACATCAATCCAAGTAGCTGAAGCAAGCTAACGCCTACTTCCGCTTTCTGAACAATTTGTACCCGTCCACATCGCAGACGTAATCGAATCCTGCTTCGACTAGCTCTGAGGCTTCCTTAACGGTCTTAGCTGCCTTGCAGACGTAATCGTCTGATCGTCCGCTTTCGGTGTGCCCTGTAAGGCGGCTAACTGTTTGAGCCTGGTATCCCTCTTGGCACGTAAAGCCTCCAACTCCGGTTTTACCAACAGTTTCGCAGCTTCACCCGTGACCGACTCACGGGTCTTGATTTGTTCGTCAAGCTCCTGGATATCTTCCTCTAGCAATTGAAGCGTAACGCCCTTGACGCCCTCTAACTCGGCTATCTTCTTGTCTCTCTGCGCTAATTCTTCCTTTGTCGCCACCGGCTTAATTTTCCATGCCTGAGCGAAATGTTGCTCTACCCAAGAAACATCTTGTTGTATGCGTTGATAGCCTAATGCGTCTACTTTATGCCCTAGTTGATGTTGGCGAATAACTGGGTCTAGCTCTCGCTTGGTGGCTTCATCTAGCCATGCCGAACGTAGGTTATGGGGTCCGAATTCTCCGTAGTCCGCTAACCCAGCCCTCATCATGGCCTGATGCCACTGCCAAAATATGGGGGCTTTCTTTATCATAGGCTGGCCGTCTTGGTCTAGGATTGGCAATAGGCCGGCTATCTTTCGAGGTACAAGGCAGTAAAATGGGTCGCTTGATTTCCTACCCTCTGGCACGTCGATCTTGACCCATTGCTTTTCCTTATCTTCGAGCTGTTTTGTTATCTTGGCTAGGCGTTCCTTATCGCCGTTCAGCTTAACGAACCGTTCTAGGTCGAAGGCTGCCCACAACATGAACTCATAGATCGGCGCATATTCCCTTGAGGCTAAACCTATGACCCTCATGGCTTGGTCCCAGGGGAAGAACGGCTTGACCTTACGCTTAACATGAATCTTGAGGCCAGTAAGCGGCACGTCTAACTCGTAAAATGCTAGAAAATTCTTGAATGCTGCCCTCATTGTTCGCCTATACTGTTCGCTCCTATCGTGATTTCGTAGTATCGCCTTGGCGTCGATGCTAAGCTCCTTAGGGTTGCTTTCGGCTCTCTCCTTTAGTTGCGTCGGTGTTAGGTTCAGCTCCTTAAGCACCTTACATAAGGTGTGATCGTAATTATGACGGGTGTTAGGGTGAATGCCGACAATCCATTTCTTGAAGGTAGGATCAGCTCGGTAGGAGGCGTATAGGGCTTTGTCTTCTGGCGTGATGTTACCGACAAAGTGAGGCATTATAGATAGACCCCTAATGGGGCGGGGCCATTGGCCCCATATTCCTCTATGCTATGATATTCTCGAAGCATAGCTATTCGGTGCATGGCCCCTTTGCAATGGCACCGACAAACTATGCCGTGGGCGTGCTTGCATTTTCCGCTCCTACAAATGTGGTTTAATTCTTGCCGAAGCTCTTTCAGTTCGGTAGATTCTTCTGCCTCAAGAAACTGTGGAGGCTTGGGAGAGGACACAAACTTGGGTGCTAGGTACCTAGACCCGTCAAGGGTTAAGGTGCCGAACCTATCTAAGCTAGGTTGCATCTGGTTTGCCTCAAAACCCCAATATGGCATTGTAGTATATGAATTTAGCTGATGAAACAAAAATGACCACCGAAACAAACGTACTCGACCTCGGACTGAGGGACTATAGCGAGGTATTAGGACTCCAGCGAAAACTGGTCGAGCTTCGTGTGAGAAAGCTGATTCCCGACACTCTGCTGATCGTCGAGCATCCGCATGTATTCACCGTCGGCAAAGCCGTGTCGGGAGAGATTCCGAACCAAGTGGATGGCGTGCCGGTATTTCGAATCGAGAGAGGAGGCCAATGGACATACCACGGGCCAGGGCAACTCGTCGGATACCCAATCCTAGACCTTAACCTGCGAGGAAGGGACATTCACGGATTCCTAAGAGCAATCGAGGAGACTCTCATTCTGAGCCTCCGCGACTTCGGAATCATGGGAGAACGCGGAGAACAGACCGGCGTCTGGATAGATAAGAGGAAGATCGCTTCAATTGGCGCCGCAATTCGGAACTGGACAAGTTTTCATGGCTTCGCCCTCAACGTTAACACGAACCTAGACTACTTCCAGAAGATAAGCCCCTGTGGGTTCCATTGGTCAACTATGACATCAATGAAGGCCGAACTACGGCATCAGGTGAGCCTCGGCCTCGTAAAGGAAAGCGTCCTGAATGGATTCGAGAAGGCTTTCTACGTCAAGCTAACAAGAGTCGGGATAGACTCGGTTCAGACGACCATTGCAAATATGCCCTGAATGCAGGTCGGATCAGGTTCCGATCAAAGTGACGACGCGGGCGAGATCACGCAACGTGCCCGAACTTGTAGCTCGCTATCGCTCTGCAGTTTCCACATGTTGCGTACCCGAACTTGTCGACGGTGAACTTCGTACGTGTCCCGCACGTTTGACAGATTCCCGTGAACCCTTTCATCTTTCCCGAATCCGGGTCTTTGGGCTCCATCTTCTTCTTAGCTGCTTTCGCCGCGAAAATTTTGGCGTTCTTTTGTTCCTCGTTGAGTTTTCGCAGGTATGACGAAGGAATCTTTCGAGGCATGCCTACTCGCATAGACATGGGATATTCATGAGGTGTTCGGTTCGGTCCCGCACCTCCGTGGCTAGGTCAGTTTTGGGGACCCGACCGCTACGGTTAACCGAAACGGACAGCGCGGGTAGATCAGCGACTTGGAAGTTTCGGAGCCAAAGCGGAAAGTTCGTTCTTGGCGCCGTCAGGTTTCAGTTGCGGTAACCATTTCGCGCCCCAGTTCCCTAGGGCCTCTAGGGCGGGTTTGAGTTCCAAACCAGCGGTTGTGAGTGAATATTGGACTAGGAACGGGCGAGTACTCATGATCTTTCTATCTACTATGCCATACTCCTCAAGGAACTTTAGTGTGGCCGATAGTGTCTTGGAGTTTATGCCCGATGCGCGTAGCAGTTCGTTGAAGCCTTTCGGCCCCGTGAACAGGTGCCTAACCACCAGTAACCGCGATTCGGTGACTATTGCCTTGATAGCACTGATCACTGGGCAGTTGTCGCCGTGAATCGGTTCTTTCATCCGTACTTTGAGCTGCGCCGGCATGAGGGTGTAACCTGATTACATTATGGTTAGCAGACGCTTAAATACTTGCCTCTTTCTAGTAGCTTGCCTTAATCAAGTTAAGGTGAAATGTAAATGACCGAAGAAGAAGTACCAACCACGGAGGCAGACTCGGTGCCAATCGTTCCGCGTATGGAAAAAATTGTGGGTGTAGATACTGGCGTCGAGACTCAAGCGCTAGCGATCGAAACTGGAAGGACGGTGAGTAAGCCGATCAAGATACTAGGCATAGCCGGCAGCCTAAGAAAAGATTCCTACAACAAGCTCCTCCTAAGAGTGGCTTCGAAACTCTTACCTCCAACGGTGAAGTTAGAGATCTTCGACATCAGCGGAATCCCCCTGTACAACCAGGACATGGAAGCAACAGCGTTTCCGGGGGAAGTGAAAATTTTCAAGCGAAAGATCGAGGCTGCCGATGCCCTCCTTATCGCGACCCCGGAATACAACCACTCCTACCCAGGCGTCCTCAAGAACGCAATCGATTGGGCATCTAGACCTTACGGCCAAAATTCCTTTGACGGTAAACCGACGGCCGTCATCAGCGCTTCTCCAGGCCTCTTCGGAGGGATAGCCGCCCAAGATCAACTGAAGCAGGTCCTACTTGCCCTGAACACCCGACTTGTTCCGCAACCGGCCGTAATAGTGAGCTCGGTCCAGCAGAAGATCGATCCAGACGGCAATCTCCTCGACCCAAACACCAAACAATTCTTAACCCAACTGATTACGAACCTCGTTAACCTAGCAAGACACTTCTCACCGCACGAGCCAACCTTCATCGCCCCAGCACTCAAACCGATAATCGTCGATAGGCTCAAGCGTGAACCACACCCCTAGGACAGTTGTCGCCCAAGCGAAACCCAGGGTTCTTTGATCCATTCCTTGGGTGTCCCTGATAGCGGATGCAATCATTTCCTTATGGAGCCGTTGGAAGGTTAAGACAAGGAAAAATCAGTTTAAATGACGCCACGCTAGCGTTTCTCTCAGGCGGCAGTGGGCGTATTGAGTGGTCTAACTGATTCGTACGGGCGTGTAGCCCGGAAGCTACGCATTTCAGTCACGGACCGCTGTAACTTCCGTTGCCAATTCTGCATGCCCACCCACCCTGTCTGGCTACCCCACAGTGAAATTCTAACCTTCGAAGAAACCCGCCGCGTCGCCTCGTTATTCGTAAGCATGGGTGTAGAGAATATACGTTTGAGCGGAGGCGAACCCCTGATGCGTCGCGATATCGAGGAACTGGTCAAACTACTAGGAGAGATCCCCGGCGTGCGGCAGTTCAGTATGACGACCAACGGGTTTCTACTAGCGGAAAAGGCCGCGGCTTTGAAACGTGCAGGCTTAAAGGGCATCACGGTGAGCCTACACAGCTTGAAGCCTGAAAGGTTCAGTCAGATAACAGGCGGCGGCCCGTACAAGAAAGTCATAGATGGAATCAAGGCGGCGAAGTCGAACGGGTTCACGCCGCTCAAAATCAACGCCGTAATCATACGCGGATGCAACGACGACGAAATCGCCGACCTCGCGTCGCTCGCAGTTAACGGCGACGTTACGGTTAGGTTCATCGAGTACATGCCGTTCGATGGCCAACGGCATTGGGGCATGGATAAGGTGGTGAGCGGACGGGAGATAGTTGAGAGAATCCGTGAGAGTTACGACCTGATCCCTGCACCCCGTCCCTCCGGAAGCACAGCTCAACTCTACAGGTTCGAAGAGGGAAATGGGGAGATCGGAGTAATCACGTCAATAACGCAACCATTCTGTTCCGACTGCGACAGGATCCGAATTTCAGCCGACGGAAAGATAGTGCCGTGCCTCTTCGACAAAACCGGCTACGACCTCCGTCCTCTATTAAGGACCGGTGCTTCGGACGCAATGATTCTCGAGTTCATGCGGGACGCAGTACTTCGGAAGACGCCCGGCGTCGAGACCTTACTAAAGAAGTACACGCAACTGGAACATATCCGACCGATGCATACGATCGGCGGGTGAGTTTTGGACAACGAAAACCTGACATGTTTAAGTATCTAACGGCGTTAGCCGAAACAATCTTAATAGATTCCCAACCAAACTCCTAACTTCCCAGAACCCTAAGCAAGACCCCTCATCGCCCAACAATGAACACTGTGAGTTAAGAAACATGAGCGAACCAGACTTACAACAGAACCTTGTTCGAATCGGCAAGAAACCCATTATGAATTACGTAACCGCATGCGTTACCCTCTTCAACTCCGGCAACGGTGAAGTCATGGTGAGGGCGAGGGGCCAAACGATTGAGAAAGCCATCGACACCGTGCAGATGCTAAAGCGCAGCTTCCTCAAGAACGTCCTCATTAAAACAATAACACTCGGATCAGAAGACGTCACACGATACGACGGAACCCGCGGAAACATCTCGACGATCGAAATCCTACTCTCCCAAGCAGAGGCAGAAGGCGAGATTGAGGAAGACGAAAGCGTCGAGGCCGAATGACCGACTCTTCACCAATCCGCCGGTCTCCCCGCAAAACCAACCTGGACACTCTATTCAGGAAAGAAGACCAAAACGCTCGATAAGTCCAAGGCTTCGCCGGACAGGCAACCCTCAAATATGCTACTAAGGAAGCCTCACTTATGACGCAGAAGTCTGAGGTCATCAATCTTGAACTACTCATTCGCAAACCACCTGGATCAGTTCGTGCTTGGTGGACCGATCTTCCTGATGATTATGTAGCGAAGGACCCGATGGAGCAACCATACCGAATCGTCACTACTCGTCGATTACCGAACGGGCGAGAGCTTCGCACTTACTGGCGAATGCCGGACGGCTCAGCATTTCATTTCCAAGAGATACTTAACCTGAAACCGGATGGCAGTTGGACCTTCGAAATCCCAAACGGCATGGGCTTTAGCATCATGGACGAATTCCGAGTCGAACCGACTCCAACGGGTACGAAATTAACTATTCAAAGTACCCTGACGCCCCTAGACTCGTCCGCGGCCAATCGCATATCCGCACAGAAGGAGCTTATGGCTCAAGGATGGAAGGGCGCCGCGAAAATATGCGAACGCGACGCACCTTGACGACGTCCCGTTTAGACTCCCTAAAATCGAGATAATCACACTTTCAAATGCCTATTTCAACGAGATCAGAGTCGTCCGCGAAAACTGCGTCGCATTTACGGTAGGCAAGCGTAAGCCTTTTACAATTCTCGAAGAAGGTCGGCGCGTTTGTGGAGAAATGGTTTTTGGTTACGAAGGTCGACACCCAGAAAGCGAAGATCGCGGTCACACCGCCCGGACCGAAGGCGCGAGAACTACTCGCGAAAGATGCTGACCTTATTTCTGCGTCAGTTGTTCGGTGGTACCCGCTCGTGGCTGAATCCGGAAGTGGTTGCGTAATAAGAGA
>Ga0187784_10001440_pt1 | contig 18883 bp, 16 predicted proteins | sample 1015_SJ02_MP15_2_FD_132964 | JGI IMG/M metagenome (GOLD analysis project Ga0187784, IMG submission 132964) | Tropical peat soil microbial communities from peatlands in Department of Meta, Colombia - 1015_SJ02_MP15_20_MG | ecosystem: Environmental > Terrestrial > Soil > Wetlands > Peat | place...
CTGTCAACGCTGGAAACGCCATGTATTACCTGCCACTTCTCCCGTTAATGACGCAGAAAGCAAAACTTACCCCCAAGATGCAGCGAGACGTTTATGAAGTATACGTTCAAGAAATGATCAACCTCAGCATGGGACAAGCAATGGACATAGCATGGCACCGAGGCTTAGCCAACGCCGACAAGCTACGCGAAGAAGATTACTTGCAAATGTGCGCTTATAAAACAGGGACTCTCGCGCGAATGTCGGCAAAAATTGCCGCAGTTCTAGCGGGCGCCGATAAGCAATTAGTAGAAAAACTTGGGCGCTTAGCCGAAAGTATTGGAGTGGCTTTCCAAATGCAGGACGACATTTTAGATTTGACCGGCGCCGAGTTCGCTAAGAAAAAGGGCGGCGTTGGGCAAGACATCACTGAGGGCAAAAGAAGCTTAATGGTCATCTACACGCTTGGAAAGGCTGACAGCGCCGACAGAAAACGGCTGATTGAAATACTTAACATGCACACTTGCGAGCAGGCACTTAGAGATGAAGCCATCGCCTTGATGCAGAAGTACGGCGCCATTGAACATGTAAAGCATACGGCGGAAAGAATCGTCGAGGAAAGCTGGATTGAAACAGAAAAGCTGTTACCGACACCTGAAGCTAAGGAAAAATTAAAAACGTTCTCTGAATTCTTGATTAAAAGAAATAAGTAATTTCAACGAGTGTATATGCTTTGGCACTTGAAAACGACAACGACCTTAAAGAGCTTATAAGAAAAGCCGTCTTGCTGAACGCGGTTTCCCATAACGGTAAGGCTCAAGCAGGTGCCGTCGCAGGCAAAATTCTGGGCGAAAGACAAGATTTACGGTCTAAAGTGAAAGAGCTTTCAGACGTAATCAACGCAATCGTAAACGAAGTTAACAGCCTTTCTTTTTCGGAGCAGAAGGCGATTGTTAACGAAAATTGGCCTGAAACCCAAAAAAGGGAGAAGGCAGAAGAAAAACGTCTCCCACCGTTACCCAACGCTGACAAGTACCCCCTAATAGTCACGCGGTTTTCACCTAACCCTGACTGCGTGCTTCATTTGGGTTCAGCCAGAGCCATACTGCTTAGCCACGAGTACGCCCGCATGTACAACGGCAAATTCATCCTGCGTTTTGAGGATACGGACCCAAAGGTCAAGAGGCCATCGCTGATTTTCTACGACAGCATCAGGCAGGATTTGAATTGGCTCGGCTGCAAAGTAGACGAAGAGTACATCCAAAGCGATCGACTCCCAATCTACTACGAGTACACCACGCAACTTATCGCGGAAGGCAACGCCTACGTCTGCCAGTGCCAACCTGAAGACTTCCGCAAAAAAATCTTAGCCAAGCAGCCTTGCCCCTGTCGAAACCTCAATGCAGTTGACCAACTGAAACTCTGGAAACGCATGCTGGGCGGCGAATTCGAGGAAGGGCAAGCTGTGGTTCGCGTAAAGACTGACCTTGACCATGCTAACCCTGCTGTCAGAGACTGGCCAGCGCTTAGAATTATTGATGCACAGAAGTACCCGCATCCCAGAGTTGGAAGCAAATACATCGTTTGGCCCCTCTACAATTTGGCAGCAGGCTTAGACGACCACCTGATGGGTGTGACGCACATCATACGAGGTAAAGAGCACTACACCAACATGATCCGCCAACGATACATGTACCAGCATTTAGGCTGGGAATACCCTGAGGCGATACACTACGGCAGACTAAAAATCACAGGAGCGTTTCTCAGCAAGTCAAAAATCATTCAAGGAGTAAAAGACGGCACCTACACAGGCTACGATGACCCGCGGCTTGGAACTTTCGCAGCGCTAAGGAAACGCGGCATCACGCCGGAGGCGATCAAGAAAATGATAATCGATATAGGCCCGAAACCGAACGACATCACACTAAGCTGGGATAACCTGTACGCTTACAATCGCAAAATCCTAGACGCCTCAAGCAACCGGTACTTCTTTGTGCCTGAGCCTTTTGAGCTTAAAGTTTTAGGAGTGCCGAAAACTTTCCACGCAAAGCTTCCTCTTCATCCAGAGAACCCTGAGCGCGGGTTTAGAGAATACACAGTAGCTCCAGAAGGGAAAGACCTAGCCGTAAGTTTTTGGGTTTCAGGAAAGGATGCTGAATCGATGGAAACTGGCAAAATAGTTAGATTTATGGAGCTTTTCAACGTCAAAATCGATGACAAGACAGCTAACTTGATAACAGCGACGTTTGCAAGCGAAAGCTACGAGGAAGCGAGGAAAATTAAAGCTCAGCCTATCCAGTGGGTACTCAAAGGAACCGAGTTCCAGTGCCAAGTCGTCATGCCCGACGCGAAAGTTACCGAGGGGTTTGCCGAGAGCGCCTGCAAAAAGTTAAACCCAGACGTTATAATACAGTTTGAACGTTTCGGGTTCACACGCATAGACGAAGTAAACCAGAAAATGGTTACTTATTACGCTCACAAGTAAGAGAGTTGAATCAGCATGAGAAAACTTGACAAGGCAATAATTTGGCCAGTTTACTTTGACGCGGCTAAAACGCGCAAGGAAGGACGCCGAGTTCCAAAAACTTTAGCGGTTCAGTCACCCAGAATAATCGAAGTCAAAGAAGCCGCCGACAAGTTGGGCTTAAAAAACGAGCTCAACCCTGAAGCCCACTTTCCCAAGACTCCTTGGTCCAAAACGGGAATGCTGCTTGTCGAGAAGAGGGAAACGAAAGAAAAGATAATTCAGAAAATAGCCAAACAGCTAATTAAGATCAAAAGCGCGCAAAGCGCACCTGCAAAACCACACTAGAAAATTCAGCTTTTCTCTTTGCCCATCAGAACCGCGTTTATAACGCCATCGTTGCCTGGGCGACTGGTGACTCGTGCTAAGCCTAACGCCGTTTCGATTTCTGCACCTTTTGTAATTACGCCTCTGCGGTTGTAATCGACGTTCGCGCCGTTACGGACGACTCGGGTGATTTCTGTTTTCTGTGTTTTGCCCGTTTTAGGGTCAGTGACTGAAGCGAACTTGTCACTTAAGGCCTTAACTTTAGTGTTGCCGCCGAAGCCTCGGGTGGTTTTCCTTTTTGGCTCCCCGAGGATTGTTTCAGCTGGGTAGCCGCCCTCCTCGTACTTTTTCTTGACGCGGTAAGCTCTTTTTTTGCCGCCTGTGAGTTTTCTTTTACGTAAAGTACCATGCCAAACAGACATATTCCACATTTCCCTACGAATATCTAATTCGAGCAGTCACTAAAACAGTAAATTTCCATATAAACATATCCGTTTCAGCCTGATCTTCCTAAGCCAATATGTCAATTTGGAAAGAAAATACTCTCATTGCTGTTGTTGCTCGTCTTTTAACGCCTCGCCGAAGATCCGTTTAAGGTCTCTCTTCATTGCAGTGATGTCGTGGGTTAACCCGAAGTAGTCAGCGAAGTAGTCCGTTGTCTTCAAAGCCATTGATCGTCCGCTTCTTTCACACACTATCAGTCCCATATCCTTCAGCAACTTTACATGGCCATAGGCATGCTGCCCACGCACGTCAATCACGCGCTTCTGGGAAACGGGCTGCCGATACGCAATGTAAGAGAGCGTTTTTAGCGGTCCGGAAGACAACAGGGGTCTGTTTACAAGCCTCTTAATCAGGGGGGTGAATTCAGGCTTAACCTGCAAAACGTAACGTTCATCTTTTAAGGCTAGGATTTCAAGCGCAGTGTTTCTCGCGTTGTATTCCTGCATAAGCGTGTCAGCGTATTTTTGAACTTTCTTTTTGCTGCGGCTGCCTATCACTTGGCACAGATCGTTCAAGTCAAGTGGTCGACCAGCCACGTACAGTGCCGCCTCCACCAGTGCCAAGCAACGGGCTTTCCGCTCGTTATCCTGCACTTGCTCAGGGACTGGGCCTGATTCAGGCGGTTGCTCATTCGTCTTTTCCAACTTTTAGCTCCCCAACGGCGATGTATAATTCTTCAGTTTCCTCGTTCTGCCATAAACTTACTCGGCCATCTTGAGCTAAAAACAACAGGTAAATAAAAGTTCTTAAGGCTTCAATTCGGGTTGCATTTTTAGTTAAGGTTGAAAAATCAATTATCCCCGAGCCCTTCACTTTCTCGCACAAGATGGCGTAAAGGTTATTGATTTGCAACTCGACTTCGGCTAAAAACTTGTCAAATTGCGGCAGCAAATCTGTGACTGCGGGTAGAATCGGATGCTCAATCATGCGATCCGGATGAAGCAGCTTCTCACCCTTCAACACATCGTCTAAGACTTCTAGCAGGTGTTGAATTGTTGTGGAAGTTAACTCGTGCCTAAGCGGCAGGAATAGGGGCGGCGGAACGTAATCCTGTGGACCCATCGGAGGCGGAGGTGGCTCTTGCAAATTAAGCAGCAGTTTGGACTTCATCAAGTAAATTAGGGCTGAGGAGTCTAAGGCGACACCTGAGGCTCGAAAATCCACATTGTCAGTTCTCTCCATTTCTGTCAGGAAGGATCGCAGAAGGTAAGCGATGTTGACGTTCCACGGGGTAAGCTTCTCAAGCCTGCTAATTTCAAACAGGATGTTCCATGGTGGACGCAGGTAGAAAGGCTTTCTAATAGGCAGCGTCGACGCTGACGCCATCAGGTTTGAACCTCCAACGGAAACTTCGCCGTCACAACGTTGGAAACCCCGTTTAGCGCGTAGACTCCGTAGACTTTTTGCGCTTTGTTGACTATTTCAGGCCTCAGGCTGATCACTATGATCTGCATTTTTGCTGCTTCATCAAGAAGTAAGTCTGCAAGTTTTGCCGTGTGGGAGGCGTCTAAGTGCGCGTCGACCTCGTCAAGAATGTAGAAAGATGCTGGGGTAAACTCTTTCAGCGAGAAAATGAAAGCCACCGCCACAACCGAGCGTTCACCGCCACTTGCTCCACTGACAACGATCGAAGGCTTGTTTGGGAACTGCACTATCATATCTATGCCTCCGGTGAAGGGTTCATCTGGGTTTTCGAGCTTAAGCGTGGCATCTCCACCGCCTGTGAGTTTAGAGAAGTAAACTTTGAGGCTGCTGTTGATTTTGTCGAACGCGTCCATGAAGACCCTGCGTTTTTTAGCTTCAATTTCATCCATAAACTGCACGATAGCTTGTTTTTCTCTTTCCAACTCGTTTAAGCGAACTGACAGTTCCCGGTAACGCGAAATCTGGTCTGCATAATGGGAAAGCGCAAGCTGGTTTATAGCGCCTATTCTTTCCATCTCGAACTGCATCATCCGGACAGTTGTTTCTGCTTCCTCAACTTGCTTCTGAGTAGTCTCAAGGGGTTGCTCATACCCGAACTGGCGAAGCTGATTCTGAAGCTGCTGCAGGCGAAGCTGACCCGTCTCGATGCTGAGTCGCAACTGGTTTACCAACTGGTCCGCCTGCTCGTATTCGGAGTCGAGTGATCGCAGTTCAGTATCAATTGCATCTATCTGTGCGGTGAACTTTTTGGATTCTTCACGTGCGGAAAACACGGCTTTGGAAAGTTCAATAACGCTTTTCTCTTGCTCGTCAAGTTCCTTTTTAATGGATTCGCGTTCTTGCAGTGCATCAGTAACTTCTTTTTCCAGTTTTCTCTGCTGTTGCTCAACTTTAGCTATCTGGATCTTGATGTTCTTGTACCCGTTGCGCAGTACCCTGTCGAATTCTGACTGGTAAGTTGAAATCTCCGTCTGGCTTGACCCCGACTTTTGTCGGAGCCCGTTTACCTCTTCCCCCAGTTTTTCCCGCTCAACCTCGAGCTGTTGAATGTGTACCACATCAGTTTTCAATCTTAAGTTGGCTATGTCCACGCGCAACTTCTCGTCTTCTCTCTGGATAAAGTTCCGTTCGTTTCGGTACGTGTCCATGTGACCTTGGTAAGCCGCCGCTTCACGCTCAAGTTTAACGCCGTATTTTTCGGTGTGCCGAATGTTAAACTGAGTTCTCTTAACGCTTCTTTTAATCCTCACTATTTCCCTATCTAACGTTGAAATGGATTCAACGAGCCGTGTCATTTCGATTTTTGATTTTTCGATATCTTCTTCGATGCCGCCGACGTCGGTTCCTCTTTGAGCAAGATGCATCTGCAAAGCGTTAACCGCCTCGTCTAAACTTTTCAGGGCATTTTCGCTTGGGATAAGGGCAGAAAAATCTATCGGTGCGCGATAATAGCCGCTTTCAAAGGCGCCGGGCTCATACAAGTCGCCGTTGACCGTGACTGCTCGGTAGCCTTCGTTTGAGAGCGCAAACGCGATTTTATCGTTTGAAACCACCACTGTGTCTCCGAAGACATAGTTCACAGCCAACTCGTAGTTACTCTCGTACTTCATGAAGCTTGAGAGGGCTCCTACTACACCTTCGCGTTTCGGCACAGGCTTGTTTTTGGGGTTAATGACTCCTTGAAGCGGGATTATTTTGATTCTGCCCAGTTTCATGCGTCTAAGAGTTTCGGTGCAAGTGAAGGCGGAGTCAACGTTTGCCACAACCAACGCGTCAAGCCACCCGGTTGCTGCTGCCTCGATGGCTTTCTTGAAGTTCTTGTCGATTTTAATTAAATTGCGCAGTCTGCCGTGGATTCCGTTTATTGCGCCAACGTTGCCCATCTCCTCAATGCTTCGCAGGGCTTTTTCTTCAGCTGCCACGGTTGCGGCAAAATCCCGTTGTGTCGCAAATTCTATCACGGCCTCTTTAGCGGAACTAGCTATTTTTTCCGCATCGGTGATTTCTTTTTCAACAGTCTCCTTTTGCATTTTTTTCCGTTCGATCGTCTGTTCAAGGTTTTTGAGCTGAGTCCTCTGGTCTTTCTGGACCTGCTCCAGTTCGCCGAGCGACTTTTCTATTTCAGTTAGGCTTGTTTGGAACCTTTCTTTTCGAACGTTCAAGTTTTTGATTCTTCCTGTGCAAAGGCGAAGTGCCGCTTTGTCCTTTGTGTATTCCGAGCGTAAGTACGCCAAACGTTTCACGTGGTTTTCTATCGCCGCTTGTTTTGTCCGTATTTGTTCATTGTTTTCGTCTAGTCCACCCCAAAGCTCAGCTGTTTGTTTTGCCAACGCTTCGTGCTGAGATTCTTTTTGAGCAATTTCATCCTGGATTTTTGCAAGTTCATTTCGGAAAGCTCTGATTTTCAGGCGGTTTTCTCGTATCTCGCTTCGAATATTCTCCTGTTGGGACAGATTATTTTCTCTCACACGCCTCAGGCTTTCTAAGCTTCCTTGCCCAGAATTAATTTTCGTGTTTAACTCGGTTAATCTAGATTTTAGCTCGCCAATTGCTATTTGAACCTTAAGAACCTGCGAGCCTCCTTCTTCAAGGTTTTCCCCGCTTAGCTTGCGCCACTCACTCTCGATATCATGGCGTTTGGACCTGCGCAGGTCGCGTTGCACTTTTAGCTTCTCTGCTCTGGCCTTGACTTTTTCAGTTTGGCTCCCAGACTCATTCAATTTAACGTTTACTTGGGTTATATCACTCGAGATTTTGACGGCTTGAAACTTTTTCGTTTCTGACTGAATAAAGTTATAACGTAAGAGTTCATTGCGTTCACGCTCCAAATCGTCAAGGCGTTTTTGAACCTCGTCTATTCTTCCCATAGCGGTGCGGATGGAAATATCCGCCGCGCGAAGTTTTTCTTCCGCTCCGACCTTTTCCGTGTCGTATTGACCTATTCCGACGAGATCTTCGATGATTTTTCTGCGTTCAAGAGAGTTAATGTCTGTCAATCGGGTTAAGGTGCCTTGAGGAATGATGTTTTGGCTCATGCTGCTTATGGAGCTCATTGACAGGATTTCAGTGATGTAGGCTCTTGACATTCTTCTGCCGTTTAACCTGTAAACGCTTTGACCGTTTCTGTAAACCTCCCGTGAAATGGTGACTGTTGAAGTTTCAACGGGCATCGTACCGTCCGAATTATCAAATTGAATGACGACCTTAGCCATTCTGGCTTTCTCTTGCCCCGATTTATCCGAGCCGCGAAAAATCAGTTGAGCAGCACTCTCTGCACGAAGTCTTCGAGTACTTAATTCACCGAGCGAGAAAAGTACCGCGTCTATGATGTTGGATTTTCCGCTCCCGTTAGGACCCGTGAAGGCTGTAAAGCCCTTATCCAAGGATATTTTGACTGATTGTGTTCCAAAAGACTTGAAGCTTTTTAACTCGATTTTCTTTATGTAGGGCATTCAGCCTTTATCCTCACGGCGAGTAACCTGTATCATTTTATCATCTCATCAATATATGTATAAAAGCTTATAGTAATAGCAGCTTGCTTGCGGATACGTGGAACTTTGCACCAACTTGGGATTCATTTGCCCGTTTTAAACGGCCGAAATGCTCTGGGTTGCGTAAGAATTGGATTTGAAAAATAGTTTGTTACGTTTTGTGGCACGTGATGTTTCAAATCTTCTTCTCGCGCGGCTTATAAAGAAGCCCGGCAACGACCAAGACTGCTCCAACGGCGTCCAACACAAATATAGCTGGATTATTTTTTACAACGTATATGGCGGGGCCCAAGACGATTAGTATAGATCCCATTATGAGGAGTCTTCCCTTTATCATCCAATCCACTCTTCCACCGCCCCCATCTCTTCGACCTTTTTTACTTCCATTTTGTCAGTATTTCTTCCCTCTGGAATGCAGCCCGGCTGACAAAGAAGACAACCACATCTATCACCAGGATAACACCTGCCAAAATCAGCAGATTCGTATCATTGAATGTAAAGATTCCAAGTTCAGATGCTATGTATACTCCGAAGAAAGGGAGTGCACACAGCATTCCCATTTGTTGTGCTGTTCGCACATCATTTACTCTGGATGAGATAATAATATTTAGTTCAACGCTGAGAAGACATAAAAATGGCGCCACAAGCAAAATCGCCCCCATATGCCAGTTAGGATAGTAAAGATAACCCAGCGTGCTCCTTGTCACCACATCCATGAGCGACATGTATATCACTGAACCAGCATAGATCGCAGCTAAAGGCACGACTAGCCCTGAAATAGTCTTGCCCAACAGTATTTCGCCGTCGGTCATCGGCGTTGCCAGAAGCGGTTCCAAGCTCTTTTGGATCTTCTCCCCCACTAAACTGTAAGAGGCTATAGCGGCGGGAATTACGGCTGCCCCTATGAGGAACCATACCGAGAACGCGTCCATGAGCCCTGTGACACCTATGCGGCCTACTAAGCTGTTTTTGGGATGATACAGTGCATATTGCAGAATCAATGGGAACGCGATTCCGACGACAAGAGGGAAAACAACAGTGATATAGATAACCTGACTCTTCCGTTTGAGAATCTTGAAGTCTTTTGCGGCAACTGCCCAAGCGCTTTGAAAATCCATTTTTTCATCCCCTCACAAGCTTGAGGTACACATCTTCTAGAGATGAGCCGATCTCTGTTACGAACTGAACGTGCCCGCCCGCGGCCTCGATCGCCTTCAGAATTGTCGGATTCTCTTTCTCAGGATCATTGACGTCGATGACTAAACTATCAGGAGTTATCTCTGAAACTTGAAAACCGATTTTCCTGATCGCTTCTACGATTACATTATCAACACGCTGAAGCTGAACCTTTATCTTCCTGCCAGATAGCCTGCGCCTCAGCTCCTTCGGGGTGCCCGTTGCGATTAGCTGAGTTTTTAGTATCGCAACCCGATCACAGATCTTTTCAGCCTCATCCAGTAGATGCGTGTTAAGGAAGATTGTTCTTTTCTCCTTTTTCAGCTCGAGGATTAAGTCTCTAATTGTTTTAGCGGCTTCCGGATCGAGGCTTGCAGTTGGCTCGTCCAGGAATAAGACCTGTGGGTCGTGAATGAGGGCTCGAGCTATGGCGAGTTTTTGTTTCATCCCCTTGGAAAAAGTGGCTGCTGCTTCGTTTCTCTTTTCCCAGAGCCCCAGCATCTTGAGAAGGTATTCTATTCGCTCTTTCCTTCTCTGTTCGTCAAGCTTGTAAAATCGACCGTAAAAATCAAGATTGTCATAGGCGCTCAATTCCTCATAGAGCCCGACATTTTCAGTAAGCAGACCGATCATCCGCCTTATCTTCTGTTGATCGGCACTGTTTCCGACTTCGTAATCTCCTATCCTCGCAGTGCCGCTGGTCTTTGATATCAAACAGCAAAGCATTCTGACGGTGGTTGTTTTCCCCGCGCCATTCGGGCCGAGAAAACCGAAAACTTCACCGTCTTCCACATTTATGGTGAGGTTGTCGACGGCTGTTAGGTCGCCGAACTTTTTAGTGAGATTTTCAGTGTCAATCATTTAACTACCCGCATGTCTGACTTACCGTGATTGTTTCTTTGCTACGTTCTGCGTGACGTAAATATATAAACCTGAATTTGCACGAGAGGAAACGCCGCATAGATTTTCTGGTGTATTCTTCCAGAAAATTAATATTGTACGCTTACGCATGAATTTAGGAAATGTTGGTGCCCATTAGTGAGTTTTGGAACCTCAAAAGTGTTCAGTGGCGTCCAAGAAGCCTTCATCTTAGCCTTAATGCTTGTGTCGGTTTTTGCGATATTATACATTGACATGAGCATCATGTATAAAATAGGCATTATAGCGATAGTATTCACTGTCATATTTTTGATGAGTTTAGCCGCCCAAATCCTCCAACAGCAGAAAGAAACCGCCAAACGACAGCAAGCCTAAAAGCCTCTTTTGCTGAGTAAAAACGTCAGGAAACCCCTTGATCTTTAGGTAATCGCGTTTTTCACTTTCAGCATACCCTCCCCTGTTCCTATATGTCGTTAGGTCGATGCTTTAAAAAGGGTTAAACGCAGTAGTTGCCGTCGTTCATGAACAGGGTGACAGAACAGAATGACGCAAAACTTAATTACCAGACCTACAATGGCGCAACCGCTATTTTCCTTAAACATGCCGGGTGTAGATGAACTTTTCCCAGGATTTGCTCCAGGCGACTTCGCGGTCCTTTACGGGTCACCATCAGTTATTTCACTAACTTCGCTACTTTGCATCCGAGCACAATTGCCAGCGCAGCTTGGTGGCTTAGAAAGCAACGTCGTGTTTATCGACGGGGGAAACACGTTTAGACTGTACAAAATTGCCCGTTTAGCTCAACTTCACCAGCTTGACCCACGGGAAGTCCTTGAGCGCATCTTTATTTCAAGAGCATTCACTGCTTACCAGCTGACTTCTCTGATACTCGATAAGCTTGAGGAAACCGTGAAAAACTACGATGCCAAACTCGTAGTGATTTCTGATATAGCAGGGTTCTTCTTAGACAACGACGTCGCACGTGAAGAAGCACAGAGAATCTACAGCCAAATTGTCAGTTACCTTTCAAGCTTCGCGAGAAAGCATCAAATAATCATAATCGCGACTTACCTTCCCTACTATGACAACCGAAGAAACGAGTTGCTTCAAGAAATAACCTGCGCCAGAGCAAACACCGTCTTATCCTTCAGCAAAACTACGTACACGCGAGAAGTATCATTGGAGAAACACCCATACTTCGTTTTAGGCACCGCCGAACTCCCATCTGAAAACCTGACGTTAACCGATTTCATGGGCGCTTAACCAGGAGCCACGTCAAACAAGCTGAATTGCTCGGAAAAATTTACCCTTCAAAACTCTGCTTCTCAACCCTGCCCAACCTCGCGGGTCCAGGCTTCGGGCTAGTTGTTGAGGCTGTTGAACATGTCCTGAGTGACTGATTCAGGCAGTTTGAGCTCCAACTTTTCAACCTGAGAGAACAAGAAATTGTAGAATTCAACGGACATCTCCATCCTTGTTCTTGCTTCTTTCGGCTTCATCAGTTCCCCGTCATCTTCTTTGTCAACTACTTACCAGTTGACTTTAAGAATTTTATGCTCAAAATTATGCGTTTAGTCGCTACGTCTGGTTGTTTTATCACGTGGAGCACGGGAACCAGAAGTTGGACAGTACGGTTCTTATGGATACACGGAAAAAAGCGTTAGTGGGAGTATAGTTTTTCGTAAGGTCTCTTTGAAACTGGCAGTATCTTCTTGAATTTTACGTTCAAGATTTCCTGCGGGTCAGTTCCGAAATGGCTGCAGTATTCTCTGACGAGCGCTTCAATGGTTTTGGAGTCCCGTTTTCCGGCTTCCAGTGTTTTGGTTCCGTTAACGGGTTCAAGGATTTCGCCACGTTCGTAAATAACGCCGCCATGCATTCCTGTGCCGACAAATCTGGCGTTGCATTTTTCGCCCTCTTTCAGGTTCAACCCCAAGATAACCATTACTCCGCCAGCCATGTACTCTGCGAGAAAATCCCCCGCGGTTTGCCCAATGACTATTTTGGGAATTTTATGCTGGTACTCTTTCATGTGTATGCCAACCCTGTAACCGACGTAGTCGCGGACAAAGATTTTTCCGCCTCTCATCGAGTGCCCTGTAACGTCTCCAGCGTGACCATGTATGATTATTTGCCCCTCGTTCATCGTGTTCCCACAGCCGTCCTGCGCGTTGCCGTGAATCACGAGTTTAGGTCCATTCATGAAGGCTCCAAGGTCGTTCCCTGGGGTTCCGTAAATGTCGATTTGGATGTTTGTCTCCAAGTCAGTGCCGAGGTACCGTTGGCCACAAACGTTATACAATTCTATTCTTTCAACATTAGAGCAGACGACCTGCCTTAGCAACGCATTCAAGTCCTTGTAGTAGAACCCTTCCGCGTTGATTTTCACCACATTGTCCTCTTCTTTTACATTTTGAAGGTATTTTGCGTCGATGACTAGTTTGTTCTTTTGCTCAAGCACACTTTTACCCCCCTGCCATTTTCACGCCTAAAATCTTCAGTTCAGTCCTCGTCAAGCCGACACCTCTAAGCGCAAGTCGGTTACCCCTCAGGCTTTCGATCGCGTTTATGCCCATGCCGCCCATCATGTCCTTAATCTCTAAACTCCAACTTTGAAGCAGGTTAACGAGCCGCTTAGAAGCAATGTCGGGGTTGACGCGTTTGCTAATCCACGGATCACTCGTAGCAATACCCCATGGGCATTTGCCAGTGTGGCAGCGTTGACAAACAGTGCAACCAATAGAAATCAAAGCCGCAGTTGCAATGTAAACGGCGTCGGCGCCTAAAGCTATCGCTTTAAACACGTCAGCGCTACTTCTGATGCCGCCTGCTGCAACCAAGGATGCTTGATTGCGGATGCCTTCCTCCCTGAGACGCTGGTCAACTTGCGCAATAGCTAACTCAATAGGTATACCTACATTGTCCCGTATGATTTTGGGCGCTGCGCCAGTCGCACCTCTGACACCGTCGAGAGCAATTATGTCTGCTCCAGCACGGACCATACCGCTAGCGATTGCCGCTGAATTGTGAACTGCCGCGATTTTGACTGAAACCGGCTTGGTGTAGTTTGTTGCTTCTTTAAGAGCGTAAATCAACTGGCGCAAGTCCTCGATTGAGTAGATATCATGTTGAGGGTAAGGTGAAAGAGCGTCTGTGCCTGTCGGTATCATGCGTGTCCTAGCCACCTCCCCAGTTACCTTCTCGCCCGGCAAGTGTCCCCCGATGCCCGGTTTTGCGCCTTGTCCAATCTTGATTTCTATAGCTGCGCCAACGTCCAAGTATTTGGGGTGAACACCGAATCGGCCGGACGCAACTTGAACAATCGCGTGAGCGCCGTACTTGTAGAGGCTTTGGTCTAAGCCGCCTTCACCTGTGTTAAAGTAAGTTCCGCATTCAGTGGCAGCCCTCGCTAAAGATTCATGCACGTTTAAGCTTATGGCACCATAGGACATGGCTGAGAACATTATCGGAGTGTCAAGGCAAAGTTGAGGAGTAAGTTGAGTCTTCAGGAGTACCTCGCCGTTTTCCATTTCCAGCTCCAGCTTGTCTGGTTTTGCGCCAAGATAGGTTCTGATTTCCATCGGCTCCCGCAAGGGGTCGATTGATGGGTTAGTTACTTGGCTAGCGTTTAGGAGAAGTCTGTCCCAGTAAGTGTAGTATGGCTTATCGCAACCCATACCTGTGAGGATTACTGCGCCGCTTTCAGCTTCCTTTTTCACGTCTCGGATTGCTTCCAGTGTCCAGTTAGCGTTCTCTCGGTTAACATTGGGGTTCCTTCTTATGGTAATCGCGTGGGTCGGGCAGAAGGTTACGCAGCGTTGGCAGTTAATGCAGTTCTCGTCTTTGCTGCAGATCGTATCGGTTTCTTCATCGTAGTAATGCGTATCGTAAGTGCATTGGTTAACGCACACTTTGCAGCGTATGCAACGGTTCTGGTCACGTTCAACTAGGTACTCGGGAATTACGTAGGTTTTCATGGAGTTCCCTCTCCAGCTAAAACCTCGACAACCTTGGGTTTGCTGCTTTTTAGTCTACAAATTGCGGGTTCCCCTCCTCTTGGCGCCCAGAACTTGTCAAGATTGGGCGAAACTAGACGCATGGCTGATTCCTCCGATGACAAGTACACGTAGTCGCCGTTTACGCCCGCTACTAACGGTCGTAGTTTAATCCTGTCAGTTAAGCCTATCATTTCACCGTGGTGAGCGACAACTATGCTGAACGGTCCATTCATAAGCAGGCTTCCGTAAGTTTCACGTAGCGTTCTCAGAAGTTGCGCTCGCTTAGGCTCCATACTGTCGATTTCACTCCACAACGGCGCAGCGAGGATTTGGGCTACCAGTTCAATTGGCAGATTTTGCTTTCGCATGAGCAAGTCAACAGCGTATGCCAAAACTTCAGTATCTGTTTGCATAGTGCACTTGTAACCGTACATTTCCAAGAACCGGCGGTTTATACCATAGGATGAGAGCTCCCCGTTATGAATCACTGTCCAGTCGAGAATGTTAAACGGGTGTGCCCCGCCCCACCAGCCGGGAGTGTTCGTCGGAAATCTACTGTGGCAAGTCCAAAGGTAACCTTGATAGTCCTCCAAACAGAAGAAATCTGCAACATCTTCTGGGAAGCCTACACCCTTGAATACTCCCATGTCTTTGCCGCTTGAGAAAACAAAGGCCTTTCCAGTTTCGGTGTTAATACGCATGACGGCTTCTATCACGTAATCCTCGACGCTTTGTCCTTCAGTAGGCTGATCCTTTTTGGGTTGAACAAAGTATCGCCAAACCAATGGTGGATTATGAACATTAGCTGGTCTAGTCTGCATCTCTTCATCGTAAGCGATGTCGAACCTTGAAGCCAGCGCACGGTCAGTCTTTTCTTTAGCGTCCCTGCTGAGGTACATTATGTGAAAGGCGAAGTAGTCTTTGAAGTCTGGATATATACCGTAAACTGCAAACCCGCCGCCCAAACCGTTACCCCGGTCATGCATGTTCGTTACTGCCCGCACGGGATCCTTCGAGCTGAAGCGTTTGCCATCCGTATTCATCATTCCGAAGATGGCGCAGCCTGAAAAATCCTTGTCGTCGCCGAAGGGATTGATTATTCTTCTGTCTTGCTGGTTCATTTTATTGCACCACACTCATTTTTCTCTGCAGGCTTACCGGGAATGCTGCCCAGCTAAAATCGTCTTCCAAGAGTTGTTGCTTGAATTTTTTCACGTTTATCGCGTTCTTCATTAAATAGTATAGTATGCCTGCTCGCTCAATAGAGTTGACAAGAGTCAACCCGACGATGATGTTGTTCTTGAGGATCAACTTCTTGTACAGATTGTGATCGGGATCAAATTTAACAAGCACTTCTAATGTCGAGTCTTCTTTGGGGTTAGCTATGCCCAAAGAGACAACTGGGATGCCGAAATACTTGAGGCTGCTCATGTTAGTGCCTCCCGAATACGTGGTTTTTTTGCCCGCCATGTTGCAGCCCGCAACTTGACCCTCCAGCACCGCGAGTGGCCAAAGAGGCAAAGGACGGTTCTGATTAAGAAGGAAGTCGTAGGCTTCAGCCACGTCGCCGCTGGCGTAAACGTCGGGAACGCTTGTCTGCATCATATTGTCAACGATGATTCCTCTGTTAGTTTTTACTGATGTTCCCGCTACAAGTTCACTTCGTGGAACAACACCAATGGCTACAACAACAAGATCGCATGGCACCTGATCGCCTTTCGTCAAAATTACTCCGCCAACCGCGCCCTCGTCACCTGGTTTGCCTATGATTTTTTGAACCGACTGACCCGTAATGATGTTGACGCCTGCTTTTCGGATAATAGCTTCGACGATGTCTGAGCCTTTAGGATCTAAGAGCAAGCTCAGGATTTTGTCCTGAAGCTCCACCATTGTAACCTTTAAGCCACGTTTCAGGAGGGCTTCGGCCACGCTTACGCCGATAAGTCCGGCACCTATGACCACCGCTGATTTAGCATTTATGCAATCAATTTTGGCAGCAAGCAACTGCGCATCTTTAAGGGTTGTGAACGTGAACACTCCATCCTTGTCTGAACCATCCATCTTTGGAACAAACGGTTTGCCGCCTGTCGCAATCAACAGTTTTTCGAAGGGTATTTTTTCACCGTTTTCAAGCTGGACGGCTTTCTCATCGAGATTTAGCGCCGTGACTTTTCTGCCTATCAGCGCGTCAACATTGTTTTCTTTCCAGAAATCCTCGGTTCGGCAATCGACTTTCTTGAGATCTGCTTGACCGCTGACGAACTCGCTAATCATCGGGCGACTGTAATGGGAGCAGGTTTCATCCGTGATTACCGTTATAGTTCCGAGTGGATCAACGTCCCTTATTGCTTCAACCGCGCCTAACCCTGCCGCTGAAGCACCCACAATCACGTACTTTGCCACTTAAGGTTTCACCTCTTTAAACACTAACGCTTCATTGGGACAGTTGGCAACGCATGCTGGCTCATCGAAGCCTTGGCACAAATCACACTTCGCCACCACATGATCCTCCTTATCCATCATTATAGCACCGTAAGGGCAAACCATGATGCAAGTCCAGCATCCTATGCATTTCTTAGCGTCATGCGTGACCAAGCCTGTCTTCTCGTCTTTTTGCATCGCGCCCGATAAACAAGCGGTTACGCAAGGAGCGTCCTCGCAGTGTCGGCATTGGATAGCGAAAGAAACCGGCTTGTTCCGCTCTACTTTAACCCTGCTTATCGGCTTAGGGCGTTCGCTATTGTAGGCTTTGACTATGTCTTTTGATTTTGAATGTTGGACCGTACAGTACACTTCGCATAGCCCGCAGCCCATGCAAACTTCTTGTTTAGCAATTATCCTTTTGACCATCGTTTAAACCTTGACTTTGAGTGTTTAGCGTGGACAGGTGAGCATGAGAATGTGCAGTTCAACATCGGCTGTGCATAAAACGCCTCTGGTCGCGGCTGATTGTTTACCACGACCCACGATTATTTTACAAGTGTTCACTGCCATTTTCATCACGTTTCTTAAAGAGCTAGCCCACTAAAATAGCATGTATTCTATATAACTTTGTTGCTAATCATTTATATGGTAGTTCATGAAATATGTTATCTAAATGAAACATATATCAGGCGAGAAGCTTGGCGGAAAAAGACTTAGGCTATAGAAGAGTCCAATGCACGGGAAGAGGCTCGTACATAATATCCCTACCCAAAGAATGGGTGCAAGACCTCGATTTAAAACGAGGCAGCGAAATAGCATTCAACGTAGAACCAGACTCAACACTAATGCTGGTTCCAAGAAAAATTCAAGAAAAGGAGGGCAGGGGAAACTTGCCCAAGCCCAGAGAATACTACATCAGCATTGACTCGAAGGAAACCATCCAATCGACCCTGCGAATGATAAAAGCATTATATGCGATTGGAGCGGACATAATCAGAGTTCACGTAAAAAATCCGCAAGACGCTGTCAAATACAAGAATGAAATAAAAAACCTATCTCGAGACAGTTTTCTAGGTTCAGAAATAATTGATGAGACGCCGGATGAAATCACACTGCAAATCCTGATAAAACACTCAGAGTTCTCCATAGAAAAAGCCGTTAGGAGAATGGCAATTGTGGCGCTAGCTGCAAACAGAGACGCTATCGCCGCCCTGAAAGACCGAAACACAGTCTTGTTTGACAGCGTGATCAACGCCCATAAAGACGTCAGCCGACTGGCGCTGTACATTGTTCGCCAACTCAAATACGGCATTGAACGAAACCTCTATCGAGAACTCGGCTTCAGAACACCAAAAGAATTTCTCCTTTACCGCGTGGCGGTGAATGACATAGAAAGCATCGCTCAGAACGCATTGAACATTATAAACAACGTGGGTTCGCTTCAAAAATTAATTGATGAAGAAATGCTTTTCCTGAAAGACCCCGTGGACGAAGAGATATTTCATCAACTCTTAGATTTCAGTTCATTAGCGCAACAGTCATACGATGACGCTATAAAAGCGCTGTTTAAGAGAGAATACAAAGACGCCGAAAAGCTCATTTCAAAACGCGAATCCTTCAAACCGCTTGAAAACGAGCTTATCATGCTGATGTCAAGCAAAAAACTTGATCCGAACATCGCTTCAGTGCTGCGCTTGATTTTTGATAGTTCAAGACGCATAATGGATTACAGTCGAAGCATGGCGGAACTAACGCTGAACCGCACCGTCGAAGAACAATGCTCCACGCTCGCGTACAAGTAAAAACAACGCCAAAAGTGTGAAGAGTTAAACTCAAAGCTTAGTTTCTTCCGTCTTTTCCATTCCCTGCTGCTGAATCGTTTCGGCGTGCACAATCTTTTGGCGTTTTCCCTTATGCACTACAAGATTTATATTTTGAGTTTTGTTTAACTGAATAATTGAGTGAAAAGACCTGAGTTTATGGGGTATAAAAGATGAGTAGGATTTTGCGGGTAAATATGATTGATTCTACAGCCAAGTATGGAAAAGTGTCAGACAAGTGCCGTTTGACAGGAGGCCGCTGGCTTGTTTCAAGCCTCGTCTGCGACCAGGTGGTTCCAACCGGTCATCTTGGGGTGTAAGGTTTGCGAGATATATATCCTCTTGAATTCGAACTAAACCCTAAAGAGATGGATAGCGGAATCCACTGGGTAATTC
>Ga0187784_10001441_pt1 | contig 18878 bp, 19 predicted proteins | sample 1015_SJ02_MP15_2_FD_132964 | JGI IMG/M metagenome (GOLD analysis project Ga0187784, IMG submission 132964) | Tropical peat soil microbial communities from peatlands in Department of Meta, Colombia - 1015_SJ02_MP15_20_MG | ecosystem: Environmental > Terrestrial > Soil > Wetlands > Peat | place...
ACCGGTATGGACAACGACCCGTTTCTGATTGCCGGCACCCCGCTCCCCTCGCGCATGTTTGTCGGCAGCGCCCGCTATCCCAGCCAGCAGGTCATGCTCGATGCGCTGGCCGCGGCGGAGCCTGCGATGGTGACGATGTCGATCCGGCGGATCAGCCTCGAAGGCTATGCGGAGAGCCTCGTCGACCTGCTCGGCGACCGCTATCGGATCCTGCCCAACACCGCCGGGTGCGTCACCGCGCGCGACGCCGTACTGACCGCCGAGCTGGCACGCGAGGCACTCGACACCAACTGGGTCAAGCTCGAACTGATCGGCGACCGCGATCTGCTTTACCCCGATGTCGAGCAGCTCGTGCACGCCGCCGACGAGCTGGTGCGCAAGGGATTTGTCGTGCTGCCTTACTGCAACGACGATCCGGTCACCTGCCGCAAGCTCGCCGATGTCGGCTGCTCGGCGGTGATGCCCTTGGGCTCGCTGATCGGCTCGGGGCGCGGCGTGGCGAACCCCGGCGCGATCGAGCTGATCTGCGCGCGGAGCCCGGTGCCGGTGGTGCTCGACGCCGGGATCGGCACCGCGTCCGACGCGGCGCTGGCGATGGAACTGGGCTGCGACGCCGTCATGGTCGATACTGCGATTGCCAAGTCGCATGATCCCGTCCGGATGGCGGGCGCGATGAAGGCGGCGGTCGAGGCCGGTCGGCTTGCCCACCTCGCCGGCCGCATCCCCAAGCGCAACATGGCCGAGCCGTCGAGCCCGCAATTGGGCCTGGTCGGGACGTAGTCCCACTCGTCATTGCGAGAAGCGTAGCGACGAAGCAATCTCCCTCGGAGGAGAGCAAGGCGGACGGAGATTGCTTCGCTGCGCTCGCAATGACGGCTGAAATTCCGTGTTCTTTTTCCTGCCGCTCTACGACGACAATCCGACGGCGCGGGTTCCTTTTGTCACCTACCTGCTGATCGGCTCGTGCGTTGCCGTCTTTTTATGGCAGCTCGGCCAGGATGCCGACGACGTCGCCTACAGCTATGGGATGATCCCTGCGGTGCTGTTCGGCACCGCTGAGCTGCCGCACAATCTCGCGGCCGTGCCGCCCTGGGCGACAATCTTTACCAGCATGTTCCTCCATGCCGGCTGGCTGCATCTCGGCGGCAACATGCTGTTCCTGTGGATATTCGGGAACAACATCGAGGACGTGCTCGGCCCGGTCCGTTACCTATTGCTGTATCTGCTGTGCGGTGTCGCCGCAGCCCTGGGACAGGCTCTGTCCGACCCGAGCTCGACCGTGCCGATGCTCGGCGCGTCGGGCGCGATCGCCGGCGTGCTCGGCGCCTATCTCTTGATCTACCCCAACGCCAACGTGCACGTGCTGGTGCTGATCGTGATCGTCCTGCGCGTCGTCACGATCCCCGCCTGGATCATGCTGGGTCTATGGTTCGGCGCACAACTGGTGAGCGGGCTGTTCAGCAACAGTGGCGCGGGTGTCGCATTCTGGGCGCATGTCGGCGGGTTCGTTACCGGCATCGTCCTGCTGCTGGTGATGCGACCCGCCGATCTCGGACTGCTGCAGCCGCCGCGCACGGCGCGCTTCATCACCACGCCGCCGCGCCGCTTTATTGGTCGTCACACCTTTCACGGCAGCGTCCCCGACAGCGGGTCCTCGCCCTTTCGCCGTCGCGGCCCTTGGGGTTGATGGCGACCGCTAGAGCAGGATGTGGGTGATTTCCTTGTATGGGCGGGCGTCGACGAAATGCCGCTCTCGGGTCGCCCGGTCGATATAAAAGAACACCTGGATCACGAAGACCATATTCACCGTCTCGCCGTCGGGCGATAGCGGCAAGAACAACACCTTTGTATGCCGCTCCGGATCGTGGCGCGCGGGCGAGAAAAACAAGCACTCGGAATAGAGCGCGCGACGCGTTTCGACGCATTTGTCATAGAGCGCCAGCACGTGTTTGCCGTAGTCCGGCCCGGGCAGTACCTCGTCGAGAAAGCGTCCCGTCGCGTTGACGCCCTGCGCGCGGGTGTTCTCGGTGCCGATCAGCCGATAACGATAGCGCCCGGTGGCGAGCCGCTCGACCAGCATCACATCGGGCAGCAGCTTGGGGATTTCGATGGGATCGATATCGGCACGGCTGGGCATCGCCCGGCCCGCTGCCTTGGCCCGCCAATAAAGATACGCCTGCTCCAGCCGTGGATCGGTGAACGGCTTTTCGCTCATGACTTCGCTGCCGATCTCGCTGCGCAGCATAACACTGACGCCGATGGCCGGCCTCCCGGATCGAAAGCCTTTTCCCCGACCGTCGATCTGACATGAGGAAGGTTAACAATCGGTTGAACGGATCGCGGGAATGAATCCGTAGGGCCGCGTGTTTGCCGGGATGCGTCGCCCCCCGTGAATTTTCTCCGTGAATTTCCTCTGTAGCGGCGTCGGGGGCTCCCATGGCAGTTTTCGCGCGATGCTGAGACCGTTTCGGCGCCCGAGCGTTGCGGCCGTGTTCACGGCGACGACCCATTTCCTGCGGGGATTGGCCCAGCTTGCCTTTGTCATGGGCATATTGGGCGCGATCTTCGGCGCCGGCGGGCTGGCGCTCGCCATCGCGCATTTCAGCCGCGATCTGCCCGATCAGCAACAATTGCTGAGTTATCAGCCTGCAACCGGCACCAAGGTCTATGCCGGCGACGGCTCCTTGCTGGCGGAGTTCACCACCGAGCACCGCGTCATAACGCCGTTCAAAGACATTCCGCCGCTCGTCGCGCATGCCTTTCTCGCCGCCGAAGATCGCGATTTCTACAGCCATAACGGCGTCAACCCACTGTCGATCCTACGCGCCGCGGTGGTCGATATAGCGCGCTATGGGCGGGGCCAGCGGCCGCTGGGGGCCTCAACGATCACCCAGCAGCTTGTCCGCCATTTCCTCCTGACCAACGAGGTCTCGGTCTCGCGCAAGATCAAGGAGGCGTTGCTCGCCTACAGGATCGAGAACCAGCTCAGCAAAGACCGCATCCTCGAGATTTACCTCAACGAAATCTATCTCGGCGCCGGGGCGTACGGGGTCGCGGCCGCCGCCGAAACCTATTACGGCAAGCCTCTCGCCCAGCTGACCCCGGCCGAGGCGGCGTTCCTCGCGGCGCTGCCCAAGGCGCCGAACAATTACAACCCGACGCATCACGCTGACGCCGCGCTGGCGCGCCGCAACTGGGTGCTCGACGGCATGGCCGACGAGGGATGGATCACGCCGGCCGAGGTGCAAGTCGCGAAAAGCCAGCCGCTTGACGCCCAACCCCGGCCACTGCCTGATCCGCCGCGCGGCAGCGAATATTTCGTCGAAGAGGTCAGGCGCCAACTCCTCGACCGGTTCGGCGAAAAGACGGTTTATGAGGGCGGTCTCTCCGTTCGCACGAGCTTTGTGCCGGTCTACCAGGCGATGGGTGAGAAGGCCTTCCGCGACGGTCTTGTCGAATATGACCGGCGGCATGGCTGGCGCGGCCCGATCGAGCATCTGGCGACTCCGGCGGCAGCCCAGGCCGCGCTTTACAGCCTTGGCGACCCGCCGGCGATGCCGAACTGGAAGCTCGCGGCGGTGACAAGCGTCGACAATGCCGGCGCAAACATTGTGCTCAAAGCCGGCGCCACCGGCCGCGTTCCGTTGGACGAGCTGCGCTGGGCGCGGCGCACTACGGCCGATCAGCGCCTCGGCGCACCGATTTATCGCGCCCAGGAGGTGCTGAACGCGGGCGATGTTGTGCTCGTGGAGTCGCTAGGCGCGGCCGCGCCCAGCGGGGGGAACGCCAGAGGCGGCACCAGCCTCGTCTATGGGCTGCGCCAAGTGCCCGACGTTAGCGGCGGGTTTATAGCGATGGATCCCAAGACCGGGCGGGTGTTCGCGCTGGTCGGCGGTTGGGACTATCACGACAGCCAGTTCGACCGCGCGATGCAGGCAATGCGTCAGCCCGGCTCGTCGATCAAGCCGTTCGTCTACGTCACCGCGCTAGGGGGTGATTACACCCCGTCGAGCATTGTCGATGACGCACCGATCTCGCTGCCGCAGGGGCCCGGCATGCCGATGTGGACCCCGGTCAATTACGAGGGCACCTCATCGGGTCCCAGCACGCTCTATGAAGCACTGGTGCATTCGAAGAACCTGGTGACGGCGCGGCTCGCCTCGATGATCGGCATGCCGGCGATCGCCAGGACGGTTCAGGATTTCGGCGTCATGGACAAGATGCCGCTCTATTACTCGATGGCGCTGGGCGCCGGCGAGACGACGCTGTCCCGCATGGTCGCCGCCTACGGAATGCTCGACAATGGTGGTCACTGGCTCAACGCCTCGCTGATCGACTTGGTGCAGAACCGCGAGGGCCAGATCATCTACCAGAAGGGCACCGCCAAATGCCCAGCATGCTACATCACCGCTGGCCTGAAGGCTCAGCCCGACAACGATCCTGCCTATGCCCAAGCCGGCCGCGCCGAGCCGTCGATGATCTGGCTCAAGGGGGCGAGCTATGCGCCGGCGGCGATCCTGCACAAGCCGACCAAGCCCGACCCGCTCATCGACCCGGTCGCCGACGAGCAGATCATCACGATGATGCAGGGCGTCGTGCAGCACGGCACCGGCATCAAGGTCGCCGCGGTCGACAAGCCGCTCGCCGGCAAGACCGGCACGACCAGCGATTGGTTCGACGGATGGTTTGTCGGCTTCTCGCCCGACCTCGTCGCCGGCGCCTATATGGGGTTCGACACGCCGCGCACGCTGGGCGACGGCGAGGTTGGCGGCAATACCGCGGCGCCGATCTTCCGCGACTTCATGGCCGACGCGCTGAAAGACCAGCCGGCAGTGCCGTTCCCCGAAGACAATGGCGGCGAGATGGTGCTGATCAACTCGTATAGCGGGCAGGTCACCGTCGCCGGCGACGCCAACGGCGTGCTGATGGCGTTCCGGCCCGGCACCGCGCCCGCCGACCGGCGCTACAACAATCCGGAGATCGCCGGAGCGCCGGGCGCGCCGACGCAAGCGGAAGCCGCCGATGCGATCAACGACGCCACGCCGGACGGCCAGATGCCCTATGGCGGACAATTCGCGGCGATGCCCAACGGGACGATGACTAACGGTCCGGGGGGCGGCGTGGGGCTGCCGGGCGCGCCGATGATGCCGGTCAACGCACGCGTTCCCGGCGGCCTCCCGGTGGGTACGACCGTGCCCCCGCCACCGCGGTCGATCGGCACCGGGACGGGTGGTCTGTACTAACCGGCCAGAAAGCCGCGTTGGCATGGCGGTTGCGGAGCTTTTCCTGGCCATGACCAGGGAGGCTTTCATGCAGCGCGGCGACATCACCGAGAAAATCCTCTCCGCCAAGCGGCTCAAGGGTCTGAGCTGGAAGACGATCTGCGCCGAGATCGGCGGCGGCTCGGCGACCTACATCACCGCGGCCTGCATGGGCCAGATGAAGCTTCGCCCCGAGCAGGCGGCAAAGGCGGCGAAGATTTTCGGCCTCGGCGAGGAAGAGACCCTCCTGCTGCAGGAGGTGCCGTATCGCGGCTCGCTGCCGGCCCTGCCGCCCTCCGACCCCCTGATCTACCGCTTCTACGAGCTTGTCAGTGTCTACGGCACGACCTGGAAGGAGCTGATCCAGGAGGAATTCGGCGACGGGATCATGAGCGCCATCGATTTCGACATGGCGATCGAACGCCAGCCCGACCAGAAAGGCGATCGCGTCAAGCTGACGATGAGCGGCAAGTTCCTGCAATACAAGGAATATTGATCCGTCTCCACCGATCGCTCAAAACCGCTGCTTCCCTCCTGTCGCGACCGATCCGATAGCGATAAACTGTCGCGGCAACACGCAACCGATGAACGACATCGGAGCCAAAGGGGGAAGCGATGGGAGCCGACACGGGCCGGCGGGTCGCCGCTGAATTCTTCGGAACGTTTTGGCTGGTCTTTGGCGGTTGCGGCGCGGCGGTGCTGGCCGCGGGATTTCCGGCGCTGGGGATCGGTTTCCTCGGCGTCGCCCTTGCATTCGGGCTGACGGTGCTGACCATGGCCTATGCCGTCGGCCACGTGTCGGGTGGGCATTTCAACCCGGCGGTGACGATCGGCCTGTGGGCCGCCGGGCGGTGCGCCAATTCGCAAGTCATTCCCTATGTCATCGTGCAGGTTGTCGCAGCCATCGCCGCCGCCGCGGTGCTGTGGTTCATCGCTTCCGGCCACGCGGGTTGGACCGCCGGCGGGTTCGCGAGCAACGGCTTCGACGACCTCAGCCCCGGCAAATACAGCCTCGCCAGCTGTTTCGTGTGCGAGGTGGTGATGACGTTCTTTTTCCTGTTCATCATCATCGGCACGACATCGAAGGGCGCCGCGGTCGGGTTCGCCGGCATTCCCATCGGTCTGGCCCTGACGCTGATCCATTTGGTGTCGATCCCGGTCACCAACACCTCGGTCAACCCGGCGCGCAGCACCGGCCCGGCGCTTTTCGCCGGCGGCGAGTATATCAGCCAGCTCTGGCTGTTCTGGCTCGCGCCGATCATCGGCGCCGTCATCGCCGGCCTGCTGACGCGCTGGCTGCACGAGCCCGCTTCCGGCGGCGCCTAGACCGGGGCGCTATCTGACCGCGCCCTTGTCCTTGAGCGCGGCAATCTCGGCCGGCGCGAAGCCGAAGCGGGCGAGCACCGCGTCGGAATGCTGGCCTTGAAGCGGCGACGCGGTCGGTGTCGGACCCGGCGTATGGGCAAAGGCGATGGGCTTGGTCATCGTGCGATAGCGACCAATCACCGGGTGCTCCACCTCCGCGACCAAATCCTCGGCCAGCACCTGCGGGTGGTCGAACATGTCCTCGATCGGGCGCACCGCCGCGCACGGCACGCGCTCGCCGAACAGCGCCTCCCATTCGAGCGCGGTCTTTTGCGCGAGCGCGGCGCGCACTTGCGGTACCAGCACAGGCGTCTCCGCGGCGCGCTTGCGCATCGAGTCGTAGCGGGTATCGCTCGCCAGCTCGCCGAGGCCGACCAGCTCGCACATCGCCTGGAAGAAATGGTTGGAATGGACCGAGATGTAGAGCATGCCCTGCTTGGTCGGGTGGATGCCGGTGAGCCCGCCGGTGCCGCTGTCGCGCACCGCGTCGCGGCCCTCGCTGTCGGCCCAGACAAAACGCCCGGCCTGGATGGTCAACGCGCTGCGCAACAGCGACAGCGCCAGATATTGCCCCTGCCCGGTGCGCTCGCGATGGAACAGCGCCGCCGCGACGCCATAGGCCAGGAGCGCCGAGGTGAAATAATCGACGACCGAGCCGAGCACGAGTTGTGGCTTGTCGATGCCGCCGCCCTGGAACACGGTCATGCCCGTCAAGCATTGCAGCACCTGATCGAACCCGCCCTTGTCGCTCAACGGCCCGTGGTCGCCATAGCCAGTGACGCCGGCATAGACGAGGCGCGGATTGATCTTCTTGAGGCGCGGATAATCGATGCCGAGCCGCGCCGGCACTGACGGGCGGAAATTTTCGACAAGGACGTCGGCCTGCTCGACCATGCGGTTGAGCGCGGCGAGCCCCTCCTTCTGCTTGAGATCGAGGCAAAGCGCGAGCTTGCCGCGATTAGCGCCGATAAAGAACCGACTGTCGCCGCCCGGCAGGCTCGACGGGAACTGACGCAGCTGGTCGCCCTGCGGCGACTCGATCTTGATGACGGTCGCGCCGAGATCGGCCAAAAGCGTGCAGCCGTAAGGGCCGGCCAGGTAGCTGCACAGATCGAGGACGGTGACGCCGGTCAGCGGCCCGACTGGCTTCGCTTCCGTCATTTGCTTGCCTTTGCGCGGATCGCCGCCATCGCATCGAGCGTGCGCTGCGCGCGGTAGACGATCGGGTAGTCGATAAACTTGCCGTCGAGCTGGATCGCGGCGCTGCCTTCCTTCTCGGCCTGCGCGAAAGCGGCGACGACGCGCTCGGCGAAATCGATCTCGGCATTGGTCGGGGTGAAGACGCGGTTGACCACCGGGATCTGGTTCGGGTGAATGCACATCTTGCCCTGGAACCCCATGCCGAGCGCGAGCCGGGTCGAGGCTTCGAGCCCCTGTTCGTCCTGAAGGTCGACCCACACGGTGTCGAGCGGCGCCTCGATCCCGGCGGCGCGGCTCGCGGTCACGACGCGAGCGCGGGCATAGGCGAGCTCGCTCTCCTCGCGGCTCCAGCGCATGTTGACATCGAGCGTGAAGTCGCCGGCGCCAAAGGCGCAATGCTTGACGCGCGTGCCGGCGCACAGGATCGCGTCGATATCGCGCAAGCCCTTCGCTGTCTCGATAATCGGGACGAGGTCGATGCCGCCGACGGCCAGGCCGCGCTCGCGCTCGAGATTGCCGAGCAGCCAATCGATCGTCTGAACCGCCGCGGTGCTTTCGACCTTGGGGAGAATGACACCGTCAAGCCCCGGATGGACGATCGCGTTGAAATCGCCGTGGCAGAACTCGGTATCGGCGGCATTGACCCGCACGTAAAGCAAGCCGGTGCGGGCCGCGCCATAAGCCTCGACGACGGCTTCACGAGTCGCCGGCTTTTCGGCGATTGCGACCGCGTCTTCGAGGTCGAGGATCACCGCGTCGGCGTCGAGAGTCAGCGCCTTCTCGACACGCCGCGGATGATTACCAGGCGCGAAGAGAAAACTGCGCAGCGGCATTTGTGCCTCCCTGCTACGACAGCGATACCTCCATGCCGCGCTTGGTCGCCGGGCGGGCCATCAGCTCGTCGTACCAGCGCTTGACGTTGGGGTAGTCTTTGAGGTCGACCTGATGCCGCTCGTGGCGCCAAGCCCAGCCGAGGATCGCGAAATCGGCGATCGAGATGGCGTCACCGGCGGCATATCTCGCTTCGCCCAAGCGTTTGTTGAACACGCCGTAGAGCCGGTGCGTCTCCTTGGTGTAGCGCTCGAGCCCGTATTTGCGGTCGGCCTCGTTGGTGAGCGCGATGAAATGGTGCACCTGGCCGGGCATCGGGCCGAACCCGCCCATCTGCCACATCAGCCATTCGAGTACCGGCACCTGCGCGCGCAGATCGCCCTTGGGCCAGAATTTGCCGGTCTTCTCGCCGAGATAGATGAGGATCGCGCCGGATTCGAAGATACTGATCGGCCGGCCGCCCGGCCCGTCGGGGTCGATGATCGCCGGGATGCGGTTGTTGGGGCTGATTTTGAGGAAGTCGGGGTTGAACTGCTCGCCCTTCGAGATATTGACCGGATGGACGTTGTAGGGAAGGCCCATTTCCTCGAGCGCGACCGAGATCTTGCGGCCGTTGGGGGTGCCCCAGGCGTAGAGTTCGATGGCCATGTGATGCTGTCTCCCATGATGGCTGGCCGAGAGCATGGCCGCCCGCCGCGGGGCCTGTCCAGCCGTCATCTCTTTATCAGGCGGTGAACCGCCTGATACCCGCCTGTTATCGGTCGAATTAACAAGCGGCTTAACAACGGCGTCCCTTCCCTAGCGCCGGCTCTTTCGGATCATCCCCGCGCCAAAATTGAATGGTGACACGCCATAACGGCAATATGATGGCGTCGAGCGAGACGCGGAGAACGTAATGACCTGGCAGCCGGAACTCGATGAGCTGCGCGAGCGCGAGCGGCTGGCGCGCGAATTGGGCGGCGCCGACAAGGTGAAGCGCCAGCACGACGCCGGCAAATTGACCGTGCGCGAGCGCATCGACGGCCTTGTCGATCGATTCAGCTTTCACGAGATCGGCGCGATCGCCGGCAAGGCCGAATACGACGCGCAAAACAATTTGAAGGAGCTGGTGCCGGCGAATTGCGTCTTTGGCCGGGCGCAAATCGACGGGCGGCCGGTCGTGGTGGTCGGCGACGACTTCACGGTGCGCGGCGGGTCCGCCGACGCGACGATCCGCGAGAAGCCGCTGATGGCCGAGCAGATGGCGCATGACCTCCGCCTGCCGATCATCCGCATCATCGAAGGCTCGGGCGGCGGCGGCTCGGTGAAGACGATCGAGACCACTGGCCGCGCCAATTTGCCGGGCCGGGTCAATTCGGCGCTCCCCTATTACTTCACCACCGCCAATCTCGGCCGTGTGCCGGTGGTGGCGCTTGGCCTGGGGTCGGTGGCGGGACTCGGCTCGGCGCGGTTGGCGTCGAGCCACTATTCGGTGATGACCAAGGAAACCTCGGCGATGTTTGTCGCCGGGCCGCCGGTGGTCAACGCGCTGGGCCGCGAGCAGCTCGACCGGTTCGAGTTGGGCGGCTGGGAAATCCAGTGCCGCTGCGGCGCGATCGACGACGCGGTCGACACCGAGGAGGAAGCGTTCGCGGCGACGCGTCGGTTTCTCTCCTATCTGCCGTCTTCGGTGTTCGAAGTACCCGCGAAAACCGCGCCGACCGACGACCCGGAACGACGCGACGAGTTTCTCTTCGGCGTGATCCCGCGCAATACGCGGCAGGTCTACAAGATGCGGCCGATCGTCGAGGCGGTGGTCGACAAGGGCAGCTTTTTCGAGATGGGCCGCATGTTCGGCCGCGGCATCATCACCGGGTTCGCGCGGCTCGACGGCGTGCCGGTCGCGGTGATGGCGTCCGACCCGTTCTTCTACGGCGGCGCATGGACCGCGGACGCGTGCGACAAGATCATCCGCTTTGTCGACCTCGCCGAGACCTTTCATCTGCCGGTGCTCTATCTTTGCGACTGTCCGGGCTTCCATATCGGGCTCGAAGCCGAGAAGGCGCAGACGATCCGGAAGGGCGTGCGCGCGATGGCCGCGGTCAACCAGACCACGGTGCCGTGGTGCACCTTTCTCGTGCGCAACGTGTTCGGCGTCGCGGGCGCGGTCAACCAGCCGGCCGGCCGGTTTTCGATCCGCTACGCCTGGCTGTCGGCGCGCTGGGGCTCGCTGCCGCTGGAGGGCGGCATCGAGGCCGCGTATCGCGCCGAGATCGACGCCGCGCCCGACCGCGACGCGAAGATTTCGGAAATCGAGGAGCGGCTGCAAAAACTGCGTTCGCCGTTTCGCACCGCCGAGACCTTTTGGGTCGAGGAGATCATCGACCCGCGCGACACGCGCCGCCTCGCGGTCGATTTCGCGCGGCTTGCCGAGAAATTGCGGATCCCCGGCGAGAGCAAGTTCTGCATGCGGCCATGAGCACGGTTCCGACGGCGCTGCTGCTGGCGCTTTGTTTGGTCGCGCTGGGGGTATGCATCTTCCTCGACCGGCGACCCTATCGGCCCGGGAAGTTCAACTTCATCCCGGTCATGATCGTGCTCACGATCGCTACGTTCGTGCTGGGCCGCTACCTGCTGACGCTGACGATGGGGATATAGCTCACCCGTCAGCTCGCGGGGGTTGCCGCTCGCAGCGGCGCCGCGGCGTAGCGCAGTTCGCTCTCCGCCGCCGCTAGGGCCGGGAAGCGCCGGTGCAGCGATTGGCGCTCGCGCAACAGCCGCGCCAGATACGGGGTGGCGATGTTGCGCAGGTACACCCCTTCGACGCTGCCGTGACGGGGCGGAGAGGGAACCTGCAAATTACCGTCGGGCTTCATGCTGACGGCCGAGAAATGGAAAAACACCAGCGGGTCGTTATCGACCATCAACTGCGTTCCGCGTCTCCAAAGCTTGTAGTTGTCGGCGTTCCACGCCGCCAGATTGACGCCCTTGTGCTCGATGATCTTGAGCGAGGGATAGCGCTCGGGCCACGCGTCCAAATATTTCTGGTCGCCGAAACGATTGCCCTCGAGGCGGTCGTAGCACCAATCGGTGCAATCCTTTTTGTAGTTCTCGAGGCAAGTGAGCCCCTCCTCGCAGCGGCGGAAGGTGATCCAGGCGACATTGAAGCGGCCGTAGATGATGTGATTGCGGAAGTCGAATGAAAATCGGTGCGGCGTGATTGCCACCGGTGCGTCGCGCAGCGAATTCATCACCGGCTTTGGCGACGAATAAAAATACAAGTCCGCATCGATATAGGTAATTCTCTCAAAATCTGTCGTCGCAAAAAGATAATGGGGCAAAAAAGGTGTCAGCGTGAAATAATATTCAATCATATTGCGCTGTGGTTTTACCGTTTCCAATTCCGGATAGGCGGCCTCCAACGTGGGAAGCGGGATGATCCTGACATTGGGGAGGGCGAGTTGCTGCAGGACCGTCACGCAAAGCGGCGAAAGGGCTAGGACATAAACGGGGGTCGAATTGTCGTAAAGCCGCAGCGAACGCAGCGTCAGCACCGCCCGCGGCACGTAGTTGTGGTCGAAATAGGTGCAATAGGCGTCAGCCATTCGGCCCCCGCCGCCTGCTCGTGGGACGAAGCCGTTGAGTCGCGACGATCAGCATGCCGCCGCCCGCACCCGCTCGGTGATCGGCTTGAAGACCTGATCGGCGAATTGGCGTGCCGCTGGGCTCAACACGCGCTGGTACGAATCCTGATTGAGGCGCCCGACAAACCGATAGCCGCGCGCGTAGCCCCGCGCCAGTTCCGGCCGGTAGAAGGCCCCCGACACGCCGGCGTTGACCTCTTGCGTCTCACGCCTGCGCATATTCTCGACCGTGCTGGCCTCGACCGCGGCGCGGACACGCTGATCCGATGCCGGCTGTTCGAAGAAATCGAGCACGCGCCGAAGCTGCTCGACGGGCCGTTCCTTCAGCCGCTCATAGCGCACGACGACAATCGGCAGCTGTGACTGGTCGAGCCACGAGCGGACATTGTCCACCCAGCTGCCGGCGAAGGGGTAGATCAGCCCGCCAGTGGTGAGCCAGTGCCGGCAGAACTGCTCGAATTTGGCCGCGCGCTGCTCTGGCGTCGCGTCGAGCAAGCCGTTTTCCCCTGTCAGATGCTGGAAGTCCCAGACCGACATCATTACGTCGATCGGGTCGCGAACCAGCACGACGGCGCGCCGCGCCCGGGCCAAGAGCGGTATCGACGGCGCGAAGGCGAGATGCGTCTTAACGTAACGCCGTTCCGTCCCGGGAGGGGGAACACGCGCCAGGCTTTCGTGCATGTCAAAAATGTAGTCGCTGTCGATCTTCGCCACGTCGTCCTGGCGGTCGAACAAGACGTGGAAGAGCATGTAATTGAGATAGGTGATCCCCGATTTCGGGAATGCCGCGATGAATGAAACGTCTTTCATTTTCGGCCATCATGCTAACAGAGCCGTTCGCGGAACCGCAAACCGACAAGCCGATTCCCGAGTACCGGCAACCGCCATCATTGCGGGGAGCCGAGCGACGCGGCAATCTCGCTGCGTGCGCCTTCATCGGCGCGAGTCCGCATGACTGCGCGCGTGATGACGGAGTTTGAGAAGGGGAAGGGAATGCTGGAAGTCGAGCGGGGAAGCGACCTCACCCAATATGTCGGCAAGGAGATCGGGGTCAGTGACTGGTACACGGTCACCCAGGAGCAGATCGACAAATTCGCCGACGCGACGGGCGATCATCAGTGGATCCATGTCGATGTCGAGCGCTGCAGAAAGGAGATGCCCGGCGGCAAGACGATCGCGCATGGCTGGCTGACCCTGTCGCTGGTGCCGCGCCTCGCCGCGACGATCTATCGGGTCAAGCAGCGCTCGCGCGGGATCAATTACGGCGCCAACCGGGTGCGTTTCACCGGGCCGGTGCCGGCGGGTTCACGCATTCGCCTGCGGCTCAAGCTCAAGAATGTCGAGAAGGTCGAGGGCGGGGTGCGCGTCACCAATGAAGGCACGATGGAGATCGAGGGTGGTTCGCGGCCGGTGCTGGTCTCGGAGACGATCGGGATGGTCTACGACTGAGACGCCGCGCGACTGCCGGTGCGTCCTTGGCGACGCGGCTATCGGCGCTCCTTAGGATGACGATGTCTCTTGATGGCATCGCCTAAACCTCGTCATCCTGCGGAGGCTGCGCAGCAGCCATCTCGAAGGACGCAGGTCGGCTGTCCGAAAGAAGGGAGGCGACATGCTCGACGTCCGCAAGATCGTCACGTTGCGCGAGGTAATCTTCTCCGAGCTCGGCCACGCGCCGCCCAAGCCGGTGGTGCGGGCGATCGGGCTGGCGGTGATCCACAACCCGTTCGCCGGCAAATACGCCGAGGATTTGCGACTATTGTTCGAGGCTGGCGCCGAGCTCGGCGAGCGGCTGATGCCGGAGCTGGTCAAGATGCTCGACGGCCCGGCGGTCAGCTACGGCAAGGGCGCGATCGTCGGCGTTCAGGGCGAGATGGAGCATGGCGGCGCCTGCGTCCACCCGATGCTGGGACGGCCGATGCGCGCGGCGATCGGCGGCGGCAAGGCGGTGATCTCGTCAAACGTCAAGGTCGCACCGCCTGGCGCCAGCATCGACATCCCGCTCGGCCACAAGGACGATTCCTGGTCGTTCACGCATTTTGACACGGTCACCGTGTCAATCGCCGACTCGCCGCGGCCGCACGAGATCATGGTGGCTATGGTCATCGCCGATGGCGGGCGGCTCAACAATCGCTGCGGGGAGGCGCCGATAAGGTGATGGTGATGACCATTCCAACCTCCGATCTCGACCCGTTCTGCGCCGAATTCTTCGCGGACCCGTTCCCGGCGCATGCGGCGCTGCGCGATGCGGGGCCAGTAGTGCATCTGACCCGCTACGACGTCTACGCGGTCGCGCGCTACGCCGAGGTGCGCACCGTGCTCAACGATTGGCAGACCTTTTGCTCGTCGCGCGGGGTGGGACTGACCGATTTCGCCAAGGAAAAACCATGGCGGCCAAAAAGCCTGGTGCTGGAAACCGACCCGCCGCTGCACGACCGCACCCGCAACGTCTTAAACCGCGTGCTGTCGCCGGTGGTGGTGCGCGATCTACGCGAGCGCTTCGCGCAGGCGGCCGAGACGCTGGTCGACGAATTGCTCGAACGGCGATCGTTCGATGCGATCGTCGACCTCGCCGAAGCCTACCCGCTGAGCGTGTTTCCCGACGCGATGGGCATGGCACGCGAGAACCGACGCTACCTCTTGCCCTACGGCAACATGGTGTTCAACTCGTTCGGGCCGCGAAACGCGTTCTTCGAGGCGGCGATCGCCGACGCCGAGCCGGTGCTGGCCTGGCTGCAGGAGCAGATGCAGCGCCACTCGTTCGCGCCGAGCAGCTTTGGCGCCGTGATCCACCAGGCCGCCGATACCGGCGAGCTGACGCCCGAAGAAACGCCGATCGTCGCCCGCTCGTTATTGACCGCCGGGGTCGACACCACGGTGAGCGGCATCGGCGCGGCGGTCTATTGCCTGGCACGCTTCCCCGCCGAGTTCGCCAAGCTGCGCGCCGACCCGTCGCTGGCGCGCGCCGCGTTCGAGGAAGCGGTACGTTTCGAGACGCCGGTGCAGACCTTTCTGCGCACCACGACGCGCGATGTCGAGCTCGGCGGCGCGCCGGTCGGCGAAGGCCAGAAGGTGCTGATGTTCCTCGGAGCCGCCAATCGAGACCCGCGGCAATGGCATGCGCCGGACGATTTCGACATCACCCGCAAGACCGCCGGGCATGTCGGGTTTGGCATGGGCATCCACCAATGTGTCGGCCAGCTGCTGGCGCGGCTCGAAGGCGAATGCATCCTTGGGGCGTTGGCGCGAAAGACCGCGGCGATCGAAATCACCGGCGAGCCGAAGCGACGCTACAACAACACGCTGCGGGGTCTGGCGAGCCTGCCGGTGACGCTGAGGGCGGCGTAACGACTACTTGAAGAGCCCCATCAGCGATTTGCGCAACTCGGGCATGGCGCCGACCGCGAGACCCGCGGCGAGCGCCGCGCCGACCGTGCCGTAGGGATGGGCGCGCGAGGTATTGACGATTTGCTGCGCCGCCAGCGCGCCGAGATCGGCGGCGATGCCATTTGCGACGCCGTTGACGTGAGCCGGCGCCGCCGGCAGCGCCGGCCGGCGCGGCGCGCGCAACGCCCAGCGCGCGGCCAGCATCAGCAGCCCGGTCACCACCAGCCCGGCAAACCCGGTCAACCCGGCGGCGGCGGAGGGCGAAAATTGCTTGTCCTCAAGCCACAGAAGCAGCGCATCGCCAAGGAACCACGACGTGGCCCCCAGGACGGCGAACGCGGCGAGCCCTGCCGCGACGGCGATGCCGATTCGGTTCACGTCAGCGCTAGCCGCGCCGCGCGTTGAGCAGCATGCCGAGGATCAATCCCGTGGCGAACGAGGCGAGCGCCGAGGCGAGCGGCCGCTGCTCGATCTCATGGGTCACGCTCTGCGCCTGGCGGCGCACCTCGTCCCACACTTTCTCGGCCGAATCCTGCGCCTTGCCGCTGGCCTGCGCGTAGCCATTGCTGGCGAAGCTGCGCATGTCGGTCGTCATCTTCGCGAAATCGGCGCGCAGCTGCTGGATGTCGGCTTGCAGCGTCGCGAGATCGGTTTCCATCGATGCCGCCATGGCATTCCTCTTCGGTTGACGAGTACGGAACGCCGATTAGCGCGAAAGGTTCAGGACACGGCGTCTCGGCAGCTTATCCGCTGACGTCGAGCGGCCGGCATTGATCTGGATCAGGCGGCCGACATCATCCGACTAGAACCGCTTTCCCGATGACCTTGCGGTCGATCACCGTCTGGATCGCGTCGGCCGCCCGCTCCAGCGGAAAGCGATGCGAGATGCGCGGACGCAGCCTGCCTTGCGCCGCCAATTCGACGAGCAGCCTGGTATTGGCGCGGCCGACTTCGGGCTTGTGCTCGGTCGCGCCGCCGAGACGCACGCCGATCACTTCGAGGCATTTAATGAGGAGATAATTCGTGCGCGGGGTCGACGGGCCGCCACCGAGAAAGCCGAGCACCAAAATCCGCCCGCCAAACGCCAGGCAGCGCAGCGACTCGTCAAACACATTGGCGCCGATCGGGTCGTAGCAGATATCGACCCCGTCATGCGCGCCGGTCAATTCCTTGACCCGGTCGCGAAACCCCTCGCGGTAATCGATCGCGTAGTCGGCGCCTTCCTCAAGGCACACCTGGCGCTTCTCGTCCGTGCTGGCGGTGGCGATGACCTTGGCGCCGAACAGCTTGGCGATCTGAATCGCGGCGATGCCGATGCCGCCCGCCGCGCCATGGATCAGCACCCAGTCGCCCGCCTGCAGCCGGCCGCGCTGCATGAGCGCGTGATAGGCGGTGTGGTGCGCGCCGCGAAACACCGCCGCTTCCTCGACGCTCATGCCTGTCGGGATCGGGTCGCAATCCTCTTCGCGGGAATTGGCGAGCGTGCCGAACGCACCGAGGCGCACCCGGTTCATCACCGGATCGCCGGGCTTGAAGCGGGTCACACCCGGCCCGACCGCGACCACCTCGCCCGCCGCCTCGTTGCCGGGGATGAAGGGCGGCTCGGGGCGAAACTGGTACTTGCCGGCGAGCATCAGCACATCGACATACTGGACGCCGCGGGCGGCGATCTTGACCTGTACCTCGCCCGGCCCCGGCGGCGGCGGATCGGGCAGCTCGCGCAGCGCCAGCACCTCCGGCCCGCCAAACGCCTCGCAGACGACCGCTTTCATCCGCTATCTCCAATCGTCGATCGCATAGACGTCGGACCGGCTGTAGCCCGCCTCGTTCGGGCGATGCAGGGTGACGACATTCATCCTGGCGCGAAATCCGCGCGCCGCCATCACGCGAAAGGCCGCATCGCGCGCCAAATTCACCCCGGCCAGGACATTGCCCATGCCGACCGACGCAGCCAGAGCGCCGGCGGCGTCGAGCAGCGCGCCAAAGCGGGCGTCGGCGCCCGGGCCGGATCGCGCCGCGCCGAATTTGATGAACAGCGTGTCCGCACCCGCCTCGCTCGCCGGCCCAAAATGACACACCGCGAACCCCGCGAGTCGGCTCGGGCCGTCCCACAGGAGCAGCGTGTCGCCATGACGGCGCGCCGCATTGGTGCGGATTTCGGCACGCAGGTCGAGTCCGTCGTAAAGCCTGCCGGTCAGCGCGTAGCTGGCGTCCTCGGCCGCCGCGCGCCCCTCGGGCGCAAGCGCTGTATAACGGGAATATTCGGGCAGGCTGTCGGGCTTGGCCGGCGCCGCCATGATCGGCGTCAGATAGCGCGGGTAGAAGCCGAATTTCTGGTAGAGATGGATGTGCTTGGTGCTGTGCGGGAAGGTGCACAGCCCGGCATGGCTCAGTCCCCATTCGTTGAAGGCGTCGGACACCGCCGCGACCAGCGGCTGGGCCAGCCCACGGTCCCAAAAATCCGGGCGGATCGACAGCGGCCCGAAAAATCCGGCGCTGCCCCAGCGCGTCGCGAAATTCGATCCGGCGAGCTGGCCATCGTGATCTATGGCGAAGGATTTGACGTGCTCGGCACCGTGCCGGCCGTAGATATAGTCAAAATCGGTCCAGAAATTGTCGAGCTCCGGCACGCCCAGGAACGTGCCGAACGCGGTTCGCATGATACGCTGCGCCTCCTTGAGGTCAGCCGCCGCCATTGCTCGGGCTTCGGCCATCTGCATCTCCTCCCCTGTTCGCGGCGATGCTATCGCTCCGCCCCGTCGACGCGCAACCTGACGGCTTCGGGTTTTGCTACGTCAAAATACACAAACCTCGGATAGTTGAATGACAAGGACTAAGAGCTCCGAAACTTTGCGCCCGCAAATCGATAATCGAGCCGTCGCGGGCGCACGAAGCGCGAGGCGAGGGCCGGGAACAGGGGAGGTTCAGATGCATCTGCGCCACTACTTAGGCATACTCGCCGCCGCCGCGGCGAGCATGCCGCTGGCCGCTTCGGCGGCGGATTCGATCAAGATCGGCTTTCCGATCCCGATGTCCGGGTTTGCCGCCGTCTATGGCGTGCCGATCCTCAAAGGCGCGGAGATGGCGGTCGCCGAGATCAACGCCCGGGGCGGCGTGCTCGGCAAGAAGCTCGAACTGCTCGAACGCGACAGCAAGGCCAATGCCGACGAGGCGGTGCGCGTCTCGCGCGAGCTCATCATCAAGGACGAGG
>Ga0187784_10001442_pt1 | contig 18875 bp, 16 predicted proteins | sample 1015_SJ02_MP15_2_FD_132964 | JGI IMG/M metagenome (GOLD analysis project Ga0187784, IMG submission 132964) | Tropical peat soil microbial communities from peatlands in Department of Meta, Colombia - 1015_SJ02_MP15_20_MG | ecosystem: Environmental > Terrestrial > Soil > Wetlands > Peat | place...
CGCCGCCAAGATTCAGACCAGTGGCAATTGGATCCAGGCCTACGTCTGCGACCTGACCGTCAACCTCCTCGGCCCGGGAGGCGGCCCGGCACCGCCGCTGAACATCTCGATCATCCCCGGCGCGTTCCCGCCTCAGGGCGTGTACCCGGCGAACATCACCCTTCCCTCGGGCCCTATCGGCGATCAGTCGGAACACACGGCGGCCTGCTCATGAAGCGATTCCGAGAGCGCAACCTCCCTGTGGTGGGCCTGACGACCGTTGTGTTGGCCGTGGCGCTGGTGTTCGGCGCGCTGGAGTTCCCGAAACTGCCGCTGGTCCACGACCAAGCCACTTACTCGGCAGACCTCAGCGACGCCGCCAACCTGGTCCCTACAGACCAGGTCTGGGTCCATGGAGTCAGCGTCGGCTCGGTCTCCGGGATGAGGCTCGAGGGTGACGAGGTCGACGTGACCTTCACGGTCAATCCGGGGATCCACCTCGGATCGACGACATCGGCCGCCGTCGAGGTCCAAAGCCCAATAGGCACCGAGGTTCTGGAGCTGACCCCGTCCGGGCCCGGGAGCCTCGAGGGCACCATCCCGCTGTCACGTACGTCGGTGCCGTTCACGCTGGTTGACGCCCTGTCCGGCTTCAGCCAGGAGGTCCAGGCATACAACAAGGCGGCCCTCGAGCAATCCTTCGACGTCATCGCCAACAATCTCTCGGCCACCTCTGCCGGCGAGACGCAAGCGGCATTCAACGGCTTGGCGCGGCTGTCCCAGATCTTCGGAGGCCAGGCGGACGACGTCGCCTCGGTCATCAGCCAGGCCGCCGGCATCACTTCGGTTTTGTCGCAGCGCAGCGGTCAGCTCTTCAACCTCGTGGGCCAGGCCGACATCGTCCTCCAGGTGCTGGAGCAGCGGCAGGCGGTGATCAAGTCCCTGCTCGACGGAACCGCAGCACTCAGCCAGGAGCTGAGCCAGTTCCTCTCCACCAACAGCACCCAGTTGACGACCTTGTTCGACAACCTCCAATCGGTGTCCGCGGTGCTGGCCCAGAACGCCGACAACCTCGGCCAGGCAATACCCCTGCTCGCCACGCTGGCCAAGTACACAGCCAATGCCACGGGGTCCGGACCGTTCGTCGACGCGGTGGTCCCGACGCTCCTCATTCCGGACAACGTCTTCGAGCAGTGCTCGGCGCCGAACGCCTTGCCCAGCGCCAATCCCCAGGTGGGGTGCCACCCATGAGGCACGTCTCGTCGCGCCTTCGGCTGGTGCTCGCTGGTGCCGTCACCGTGTTGGTCGTGTCCGGGATCTCCTTTGCGCTGGCGAGCGGTGGCGAGCCGACCATGACGATCTCGGCGAGGTTTGCCACGGCGCCCGGGCTCTTTGTGGGCAACCAAGTCAAGATCCTCGGGATGCGCGTCGGCCAAGTGTCGAGCGTTACGCCCGGACCGACATACGTCACCGTAGAGATGGTGATCCCCACATCAACCAAGATCCCGTCGAATGCACAGGCGTTCATCATGGCGCCGAACATCATCAACGACCGCTTCGTCCAGCTCAACCCGCCCTACACGGGCGGCCCCACGATGCCCAACCACGGAGTGATTCCCGAGGCGCGCACCGCCGTGCCGGTCTCGGTCGACGAGGTCATCGACAGTCTCGACCAGTTCGCTCTCGCCCTCGGCCCAAACGGCGCCAACCAGCAAGGTGCGCTGTCCAACCTCCTGCACAGCGCGGCCGTGGCATTCGGGCCCAACGGATCGGCGTTGCACTCGACGCTGGTCGACCTCGGGCAGCTTTTCGGCGCCCTGTCGTCACAAGGCCCCGACCTGACCGAGATGTTGGACAACCTGGGCAACCTCAGCCATGTGGCATCCCAGTACACCGGGGTCTATCAGGCGTTCGCCAACGACCTGGCCGTCGTGAGCACCATTCTGGCGTCCGACGACACCGACCTGGGCACCGCACTCGCCAACCTGCAGCAGTTCCTGGGCCAGCTGGCGAGCTTCCTCCACACCAACGCGAGCGCCTTCGGGAACAGCGTCCGCAACCTGAACGCCTTCGCCGGTGCGGTTGCCAGCGAGCAGGCCCAGATGGAGCAGGTGTGGGGGGTGCTGCCCGTGGCGCTGCAGAACCTCGACAACGCCATCGACCCGGCGACGGGCGCGCTACGGGCGCGCCTCGACGAGGTGAGCAACTCGGGCGCGTTGGTGCAGTCGGTGTGCGGCGACCCGTTCCTCCACCTCTTGCCCCTCGTCTTCGCTCCGCAGCAGGACACGAAGGACGCGACCCTCGATCTCGGGTGCGGGCTCCAGGGGCTGCTCACGGCGCTTCCCATCCCGCCCGGCGCGTCGACCGGACCCAACATGTCGCTCAGCGCCATAGTCGGAAGGCAGCAGTGACCCGGCGACGGCGGGCTGCCGCTCTGGTCATGGCTTCCGCCGTCTGCCTCAGCGGCTGCGGGTTCCATGGGCTCAGCCTGCAGTCGCTGCCCAAGCTCGGGGGGATCACGTCCCCCACATACCCGATCTGCGCCACTTTCGCCAACGTCCTCAACCTTCCGGTCGAGGGCCAGGTGCGTGTGGGGGCACAAGTCGTGGGCGAGGTCAGTGGCATCTCGGCTCGAGACTTCCAGGCCATCGTCACCATGAGGATCGAGAACAGCGTGACCCTCCTCCAGGGCACCACCGCGCAAGTCCGCTTCGACAACCCCTTGGGAGACGAATACGTCTTGCTCACCGCCCCGGCAGACACGCAGATGCCACCCCTGCGCCCGGGCGCGCAAATTCCCGAGTCCGACACCGGCACGGCACCCAGTATCGAGGACACCCTCGGCGCCCTCTCGCTAGTGCTGAACGGTGGCGGCATCAATCAGCTCCAGACGATCATCCACGAGCTCAACAACACCTTTACCGGCAACCAACCGCAGATCCGCTCATTCCTCGGAACCGTGAACACGGCCGTCTCCAGCCTGGCGAACGGACGGGCGGCGTTCGACGACTTCCTGGCGTCGGCCGGCAACCTGACCGGGGAGCTCAACGGCACCGGCGGCGCCGGGGCCGCCACGATCGGCAAGGGGATCTCGTCGATCGCGCCGGCGATAGGCGTCCTGGCCAGTGAGAACACGTCTCTCGACGGCCTGTTCAGCGCCCTGTCGAACCTCGGCGCCGTCGGCACGGAGATAGAGCAACAGAGCGGCCAGAACGCGGTCGACGACGTAAGGGCGCTCTTGCCGGTTGTCGACCAGCTCAACGGCGTGTCACAGCAGCTGGCACCGGTGCTCTCCGACGTCTCGCGTTTCGAGGCCGAGGCGCCGAAAGTCGCCCCAGGTGACTATCTGCAGGTGAGCGTCGTGGCCAACGTCATCCTCCCTCCGGGGAACTTCGCCCCGAACGTCGACGTCACCGGTGCGCCGACCGGCTCTGGCGCGCAGGCGGTCTCCCAGCTGCTCGACGGAGGCCTGCTGTGAGGCGTGTGCTGGCGCGGCTGATCGCGTTCGTCGGGGTCTTCATCGTCGGCCTCTACTTCGTCGCCTTCGACGTCCTCAATTTCGGCGCCCAGCGTTTCACGGTCACGGCCCTGGTTCCGGCAGCTTCGGGCCTGTACCCGGGGGCCGGCGTCGACTATCGCGGCGTCGTCGTGGGCCAGGTGACCTCGCTCGTCCTGTCACCCACAGGAGTGACGATCGAGCTCGGGATCAACGCCGGCACGCGCATCCCCGACAACGGGGTGGCCAAGATAAAGCAGCTGTCTGCCTTGGGCGAGCAGTACTTCGACTTCCAGCCCGTCCGCGCAGGCGGGCCCTACCTGCACGCCGGCAGCGTCATACCGGCGTCTCGCATCGTCCTACCGACGCCCATCGGTGCCGCGCTGGTCGACCTCAGTTCCCTGTTCAACAGCGTGAACGGCAACGACCTGCAGACCTTTGAGAGCTGGCTGACGTCCGCTTTCACCGGCACGGGTCCTGGAATGCGCCAGATCATCACCACCGGCCAGGAGCTCTTCAACTCCCTGGCTGCAGCCCAGCCGGAGACGGTCGCTCTCGTCGTCGACGGAAACACCGACCTGCACACCCTGGAGGCCACAGACGGTGACTTTCAAACCTTCGCCCAGGGCCTCGCCTCCTTCACCGGGCAGCTGGCGGCCTCCAACGGCGACCTGCAAGATCTGATCAACAACGCCTCGACGGCTGCCGACACCGTCGGCCCCTTCCTCGCCTCCAACAACCCGACGATCGCCTCCTTGGTAGCGAACTTCGCCACCGACGCGCAGGCGGCGTACGTGTACCAGCCGGCCGTGCAGGCCCTATTCCAGGTCCTGCCGGTGGTTGCCAGCCGTGCCGCCGGGGCGCTCTCGGGTGGCGCGGCTCACGGCGAGGCCGCTTTCAACGTCGACCAGCCGGTCTGCGCGTACGTGCCGGAGAGTCTGATCCACGGCCCAACCCAGCCGACCGGTGCCGCCGAGCTCGACAACGGCTGCTCGACCAGGAACCCGGACATGCTCCAGCGCGGGGCCTACAACTCGCCGGGCGGGTGAAACGAATGCGCCGTCACGCCCTGGTCCTGATTCTCGCCTCGCTTGTGGTCCTCGACGCGGCCTGCGGAGCCGGGCGGGGTAGCGTCTCCCCGCGCCCCCGCTCCAGGTTGCAGATCGCCGGCGGGGAGCGCTTCTCGTCGCTCCTCTCGGCCTCGGCCATCACCCTCCCACCGCTCCCACCTGACTGCATCCCTTCGAGCACCGGTAGCCAGCCGCAGATCGGCGTGTACGCGACGTTCAGCGGGACCGCCACGATCAACAGCCCGTACGGCCCGATCGCCAACGCCACCCTCAGCGGTTCCGTCTGCGGGATAGCTACCGTGATCAACCGGCCCTCCAACGAGTGCACCTCGCCGCCCGACCAGTACGCGTCGCTCCAGCTGGACTTACCCGCCGATGGAGAGCACATCGACATCCCGGCCGTCAACATCACCCTGTTCCCCAACCTTCCGATCCCGATAACCCACATCACCGTCGTCCCCACGGCGATCACCGCGACCGTCTGCGCCGTCGCCGCTGCAGGCCCGATCAAGCAGACCGTGACGGCATCGCTTCCGGCGGACGCCCAGACCTTCGGCGCCAGCTGCGTGCTCACCGCGACTGTCCCCGTGACGGCGGAGATCTACGGACCACTCAGCGGTTTCACCATCTCCGGCAGCAACCTCCCCTTCGTGATCCCAGCAATTCAGCCTTCGCCAAACTGCCCCGCCAACCTCACCTCCGTCGCCGACCAACTGCTGGGCCTCCCCCTCGCACAACCCGCCAACGAGATCGCCATCACGGGCACCGGTTTGGCCTACCAGCCGTGACAATGGCCTGCTGCCTTTATCACTGGAGGACCATGACACCCCGTAACGATCCTGCGCACTGGGTTACCGTGTTGGCCAGGCTTGCATACCGATCGCGGAGCGAAGCGTGAACCGCCACGAGCGCCGTCGGGGGCGGTTGCGGTTGTGGATCGGTGGCGGTGTCATCGTCGTCGTGTCCGGGTTGGTGGCCGCTCAGTCGGCACCGGGAGCCTCGCCCTTGACGGCGCGACCCACGGAGACTCGCGCTTCGCCCACCGGAGCTGGCTCGCAGGCCACCAGCGTCGCCGATCAGGAGACAGCCGACACCGGAGGGCCCTGCCCCCCGAACCCTACCTACCCGATCACTCCGACCGACCAGACGCAGTACGAGGTGCCCTTCACCGCCGACGTCCTGGACGGCACCGTTAACGTTGGTTACAACGAGGACACCGGTGGGCCGGGCACCAAGCCGCTCACCAAAATGCCCTGGTTCCCATGGATGCTCCACGTCACCGGTCTCGGGGGCACTGTCAGCGGTTGCGTGCCGCTCCCCGGCCTATCGCTGTCGGTACAGCCCAGCAACCTGCACCTCAACACCTACGGGTACATGCAGGGGCCCGACAACTGTTCGAGCTCCCAACAGGGCTGCAACCTCGCGCCCAATTCCTCGGCCACCTTCAGCTTCACGGGTATAGCCGACCCTGGGCAAACGAATCTGCCCCTCTTCCTGGCCGGCGACAACGAAAACGCAGCGGGCACCACGACACTCCACTACCAGACGACCCCCACGCCTGGGCCGGGCCTCGAGGTCGGCATCCCGACGTTCAACGAGGAGTACCCGTACCCGAAGAAAGGTCAGGTGACGAACGTGGACCTGTCGGCCGGGTCGCCTCCGGGGTCGGAGCTGGACCCGAACGTCTACGCCGGCTACGTCACCGTCACCAACACCAGCGCCTCGACGGTCACCTCGATCACGGGGGAGGAGAGCGCCGGTTTCATCTCCGGCCCGTCGACGCTCCTACCATACGGCTCGAAGGGTGATTCCGGCACCTACACATTCACCTTCGACGCCAGCAGCTATGGGTACCTTCCGGACGAGCAGGCGATCCCGCTGACCTTCACGGGGGAAGGATCCTCCGGGCTCGTGGACGGCTACGGGACCGCCTACTTCAACTTCCCCTCCCTCGACGTGGCGCCCCTCGCCATCACCGCTGCGACCATCGACGGTGAACCCGCCATGACCGCACCCGGGCCCCAGCTCCCGATGGGCTCCGTCTTCAACGGTACGGTCACGCTCACCAACAACACCTCCTCGACTGTGACAGGCATATTCGGGGAGACCGCCCAGGCGGTGCAACTCCTCGCCACGGTCGGCACGTCGGGCAGCCAGGAGCCACCGCTCGTGCTAGGCGGATTCACGCTCGCGGTATCCGCGTCGAATCCCCTCGCCGCCACGGTCGTCGGTGCCCGGCCCGATGCGCTCGGCGACGCCCCTTTCGGCGCACTCGACGCCATGGCCGCCGCCTCGGCGACGGGCGCCTTGTCGGCCTCCGATCCGTCGCTGGCGTGCGGTGCACCGGTCTCCACGACAGGGACGACCGGTTCCTCGACGGTGGTGCCCGCTTCGCCGGCGGGCGATCCACCCCACCCCGGCGGGTCGCAGTGGACGGTGCAGGGCGAACCGATCGCGGGGCCTCTGGTGGGAGCGACTGCTCGGCTGGTATCCAACAACTTCTCGCTCCAGATCCCCGCGAACAGCCCCCCTGGCTACAGCCAGCCCTGCGGCGACTTCGGTGAGCTCTTCAACTGGGGGATCGGTGGCGTCCAGCCGAACGGCGACTTCTACAACTGCCCACAATGCGCGAGCTATGGGGACTCGGGCCCAGTCGACGCCGGCGCCGGCCCTGGCGAGGTGCAGGTCGAAATCGACGTGTTGGTCACGAGCGTCGGTGCACTTCCCGTCTGCCGTCCGACCACGACCACCCCGGTGACTTGCGGCAACTAAAGAAGGGCGTTAGCCCGGAGATGGGGGGCGACGATGTCATTTCATTCGGGCTCCATTAAGGCTCTGGTGCAGTTCGACAAACGGCAGGGCCTGCGCCCATCGCAACGACGTGCTCGTGTCTTGGGGCGTGTTCGTGTCATTGCGGTGGGGGCTGCTACAACTGTTGCAGTTTTGGCCGCACTACCGTTTGCGACTGCCGCATACGCGGCTGGCGGGTGGTCTGCGCCCACGAGGGTCGACCAAACAGGCACCTTCGAGGCCGTGTCGTGCCCGACGACGACATTTTGCGCAGGTGTCGACGGGGCAGGAAATGTGTTCTATTTCAACGGGACGTCGTGGACGGCTGACGCGTCCAATCCGATCGACCCCGATGGTGCCGGGTTCTCCGACGTCAACTGCCCAACAACGACCTTTTGCCAGGCAGTCGACTACGACGGTGACGCTTACACCTACGATGGTTCAGCGTGGGCAGCTTATACGGGCAATCCAATCGATCCTGACGGTAGCGGCTTCGCTTCGGTGTGGTGCACATCTTCGACGTTTTGCGCGGCAAGCGACTTCGACGGCAACGCCTTTATGTTCGACGGCTCCACTTGGACTCCTTATGCGTCGAACCCGGTGGACTCCGGTGAGGCCCTCATCAGTGTGTCATGTCCACAGACACCGTCGGTGTCCCTCGTGTGCGTTGGCGTTAGCTTCGGCGGTAATGCCTACATATACAACGGAACTACCTGGACTGGAAGCACGATCGATTCGGGCAATGAACTCGATGATGTCTCGTGCCCCACTGCCTCCTTCTGCGTCGCGGTCGATTGGAGTGGCCACGGGTTCACCTACAACGGGACGGCCTGGTCGGGCGCCGAAACGATAGACCCTTCAGGGAGCTTGCTCAACTGGGTCGATTGCCTGTCGACCACGTTCTGCGCTGCCGTGGGCAGCACCGGCGACGAGTTTCTCTACAACGGTGACTACTGGTCCGGGGCTCCGAACATCGACCCGGCGCAGCCTAGCGGCACCTTCAACCTGTATGGCGTTTCGTGCCCGAGCGCAAACTTGTGTGTGGCAGTGGATTTCTCCAGTGGATACGTTTTCGTGTACGACTCGTCTACCTTGCAGATCACCTCGGACAACTCGCTGCCCGAGGCCTTTCCGGGGAGGAGATACTCGGTGACGCTGAACGCCCAAGGGGGAAACCCTCCGTATTCTTGGGTTCTTGCCAAGGGGTCGAAGCTCCCCAAGGGACTCAAGCTGAACAAGCACACTGGCGCCATCACAGGCAAGCCATCAAGGAGTGATAGCGGGAGCTACAGCTTTACCGTGAACGTCTTTGACACGAAGGTCAAGGTGCACGGGAAGACGGCCCAGAACACCGACTCACGGGTGTTCTTCGTCAACGCGTCATAGAACCAGTCGGTATCACGGGGGCCGGGTGACCTCGCCGCGCACTGTCCAGCGTGAATCGCGCCCGACGCCGGGCGAGGTGAGGTTCCACACAGGGCCGACGCAGGCTCGAGACCACATCCCCCTTGTAAAGATCGTGTCGGAGAGCCGTGGAGAACCCTCAGCCCATTAGCCCTTTGGCGAACGGAATGGGCGGTCTAGCAGGGCTTTTGCCTTCGGCCATCGGCAGTCCCTCCCCACCACGACACCGAGCTTGTTGCCCCATCCCGCCCCGACGACGACCCCCTGGCCCTCACCGGCACGCCCGTCGCCCAGTGGACCCCAGACAGGGCTCTGGTGACCGCCTGCACCTGCTGGCTATTGCCCTCGACGAAGGACGTGTGGTGACGGCCACCGACGAGCAACCTGGGCAGGTGGAGCGACGGAGAACTGACGTGTGTCGCATGCCCATAAAAAGAGGGGGACGCCTCCGGGGAGGTGGGCGTCCCCCTCTGGGGAGGGGTCGAAGGCGGCGGTGACGAGGTCCCCCTCGGACGCCTTGTCGCAGTCCGCTCGTTCTCAGCGGCCACCGACTCCTCAGCGAACGCTAACGATGCGGACGAGTCACGCCAAGGGATGCACCAAGTAATCGACCACAGTTCATCGGGCGCTCACCGGAACGTTGCACTGCTTGGGGATTTCGTAACACCAGATGGATGGAGGATGGAGGTCGAAGTGGGCACGACGAGTTGGCTCGTTAGGAATGCTGGTTGAGCACTACCTCAGAACCCAGCCACCTCCTCCGCCCAGGGCGACCGGCATCACCCTGTACCCGGACGGGCCGCTGGCAGGACCCGTCGGCTGGCGGCGCCAAGACCGCGCCGTGAGAGAGGGGTAGGTTTCCTCTTCGAGGGGGGTGGTGTCGATGGGGAAGTTCTCCGCTCGTCTGCTCGCCAGGGTGTTGGTCGGCGGGTCAGCGGTTCTCGGCCTGGCAGTCGTGGGACTGGCAACGCCAGCGGGAGCGGCTACGGCGAACACCGTCACCGTTTCAGCAGGACCGTGTCCGGTGGCGGCGACCCCGGTCTGTTGCCCACCACCGACCGCTACAGGCACGTCGTGCTGTCCCACCGCGTCTGACGGAACAGCCTGCTGCCCCTCGACCGGGTGCTGCCCACCAACCTCGACCGGAACGTCGTGCTGTCCACCTTCTGCCACACCTGTGGCGTGCTGTCCGCCTGAGTCCTGCTGTCCACCAACCCAGTGCTGTCCCCCTTCCTCCACCGTCACGGGTTGCTGTCCGCCTCCTGCCACGGGGTCGACGTGCTGTCCGTCTGCTACTGCCGCATCGTGCTGTCCACCGGCGAGCTGCTGTCCCCCTCCCCCGGCTGGTGGCGCGGTCTGCTGCCCCTCGACGTCATGCTGCCCACCAACGACCGGTACAACAACGTGCTGTCCCTCAACGACGTGCTGTCCCGCCTCGGCCGGGACCGTCTGCTGTCCACCTCCGGCGAACGGGGCGACGACGTGTTGTCCGTCAACGGCGTCGGGCACGTCGTGTTGTCCGCCCACGGCGAGCGCAAAGGGAAAGAAGGCTCACCCAGTCACCTGCTGCCCAGCCGCTAGCGGGTCCAAGAAGAGGGGCCACAAGGCGTGCCCCGCCGAGAGGGCAACCACCCATCGGAGCCTGCCTCGTCGTCGCCAGTGAACCTGAGGTTCACCACGGACTCCTGACACGGGCCCGGGTACTCGCCCCGAACCGAGATAAACCTTCGTGCTCAGCTGCCCGACCTGTCTGCCGCTCACCTCGGTCTCCGACACCCTCTGACCATCGGGCGGCGGTCGACAACCTCGACTCCTATCGCCTGCCAAGGGCGACTACCGAGCACTTGGTATGCGAGCGAAGGCGTCGACCTGAACGAGCATGCCCGGTACCACCAACTGGCAGGCAATAGTCGTGCGAGCGGGATAGGGAGGGGAGAAGTACTGGCGGTAGATGTCGTTGTACCGGTCGACGAAACCAGGGTCAGCCAAGTACCCACACACCTTGAACACATCGGCGAAGCTGCACCCGGCCACCTGGAGGCAGCGTCCCAGGTTGGCGAAGACCTGGTGCGCCTGCTCGGAGAACTCTGGTCCAACCAGCAGGTGGTCCCCGTCAAAGGGCACCTGGCTGGCAACAGCTACCAGGTCACCGGATACGGCCACGTTGGAGTAGGGGAAGCCAGAGAGCGGTTCAAGAGCAAAAGGGTGTTCGACCATCCCCAGGGTCTATTCCGTTGCGCCCAGGGAGTTCAAGGTCCCCGCTGACCGCCGATTGCGGTGCTATGGCGGGACCACCCTTCTCCTGGCCGTCCGCACAGCCTCCGCAGGCGACCCATAGGCTCACGCTCGATATGTGCGGTCGCGTCGATATCCACACCCCTCCAGCCGAGCTGGCCCGAGCCCTCGAAGCCCAGCTCGCAGCTGGCGTCGACCCTGAGGGCCGACCGAGCTGGAACGTCGCCCCGACCCGGTCAGTGCCTGCGCTCGTCGACGACGACAACCACAAACGCGTCCTCGACCTCTTCCGCTGGGGCCTCGTCCCGCACTGGGCCAAGGACCCGAGCATCGGCAACCGGCTCATCAACGCCAGAGCCGAGACCGCCTCCACGAAGCCTGCGTACCGCCAGGCCATCCAGCGACGTAGATGTCTCATGGTGGTGGACGGGTTCTACGAATGGGCAGTACCGGACCCGACCAAGCCGAAGTACAAGGTCCCGTACTACTTCCACCGCGCCGACGGGCAGCCCATCACCTTCGCTGGTCTATATGAGACCTGGTGGGACAAGGCGCGGTCCAAGGAACTCGACCCGGAGACCTACCTCCAGACCTGCGTCATCATCACGACCGACGCCAGCCCCGACATGGTGGAGATTCACGACCGGATGCCGGTAATCATCGAGTCGGCAGATAGGGACCGGTGGCTCGACCCCGATGTCGAAGACCCAGTGGCGGTCGCAGGACTGCTGGTTCCGTCAAAGGCCGGGACGCTCCTGCGCTACCCCATCAGCCGTGAGGTGAACAGCCCGCGCAACGATGGACCGCAAATAATCGTGCCTGACCCTGAGTCCGATTCGGGGACGCTGTTGTCGCACACCAGTTAGTGCTCTGTGAGGTCAGTCCTCGTCTGACAACCTCTAGCCCTATCCTTCTGCCATGCGACGTCGCTTCCCCCGCTACCTGCTTCTTGTGAGAGGCCCGACCCACTTCAACGCACGCGACACAACGGTCGCCTGAGCTAGGGGTGTGACTTCCGAGCACGTCCGAAGTTGTACGACAAACCAACTGCCGCCGGTTCGCGCTCTGTCACCAGAGCCTGGAGTGTCCTGACCGTGACCCCGAGCCGGTCAAGGAGCCGTCTTCCGCCCGGAACGAGTTCACGTCGGCGAGCTTCAAAAGCTTCAAGCAGACGCCGGTAGTACCAAAGCTGCCCACTGGCACCTTCCGACTCCGGCTTGAAGCGCTTCCACAGCTTCGGACCCAGCTGCTCGTAGTCGCTCAGGATGGCGCTGGCGTTGTGGACCTTGTCGGCCAGTGAAACCAGGAGGGCGTCAGGTGAAACCTTCTCCAGGTGACGGATGTACCTCGCCTTCCGGCGTGGCCAGATGTCCTTGTTCTTCGGGTCGCTGGCATCGCTACAGGCTTTGACGATGGCGGCGATGTCGGGACCGAATATCTTCTTGATGTCGGTCACACTCGCCCCTGTGTCTTCAACAACGTCATGAAGCAGCGCCGCCGGGGCATGGAGTTCCTTCGTGCCGCCGCCCTCAAGGGCCAAAGCGGCAACGGCCATCAGGTGCGAGACATATGGAATCGTGGTGCCTTTGCGTCGCTGGCCTCTGTGGTACATCTCGGCGAAGCTCAAAGCGGTTGCGAGGATGCTTTCCGTCATCGCCTTCCTTGTCTACGGTTCCGTAGTCAGTCTCACGTTTGGCTGGCATCGCCTAGAGGCAACATCAGCGGCTGAAGCATAGGACGGAGGCGTCACAGGAACGCGGTATCATCAGCTCGTTCCATCCAGACCGGACGAGGGGCGTGGCCCTATGACTCCGGCGCAACCGACCGAGAGGCACGGTGCGAACGCCACGTTCGATGGGAGGACCAATGGACACGCTGAGAGCACGGCCGTCCCTGGACACCTGGCTGGCCCACGTCGAGGAGCTGCTAGCCAAGCCGGACGAGAAGCCCGACGAGGAGCAACTCGTCGAGCAGGACGATGCCGCATGACGACCCGCCGACGACCTAGCAAGCGAGGCGAAGCCAGTGCCGAGCGCATCGTGGTGGATGTCAGCAACATGAGCGACGAGGAGGTTGAGCAAGCGGCCGAGGCCATCTGGGACTGGTACATTGCGCAACTGAAGGCAGCCGGCATCGCGTCAGACGACGATGCGCCGGTGGACTGATGACGCCAGGTTTTGGATGTTGCACAATAACTTTTGACCTGGCTTACACGTCTTTTTTGACGGGAGTGGGCCTGGGCGCGACCATCAACTCGCTGCCCGAGGAGCGACCAACTCCGAAAGACAGCAACCAAGCCCAGACGAGGCCCCGAGTTCGTGCTCGGGGTCTCGTCGCGTCGCTACCCTCGGAAGCCCTCCAAGCTCCAAAGACAGCAACCAAGCCCAGTAGGGTGCTCCGCTTCGCTCCGCTCTCTGCGCCTACGGCGCATCTCTGGGCTCCCTGCGGTCGCCAACCCCCGCCGGCCTGTCGGCCGCTCGGGGTACGGCAATAGGCCATAGTTCCCCAGGCTCTGGGCACGCTCGACCGCTTGCAGCACCCTCGGTATCTTCCCGCTTGACCAACTCCACGACGAGTATGGCCGCATAGTCGACCCGGTCATGGTGTGCCCAAGCTGCGAGACCGAGTTCCGAGCTAAAGGGTGACCTGGCTCGAAAGGGTGGTGGCTCCGGCCGACTGGGACGAGCTGACCGAGGACGAACAGCTGGCGGTGGCACATCGGGATGGCAGCGAGCTACAGCGCCGTGGGGACTCGTCACGAGGACTAACCTGCCAAGCGGTGCTCCCCACACCGTCGAGTCGGTCTGTGCTCGCCGTTGACATGCGGGAGTGAGCACACGGCCACATCGCGGGTGGTTTTGGTGGCAGAACACCTGTCCCTACCCTGGTGCCGACACGATTTACCCATTTTGAATACTGGTGTCGAACTCCCACCACCTGATAATGAAGACCCAGTTCGGGGAGCTGAGCAGCCTGGGCTGCGGAGCCTCGGGGGGACGCCATGAGGGGACGTTGGCGAGTGGGCCGAACCACGCGTGAAGACTCAAGTCGTCTCGTGCCGTCGGAGGGTTGCTAGACGACTGACTCGGGGGGTTAATCGGATGTCTTCGCGCAAACGCCATCTCTTTGGCAAGGTCCTTTTGGTCGGAGTTCTCGGAAGCCTCGTCCTTGTATCCGTCTCCACGGCATCAGCAGCGGCGCATAGTCGTCATGTCGGAAAGCGAAGTGTCGAAATGAGCCCCCTCTCTTCTGCAAGAGGTGAAGAAGCAGCCCAAAATGACACTCTCAACACGGCGTCCGTGTCAGGGACGTTCTATCCAAACCCCAGCAACTCGGGTGCCTTTGACCCCTCGCAGCTGACGAGCCCCGTGTTTACTCAGTCCTTCCCTGTCATCGACTTCAATCCACCTACGGGTGCAGCCGTACAGTGCTCTGTTCCAACAGGTGTGACCGACCACACCCGTCCATTCACCGATGTCATACCCAACGATGGAACGTGTACGACCGAAGTAGCAGAGGGAAACGGTTCAGAAGCGGGTGTGAGCCCCTTATTCATGTTCGAAGCCGTCTTCGAGACGAGTATCGCGGTGTCAGGCCCTGGAGAGGCGACCTTTGACTTCTTCTCGGACGACGGCTGGATTCTGGGCGTCGGTCCCGTCGAGGGAGGAACGGCCCAACCGACCTACGTGTCAGGGGAGTTGTACAACCCACCGCCTTCATCTCCGGCCGAAGGATTCGATGTCGTGGGCGCGTACAACCGGCCCTCAGCACCCAAGAAAGAGCAGGTAACCGTCGACTTCCCCGCAGCCGGGACCTACCCGATGGAAGTCGACTACACGGAGTGCTGTGGTGGGACGTTGTCGTTGGTTCTCAACATCGTCCGTGCCATCGGGACATGCAGTCAGCCCTTCTCGCCCATCGACCCGACGACCCTCCCCGATGTAGTAGATGACAACGTACTCAATCCATCATCGGAAGAAGCTGACTACTGGGGCTACGACGTGTCTTCAACGTTCAGCATCAGCGACACGGTCGGAGTCGTGCTACCTGCCACCGGCTCTTACACCATCGACCCGGTAGCCACCACATCTCCCGACTTGGATTACGACATCAGCGGGTGCTGGGGTTCCGGTGGTGCGATGGTCTTTGCCGAGCCTGGCCTGTATACCTTCGTCGGTTTGCGAAGCTCGCACGACGCGGCCGTCGAGCAAGGGAAACTGCCGCCCCCTCCGCCTACCAACATTTATCGACCAATGCTGCCGGGGGGTGCGAACAGGGTCGCCCCGCATACGGTCCCACCCCCAGCGGTCAACTTCACCCCGTGGATAGACCCGAGCAAAGTTAGTGCGAGCCCGAGGTTTGTCCAAGCCAATGATTACTTTACCAAGTGGGCAGCCACCTTTAACCCGGACATCAGCGCCTACGCGGTTCCTCCGACTCCGCCTTACCAAGCCGTCGAGGTCAGCTCCAACACGAACCTTCCGGGGACGACCACGCCAGATGGTTACATCATGGCGGCCAGGAATATCCTCAACGCGCAGATGCCTTGCCCTCCCTGTAGCGTAAACATGGCCTACAACCCAGTAGGGGCAGGGGCAAATGCTCCGGTCACTGATATTGTCAACGACATGAAGGCCGCGTACACGGCGAACGGCAACAAGCCAATCGCCGCAGCCGAGGTTGGTCACGGAATGCCCAGTCACTGGGAGAACTACGGAAGCAAAGCTGGGAACTCGTCGTTCTGGACCAAAGCGCCAAAGAAAAAGGGCGACCCCCCGGACGTCTCGCCTGACCTCAAGACCCTTGAGGACGGCGTGACGGCAAACGGGACCACCAACGAGGTGAGTTCCGTCGCCCTCTATTCCTGTTATGTGGCTTCCGGTGTCATAAAGACCGGAACGCCTAATCCCAACAACGTGATGGTGCAGCTGGCCACATCGCTGCTGGCTGGTGCCAAGAGCACCACGGTGAGTGTCACTGGATTCAACGTCCCCGTGTATGCCATTTTCAATCCGAAGAATGCAAACCAGCAGAACTTCTATTTGTTCAGTGCGGCATCCACAGGACAGAAGGGTTACTTCAATGCTGACCGCGGGGTGCAGGTCACAGTCACCGCATCGAATGACGCAGACGCAAAGACCACGGTCACGGTGACCGCAAAAGTCATCGTCGGACCCTGGTTCGTAAACCCTGCGAATCCTATGGGTCCACCAATCCAGACTATCGACGCTACGGCTAATGGTGTGACGATTTGAGGAATCGGCAGAGGACTTCACAGCCAGCTGCCGCGAACGCGCTAGCGCCCTGCCGAGTTGTTCTCTTTGGTCCTCGCCCGTAGCTTCTTTAGAGCAAGCTCAACCTATGACCGGCGGAGGCCGACGTCGCAGCGGAGTCGACCTCCTGGTCCAAGGCGTCGCGCTCGTCGACGCTGGCCTGGTCCCGCATAGCCAGCAGTCGCCAGGAGTCGTTCTGCCAACTCACCGATAACAGTGGGTGTGACCAGGTGGCAAATCCATCGACATCTTCCTCTGGGGAGTGAAAGGCTTCTGCTTAAGGCCAAGGCACCCAGTTCACCCGTAGGGAGAGTGGCCCGAGGGTTTGGAGTCAGCCCCACCAGTGCTCAGGCGATGATTTCCATTCGCAGGCCCCGCTCGTCGACATCACCCCGAGCCGCTGGTAGCTCCCTGTGACCCAGCGACGAGCGTTCCAGGCCGCCACGAAGGCGTCGAGGAGGTCGTCCGGTCGACTGCCTGGGAGCCAGGTATGGGTGTGCTCGTCGATGTCAGAAAATGCCCTCCTCAGAGTTGAGAGGCGTTCTGCTTTCCCCGCTTCGGTTGTCTTGTGATGGACCATCGGTTGACCGGCGAGCGCCCGGTGAAGCTGACCTCTGGATGGACCTCGATGAGACTGTCCTGGCGTTCCGGGGTCATGAGATGGTCGAGGGCCTCCACCTTCGCCATGATGGCGAAGGTCTGTCTTGACACCGCCCTGCCACACACCGCCCGGCTCCAGGCACAGGCTTCGTGGTAGGTCGCTGAGCCGAGGGTGCATCGGGGAGGAGCCGGGAAGACCGAGCTGCGGCGCGGACCAAGAAGATGTCGTGCGGCCACATCGCATGTCTGTGGACCGGACTCGGGCAGGCCGATGGGCAGGTCAACGGCCACAGCGGTGAGCTGTCCGGCGTCGAGGAGGGCCAAGGCTTCCTTGAGGTCAGCGACGACCGAGACGACACTCGCACCACCTTCCTCGTCGACGGAAGTGACTACAAGGACCCAGCCGTTACGGCACCCGTCCATGCCGCCGACCAGTGGCGTGGAGAGGGACCAACTCGGCCGGTGGAGGCGTACCCCCGACGTCCCGGATGCGAAGACGAGGTGCCGGTCTCTCGTCACGGGGTTCAGGATGGGCGGGGGCATCGGGTTGCTGGGTGGGCAAAGCCGAGGTGGAGCCTGCCGCATCGGGTTGTTCGGTCCGGGAAGCCGAGGCGTCACGTTGTTCGGTAGGTACAGCCGAGGTGGGAGCGGGAGGTCTCCTACGGTGCCCGAAGAGGTCGAAGAGGAGGCCGAAACCCAGTCCTGTGCCCGACAACGCCAGAGCCAGGACGAGCTTCACGTCGCAGTCACCTGGTTTCGGAGTCCCTCTAGATACCGACGGGTGAACGTGTGCTGGAGCGAGGTCGTGACCCTCCCCGCCGCCTTGGCCAGCAGCTCCCCTGGGCGATAGAAAGCCACAATCTCGAACTCGACTTCTCCTCCGAACTTCTTCTGCACCGTGAAACACTGCTCGCCCTGCTCCGGGTGGCCAGGGAGCGTGCCGTAGGCGAAGCTGAAGCGGTCAGGCTGGTAGGGCCGGTCGGCGACGAAGACGAGGCGCACTGGGGCGAGCACCCAGAGAGGCCCGACCCGCCTAACGATGATGTGGGTTGCCCCGCTCGTCAGCGGAGCATCGGGAAACACACGCGCCCCGGTGTGTTTGTGGGCGGCCCAGTGCTTGAGGCCCGAGACGGCGGCGTCGAAGCACGTGTCGGGGCCGAGGACGAGCGAGCAGCGGTCGTGGCTGTATCCCGGCGGGAGGAACCCGGCGTGGGTGGAGCCGAGGTCGGAGTAGGTGAAGTCGTCGTCCTCGGCGACGGTGAGGAGGTGGTCGAGGTCTTCGGCTGTGGGCTCTTGCAAACGGAGCATGCGTGCCCCCTGGCCGCAGAAGGGTAGGCCGACAGAGAACTCCGTGCTCAGCGGACGAAAGCGGCGAGCGAGCAGTGGCCCGACGAGGTCGGTGGCGTCACTGTCCACAGCACTTCCTGGCTTGTTATCCCCAGGCCGAGTTGGTGAGGCTGACCAAGCGGAGTCCCCGCGAGCACCCTGCTCCAGGGCCCTGCACCGCGCCCCGGTCGGGCAAGTCGAGGGGAGGCTCGATGCGACCGGGGGCCAACGAGTCGACACTGCCAACCTGCGTGCGGTGTCTGCTGAGCGCCTACTCCCCTGCGACCTGTCGTCCCCCCAGGACACCTTGGTACCCCAGACACCTCGGTCCTTCAGGATTCACAGGGAGTGGCGCTCGCTTCACGAAGCCTTCCGACTGACGATTCGCAACGCCCTTCTCGGCGCGTGCGCCGCCTTCTTCTTGGCGACAAGAGAAATGACGCTCTGCGCGGAAGGCAACGTGACCTCGTGTGACGGTTGGTTATGCACCGAAGCCAAGAAGCCGCCAGAAACAAGTCCTCCTGACACCGACGTCAGAGATTCAACGTCCTTTTGGAAGGTGCCGATTGGCCAGTGGAGGAGAAAGCAAATGAATGCTCTAGTGCTCTCGCGCGTAAGTCATTGTGAGTTACGCGACCTTGAGCGGTCGACCGTCGTAAGTCCACCGGAACGGTTCGGCTCGTCGGTTGTAGTCGTTGATGA
>Ga0187784_10001443_pt1 | contig 18872 bp, 19 predicted proteins | sample 1015_SJ02_MP15_2_FD_132964 | JGI IMG/M metagenome (GOLD analysis project Ga0187784, IMG submission 132964) | Tropical peat soil microbial communities from peatlands in Department of Meta, Colombia - 1015_SJ02_MP15_20_MG | ecosystem: Environmental > Terrestrial > Soil > Wetlands > Peat | place...
GAACCGTGGTGGGACGCCAGCCGCCGCCGCTTCTTGCCCATCGTGTGCTGCCGTCGCACCGGAGCGGCCGGCTCATGTCCCGATCCGGAGGGCAGCACCGAGAATGCGGGCCGTTCGAACTGCTCGCCGTGGCCCACGGGCAGTCTCAGTCTCGCCGCGGTGCGGCGGAGGACCTCGGCCACCGGCCCACCGGCGTGCATCCACTCGATGGCGAGGAGGTGGCTTCCCGACTGGTGCCGGCGACCGCGCAAGTGCGCCAGCATGGCGGCCATGGCCTCGTCGGCCCGTGTCCGGTCCAGCAGCGGGGTGCCCAACCACGTCAGGCGCCGTACGCGCGTGGTGGCCGTGCCTCGCCGCGACCAGTGCCAGCGCGGAAGCGCGCGCAAGGGCATGCAGCCGACCACCGAACCGTCGACTTCGGCGAGGAGAACCTGGATCGCATCACCCCGAGGCAGGTGGCGAGCCGCCGCCATGACGCACGCGGGCTCGAAGAACGGGTTCTGCTCGAGGGCGCGCTCGTGCAGGGTGCCCCACGACGCCACCGACGCCGTCGAGAGGTCGAGGGCTCGCACGACTCGTGCCCGCACTGTTCCCCGGCGCCCCCGAAGCCCAGGCGGTCCCGGGGGTCCCGGCAGTCCCGGCGTTGCTCTGGCCGTCCGCCGCCCCTGCTGCAGCCGACCGGCGGGGGCTCCAATCGCCCTCACGCCCGCACCATAGAGTGCTGAGGGCGCAGCCGCCATTCCCTCCCGCGGTCGCCGGCGACCACACCAGACTCCACGGTCGGCGCACAGAATGGTGCAGGGGAGGGCGCCCGGAAGGCGCTCACGCGAAGACGAGGGGTGCGTGCCGGACGCCGGCGATGACCGGGCTCGGGGTCCGCTCGACCGGTCCCGCGGGCGCCAGTGTCTCGAAACGGTCGAGCAGCGCCTCGAGCACCACGCGGGCTTCGAGGCGGGCCAGCGGGGCGCCCAGGCAGAAGTGCGGGCCGAAGCCGAAGCTCAGGTGCGGGTTGGGGTGGCGCTCGACCCGCAGCTCCCCGGCGTCGGGCCCGAAGACCTCCTCGTCGCGGTTGGCCGAGGCGTACAGCAGCAAGACGGGGTCCCCGGCCGCCACGGCCTGGCCGCGCACGGTCACCGCCGCGGTGGCGGTGCGCACGAAGGAGATCACGGGCGTCGTCCAGCGCAGGAGCTCCTCGACGGCGGTGGGGACGAGGGAGCGGTCCGCCCGCAGGGCCGCCCACTGCTCGGGGTGCTCGGAGAGGGCCACCAAGCCGCTCGAGATCAGATTGCGCGTCGTCTCGTTGCCAGCGACGAGCAGCTGGATCAGGAACATGGCCAGCTCGGCCTCGTTGAGCTGCTCGCCTCCCGACGCGGGGTCTGCACCGACGGTGGCCAGCACCGAGACGAGGTCGCCCGCCGGGGTGGCCCGGCGCTCCTCGGCCACTCCGATGAGGTACTCCCACATCTCGAGGCGGAGAGCGTCGCGCTGCTCGTCGGTGAGGTCGCTCTCGCCAGGGATCGCCGCCTCGGACCACTCGAAGAACCGGGGCCACTGCGAGCCGTCCACCCCGAGCAGCTCGCAAATGACCTGGAGCGGGTACGGGACCGCCAACGCCTGCACCACGTCGAGCGGCCGGCCCGGCTCGATCGGATCGACCAGGGCGCGCGCTCTGGTGGTCACCCCGGCCTCCATCTGGCGCACCATCGAGGGTTTGAAGCCGGGCTGGACGATGCGCCGGTAACGGGTGTGCTGGGGCGGGTCGGTGTGCATCATGGTCGGCGGCGACTCGTAGGTCGTGCCGATCTCGTCGACGAGGATCCCCTTTGACGAGCAGAAGCGGACCGGGTCGGCCCCGATGGAGGAGACCTCGGGGTGCGTGGCGACGGCCCAGAAGCCGCCGCCCTCCCGCTCCACCCAGCACACCGGAGCCGTGTGCCGGAGCTCGGCGTAGAGCGCGAAGGGGTCCCCTGTGGCGTAGAGCGCGGGGTCGAGGAGGCGAGCGGCGTCGACGGTCACGTGGTGCTCTACGGCTCAGACGATCAGCCCGTTCGGGCGGGGGTCGCCTTGCGCCTCGAGCAGCGCGTAGTAGGCGGCCAGCGTGCCGGGGCCGTCGGACACCGACTCGACGGACCCGTCCTCGGCCAGGTTGAGGAGGGCGCCCTCGATGACGAACCACACGTCGGTGTCCTCGGTGTTGTCCTCGGGCACATGGAGCGTGTGCACGGAGTTGGCCGGCTCGAAGAGGTAGGAGCCGGCAGTGATGAAGAAGTCGTACTCGAGGTAGTGCCAGCGTCCGGCGGTGGTGAAGGCGTCCACCGAGCCCGTGTGGCGGTGCTTCTGCACGGTGACGCCGGGCTTGAAGCGGTTGCGGATGACCCACGTCCCGTGTGCAGCGTCGTAGCGCACCACCTTGAGCAGCGCCCCGGTGCCGGTGTCGGCCCACGGCGCGTCGTCCTCGGCCACGAGGCGGACCATCACTTGCGGGTTGGCGGGCGTGAAGAGGGACATGGGCTCTCCTTCGTGGGTGGTCTGGTTTGGCTACTCGGGCACTGGGGCGAGGGTAGCGGGGCCGAGGGCGGCCTCGAGGGCCGCCGCGGCGCGCAGCACGACGAGGTCGGCGTGCTGGGGGCCGACCAGCTGCAGGCCGATGGGAAGGCCCTGGTGGTCGGTGCCCACACACACCGTGGCGGCCGGCGAGCGGGTCATGTTGAAGGGGTAGGTGAACTGGATCCAGCTGACGGTGGCCTCCCCGTTGACGGGGCCGGTCATCTCTCCGGCGTGCGGCGCCGTCCCCGAGCAAGTCGGGGAAACCAAGATGCGGCTCGTGTGGAAGAGCTCGACGAGGCGCAGGTTCATGGCGTGGAACCGGTCGTAGGCGAGGAACACCTGCTCGGCCGTGATCGACTGTGCCGCCTCGACCGACTGCCGCAGGACAGGGTGGACGTCCTCCCAGCGAGGGTGGTCGAAGAAGGGTCGCAGGATGCGCAGGGTGGCCGACGACGTCACGGTGAGGAAGTCGGCGATGGGGTCGGCGTCGAAGACCTCGTCCACCACGACGACGTCGGCCCCCAGGGACTCGAGCACCTCGACGGCCCGCCGGCAAGCGGCTGCCACCTCGTCATCGACCGTGGCGTAGCCGAAGGTGGGGGAGTAGGCGATACGCACCGGCACGTGCGGGTCCTCGACCGCGGCCTGCCACGAGGCCTCGGGCCGCGGTAGGGCGCGCAGGTCGCTCGGGTCCGGGCCCACCGCCACGTCGAGGGCGCGGGCCACGTCGGCCATGCGGCAGGCCATGGGGCCGTTGGTCGAGAAGTCCGGCCAGCCCGGCGGTGTGGGGCCGCCGAGGGGGACACGTCCCAGGCTGGGCTTGATGCCCGACAGGCCGCAGCAGGCAGAGGGGATCCGAATGGACCCGCCGCCGTCGGAGCCGGTGGCGAGGGGCACCATGCCGGCGGCCAGTGCGGCCGACGACCCGCCGGACGAGCCGCCCGGCCCCCGCGTGGTGTCGAAGGGGTTGCGCGAAGGACCGAACAGAGCGTTGGTCGTATTGCCCATGAAGCCGAACTCAGGGGTGTTGGTCTTGCCGACCACGATGCAGCCGGCCGCGCGCAGCCGGGCGACGAACGGGTCGTCCGTGTCGGCCGGCGGGTCCTCCGCACGGAGGACCGAACCGTAGGTGGTGCGGTAGCCGGCGGCGCGCTGGAGGTCCTTGACCCCGAGGGGGATCCCGGCCAACGGGCCCGGATCACGGCCGGCGGCGATCCTGTCGTCGAGCGCGGCGGCCTCCCGCAGCGCCCGCTCGCCGTCGACGGCAACGAAGGCGTTGTAGAGCGGATCGAGCCGCTCGATCCGCGCCACGGCCGCCTCTGCGAGCTCCCGTGCGCCGACCTCCTTGGCCCGCACGGAACGGGCCAGTTCGCCGAGCGAGGTGGTGCGAAAGTCGATCTCGGGCACGGGGACCTCCGCGTCAGGCGGCGGACGGCGACAGGCCGACCACCGCCTCCTCGAGGCTGATCCCGATGGGGATGACCATGGGCGCCGGGATGGTGACCCCGTGGTCGACGTAGCGCTGCACGTGGGCACGACACTCGTCCACCGTCCCGTGCACGACCAGGTCGTCGACCACAGCGTCGGGGATGGCGGCCAGCGCGCCTTTGCGGTCGCCGGCGGCCCAGGCATCCCACATGGGCTGCAAGGCCGGGCCGCGACCGAGCCAACGGTGGAACTCCGCGTACGCGTGCACGTTGAGATACGTGGTGATCATGCGGCGCCCGATCGTGCGGGCCGTCTCGGAGTCATCGCACACGATCACGAAGATCCGCGCCACGATCTCGCGGTGCGCCCCACCCGACGCCCGGTGGACCTCTGCTACCGACCGGGCCACGTCCTCGGCGCTCAGCCAGTTGAGGATGGCGCCGTCGGCCTCGCGGCCGGCCAGGTGCAGCATCCCCGGCCGCAGCGCGGCCAGGTAGATCGGCGGCAGCTGCTCGGGGACAAGGCCCAGGCGGAAGCCCTTGACCCGGAAGGTGCCGAAGTCCTCGCTCACCTTCTCCCCGCTGAAGGCCAGGCGAAGGAAACGCAGCGTGTCGCGCACCCGGCGGTACTGGTCCTCGAACGCCATTCCGTTCCAATCGGCCACGATTACCTCCGACGAGGCACCGAGCCCGCAGGCGAAGCGGCCCGGCGCGGCGTCGGCCAGGGCGGCCAGGCTCTGCGCCAGCAGCGCCGGCCCGCGGGTGTAGGCGGGTGTGATGGCCACACCGAGGTTCAGCGAGGGCTCCCAGGCCGCCGCCAGGGCCAGCGGGGTGAACCCGTCGGCGCCGTCGACCTCGGCGGACCAGACGTCGGTGTAGCCCAGCTGGCGCAGTCGGGGGAACCACTCACGGTGGTCACGCAGTGACACCCCCGGCAGGGGGACGGTGATTCCGGGACGAGCAGAACGGGTGTCTCCGACCCGGCTCACGCCTCGAGCTTCTCCTTGGTGCCGTGACCGGATTTGGGGGCGGCGCTTGCGCCCGAGCCGTTGGCGTCGGTCTCCTCGGGGTCGTCGAAGTCCTCGGGCCCGTCGGGGCCGTGCCGGAACTCGGGGTCGTCGAGCACGAGCGCCAGCTCGGTCTTCTCCTCGGCGGCGTCGTGGGGCGGGACCGGGACGCCCCAGCGGGCCATGCCCTCCTCCATGCGCCGGATCACCGTCTCGATGACCTGCACCCGGCCGAAGCGCTTGTTCTCCGAAGAGATGACGTCCCAGGGAGCAAGGGTGCCGTTGGTCAGCCGAAGCATGTCCGCGACGGCCTCGTGGTACTGCTGGCGCTTCTCACGGTTGCGCCAGTCCTCGTCGGTGAGCTTCCACGTCTTGAGCGGATCGTCGCGCCGGCGCACGAACCGGCGCAACTGCTCGTCGTGCGACATGTGCATCCACAGCTTGATGACGATCATCCCTTCTTCGGCCAACGTGTGCTCGAAGTCGTTGATCTCCTGGTACGCCCGTCGCCACTGCACCTCGGTGGCGAGGTTCTCGACGCGCTCGACCAGGACCCGGCCGTACCAGCTGCGGTCGAAGATGGTCATGCCGCCCCAGCCGGGCAACGGGGGCCAGAAGCGCCAGAGGAAGTGGTGGCGCAGCTCCTCGTGGGTCGGGGCAGCGAACGGGGCCACGTGGACGTGGCGTGGGTCGAGCGGCTCGACCAGTCGCTTGATGGCGCCCCCCTTGCCCGCGGCGTCCCACCCCTCGAAGACGACGCAGACCGGGGGGCCGAGCTTGCCCTCGTTGAGCTGGCCGCCGTTGATCAGCCGCAGGTGCAACAGTCGGCGCTGCACCTTGCCGAGGCGCTTGGACTCCTCCTCCTTGGAGAGCTTCACCGAGAGGTCGCAGGCTTCGAGGCGCGGGTAGGGACGCTCGGACGGGCTGACGTCGCCGTCCGGCCCCTCGTCGCCGAGGCGGCCGTGCTCGGGCTTGCTCACGTGGCCTGTTGTAGCCGATCCCCCAGGGGCGCGTCGGACGCGGCGGCAGCGGCGACCCGGCGCACCGTCGCCGGGTCGCCGGCGATGACCAGTAACTCCCGGTTGGAGAGGTGCCCGACCTGGCCCACCTTGCGGCCCGACGGGTCGTAGATCCCGATGCGGGCTCCGACGTAGCGGGCGGAGTCGAAGGCCAAGGTGGCCACGGCGCCCCGCACCGCACACATGGCCTCGAGATCCTCGAGGGTCAGCCAGGACTCGTCGTTGTAGGACAGCACCAGCAGCTCGCAGTCCACCGAGCGGACCACCGAGGCCAGGGCGTCGGGCATGGTGCGCTTCGAGTTGAACGCGGAGCGGGTGGAGGGGTCGCGGGCGTCGATCCGCTTGCGGGCGACGCCGTACGCCTCGGGTGCGTCCCAGGCCACCAGCGTCTCCCAGACGTGGTAGTTGGTGAAGTAGCGGTGTTGGTTGTACGGGGGGTCGAGGTAAGCCAGCTCGAAGGAACCCAGCGGCACCCCGGACGCCGCCCCCTCGGACAGGGCCAGGGCGTCGGCATGCACGGCGCGGCCGGGTCCCTCGAGCAGCTCGGGCACTCGCAGCTCCAAGTGGTTGTACGAGCGCGGCGCCCACTGCTTCACGTACGCCATCTGGACACCTGTCGTCGAGTCGACCCGGTCTGCCGCCTCGATGAGGCTGGTGAGCAGCAGCGGCTCGAGCGGTGACCCTGAGTGCTCAGCCTCGATGGCGTCGCGGGCGGCGTCGATGCGCGCCGCGTTGTGCGGTTGGAAGAAGCGGGCCTGGCGGCTGAAGGTCTCGGTGACGTAGCCGTCGGCACCAGGCAGCGCGTTCAGGTGGTCCACCGCCGCCTTGAGCGCCCTCCGGTCAGTGGTCGCCGCGTCCGTCTCGACGTAGGTCTGGGCGAAGACGTGCGCGTAGCGGGCGCTGTCGACCGCCGTGACGTGCACGCCCAGGGCCTTGAAGGCCTGGGCGACCCGGGTGGTGCCGGTGAAGAGATCGAGGGCCGTCCGGGCGCCCGCGGCTTCGCAGACGCGGGCCAAGACGGGGACGAGGCGGCGCTTGGAGCCGATGTACTTGATCACTGCTCCGCCTCGGGGGTCGCCACCGTGTCCACCCTACGATGGGTGGCGATGGCCGCCGGGGACTCCCACTGGGTGCGCTGGCACAAGCCCTACGACGACGTGTCCTCGGGCCTGTCCCGCCGCCTGCGCGTCGTGCAGTCGATGGTGCGCGACGCCCTGGACGATCTGTCCGACACCCGTCCGGGCCCGTGCCGCGTGGTGAGCTTGTGCGCCGGCCAGGGGCGTGACGTCATCGACGTCCTGGCGACGCGTCCGCGCACACCACGGGTGACGGCGCTCCTGGTCGAGCTCGACCCGGCGCTGGTGGCGTTCGCCCGCGCCCGCAGCATGGCAGCGGGCCTCGCCGACGTGGTGCGCGTCGTCGAGGGTGACGCGGCGCGCTGCGCCTGGTGCGCCGACGACGTCCCGGCCGACCTGGTGCTGCTGTGCGGGATTTTCGGGAACGTGAGCATGGACGACATCGTGGCGACCATCGATGCCATGCGCGGGTTTTGCGCCCCGGGCGGGCACGTGGTGTGGACGCGGCACCGGCGTCCGCCGGACGCCACGCCGGCCATCCGGGACGAGTTCGCCCGGGCGGGCTTCACCGAACTGGGCTTCGTCGCCCCCGCCGACACCGTCATGACCGTCGGGCACCACCGCTTCGACGGCACGCCGACACCCTTCGACCCGGACCGGATCCTCTTCGAGTTCGTGGGCGACGGCTTCGCACCGGTGTGACGCCGGCATGACCGAACGGCACTCGCTGCACCCAGCCGAGCTGGTTTCGATGGCCTGGCGGACCTTCCGGGCGGAGCCCGGCCGCGTCATGGTGCCGGGGCTGGTCATCTTCGGGCTGGACGCGCTGCAAACGACGCTCTACACCGAGGTCGCCGTCGACCACCACGGGCTGCTCTCGGTGGCCGGCGCGCTGATCGCCGGCACGTCGACGCTGGGTCTGACCTTCTACAGCGGAATGCTCGAGCGCCTGATCGGCTCGGTGGAGCGCGGTGAGCGCCCGCAGCCCGTCCTCGAGGTGCTCGCCACGCTGCCGTGGTTGCGTCTCTTGGTGGCCGACGCGATCCTCGTGCTGGTGGGCGCGGCGGCTTCGGTGCTGGTGTTGGTCCCCGGCCTCGTCATCGGGACGCTCTTCGCTCTGGTCGGCCCGCTGATCAACCTGCTCGATGCCTCCGTGCCCGAGGCCTTCCGCCGGTCCCTGCAGGTGGTGTGGCCCCACTTTTTCCTGGTCCTGTGCTTCATCTCGCTCCCCTTGGTCGTCGAGCACGAGGTGGTGGTCCTGGTGGCGGACCTGGTCCCCCACGAGAAGGTGGGGCTGGTGTTCCTGACCACCTTCGTGCTGGGTGATCTCTTCGGGATGGCGCTCGGGCTCATGGAGGTGACCCTGGCCGAGCGGCTCGTCAAAGGCGCGCACGGGCCCGGCCAGGGCCTACGCTCGGTGGACGTGGAGCCACCGGGGCCGGTCGGCCGGGCCTAGGCCTAAGCCCGGGTGCACGAGGAGCCTGGAGACACGGGAGGTCACCATGGAAGAGACGATCCACGGGACGACGATGCCGGTGCTCGAGCTCTCGCTGCAGCCCGGGGAGTCGGTCGTGTCGGAGGCGGGCGAGTTCAGCTGGATGTCCGATGCCGTCCAGATGCAGACCAACACCGGTGGCGGCATGGGCGGCAAGGGAGTCATGGGCGCGCTGAAGCGCGCCGTCTCGGGCGCCAGCTTCATGATGACGACCTACACGGCCGAAGGCGGTCCGGGATCGATCGCCTTCGCGTCGAAGGTGCCGGGGCACATCTTGCCGATCGACGTGGCAGCGGGGAACGAGTTCATGGTGCACCGCCACGGCTTCATGGCCGGCACGCCCGGGCTCGAGCTGTCGATGGGCTTCCAGCAGTCCTTCAAGGGCGGCATCTTCGGGGGTGAGGGCTTCGTACTGCAGAAGATCAGCGGCTCCGGGCGTGCCTTCATCGACCTCTCCGGCGAGGTGATTGTCTACGACCTGCAACCGGGGCAGTCCATGCGCGTGCACCCCGGCCATGTCGGTCTCTTCCAGGCCTCGGTGACCTTCTCGGTGCAGAAGGTGCCAGGGTTGGCGAACCGCTACATGGGCGCCGATGGGCACCACTTCGCCGTGATGACCGGACCGGGCCGGATCTGGCTGCAGTCGATGCCACTGCCGATCCTGGCCGGTGTCATCTCCGAGTACCTGCCCGACCGGGGGGACCACCACCCGGTCGAGACCGGGGCGACGGCCGGCGCCACCGCCAAGGTGCTGGGTGACATGTTCCGCTAGGCGGAACCGGCGCTCAGCCCTGCGGCTGGTTCCATTCGATCCAGCCCGCCCCGGACCGGCCGTCGTCGGTCCGGCACGTGATCATGGCTCGTGGGAAGCGGCTGACCCGTCCGTCCGTCTCGTCGCGCAGCAGCACCGGCCCGAAGGCCACCGGCGTGACGTCGAGGCCGATTGTGTGCACGGCGCCGCCGCCTTCGGCGGTGCCGGCGGTCAGCTCGATGCGCCCGGTATCGGGGAACCCGTGCTCGCCCAGCTCCTCGCTGACCGAGAGTGACGTGATCGTCTGAGGCGAGCGATCCGGGCCGCCCGGAGTCTGCACGTACCCGAAGAAGCCCGTCAGGCCCGGGATCCGTATGTCGACGACGTGCACGCGGGCGCCGTCGTCGAGGCGCACCGAGCACCAGCACCACCCGAACTGCCACCAGTCGCGCACGCCCCAGGAGTGATCGCGCTGGCCCTGGCCGTCGATGTGGTGCGTCTCGCCGTCGATGCTCACCGTGCCCGCCACCAGACATGGGATCTCGTAGCGGGTGGTGACGTCGTAGCCGTAGGGGACACCGTCGGTCGTCCAGGTCAGGTCGAGGTCGAGCGAGGCCGGTCGGCCCGACGACTCGCCGTGTTCGTAGACCTCGGCGGGGTCGGCGAAGACGAAGGCCGGTGTGCGCGCCGCGAGGCGGAACTCCTCGAGCGGGCGCACCAGGTCGATCTCGACCCGGCCCAAGGTGTCGGACTCCGACACCAGGCCGTCGCCGGGGGGGATCGGGGCCCGGTAGTCCACCGAGCACACGGCGGCGTGCCCGGGACGGACGATCCACGTCGTCCACCAGGCCACCTGGCGGTTGGGGTAGAGCCCGAGGCGGAGCCACCCGCCGAAGGCACCGCCGTCGTCGACGAAGTCGCAGTACCACGACTCGCCCCACAGGTCGTCGGGGTCGGGAGCGTGGCGCCCCTCGTCGGTTGGCTGCACGGTGTGGGGTGTCGTCATCCCTCTCCTCTCCCGGGGTGCATGGCGCTCGACCCTGGCGGGCCGGGCACCTCGACGACCGGCTCGTCGCGGTCGTCGAACTCGGTGCGGAGCGCCTTGGACATGACTGCGTGCTGAAAGTACAGGGTCGTGATGTAGGTCAGCTCCAAGATGGCCACGTCGTCGAGGTGCCGCGACAATTCGGCGAAGAGAGCGTCGGGGACACGTCCGTGGTCGTAGACGAGGCAGTCGGTGTAGGCGAGCACCGCCCGCTCGGCGGGCCCGTAGGTGCCCTCCGGGGCGACGCTCCAGGCAGGGACGTGGCCGATCTTCGCCTCGGCCATCCCGAGCTCGCGCATCGACTTGGCGTGCTGGCTGAAGACAAACTGGCTGCCGGCTGCCCACCCGGCCCGGATCTGGCCCAGTTCCCGCAGCGCCGGGTCCAGGGAGCGCCTGGACGACTGATAGAGCCCGAACCCTTTGACGCAGTGGTCGAGGATGTCGGGGCTGTTGGCGAACACCGTCCACCAGTCACCCGTCGTACCGTCCCAGCGACCCGGCTCGGCGACCGGGTCGCGACCCTCGAAGAGCCAGTCGTACATCGTGGTGACGATGGGGGCGTCGGCCTCGTCCTTGGAGACCTGGTGCAGGCGGGGCACCGGTCAGACCGCGGTCGGCTGGGCAGGGAGCCCGGGCCGGGCCGACCCGGTGGCGCCGATCGCCCGTGCCGGGGCGTGCGAGACGTCCGACGCGTCAAACTCGCGCAGCCAGCACGCGAACTCCAGGAGGATCCCGTCGGGGTCCTGGAAGTAGATGCTGCGGACGAAGACGCCGTCGTCGACCTTCTCGCTGAGGCCGCATTCGGAGTTGTCGTGGTTCCAGATCTCCGAGCACTCGATGCCGGCCGCGACGAGGCGCTCGCGGTACTCCTCGATCCTTTCTGGCGGCACGTCGAAGGCGACGTGGTTCATGGAACCGATGGCGCTGGTGAGATCGCCCGTGTCGGGGCGTGTGGCCGGGGCGCTGACGCCGGCCACCCCGTCGGGCGCGTCGGGGAACCAGAAGAAGGCGAGGCAGTCGCCGCCACCGCAATCGAAGAAGAAGTGCTGGCCCATCCCGGCCGGCAACTCGATGGTCTTGACCAGCGGCATCCCGAGGACGTTGGTGTAGAAGTCCACCGTCCGCTCCATGTCGCGGCACACGAGCGCCAGATGGTTGATCCCCCGGAACTCGAACCTTGCATCCTCTTGCATCGGCCCTGTCCTCCCCCCGGCGCCCGCGCCGGCTGTCACCGGTGCTCAGGATAGGCCGCTCCGTCACCAGGCCCGGGCCCCGCGGAGCCCCGCGCTCGGCGGCTCAGTCGATTGCGATCCCCACCATGGGGGCGTTGAGGGTGCGACCCCCCATGGAGCCGTAGAAGGGCGCGTCGCCGAAGGCGAAGATCCCGCCGTCGGCGCCTTGGACCCAGTAGCCGCCTCCGTCCCCTGTGGCGGCCATGCCCACGATCGGGGCGGCGAGCCTCACGCCGTACTCGGAGCCGTACTGCGCCGCGTCCCCGAAGGTGGCCACGTTGCCGTTGGCGCTCGCCAGCCAGTAACCGTTGTCGTCGTGCGTCGGGGCCATGCCGACGATGCGGTATCCCCCCGGCGCCGAGGCCGGCTGCCCCTCGTAGGGGGCGTTGCCGAAGCTGTACACCTGCCCGTTGGCGTCGACCAGCCAGTACCCACCGGCGAGGAAGCTGCTCGCGGCCCCCGTCACCGGGGAGTCCAGGGCGAGGCCCGCGGCGGAGCCGTAAAAGATCGCGTCGCCGAAGGCGAACACCCCGCCGTCGGCGGCGATCAGCCAGTAGCCCCGGCCGTCGAGCGTCGGCAGCATGCCGATGACCGGCGCCCGCAGTGGCAAGCCGCCGGTCGAGCCGTAGAAGCCGGCGTCGCCGAAGGCGAACACACCGCCGTCGCTCGCCACGAGCCAGTACCCGTGGTGGTCCGGTGTCGCCGCCATTCCGACGACGGGCCGGTTGAGGCGCAGAGATCCCGTCGAGCCGTAGAAGCCGGCGTTCCCGAATGCGAACACGCCGCCGTCGGCGCCCACCTGCCAGTACCCGCTCGCCGCTGTCGCACAGGGCGGGTTGGCCGCCGGTCCCGTGGCCAGCGCCGGGGCCAGCGAGGGGGTGCCGGTCGCTTCGAAGGAGAGCTGGGCCAGGTACATGGGCCGGATCCCGCACCCCAAGAAGCCGGTGGTCGTCCCCTGCCAGGCCGAGAAGGCCATGAGGGTCTCGCCCGACGCGCTCAGCGTGTACACGTCGGGCGATCCCGGCCCCGACATGCCGGGTTCGGTGCCGAGCAGCGGACCCGCAACGGACTGGTCGGTGCACGGCACGGACGGCCCCGACGGGCAGCTGGCCCAGCCGATGCCGTAGGCCGACGTGGCCGCGTCGTTGCCCGAGTAGAAGAGGTCGTACCCGCCGGCGGGAGTCTCCACCATGTCCGGGCCCTCCACCACACCGTCCTGCCAGGGCTCCTCGTCGGTCAACAGCTCGGTGGGGGCGGTCGAGGTGGGCGACTGCAGGTCGGGGGCGAGCGGCACCGACCAGATGACCGTGCCGTCGCCGACGTGGTTGCCGTCGCTCTTCCAGATGAGCCACGAGTTGCCGGCGGAGTCGGTGAAGACGTCGGGGTCGATGCTGCCGCCGTAGTCGCCGTTGTCAATGGTGGGGGCGGCGTCGCCGCCGTCCTGGCAGACCACCGGGGCGGAAGAGGTGTCGTGATAGGGACCCGTCGGGTCGGCCGCCGGGGCCGTGGCCACGCCGATGCACTGTGACCCGGTCGAAGCCTCGGTCGCCGTGTAGTACATGACGAACTCGTCGTCGGTTCTGTCGTAGGCGACGCTGGGCGCCCAGGTGTCCCCGGCGGTGGCCCAGGACGGCAGCGCGGGCAGCGCGTCGGTCTGCGCGAGCGTCCAGTGGAGTCCGTCGGCCGACGTGGCCACCTGGATATTGGTCGTCGGCGCAGTGGAGGAGGTGCTCTGGGTGGCGAAGGCGTAGTAGGCGCCGTTCCACGCCAGGACGCTGGGGTCGGGGAAGTCGGAGGGCAGCACCGGCGACCAGTCGGCTGCGCCGGCAGCGGGCGCCGCGGTCACCCGGCCCAGTGGGATCGAGGCCAGGAGCGCCACGAGCGACGCCAGGACGACGGCCGCCCCACGGACCAGCCGCGCCCGCCAGCCTCGTCTGTCCGAGAAGGTCGTGCCCACCTGTCTCCTTGCCCGGTCCGCCTGTGCCCGGTCCGCGGCGGGCTCCGTCCGCTGCCCCGAGGTGCGCGCTCATGGTAGTGACGCGTGCGGCCGGACCGCCGTCATCGCCGTCGAAGTTCACGCTGGTGTAACCCACATCCTTCCGGAGGTAGGTTGCAGGGTCTCCGTCCAGGGAGGGAGCACGTGACCGACCGGCGCGACCGCGTGGCCGACATCGGATTCAGGCTGCTGAACCTCGGGCACAAGACGGTGTTCCGGGCGACCGGTGGCCGTTTCCCGCGCTCGTTGCGCGGGATGGCGGCAGTCGAGCTGCGCACCGTGGGTCGTGTCTCGGGGCAGGTGCGCACAACCATGCTCGCGTCGCCTCTGAACGACGAGAAGCGGGTCGTGCTGGTGGCGTCGAAGTACGGAGACGACAGGGACCCCCAGTGGTACCGCAACCTCCTGGTGAACCCCGACGTGGAGGTCGTCATCCACGGGGAAACTCGCGCCCTGCGCGCCCGGAAGGCAACGGCCGAGGAGAAGGGAGTGCTGTGGCCCTCGATCGTCAGGGCGTACAAGAACTACGACGCCTACCAACGGAAGTCGAGCCGCGACATCCCGGTGGTCATCTGCGAGGCGCGGCCGGGCCGAGTGGGTCCGGCCTGTTGAGTCAGCGGAAATCGAAGGCGACCTTGATGGCGCCACTCTTCTCCTGGTCGGCCAGGACGGTGAACGCCTCGCGCCACTCCTCGAGCCGGAACGAGTGGGTGAGCATGCCCGACAGGTCGACCCGGCCCTCGGTGGTCAGCCGCAGGTAGTGCTCGATGCCGTGGGCTCGCACACCGTCGACCTCCTCCACCCCGAAGGCGTTGGACCCGACCCATGAGATCTCCTTGAAGTACAGCGGCGACCATTCCCAACGCTCCGGGGCGTGCACCCCGCTCTTGACCATGGTCCCGCGGGCCTTGAGCAGGCGGACGCCGATCTCGGCGGTCTGGGCCGTTCCGACGGTGTCATAGACGACGTCAAAGCCGCCGGGGTGGGCCATCGGCAGGGCCTCGCCGTCGCCGAAGCGGGCCAGGACGCCACCCGACCACGCGGCCGCCTCCTCGAGCAGCTGCCGCACGGGGAAGGGCGCCACAACCGCCGCGCCCAGCCGCCGGGCCAGGTCGGCTTGGGCCGTCCAACGGGCCACGACCATGACCTCGACGTCGGGGTGGAGCGATCTGAGGATGGCCGTCGCACAGGTCCCGAGCGCGCCACCCCCGTACACGAGCACCTTGCCCCCCGGCGGTGGAGGATGGCGGGTCACGGAGTGCAGGGACACGGCGAAGGGGTCGCCGAGGACCGCCACCTCGTCACTCAGCGCATCGGGAACCGCGATCAGCATGGATTCGTGAGCCGGTAGGTACTCGGCGAAGCCGCCGGGCGCGTCCCTCGAGGTCCCCGTGTGGATCCCGGGTGCCAGCACCCCGTCGGTGAAGTGCCAGCACAGGCTGTAGTCGCCCTCCTGACAGGCTCCGCACGGCGGGTCGATGCCCCGCGGGCCGCACGACAGCCAGGGATTCAGCACCACCCGCTGACCCACTTCGAGGCACTTCACGGCTGGGCCTAACTCCACCACGTCAGCGACGACCTCGTGCCCGAAGACGGTGGGGAAGCTGAAGTACCCGTTCAGCGCGCTGTCACCCAAGTCCTCGCCGAAGTCCATGAAGACCATCTTGGCGTCGGACCCGCAGATTCCCGTAAGGCGGGTCCGCGCGACGCACCAGTCGTCGCGGACGAGACCGGGGCGGTCGAGCTCCGTCAGGCGCATCGGGCTTCGAGAGAGCCCGACCATGAGGTGGTTGTCGGGGTCGGGTGGGGTCCAGTGCTCCCCGCGCACGCCGTAGAGCAAGGCCTGCATCGGAGCCTCCTATCAGGTCAGGTGGAGCAGCTCGGCGGCGAGGCCGGCCAAAGCCTGCGGGCCCACGGTGTCGCTCCCGCCGTTCGAGTGCGCCGCGGCGACGATGATCTGCACGACGAACAGCGCCAGCCAGCAGAACCCGACGATGATCCCTGCCACGGCCAGGCCGTCACCCCGCTGGGTGCCGCGCGAGTTGCGGATCTGCGAGCGGGCCACGAAGCCGAGGATCACCCCGATCACGGCGGTGAGTATGAAGAACCCCAGAATGGAGCAGACGAGTGACGCCACCGCCAGCACGTTCGTCTTGGCGGGGTCCGCGCCTTGGTGGCGGCACCGATCGGGCGGGTAGTGCGCAGGACTCGGCGGGCCGCTCAGGGCCCCATTCTGGGGGGCGGAGGGAGTCGCAGCGGGTGGAGGGCCGACAGGGGGGTGGCCCAGAGCCGGGGGGCCGGCCCAGAGTTCGGGCGGGTACCATCTGCCGTCCGAGGCCAGCCACCACCCGGGGCCTTGCGAGGTCTCGCTCATTCGTGCCGGCTCCCTGTGTCCCACCGCGTGCCTCGGCGCCTGCCCGGCGCCTGGCGGCCGGCTCGGCGCCGATGAGCGCCGCGGGGAGCTTAGGGCCGACAGCCGCGTTGTCGTCACTCGCCAGGGCCCGACGAGACGACCTGGTGGCGCAAAGATGACGACCGGCCCCGCGGTCAGGGCCGGTCGTCATCTGCTACCTCTTCGCGGTGCGCGTGGCCGGAGCCCGCTTGGCGGGCGTCTTGCGGGCGGTGGTGGTCCGCTTGGTGGCGGCCTTGCGAGCCGGAGCCTTGCGAGCCGGAGCCTTGCGAGCCGGAACTGTCTTCGCCGGAGCCTTGCGGGCCGGGGCTTTCTTGGCGGCGACCGGTGCGACGGACTTGCCGGCGGCGGCCACGGCCGCGGCGTCGGTCGGGAACACGCCCCGCTCCAGCTTCGGGGCCTTGCTCGGCGCTAGCACGGCGTCCTTGAAGGCCTTGACCGGCGTGATGCGGGCCTTTTTGGAGGCCTTGATACGGATGGCCTCACCAGTGGCCGGGTTACGCCCCATGCGCGCCGGGCGGTCAACCTTGACGAACTTGGCGAATCCGGAGATGGCGACCGGCTCGCCCTTGGCGACCACCGCCGTGACGACTTCGGTGAAACCGTCGAGGACCGAAACGACGGTCTTCAACTCCACATCGGCTTGGACTGCGACCGCTCTTGATAATTCTCGCTTGTTCATTCGCCCATTGTGGCCGACGCGCGACCTCTGATGCACATTTTTCGGGGAGAAGTGAGGATTTTTTCGTTGATCCACTGCGGGGGCCCGTCCGAGTCCTACGGCGGGGCCTGCCCGGATCGCCGCTCGCCCTGGCGTGGCATTTCGGCCAGGAGGGCGTCGTGTGGCCTGAGAGCTCGCCGGATCAGGTCCAGCGGGCGATCTCGTGCTGAAGCCGCTTGTTCCAGCTGCGGAAGTAGACGCGGGTGCGCCGCTCGGCCTTGCGGATGGCGATGATGGCCACGAACACCAGGGGCGCGGCGAATGCCGAGAGTCCGCTCAGCGCCATGACTCGCAGGCCGCTCGCCCTTTTCTCCGATTCGCTCACCACGTCGATTTTTCTACACGGTTCGGGGATGCGTGCGCGCACGGGTGATTTGGCACTAGGCAATTCGGTCTGAGGGCCCAGGTGAGGGAGCCCGTATGGGGGAGCCCAGATGAGCGAGACGGATTCCCAAGAACCGCCAACGACCGACCTCCCGGAAAGAGCGTCGCCTACCGGCACGGCGGAGAAGCCCGTTCCTCGGGCCAGGCGCACAGGCCGGATCGCGGCTTGGGTGCTCGTGGTCCTCGCATCGCTGCTCATCCCCGTGTCGGTCATCTCGGTATGGGCGATCCGGACGGTGACCAACACGGACAAGTACGTCGCCACGATGGCGCCGCTCGCCCGCAATCAGGTAATCGTGGACCACCTGGCGACGAAGGCGACCGACGAGCTCTTCTCGACCCACTACATCCAGGACAAGGTCACCGACCTGCTGCCGGCGAAGGCCAAGCCCATCGTGCAGCCGATCGTGAACCAGCTGCAGGGCTACGTCTACCAGCTCGCCCTGAAGGTGTTCGAGAGCCCGAAGTTCGGGCAGCTCTGGGACGCGCTCAACCGGCACTCACACGAGGCCGTCATCGACGTGCTCACGGGGAAGCAAACGCGGTTCACTCAGACGATCGAGAGGGGGGGCAAGATCGTCGTCAATGTGACCCCGATGCTGAACAACATCATCTCGGAGGCCAACTCGCGCGGCGTCACGCTGTTCAACCCCCTCAAGCCCATCCTCTCGAAGGGAGACAGCCTGGGCGTCGTGATCGTCTCCAAGGACCAGGTGTCGAAGTACTCCGGCTGGTTCAACCTGATCGTCACGCTCAAGTGGGTCATCCCTGTCGTCGCGCTCGTCCTGGGGATCCTCGCCGTCGTGCTCGCTCTCGAGCATCGGAAGACACTGCTGCGCCTGGCTGTCGGGGTCGCCCTCGTGACGCTGCTGTTGCTGGCCGTGCTCGCACTCGGGAGGATCAGCTTCTTGAACCAAGCCGCCGGTCACGGCTTCGACCGACAAGTGGCGGCGGCGGTGTGGGACACGCTGATCCGCTACCTCAAGACGGACTTGCGCTGGACACTGTTGATCGCCGCGCTGGTCGCGCTGGGTTGCTGGCTGGCCGGCCCGGCCCGGTACGCGGTGTGGATCCGGTCCACGTGCGCCAAGGGGGGTCGTTGGCTGGCGGCGCAGGTCGGCACGGTGGCTGCCGGCGCCGGGCGTGCCGCGGCGGGCTCGGACCGGGCGCGCCACTCAGGCAACTGGGTGCTCGAGCATGTCAAGGGGCTGCGCATCGTGGGCGTGGTCGTGGCGGCGCTCTTCGTGGTCTTCGGCGGCAACCTGACCGGTTGGGGCCTGGTGGTCATCATCGTGCTGTTGGCGATCTACCTCGGGTTGGTCCAGCTGGTGGCCGTCTGGGCGCGCAAGGTGAGCAGCCCGGCCGCGGGCGCCCAGACCTGAGGTCGGCTTCTTAACGAGCCTTTAGGCGGGGTCCGTACCCTGTTTTCCATGCGATGGCAATGGCGACTCGGGCTCGTGGCGGTGACCGCCGTCGCCCTCGTCGGTGGCGCCGCGCCGCACGGTTCGTTGCCAGCGGTCCAGCGCGCGTCGTCGGAGGTGCTCCAGGTGGTGGAGTCCCCGTGGTCGGGGCCCTTGCGGTGCATGGACGCCACCTGTGGCAAGGGTGGCTCGCCAGCGATGCCGGCGGGGACGGCCGGCGTGGCGGGGGCTGCGGTGCTCACGGCCCTGGCGCTCGGGACGATGGTCAGCACGCTGGAGGCGCTCCGAGCCACGCAGATGTGGCGGCGAGCGCAAGCCAATGAGCAAAAAGCCCTGACCGC
>Ga0187784_10001446_pt1 | contig 18866 bp, 11 predicted proteins | sample 1015_SJ02_MP15_2_FD_132964 | JGI IMG/M metagenome (GOLD analysis project Ga0187784, IMG submission 132964) | Tropical peat soil microbial communities from peatlands in Department of Meta, Colombia - 1015_SJ02_MP15_20_MG | ecosystem: Environmental > Terrestrial > Soil > Wetlands > Peat | place...
CTGTCGCGGCACTCGAGCTCCGCGGAGCTGCGCCTCTACGGGAACATCGACCTGCGGCAGGTCGAGCTGCCGTTCAACGGCAGCGAGCGCATCGCCGCCGTTCTCGTTCAGGAGGGCGATCACGTAAAGCGCGGCCAGCTCCTCGCGCGCCTCGAGACCAGCCGGCTCCTTCCCCAGGTCGCCAAAGCCGAGGCCGATCTCGCCGCTCAGCAGCAGGCCGTCGAGCGCCTGCATCACGGCAACCGGCCCGAGGAGATCGCGCAGGCGCGCGCCAATCTGCAAGCCGCTGAGGCCGATGCGCGGAACGCGCGCGCGCAATTCGCGCGCTTGCAGACGCTCTCCGACAGCTCCTCCGGCCGCGCTGTGAGCCGGCAGGACATGGATTCGGCCAAGGCGACGCTCGATGCCGCCGAGGCTCGCCTCGAGGTGAACCGCAAGGCGCTCGCACTCGAGATTGCGGGTCCGCGCCGCGAAGACGTCGCGCAGGGCGAGGCGGAGCTGCGCGCCGATCAGGCGCAGCTCGCGCTCCTGCAGCAGCAATTGAAGGACGCCGATCTTGTGGCACCGCAAGATGCGGTCGTGCGCTCACGCATCGTCGAGCCGGGGGAGATGGCCTCTCCGCAAAAGTCCGCTTTCACGCTCGCCATCGTGGATCCGAAATGGGTCCGCGCCTACGTCGCCGAGCCGGATTTGGGGTGGGTGCGCGAAGGCATGAGCGCCGCGGTCTCGGCCGATGCCTTCCCCGGCCGCAGCTTTTCGGCGTGGGTCGGCTTCATCTCACCCGTGGCGGAATTCACGCCGAAGAACGTGGAGACCACGGAGCTGCGCTCGAGCCTGGTGTACGAGATTCGAGTGTTCGTCCGCGATCCGGACGACCTGCTGCGCTTGGGAATGCCCGCCACCGTAAAGCTCAAGCGCGGGGAGCCTGCGGCGGCGCATCCCGACGGCACGCCTGCCGCGCACGGAGCCGCGTGAGCGAGGGTCCGGCAGCGGCGCTGAGCGCCCAGGCGCTGCACAAGTCGTTCGCGCGCGCTCGTGCAGAGCCGATCCCCGCGCTCGATGCCGTCTCGCTCGAGGCGTATCGAGGGCAGCTCACGGCGATTGTCGGCCCTGACGGCGCCGGCAAGACGACCCTGATGCGCCTCGCCGTGGGGCTGTTGCGCGCGGATGCCGGGTCCTTGCAGGTGCTCGGCATCGACGTGGCGAGCGACCCGCAGCAAGTTCAGGATCGCATCAGCTACATGCCGCAGCGATTCGGGCTCTATGAGGATCTCACGGTCGGTGAGAACCTGGATCTGTACGCGGATCTGCACGGCGTGAGCGCGGCCGAGCGCGCACGCCGCTACCCGCGTCTCATGGAGATGACCGCGCTCGGACCCTTCGTCGCACGGCTTGCCGGGAAGTTGTCGGGCGGCATGAAGCAGAAGCTCGGACTCGCCTGCACGCTGGTGCGCTCCCCGCAGCTGCTGCTGCTCGACGAGCCCACGGTGGGAGTCGACCCGCTGTCGCGGCGCGAGCTGTGGCAGATCGTGAGCAGCCTGGTGCGCGAGGAAGGTATCACGGTGATGATGAGCACGGCGTATCTGGATGAGGCCGAGCGCGCCAGTCGCGTCATCATGCTCTCCGAAGGGCGCGTGCTGTCGCAGGGCGCCCCGAGCGAGACGGCGGCGAGAGCCGCGGGCGCGAGCTTCGTGGCCACCCCGTTGCCGGGCGAGTCGCCGCGGGCCCTTCAGGCGCTGCTCCTCGACCGGGGCGATGTGATCGACGCCGTCCCGGACGGTGGACGAGTGCGCCTCGTTCGAGGGAGCGCGGCGCGCGCGTACTCGCAGGACCCGGGTACGGCCTCGGTATCCGTCCTCGACTACCTGAAGTGCGTTGCCGCCGGCGTCGATCCCGTGCCGCCGCGCTTCGAGGATGGTTTCATGATCCTGCTCAGGGGAAGCTCCGAGGAGGTGCGCGCCAAACCCCTCGAGATTACCCACCCGTTCACGCGCCGCGCAGGCGAAGTGGCCGTGCAAGTGCGTCAACTGGTGAAGAGGTTCGGCGCATTTACCGCCGTGGACCACATCGACTTCGAAGTTCTGCGTGGTCAGATCTTCGGGCTCTTGGGCCCCAACGGCGCCGGCAAGACGACGACCTTTCGCATGCTGTGCGGTCTGCTTGCCCCGAGCAGCGGTGATTTACGGGTGGCCGGCACGGATGTGCGCGGTGCGCCCGCCTCGGCCCGCGAGCGACTCGGCTATGTGGCGCAGAGGTTCTCGCTCTATGGCCCCTTGAACGTCACCGAGAATCTCGAGTTCTTCGCGAGTGCCTACGGATTGCGAGGCGAACGCAAGCGCGCACGTATCGAGTGGGCGATGGAGCAATTCGAGCTCGGCAGTCACGCACGCATGACGAGCGCCGAGTTGCCCGGCGGCTACAAGCAGCGGCTCTCGATGGCGGCCGCCCTGCTGCACGAGCCCGAAATCCTGTTCCTCGACGAGCCGACGAGCGGCACCGACCCGCGGGCGCGGCGCGCATTTTGGCGGCGCATCGGCGCACTCGCCGAACAGGGCGTGACCGTCATCGTCACCACGCATTTCATGCAGGAAGCCGAGTACTGCGACCGCATCGCGATCATGGATTCCGGCCGCATTCTCGCCCAGGGCTCGCCCGCCGAGGTTCGTAGCCTGGCGCGCACTCGCGAACAGCCCGAGCCCAGCATGGACGATGCCTTCATTGCCGTCGTCGAGAAGGCCCGAGAGCACGCATGAGCATCCCCAAGCCCGCAGGGCCGGCGCCTTCGAACGCCTGGGCGTTGAAAGCCCGGCGGCTGCGTGCGCTGGTGATGAAGGAGATGCGGCAAATCCTGCGAGATCCCTCGAGCATCGCCATCGGCGTCGTGCTTCCGCTGATGCTCATCTTGCTTTTCGGCTACGGCTTGTCGCTCGACGTCAAGAACGTGCCGATCGCGCTGGTCGTCGAGAATCCGACGCCCGAGGCGCTCGAGCTCGCGGGCGGCTTCGAGCTCTCGCCGTATTTTCGTCCCGTGATCCTGCGCTCGACCGCACCGGCGCAACAGCTCCTGCTCGAGCATCGGGTGGACGGGATCGTGACGATCCCGCAAGACTTCTCCCGGCGCTTCACCCTCGGCAACGCCCAGGTGCAACTCATCGTGCACGGCGGCGATGCCAACCGGGCGAGGATCACGCAGGGCTACGTGCAGGGGGTGATCGGGCTGTGGTCGGCCCGTGCCGCCGCGGAGGGACGCGCGAGCCCGATGCAGCCGGTGGGGGTCGAGGCACGGCTCTGGTTCAACGAGGCCAACGACAGCAGCTATTTTCTGGTGCCGGGCCTGGTGGTGTTGGTCATGACCCTAATCGGCGGATTGCTCACGGCCATGGTCATGGCGCGCGAATGGGAGCGCGGTACCTTCGAGGCGCTGCTCGTGACGCCGGTACGGAGCGAGGAGATCCTGCTCGGCAAGACCTTGCCGAATTTCGCGCTGGCGCTCGTCGGCTTCGCGCTCTGCGTTGTCTCGGCGAAGTTTCTGTTTCATGTGCCTCTGCGCGGCTCGATCTGGGTGCTGCTCGGGGCCTCCATGCTGTACGTGCTGATTGCGCTCGGAATCGGACTGTCGATCTCGTCCTGGGTCAAGAGCCAGCTGGTCGCGAGCCAGCTCACGATGCTCGCCACCTTCTTACCCGCCTTCATGCTGTCGGGGTTTCTGTTCGACTTGCGCAGCATGCCGACGGTCGTGCGCTGGATCACCTATGCGTTACCGGCACGCTACTATGTGGCGCTCTTGCAGAGTGTGTTCCTCGCCGGCGACGTCTGGTCGGTCATCGTGCCGAACACCTTGGCCCTCGTGGCCATGACCGCCGCCCTGACCCTCGGCAGTCGCGCAGCGATGCGCAAGCAATTGGCATGAGCCGCATCGCCACGACGCTCCGGCGGATTCTCGCGCTCACGCGCAAAGAGCTCCTCGCAGTCCTCAAGGATCCGCGTAGCCGCATGAGCTTGCTGATTCCGCCCATCGTTCAGGCGCTCATCTTCGGCTACGCAGCCACGTACGATTTGAATCACGTGGCCTACGCAGCGCTCGATCGGGACCACACCGCCGCTTCCCGGCAATTGCTCGCGGGCTTGGACGGCTCGGGCATTTTCGAGCGCGTGGCGGACTTGGAGCGCGCAAGCGATGTGCAATCGATTATCAATTCGCGGCGCGCCATCCTCGTCGTGCAGATCGACCCGCTGTTCGAGCGGCATCTCCTGGCCGGCCAGGGCGCCCAGGTGCAGCTGATCGCCGATGGTCGTAACTCGACCACCGCCGGGACGGCGATGAGCTACTTCTCCTCGATCGTCGATCGATTCAATTCGCGCTGGGGCGCGGACCACGGCATCGCGCCGCCTGCGGTCGAGCTTCTCGCTCGTGCGTGGTACAACCCGAACCTCGAAACGCGCTGGTTCATGATTCCGGGCATGATCGGCACCTTGACTTTGCTCCAGACCTTGATGCTCACCGCCATGTCGGTCGCGCGCGAGCGCGAGCAGGGCACCTTCGATCAGCTGCTGGTCACGCCGTTTCGGCCCTACGAGATCATGGCCGGCAAGGCCGCCCCCTCGATGGTGGTGGGCACGATTCAGGCGTGCGGCGTGCTGGTGGTCGCACAACTGTGGTTCAAGATCCCGTTTGTCGGATCGTACGTGACGCTATTCACCGGCTTATTGCTGTTTCTGCTGGCCGCCATCGGCATCGGCTTGCTGCTCTCCTCAGTGGCCGCGACCATGCAGCAGGCGATGTTGTATTCGATGCTGATCATGATGCCCTTCTCGCTGCTCTCCGGCTTGACGACACCGATCTCGAGCATGCCGGCCGCAGTTCGTTACCTGACGATCATCAATCCCTTGAGCTATGCGATCGATATCACTCGACGCGTGTACCTCGAGGGGACGGGACTTGGGTTGCTCACTGCCGATCTTTGGCCCTTGGCGCTGCTCGCCGTGATCACCTTGTCGGCGGCTTCCTGGATATTCAACCACCGAATCCAATGAGCGCCGTCAAGCGCAGCTGTCTTTGCACTCTGGCAGGCGCCGCCGCAGCGCTCCTCTGCGCTTGCACGCTCGGGCCCGATTTCGTGCGCCCGCAACCCGAGACGCCCGCGAAGTGGTCGGACCGCGCCACCGCGCCGGCGGTCGTCCCGGAGGATTCCGCGGGCAGTGGCTCTGCGCCCGCGCGAGCGCTCAGGGTCACGGACCAGGCAGCCGAGCTCCGTTCCTGGTGGATGGGCTTTGATGACCCGACGCTCGATGGGCTGATCGAGCGAGCGGTGAGGTCGAATCTGGACTTGCGCACGGCGGTGCTACGGATCGAGGAGGCGCGCGCTCAGCGCGCGGTTTCCGCATCCGCCTTCTGGCCCACCGTTTCCGCGGATGCCTCCTACACGCGCGAGCAGTTCAGCTTGACCACACCCACCGGGTCGCTGCTCAACTCCGCCGCGAGTGAGCACCTTCCCGGCGGTGCGCGGATCAGCATTCCGAATCCGTACAACCAGTTTCAGGTCGATGGCGATCTCTCGTGGGAGATCGACCTGTTTGGCCGCGTACGTCGATCCGTCGAGGCTTCGGATGCCGCCCTCCAGATCTCGATCGAGGATCACCGCGGGGTTCTCCTATCGGTGGTCGCGGATGTCGCCCAGAGCTACATGGAGCTGCGCGGCGCGCAGACACGCCTCGCGGTCGCGCGGCAGAACCTCGCCACGACCAACGAGCTGCTCGACCTGACCCGGCAACGGCTGGCGGCGGGCCTCACGACGCACATCGACGTCGCAAACGCGCTCGCCCAGATGCAGTTGACGCGTGCCGAGCTGCCCGCTTTCGAGCTGCAGATCACGCAGAGCATCAATCAATTGAGCGAGCTGGCGGATCGACCGCCGGAGTCGCTGCGCTCCGAATTGCAGTCTGTCGCACCGCTCCCCCGCGTGCCGGCCTCCGTGTCGATCGGCCTGCCGTCGGAATTGGCGCGCCGCCGGCCGGACATCCGCGAGGCCGAAGCCAACCTGCATGCCGCCACCGCCCAGATTGGCATCGCCGTGGCCGATCTGTTTCCCCGCCTCACGCTAACCGGGCAGCAAGGCGTTCAATCTGAGGTCACCTCGGACTTGTTCAGCTGGGCCAGCCGTTTCGGCTCCATCGGGCCCGCGCTCACCTTGCCGCTCTTCGATCGCGGCCGCTGGAAGACGGTGAAGCTCCAGAACCTGCGTGCGCAGGAGGCCGCGCTCGGGTACCGCCGCACGGTCCTCAACGCCCTGCATGAGGTCGAGAATGCGCTCGCGGCCTATCGCGCCGACGAGGAGCGGCGCGCGTGGCTCGATGCCACGATCACGCACAACCGCGATGCACTGCTGCTGTCGCGGCAGCGCTACGAATCGGGCGTGTCCACCTTCATCGAGGTGCTCGACGCCGAGCGCACGTTGCAGCAGAACGAGCTGTCGCTCGCCGACAGCACGACCGCGGTGAGCACCGATCTCGTGCGGGTGTACCGAGCGCTCGGCGGGGGCTGGGAGCGCGAGGCGCCTGCCAATCCGCCCTGAGCGATGGCGCGCTCGCGTGCCTTCAGCCTCGCAGGCGCGTGCGCCCTCAGCCGGCAGCGCCCCAAGCGCTCGCCCTCGGGCGCGCGCCGGAGGCGACCGCGCCGTCGAAGGACTCGACGAATGCTCGCTCGATCACGTAATCGCCCGGCACGCCGATCTGCGGCGACACGCTGAGTCCTCTCGCATCGAGAAGCCGGCGCGCGTCGCTGAGCATGCGCATGCTCCCGCAAATCATGAATCGATCGCTCTCGGGGTCCAGCGGAGCGATGCCGAGATCGTCAAACAGTCGCCCCGTATCGATCGCCGTGGTCACGCGGCCGCGATTGCGCTCAGGCTCGCGCGTCACGCTCGGGTAGTCGAGCAGGCGCCCTCGCGCGAGATCGGAAAGATAAGGGTCAGCGAGCAGCCGCTCGATCCCCCCGTCACCACAGGCGAGGTCGGCATTCGTGCTCGCTCCGCGCACCAGAACGACCTGTTCGAACTGCTCGTAGGTCTCCGGGTCCTTGACGATGCTCAGGAAAGGCGCAACGCCGGTCCCCGTCGCCAGCATGAACAGCCGCTTTCCGGGCTTCAGATCGCGCAGCACCAGCGTCCCGGTCGGCTTCGAGCTCACGAGAATCGGCGCGTCGCGCTCGATGTGCTGAAGCCTCGAGGTGAGCGGTCCATCGGGCACCTTGATGCTGTAGAACTCCAGATGCTCCTCGTAGGTCGCGCTGGCGATGCTGTAGGCGCGCACGATCTTGCGCCCACGAGCCTCAAGCCCGATCATGAGGAATTGACCGCTTTCGAACCGAAGTCCCGCGGCGCGCGTCGTGGTGAAACTGAAAAGCCTGTCGCTCCAGTGGTGCACGTCGATCACGTGCTCGGTCGTGTAGGTCGCCATGCCTCTCTGTTCGGTCCTTCCGTCAATTCATCATGCGAGATCGAGCGCGGCAGGGTAAAAGGAGCGGGCCCCTTCCGCCCAATCAAATATCGGCATGAGCTTATTCAGGTTAGAAGCGATAGCCCACGCCGGCGCCGAACAGGAACGGGTCGATGTGCACGGTCGATACGCGCCCGACCCCGACCAGATTGACGTCTGAGCCGAGCTTGGCCCATTTGACGTCTGCGTTGAGGTACCAGTGATCGGGCAGCTTGTAGTCGAAGCCCGTCTGCAGTGCCGGCCCGATGCTCGTGGAATTGAGCTTGAGCGTGCCCACGCCGGGCACGGCCAGGTTCGTATCCCAGATGACGGTGAAATTGAATCCCACTCCGACATAGGGCTGGAAGGGCTGGTCCGGCAGGAAGTCGTATTTCGCCGTGAACATCGGCGGCAAGTGCTTGAACTCACCGATCGGCGTCCCGCTCACCGTGACAGTCTGCGTCTGCGGATAGGTCAGCACCACCTCGGCCGACCAGTGCGGCACGAAGTAGTACTCGAAATCCAGGTCGGGGAGCGTCTTGGAGTTGATGTGGATCGCGTTCTCGGGCGCGAGTCCGGGAATCGCAGTGGATTTGTTTGCCGGATCCAGATACGCGGCGCGCAGGCGCACCTCCCATGACTCATCGTCGGCGCGCACCGGCGAGAGCGCGACGCATGCAATCGGTAGCGCCAATGCCAGGGTGCGAAGGATGCGCGGGCTCATGATCCACCTCTTCGTTATTGATAGTTTCACAACGGTCAGCGCGCGCATTCTCCGAGAGCGGCGCATCCTGCGGCATCCGTATTAATACCTAGCCGCACGCGCATGCGATTGAATCGCATTCAATTTATGTCGCCCTGCGCGTCGCGGGCAGAGGGGCGCGCGCGCCGCTCGCCTGGATGCGCTCGGCGCGAAAGCACAGTAATCTTCGGCTATGAGACGATCGAATGCCCTCGCGCGGGTGGTGCGCTTCGGTGGCTGGTCGGCATTCCTGCGACTCCTCACCGCCACCACGATCTCGTGGGTTGCGTCCGCTCTCACTTGCCACGCGGCGGCGACCGCGCCGCCGCGGTTGCAGATCGATCTCGACGCCTTCGATGCGATGAAAAGAACCCGAGTCCTCCCGGACGGCGAAGTGCTCGCCTACGTCGAGACGGGCGAGCCCTCCGGCCCACCCGTCGTATTGATCCACGGATACACCGACAGCGCCCGCGATTGGGTTCCGATGCTGCCGTACTTGTCCAGGCAATTTCGCTTGATCATCGTGGATATTCGCGGGCACGGCCGATCGAGCAAGCCGGAATGCTGTTACACCCGGCTCGACTTCGCCTATGACATCAAGCTGCTCCTCGATGCCCTCGCGATCCCCAAGGCCGACGTGGTCGGCCATTCGCTCGGCAGCTTCATCGCACAGACCTTCGCGGAGTTCTGGCCCGACCGAACACGCCGCGTCGTGCTCATCTCCTCCTCCGGCGGGCGCCCACCCGGCTTGCCCGCGCCGCAGTTCGACTTCGCGGCGGACATCCGCAAGCTCAAAGAGCCGATCACAGCGGATTCCCCATTCATGATCGCCTGGTGGGATTCGCCGACACCGGTCGACCCCGATTTCATCCGCCGGGAGCGCCGGGATGCCGCGGCGATACCGCTACGGGTCTGGATCGCGGTGCTCGACGAGGGCCTGTTGGGGGGCGACTACTACTGCGATCTGCAAAGCACCCTGCCGCGACTCAAGGCGCCCGCCTTGCTGATCTGGGGAAGCAAGGACCCCATCATGGAAGAGCCGATGCGCAGATCTCTGCGCGATGCGCTGCCCGCGGCGCAAGTGAAAGTGTTCGAAGGGCTCGGTCACAATCCGTTCTGGGAGGATCCGGAGCGCGTTGCCGCCTCGATCAACTCATTTCTGCGAGCGAACACCTCGCCGTGACGCGCCCCGTCGAGCGCTGCGTCGAGCACCTCGACCCAGTGTCTGACCGGAGTGCTCGTCCCGCTCTGCAGATGCTGTATGCAGCCCACGTTCGCCGATACGATGCACTGCGCGTCGAGCGCGTGCAGGGAGCCGAGCTTGCGGTCGCGCAGCTCGCGCGCCAGCGCCGGTTGCAGCACCGAATAGGTGCCGGCGGAACCGCAGCATAGATGGCTGTCGGCGGGCTCGCGGACTCGAAAGCCGAACACACTGAGGTGTGCATCGGCGCCGCGTATGCGCTGGCCGTGTTGCAGGGTGCAGGGTGAGTGAAACGCGAGGTCCCGCGTCTCGCCGATACGGACCTGGTCCTTGAGTGCGTGCACGAGCTCGGGCAGCAGTTCGGTGAGATCGCGAGTCATCGAGGCGATGCGTGCGGCTCTGTCTGCATATTCGGGGTCGCGCTCGAGAGCTCTGCCGTACTGCTTGACCTGCTGAGCGCAGCCTGAGGCGTTCACGACGATGGCCTCGACCGCTCCCACTGCGACGAGCGGCCACCAAGCGTCGATGTTTCGGCGCATGTCGGCGAGCCCCCCTTCGTGATCGGCAAGATGCGCACGCAGCGCTCCGCAGCAGCCTGCTCCCGAAGCGCTGAGGGCGCCGATCCCCGCCGCGTCGAGCACGTGCACCGTCGCCTGATCGATGTGCGGCATCATCGCGGGCTGAACGCAGCCGCGCAATAGCAGCACCTTGCGGGGCTGTTCGCGCGTCGCGCGCGCACTCGGAGCCGCGCGGCGGCGAGCGGGAATCTTGTCCTTGAGCACCGCCGGCAAGCACGGCCGAAGCATTTGCCCGAGCTTGAGCGCGGGCGCGAACAGCGCCGAAGTCAGCCCCTCCTTGAGGACCCAGCGGGCCGCTTTCTCGACGAGGGGTCGAGCGACCCGCTCCTCCACGAGTTGGCGTCCGATATCGACGAGGCGGCCGTACTCCACGCCGCTCGGGCAGGTCGTCTCGCAGTTACGGCAGGTGAGACAGCGATCGAGGTGTAGCTGCGTGCTGCCGGTGACCTCAGCTCCTTCGAGCAGTTGCTTGATGAGATAGATCCGCCCGCGCGGACCATCGAGCTCGTCGCCGAGCACCTGGTAGGTCGGACAGGTGGCGTTGCAGAGGCCGCAATGAACGCACTTGCGCACGATGGCTTCGGCGTCCTTGCCCTCGCGGGTATCCTCGAATTCGGAGCTCAACCTCGCTTGCATGTCGATCCCCGCGGCATCGGTCAGAGGTCCGCGTACAAGCGTCCGGCGTTGAATATTCGGTCCGGGTCGAAGGCGCGCTTGAGCGAGCGATGGATCCGCATGAGCACCGAGTCCACGGGTGCGAATGCACCCGCCGACTTGTCCGCCGCACGCACCAGCGTCGCGTGCCCCCCGGCGCGCGCCGCGGCGCCTCGCAGCTCGTTCGAGCGCGCGCGGGTTCGCCACCAGCGCTGCGCACCGCCCCACTCGATGAACTGGCGGCCGGGCAGCTCGAGCAGCGGTGTGGTCGCCGGGACGGACAACCGCCACAGGCACTCCCCGTCGGCCAGCTCGGCCTCGCCGAGCTTGAAGAACTCGTGGGCGTGATCGCGGACTCCTTCCCACCATGCGGCCGCTGCGCTCGGTTCGAGCTCCACCCCGCCGAGCCTCCCGCAAGCGCTGCGCACGGCCGCCAGGGCGCCCGAGAGGCGCAGATGCAGCCGCCCTTCGTGCCAGGCGCTCGCATGCAGGGGTAAGGGCTGGGAGCGCCACCGAGCAAGGCTCTCGAGCGCACGCCGCTCGTCCCAGTCGAATACGAGCGTGGCCGTGGCGCCGCGGGCCGACGTCACCTTGAGCGATACCTCACAGAGAACGCCGAGCACACCCCAGGATCCCACCATCATCCGTGACACGTCGTAACCGGCGACGTTCTTGATCACCTGGCCGCCGAAGGTGAGCAGCTCTGCGCGCCCGTTGAGGACAGTGACTCCGAGCACGTAATCGCGCACTGCCCCGACCGAGGCTCGCGCAGGTCCGGAGAGCCCGGCCGCCACCATCCCGCCGACGGTGCCTCCGGGGGCAAAGCGCGGCGGCTCGAAGGGCAAGCACTGGCCTTTCTCCGCGAGGGCGGCTTCGAGCTCCGCTAGGGGCGTGCCGGCGCGCGCCGTGACCACGAGCTCACTCGGCTCGTAGCTGGCGATGCCGGAAAGATCGCGCACATCCAGGGGCGCACCCCGGGGCAGTTCTCCGTAAAACGACTTGGTGCTCCCGCCGCGGATGTCGAGCGCGATCCGTTGCGAGCGCGCCCAGCGAATCCGATCGACGAGGCGCCTCGCTCCCCCAGCCGCCGTCGACATCAGAATCTCTCGAGCTCGGGGTGCGGGAGCATTCCGTGGTGGATGTGCATCTTGCCGTACTCTGCGCAGCGCCTCAAAGTCGGAATCACCTTGCCGGGGTTCAACAATTCCCCCGGATCGAAGGCGCGCTTCACCGCAAGAAACTGCTCGAGCTCCGCCGCGGAGAACTGCACGCACATGGAGTTGAGCTTCTCGACGCCGACGCCGTGCTCCCCGGTCACCGTCCCGCCGAGCTTGAGGCTCGTCTCGAGGATTTCCGCGCCGAAACGCTCGCAGCGCTTGAATTGCTCCGCATCGTTGGCATCGAACAGAATCAGAGGGTGCAAGTTGCCGTCGCCGGCGTGAAACACGTTCACGCAGCGCAGCTGGTACTTGGCCTCCATCGCCTGGATGGCCAGCAGCATCTCGGCGAGGCGCTTGCGCGGAATCGTCGAGTCCATGCACATGTAGTCGGGGCTGATTCCTCCCGAGGCCGGGAACGCATTCTTGCGGCCGCTCCAGAATCTGATTCGCTGCGCCTCGTCGCGGCTGACCTCGAGACGGGTCGCGCCGCTCTCCTCGAGCACGCGAGCCATCGCGGCGATCTCCTCGGCCACCTGCTCCGGCGTTCCGTCGCTCTCGCAGAGGAGGATCGCTGCGGCCGTGAGATCGTAGCCGGCGTGCACGTAATTCTCCGCCACGATGGTCATCTGCTGATCCATCAGCTCGAGCCCCGCGGGGACGAGTCCCCGTGCGATCACGTTCGCCACCGCGCCACCGGCCGCCTCGATGGTGGCGAAGCTCGCCATGATGCAGCGCGCGAGCTCCGGCTTGGGCACGAGCTTGACAGTGACCTCCGTGATCACGGCGAGCATGCCCTCGCTGCCGACGATCACGGCCAAGAGGTCGAGGCCCGGCGCGTCGAGCGCCTGGGAGCCGAATTCGAGCGCCTCGCCCTGCGCCGTGTAGCCGCGCACGCGAAGCACGTTGTGGAGCGTCAGTCCGTACTTCAGGCAATGAACGCCGCCCGAGTTCTCGGCGACATTGCCGCCGATCGTGCAGGCGATCTGGCTGCTCGGATCGGGAGCGTAATACAGGCCGTAGGGAGCGGCCGCCTCGGAAATCGCCAAATTCCGCACACCGCACTGAGCCACCGCGGTGCAAGCGAGCGGATCGACCTTCAGAATCCTGTTGAACTTGGCGAGCGATACCGTGACGCCCGAGCGATGGGGCAGTGCGCCGCCGGATAATCCCGTGCCGGCCCCGCGCGCCACGACGGGCACGCCGAGCCTGTGGCAGGTCTGCAAGGTCGCGACGAGCTGTTCGTCATTGCCCGGGAGCACGACCACCATCGGCGAGGCGCGATAGGCGGTGAGGCTGTCACACTCGTAGGGTGCGGTGTCCTCCCGGCGCGTCAGGATCGCCGAGCGCGGCAACACCCGAGCGAGCGCCTCGGAGACCTCCCTTTGGCGAGCGGCGTTGCTCTGCTCCTCGTCCGGCATCGTGAGTCTCGAAAAACCTTCGCAGATACTCTCCTCTCCGGCGATATTACCTCAGGGGCTGCCATGAGTACGAACGCGACTCGCTTGCTGATTCTCGCCATTGCGATCGCGCGCAGAGGGCTTCGCCCTCACCACCGTCCAAATGGCGAGGGCGATGTCGTCCTGGCTGCAAGGCTTCGCCAGCTTCAGCAACCGCAGCATCGCCGGATCGGACGGGAGCTCGGAGTATCCGGTCGCCAATATGATCGGCAGCTCGGGCCGCTTTTCTCGAACGCGCTGAGCGAGTTGCAGGCCGCTCATGTTGGGCATCGCATGGTCGGTGATGAGCACGTCGACTTCGATTCCCGAATCGAGTTTGGCGAGCGCTTCGGCTCCGGATTGCGCTTCGATCGCCGTATGCCCGAGATCCTCGACCAGCGCCGAGGTGCCGGTCAGGACCAGGAGGTCGTCGTCGACGATGAGCACTCGACAGGGCGTCACACTGAGGGCCGGCGGCGCTCGATCGACGCTGCGGGCAAACGAGGCCGATCGTGCCTCGGCGCGCGGCAGCCACAGCACCACCGTGGTGCCCACATTCGGCGCGCTCTCGATCTGCAATAGCCCGTTCGACTGCGCGGCCAGGCCGTGCACCATGGAGAGGCCGAGACCCGTGCCCTTGCCCGGTCCCTTCGTGGTGAAGAACGGATCGGTTGCCTTGGCGAGCGTGCCCTCATCCATGCCGATTCCCGAGTCGGCGATGCTGATGCGCACGTAATCGCCGGGCTTGAGAGAGGGGTCGACGTTGCCGGCTCCTTTGCTCTCCTCGTGTGCGCTGATGAGGAGCTTTCCGCCGCCGGGCATGGCATCGCGCGCATTGAGCGCGAGATTGAGCAGCGCCAGCTCGAGCTGGTTGGCATCCACCAGGACCGGCGGCAGCATGCTCGAGAACTGGCACTTGAGCTCGATTCCGAGCCCGAGCGCACGCTTCAGGAGATCTCCCATGCCGCTCACGAGCTCCGCCAGATCCACCGCTTCGGGCTTGAGCTCCTGGCGGCGCGAGAACGCGAGCAGCCGCTGCGTGAGCGAGGCGCCTCGCTGTGCTCCCTGAATCGCGTTCTGCAGCAACCGGCGGCATTGAGGATCGCAGGGCAAGCGCTTGTCGAGAAGCGTGAGGCTGCCGAGGACGGCCATCAGCAAGTTGTTGAAATCGTGCGCGACGCCGCCGGTGAGCCGCCCGATCGTGTCCATCTTCTGCGCTTCGAACAATTGCGCGAGCGCCATCTCGCGCTCGCGTGTTCGCTCCTCGATGCGCTGCTCGAGCTCTTCGTTGAAGCGCCGCAGCTCCGCGGTGCGCTCGAGAACACGCTGCTCGAGCTCGGCATTGAATCGCTCGAGCTGCCGCGTCTTGCGATACAGATCCACGAACACCTTGACCTTGGCGCGCAACAGCTCCGGGACCACGGGAACCGGCACATAGTCGACCGCGCCCAGCTGATAGCCGCGCAGCTGGTCGAGGTGTGCATTCATGACGGCGGAGACGAAAATGATGGCGGTGCGCTGGAAGCGCGGGTGCTCGCGAATCATCGCCGCGAGCTCGAAGCCGTCGAGATCCGGCATGCACACATCGACGAGAATCAGTGCGATCTCGTTCCTCAAGAGGCACTCGAACGCCTCGCGCGCCGAGGAGGCCTTGAGTAAGGTCTCGCCGATCTCGGCGAGGATCACCTCGTGGCTCAGGAGTTTCGCCTCGCAGTCGTCGACCAAGAGGATGTTCACCTTGTCGGAGAGGCTCGCGCGCTCGCTGCTCATCGCTGCGCTGCTCATCGGTGCAGCCACATGCGCAGCGCCGATAGCAACTGATCGACGTTGACCGGTTTGGCCAGGTAGTCCGAGGCTCCTGCCTCGAGACACTTCTCACGGTCGCCCTTCATGGCCTTCGCCGTCAGGGCGAGGATGGGCAGGCGCCGGAAGCCTGGTTTCGCCCGAATGGCCTGGATCGTCTCGTAGCCGTCCATCCCCGGCATCATGATGTCCATGAGCACGATGGCGACGTCCGCGCGCGAGCCCAGGACCGAGATCGCCTCGCTGCCGGTGGTTGCGGTGAGCACCTCCATGCCGCGCCGCTCGAGTACGCTCGAGAGGGCGAAGATGTTGCGCGCATCGTCGTCGACGAGCAGCACGGCGCGGTGCATGAGATCCTCATCCGAGCTATGCAAGCGCTCGAGCATGCGCTGCTTCATCGGCGGCAGGTCTGCGACCACTCGGTGCAGGAAGAGCGAGGTCTCGTCGAGCAGCCGCTCGGGCGACTCGACTCCCTTGACGACGACGCTGCGCGCCATCGTGTGCAGCTGCGCATCCTCCTCGGCCGACAGCTCTCGGCCGGTGAATACCACCACGGGTACGTCGCGCAGAGCGGCATCGTCGCGAATCGTCTCGAGCACCTCGAAGCCGGACATGTCGGGAAGCTTCAAGTCGAGCACGACGCAATCGACCTGGTCGCGCCTGAGCTCCGCGAGCGCCTCGCTTCCGGTCGCGGCCGCGGTGATCTCGATGTCCTCGTGGCTCAAGAGCTCCGCGACACCCTTGCGCTCGGCCTCGTCGTCCTCGACGATGAGCAGGCGCTTGCGGCGGGGTGCGGCGTAGCCCTTGATGCGTGCGAAGGCCTCCTCCAGTCCTTCGGTGGTTGCGGGCTTTTGCACGAACGAGAAGGCGCCGCGCGAGAGTCCGTGGTGACGGTCCTCGTCGAGCGTCACGATTTGCACGGGGATGTGGCGCGTCGCCGGGTCCTGCTTGAGCTGGCTCAGCACCGTCCAACCCAGCATGTCGGGCAGGAAGATGTCGAGCGAGATCGCCGTCGGGTGATGCTCGCGCGCGAGCGTAAGCGCCTCCGTGCCGCGGCCCGCCACCAGCACCTTGAATCCCTTGTCCTTCGCCGCGCCCATCATGATGCGCGCGAAGTGCGGATCGTCCTCGACGATGAGCACGACGCTGTCTGCGGGCTCGATGGCGTTGCGATCGTCGAGAATCGGCTCGGGCGGCCGCTCGGCGGACGCGCGCGCAGGATTCGTGGGCACCGGCGCCGGCTGACTCCACTCCGCCGCGGGGCCCTGGGCTTTCGGCGCCGCGCTCCCGAGGTACGTGAGCGGCAGGTACAGCGTGAATGCGCTCCCCACTCCCGGAGTGGAGCGCAATTGAATCTCGCCGCCCAGGAGGTTCGCGAGCTCGCGGCTGATCGCGAGCCCGAGTCCCGTGCCCCCGTATTTGCGGCTGGTCCCCGCATCGGCTTGTTGAAAGGCTTCGAAGATGATGCGCTGCTTGTCCGGCGCAATGCCGATGCCCGTATCGGATACCTCGAAGGCGACCACGGTCGCCGCGCGGCGCAAGGTCGGATGGCCGGCGTTCCAACCGCTCGCCGCCGGAAAGACCGCGAGCTTGACGCTGCCTTCGGCCGTGAACTTGAAGGCGTTCGACAAGAGGTTCTTGAGTACCTGATGCAAGCGCTTCGAGTCGGTCGTGATGCTGCGCTCGAGATCCGGCGAGACCTGAAGCTCGAATTGCAGATGGCGATTCTCCGCCTCGTGGCGGAACGGTCGCGCGATCACTTCGAGCAGGTTGCTGAAATACACCTCCTCGGCATCCACCGATACCGTGCCCGACTCGATCTTCGATAGATCGAGGATGTCGCTGATGAGATTGAGAAGATCGGTGCCCGCGCCGTGGATGGTGCGCGCGAATTCCACCTGCTTCGCGGTGAGGTTGCCGTCCGGGTTCTCCGAGAGCTGCTGGCCCAGGATGAGGATGCTGTTCAATGGCGTGCGCAGCTCGTGCGACATGTTGGCGAGGAATTCGGACTTGTACTTGGAGGTGAGCGCGAGCTCGGTCGCCTTCTCCTCGAGCGCGCGGCGCGCCTGCTCGATCTCCTGGTTCTTCGCCTCCACCTCGACGTTGCGGTCGGCGAGCTGCTGCGCTTTCTGCTCGAGCTTCTCGTTGGTCTGCTGGAGCTCGCGTTGCTGGGTCTGGAGCTCGATGGCAAGCTGCTGAGACTGCTTGAGCAGGCCCTCCGTCTGCATCGTCGCCTCGATCGAGTTGAGAACGATGCCGATGGAGGTCGTGAGCTGCTCGAGGAAGGTGAGCTGCAGATCGGTGAATCCGCCGAGCGAGGCGAGCTCGATGACCGCCTTGACCTGGCCCTCGAACAACACCGGCAGCACGATGACGTGTCGCGGCTGCGCCTTGAACAGCCCGGATGTGATCGGCACGACGTTGTCCGGCATCTCGGTGATCAGGATGCGCCGCGCGTCGCGTGCGCACTGGCCGATGAGCCCCTCGCCGAGCTGCACCCGCTCGGCATGGCCTCCCACGGCGTCCGCATACGCGGACAGGAGCTTGAGCGCCGTCTTGGTGTCTTCCGCCTCGACTTGATAGATGACGCCCTGTTGCGCCTCGACCAGAGGAGCGAGCTCGGACAAGAGCAGCCGGCCCACGGTCACGAGGTCGCGCTGGCCCTGGAGCATGTTGGTGAAGCGCGCGAGGTTGGTCTTGAGCCAGTCCTGCTCGGTGTTCTGGTCCGTCGTGAGACGCAGATTCCCGATCATCGTGTTGATGTTGTCCTTGAGCTCGGCGACCTCGCCGCGCGCCTCCACTTGAACCGATCGGGTCAGATCGCCCTTGGTGACGGCGGTCGCCACCTCGGCGATGGCGCGCACCTGCGTCGTGAGATTGGCGGCGAGCAGGTTGACGTTGCCCGTCAAGTCCTTCCAGGTACCCGCAGCGCCCGGCACGTTGGCCTGGCCCCCGAGTCGACCTTCCACTCCCACCTCGCGGGCCACCGTCGTGACCTGCTCGGCGAACGTGGCGAGCGTGTCGGTCATGTTGTTGATGGTCTCGGCCAAGGCGGCCACCTCGCCCTTGGAAGCGACGGTGAGGTTTCGCTTGAGATCGCCGTTCGCGACCGCGGTCACGACCTTGACGATCCCGCGCACCTGCTCGGTGAGGTTCGCTGCCATGACGTTGACCGTGTCGGTGAGATCCTTCCAGGTGCCGGCGACGCCGGGCACCTGCGCCTGGCCGCCGAGACGGCCCTCGGTGCCGACCTCGCGCGCCACGCGCGTCACCTCCCCCGCGAAGCCGTTCAATTGATCGACCATCGTGTTGATGGTGTTCTTGAGCTCGAGAATCTCACCCTTGACGTCGACCGTGATCTTGCGCGAGAGGTCGCCGCGCGCGACGGCGGTCGTGACCTCGGCGATGTTTCTCACCTGCGTCGTCAGATTGGCCGCGAGGAGATTGACATTGTCCGTGAGGTCCTTCCAGGTGCCCGCCACGCCGGGCACCACGGCCTGGCCGCCCAAGCGGCCGTCCGTCCCGACCTCGCGCGCAACGCGCGTCACCTCGCCCGCGAAGGAGCGCAGCTGATCCACCATCGTGTTCAGCGTTTCCTTGAGGAGCAGGATCTCGCCGCGCACATCGACCGTGATCTTGCGCGAGAGGTCGCCGTTCGCGATCGCGGTGGCGACCTCGGCGATGTTGCGCACCTGCGCGGTCAAGTTCCCCGCCATGGAGTTGACGTTGTCCGTGAGGTCCTTCCAGGTGCCCGCCACGCCGGGAACCTCTGCCTGGCCGCCGAGCTTGCCCTCGGTGCCGACCTCGCGCGCGACGCGC